>WNGL01000694.1_pt1 | contig 39936 bp, 43 predicted proteins | sample 5400591 | NCBI WGS metagenome assembly WNGL01 (sample SAMN13153377, study PRJNA577476) | soil metagenome | isolation source: 80 cm soil or saprolite under Garry oak tree replicate 1 | place: USA:California | collected 2016-06-15
AGCCGCAGCCGGGGCGGCTTTCGGGTCAAGACCTGTTGACGTTGCATGCGCGCCTTGACGCGCTGCGCGATCGTCTCTTCGTTCATCTCCCGGCCGATGCTGATCACGGCCCGCGCATAGGCCTCGGTCTGGAGAAGACCCGGCACCAGCATCGGCTCAAAGGTGCGGATCTCGGATGCTTCCTCCTCGTAGGCGATCATGGTTGCTAGGCGGGGCGGTAACGCATCGAGCCGTTGCCACCAACCGACCTCGCGCAGCTCGCGTGCCATGGCCAACAGCGAGCGAGCTGGTTCGGAGTCGATCGGGACTTCGTACGTGTCCAGTAGCTCCATGACGTCACCAGCGCGGACCTTGATGTCGCCCGACTCGACCCGGTGGACCCGTGACGGTGAGCTACCGATCTTCTTGCCTGCCTGTTCCAAGGTCAACCCTGCCGCCTCGCGCAGCTTCTTCAGTTCACGGCCGAGGCGACGCGAGCGAGGGGTAGCAGGACTGAACCGGGCCACCCTTGGATTCTCTGTCATTGCCGCTCCCTCTCCCTAACGCACGGTCACGTGGATTCCCAGGTATTGCGCAGCATCCATGGATGCGCAATGCTACCGCTAGGGGTACGGGCCGCTGGCCGCCGACTAGACCCGGTGGCTCGCACCCCGTCCATCGAGGGGAGGCTTCGTGGTCGCCATGGTTGTCATCGGTGGTGTTGGGTTGCTGATAGCCGGACTGGCGTTGGGCTGGATAGTGCGGGGTCCGGCGCGATGGTGCCCGCGGGATGGCGAGCCGCTGCGCTGCTTGATGTGTAGTCCCGTCGTCTACCCCACCGGCCGCGCCTCGGTGCCTATGCACAACAGACCCTCCGCGGCTACCGGTGGGGCGCCGCTGATGACCAGAGGCCAACAGAGCAGGACGAGCAGCATTCCTAGGCGCCGGTCCTAAATCCTAATGAAGACCCGGTGTAAGCACTGCCTCGACTGGATCATGTGGTCACGCGGCGAGCGCCGCTGGTTCCACCTATCCAACGGGGGATCCGTATGTGGCAACAACTTGGCCGTCGCGACCCGCGACCCGATGTTGCCGCTGGTCGATCTCACCGATGAGGACAGGCAGAGGCTACAACCATGAGGGACTGGAGGATCGACAGGATCTTGGGCCCGCCACTGGGCAGGCAGTAGCGACGACAGGGACCCCTCGCAACCGATGGTGTGCGGTGCGAGGGGTTCTGTCTGTCCACTGTGGAGCTGGTGGGCCATCCGAGCGATCCGGGCCTTGGCGTCACTGCGCCCGGCGGCCTGAGCAGGCGGGGACGCCGGTGATCCGGCCTCCCCGCCCCCTCGTCACGCGCCCGGGTGGTCGCGCAGGCACCACTCCCAGCGCGCGCGGAACACGTCGATCCAGTGCGCCGCTTCGTCCAGGCGGTCCGGCCCGAGGCGGCAGACCCTGGTCCGCCCGACCTTCTCCGTGACGACCAGCCCAGCCTCTTCAAGGACCTGCACGTGTTTCTTCAAGCCGGTCAACGACATCGTGGATGGCCCGGCCAGCTCGCTGACGGAGGCCGGCCCCCGGCTGAGCTGGGTCAGGATGTCCCGCCTCGTGTGGTCTGACAGCGCCGAGAACGTACGGTTGAGGACCTGATACTGAATCATACGGTTCAGTATCAGCCCAACCGCAGACGCAAGGGTCGTCTCGCAGCGGATCACCGAGGTACAGCCCGGGAAGTGCTGCTCCACGCGTCAGCGGCGGGAACCCTGCTGGGACTTGACACCGTCGGGGGCGTCTGACGGGTAGACGGGGACGTCGTCGGCGGCCGTGCCGCGTACCAGCGCGTCGCGGATCTCCCGGAGCAGCTGGACTTCCTCGGACGGCGTCTTGGGCGGCGGTTCCTCGCCGCGGCGGCGGCGCTCTTCAAGCTTGTTCATCGGCAGGACGAAGAAGAAGTACAGGACGGCGGCGGTGATCAGGAAGGTGATGATGGCGTTGAGGAACGCACCCCAGTCCAGCGCCTGGCCGCCGCCGATGTTGACCTTGCCGGCGAGCTGGCCGCCGCCGCTGGCCCGCTTGATGATCGGATTGATGAACGCGTTGGTGAACACGCCGACGACCGCCGTGAACGCGGTGCCGATGACGATGCCGACCGCGAGGTCGATCACGTTGCCGCGCATGATGAAGTCTTTGAAACCCCTGAGCATCGACCCTCCTCGTCGTCTACCGCGACCCTATGACCGGAGGGGCCGGCTCGCATCCGGCGGGCCCGCCGTACCGTTGGGGATCGCCGCGGGCGGCGGGCGCGCGGGCGGACACGGGAGAGATGCCGACTGGGTACGCGGGGCCTGGCCGGGGTGCTGTTCGACATGGACGGCACGCTGGTCGACAGCGAGAAGGTGTGGGACGTCGGGCTGACCGAGCTGGCCGGACGGTACGGCGGCGTGCTGTCCGCCGTGGCCCGGGCCCGCATGGTCGGCACCAGCATGGCCGAGTCGATGTCGATCCTGCACGACGACCTGGGGCAGCCGTGGCGTGACCCGGACGCGAGCGTGGCCTGGCTGGAGGACCGGATGCGGGAGCTCTTCGCGGCCGGCCTGGTCTGGCGGCCGGGTGCCGCCGAGCTGCTGGCACGGCTGAGCGCAGCTGGGGTACCGATGGCGCTGGTCACCGCCACCCGCCGGCACCTCGTCGACGTGGCCCTGGAGACCATCGGCCGGTCCCACTTCAGCGCCGTGGTGGCCGGCGACGAGGTCGATGAGACCAAGCCGCACCCGCTGCCGTACCTGACCGCAGCCGCCCTGCTCGGCGTCGACGTGCGGCGGTGCGTGGCGATCGAGGACTCGCCGACCGGCGTAGCCAGCGCGCTGGCGGCGGGCGCGGCGGTGCTGGCGGTACCCGCCGAGGTCGACCTGTCCCACCTCGCGGACGTGACGCTCGTCGCCAGCCTCGCCGACGTCGATGTCGCGTTTCTCACCAAGCTCGTCGCGGGTCGCTGATTCGCGTGCCGTTACGGCCCCGCGGCCACTTGTCGGTATAGTCCCGGTCCGGACGGGACACCAGTCACTGAGCGTTGGGGATGATGGATAGCGCGGCCGGTACCCTCATCGGCACGACCGGCTTCCGGGTACCGCTTCCGCGGGTACCGGAGGTGCGGTCGCCGTTTCCCAGCCGGGTCAACCGGTACACCGCGGAGGCGGAGCGCCGGGCTCTGCACTGGGCGCGTCGGGTGGGCATGATCGGGCCGGCCGAGGCCGCCGCCCTGACCGCTCAGCGCTTCGGCCAGCTCGCCGGGCGCTGCCATCCCGAGTTCGGGCTGGTGCGGCTCACCGACATCTGCCGCTGGTACCTCTGGTTCGCCGTGCTCGACGACCGCTACTGCGACCGGCGGGAGCAGCCCGGCGAGGCGGCCCGGCTGTCGCAGCGGCTGGCGGTCATCAGCCAGGTCCTGGCGGACCCGGGCACCGCCACGGCCGACCCGGTCGCGGTCGCCGCCGCCGACCTCGTACCGCGAACCCGGGAGCGCGCCAGCCACGAGCAGTACCGCCGCCTGGTGCTCGGCTTCCAGGCGACGTTCTTCGGCCTGCTGTGGGAGCTGTCCGCCCGCGGACCGGAGACCGCCCTGAGCGCGCGGGACTACCTGGGGATGCGCCCGTACACGGGAGCGCTACCCGCGTTCGTGACGTTGACCGAGATCTACGGCGGCCGGCCGCCGAGCCCGCAGGACGTGGCACTGCCCGAGGTCGCGACGCTGACCGGGCGGGTCGGCAACCTGATCATGTGGCAGAACGACATCCGCTCGTACCCGGCCGAGGTGGCCTCCGGCGAGCCGGTGCTGAGCCTGCCGACGGTGCTGGAGCAGGAGCGCGGCCTGCCCCCGCAGTCCGCGCTGGACCTCGCCGCGGACATGTGGCGCGACGAGATCCGGGAGTACCGCCGGGCCCGCGCCGCGGTGCTGTCGCTGGGCGTACCGGCGCTGCGGCGCCACGCCGACCGCCTGCACGACCTGCTCGTCGGCTTCCTGACCTGGCACTACGAGACGGCCCGCTACGACTGACTACTCGTCGGCTTCCGGGCGCTCGGCGTCCTGCGGCGGGGGCGGCGGCCGCTCGGGGAAGGGCGGCGGGGTGCCGTCGAAGGCGGGGCACAGCGCCTGGTGCGCGCACCAACCGCACAGCCGGCTCGGCTTGGGCCGGAACTCGCGAGCCTCGATGGCCCGCTCGATCGCCGCCCACAACGCGATCAGCGTGCGCTCGAACCGGGCCAGCTCGTCGGTGTCGGGCGTGTAGTCGCAGATCTCTGCGTCCTTGAGGTAGAGCAGGCGGAGCACCCGGGGCACCACGCCGCGGGTGCGCCACAGCACCAGTGCATAGAACTTGAGCTGGAACAGCGCCCGGGCCTCGAACGCCTCGCGCGGCGCACCGCCGGTCTTGTAGTCCACCACCCGCAGGTCGCCGGCCGGGGAGACGTCCAACCGGTCGAGGTATCCGCGCAGCACCAGGCGGCCGTCGTCGACCTCGGTGGTGACCAGGCACTCGCGCTCGGCCGGCTCCAGCCGGCGCGGGTCCTCGACCGCGAAGTAGCCGTCCAGCAGCCCGCGGGTCGACGCCAGGAACTCCTCGGGCGTGCCGGTGTCGGCGAACAGGCCGGCGAGCTCCTCCTGCTCCTCGAGCAGCTGCCGCCACTGCGGCTCGATCAGTTCGGCGGCCTGCTCGACGGTGCGCTGCGGCGCGGGCAGGTCGAACAGCCGCTCCAGCACCGCGTGCACCAGCGTGCCCCGGGCCTGGTCGGGGCTGGGCTGCTCGGGCAGCCGGTCGATGGTGCGGAACCGGTAGAGCAGCGGGCAGGTCTTGAAGTCGGCGGCACGGGACGGCGAAAGCGACGGGCGCGCCGGTGCCTGGTCTATCGCCTGGGGCTCCGCGATCGCATCCACCGTCAGCTCCGTCATGCCACACAGGTTAGGGCAGGGGTACGACGGGAATTTCACGCCGCGCGCACAGTACGTAGCATCGGCATGGTGGAGGAGCAGCGCAGGCCGCCGGACCGGGCAGGGCGGAGCTGGGGTATCCCGCTGGGCCGGGTGGCCGGGGTACCGGTGTTCCTCACCGCCTCCTGGCTGGTCCTCGCCCTGCTGATCACGATCACCTACCAGGGTTACCTTTCGGTCCGCCGGCCGGAGCTGCCGGTACCGGTGGCCTACCTGGTCGGTGCCGGGCTGGTGCTCTGCCTGCTCCTGTCGGTGCTGCTGCACGAGCTGGGGCACGCGCTGACGGCGCGCCGGTTCGGCATCGGGGTGCGCGGTATCACGCTGGAACTACTGGGCGGGTACACCGAGCTGGACCGGGACGCGCCAAGCCCGCGGGTGGAGCTGCTCGTCTCGCTCGCCGGTCCCGCGGTCTCCCTCGTGCTCGGGGTACTGGCCGCGTTCGGCGCCGCGATCCTGCCTGCCCGTACTCTCCTGGAGGAGCTGGCGTTCCAGCTCGCGCTGAGCAACCTGGTGGTCGCGGCCTTCAACGTGCTGCCCGGACTGCCGCTGGACGGCGGCCGGGCGTTGCGCGCGGGCATCTGGGCGCTCAGCCGCGACCGGCACCTCGGCGACCGGGTGGCCGGCTGGGTGGGTCGCCTGGTGGCCGTGGGCAGCGTGGCGCTGGTCCTGGTGCTGCTGTCCGCCCGGATCGTCACGGTGTTCGGGGCACTGCTGACCATGCTCGTGGCGCTGACCCTGTGGACCGGTGCCGGCCAGGCCATCCGGGCCGGCCGGCTGGGGCCGCGGGTACCGCTGCTCAATGCCGGCCAGCTCGCGCGGCCGCTGTTCGGGGTGCTGTCCGGTACGCCGCTGGCGGAGGCGCAGCGCCGGTACGCCGAGGCGTTCGACGGGCAGAGCGGCCGCGAGCCGGTCCTCGCCGTGGTCAACTCGTCCGGCCAGCTGGTCGGCCTGGTCGACGAGACGGCCGCCGCCCGGGTTCCGGCTGAGCGCCGGCCGTGGATCGCGCTGGACGCGGTGGCCCGCGGCCTGGACCCCGGCCGGGTCCTGCCGGCGGAGCTGAGCGGGCACGCGCTGGTCGAGGCGGTACGGGCCAACCCGGGAAGCGAGTACGTCGTGACCGTGGGCGAGGATGTGCTCGGCGTCCTCCGCGTCGCCGACGTCGTCCAGGTACTCGAGTCCAGGGGGCCCAGCCGGTGACCGCACCGTCCACCGCCGTCCGGCGCGGACCGTTCCAGCCGGGTGACCGGGTCCAGCTGACCGATCCGAAGGGCCGCGTGCACACCCTCGTCCTGACCCCCGGGAAGGTGTTCCACACCCATCGAGGCAGCCTGGAGCACGACGATCTGATCGGCCGGCCGGACGGCAGCGTGGTCAGCTCCAGCGGGGGTACCGCCTACCTCGCGCTGCGCCCGCTGCTGTCGGACTACGTCCTGTCGATGCCGCGGGGCGCGCAGGTCATCTATCCGAAGGACGCGGCGCAGATCGTGGCGATGGGCGACGTGTTCCCCGGCGCGCGGGTCCTGGAGGCGGGTGCCGGGTCCGGTGCGCTGACCTGCTCGTTGCTGCGCGCCGTCGGTACCGGGGGGCAGGTCGTCTCGTACGAGCTGCGCCCGGTTTTCGCGGACATCGCCCGGCGCAACGTCGAGGCGTTCTTCGGCGGGCCGTCACCAAACTGGGCGCTTCGGGTGGGTGACGTCGCGGAATGTGAAGGCACCGCGTTTGACCGGATCATCCTGGATATGCTCACGCCGTGGGACGTGCTCGACCTGGTGGAGCGGGCGCTGGTACCCGGCGGGGTCCTCGTCGGGTACGTGGCGACCACGCCGCAGCTCTCCGAGCTGGTGGAGGCGCTGCGCGAGCGCGGCGGGTTCACCGAACCCCGTGCCTGGGAGTCGCTCGTGCGTGACTGGCACGCCGACGGGCTGGCGGTACGCCCGGACCACCGCATGATCGCGCACACCGCCTTCCTGGTCAGCGCGCGCCGGCTCGCGCCCGGCGTGGTGGCCCCGCCCCGGCGGCGCAAGCCGAGCCGGGGCGCCGAGGCGTACGCCCTGCGCCGCCGGGCAACGGAGGACTCCGTGGGGGATTCGGTGGAGGTGACCCGATGACCACCAGACACCCGTTCGGCGAGCTGCCCGCGGTGTTCCCCGACTGGTCGCCGTACCCGGACCTGGAGTCGGCCGCCCGTGCCTACCTGCGCGACCCGGACGTGGCGATGGAGGCGCTGGGCGGGGTGCTGCGCGGGTCGGTCGTGCTCGGATTCACACTTGAGCGCTTCGTCAACGAGGTCAACGGGGTGTGGCAGGAGGTCGTGGTCTGCGACGGTACCCGGCTGATCCTGTGGCACGGCGAGGACGTACCGCCGGCCGACGGCCCGCCCGGCTCGATGACCTCGTCGCTGCGGGTGGTACCGCTGTCCGCGGTCACCGAGGTCGGCTGCCGCCGGCGGCTGACCCGGACCTCCACCGGCCAGGCCATGGTGGACAGCATCGACGTGTACCTGCTGCTCAGCTCGCTGGACGAGGCCGGCGCGGCCAGCTCCGGTGAGGACGGGGTGCCGGCCGTCCGACATGACGCGCTGCGGTTCGGCAAGACGCTGGACGACGGCGGCGCCGGACAGATCAACCGCCTGGAGGAGTTCGCCCGGTTGGTCGCCTCGCTGGTGGGGCGTCCGGTCTGAGCCCCGGTGTCCCGAGATGTGACGTGCGTTACCCGGCGGTGTCCGGGCCGGCGATCTCGACCTGGTCCGCGGCGCGCAGGACATGGATGCAGTCGCCCGGGCACTCCTTCGCCGCGTCGATCACGTCCAGCCGCAGGTGGGCCGGCACGTCGACCCGGCTGCCGGCGGCAAGCTGCAGGTCACCGGCGCCGTCTTTGACGTAGGCCAGCCCGTCGATGTCGAACTCGAAGACCTCCGGCGCGTACTGCACGCACAGCCCGTCGCCGGTGCACAGGTCCTGATCCACCCACACGCGCAGCCCGTCGGCTTCGGCACCCACGGTTTCGACCGTACCCGAGCAGGTGACAGATCCCGGGCAGCGGGGCAAGTCGAGCCGTGTCAGCACACGCGCGCACGGGCTTGTACCAGCTAGTGTTAGAGCACGACGATTAGCCCCCGGGGAGGTGGGACGTGGCACGTAGCGACGACGCGGAGACGCGCGCCGCACGGTGGGAGAAGGAGGCCAACGATCTCTCCACTCAGGTCGCGTTCCTCCAAGAGGAACTCGCACTGGTACGGCGCAAGTTGACCGAGAGCCCGCGACACGTACGGCAGCTGGAGGAGCGGCTCGCCGCGACCCAGGCCCAGCTGGCCCGACTGACCGAGAACAACGAACGGCTGGTCGCCACGCTCAAGGAAGCGCGTGCGCAGATCGTCACGCTCAAGGAAGAGATCGACCGGCTGGCGCAGCCGCCCAGCGGGTACGGGGTCTTCCTCGCCCGACACGAGGACGGCACCGTCGACGTGTTCACCGGCGGCCGCAAGCTGCGGGTCGCGGTGTCACCGGCGCTGGACCTCGACGCGCTGCGGCGGGGGCAGGAGGTCCTGCTCAACGACGCACTCAACATCGTCGACGCGTTCGGCTTCGAGCGCGCCGGCGAAGTGGTCATGCTCAAGGAGATCCTCGAAGGCGGCGACCGCGCACTGGTCATCTCGCACGCCGACGAGGAGCGCGTGGTGCACCTGGCCGACACGCTGGCCGACGTGCCGCTGCGCGCGGGCGACTCGCTGCTCATCGAGCCGCGCAGCGCCTACGCCTACGAGCGGGTGCCCAAGAGCGAGGTCGAGGAGCTGGTGCTGGAGGAGGTACCCGACGTCGACTACCACGACATCGGCGGCCTCGACCGGCAGATCGAGCAGATCCGCGACGCGGTGGAGCTGCCGTTCCTGCACGCCGACCTGTTCCGGGAGCACCAGCTGCGGCCACCGAAGGGGGTCCTGCTCTACGGCCCGCCGGGCTGCGGCAAGACGCTCATCGCCAAGGCGGTGGCCAACTCGCTGGCCAAGAAGATCGCCGAGAACCGGGGCGAGGACAAGCACAGCAGCTACTTCCTCAACATCAAGGGTCCGGAGCTGCTCAACAAGTACGTCGGCGAGACCGAGCGGCACATCCGGCTGATCTTCCAGCGGGCCCGGGAGAAGGCCGGCGAGGGTACCCCGGTCATCGTGTTCTTCGACGAGATGGACTCGGTGTTCCGCACCCGGGGTTCCGGCGTCTCCTCCGACGTGGAGAACACGATCGTTCCCCAGCTGCTGTCCGAGATCGACGGTGTGGAGGGCCTGGAGAACGTCATCGTGATCGGCGCGTCCAACCGCGAGGACATGATCGACCCGGCGATCCTGCGCCCCGGGCGGCTCGACGTGAAGATCAAGATCGAGCGGCCGGACGCCGAGGCGGCCAGGGACATCTTCAGCAAGTACATCCTCACCGGGCTGCCGCTGTCCGCGGACGACGTGACCGAGCACGGCGGCGACCTGAAGGCCACCGTGGCCGCGATGATCGAGGCCGTCGTCCTGCGGATGTACTCAGAAACCGAGGAGAACCGGTTCCTCGAGGTCACCTACGCCAACGGCGACAAGGAGGTCCTGTACTTCAAGGACTTCAACTCCGGTGCGATGATCCAGAACATCGTCGACCGGGCCAAGAAGATGGCCATCAAGGAGTTCCTGTCCTCCGGTCGCAAGGGCGTGCGGCTGCAACACCTGCTGGACGCCTGCGTCGACGAGTTCCGGGAGAACGAAGACCTGCCCAACACCACCAACCCCGACGACTGGGCGCGGATCTCCGGCAAGAAGGGCGAGCGGATCGTCTACATCCGCACGCTCGTCTCCGGTGGCAAGGGCGCCGAGTCGGGCCGCTCCATCGAGACGGCGACCAACACCGGCCAGTACCTGTAAAGATCCCGTCGTGGCGGTGGATGGCGCGAATGGCGTCACCCACCGCTGCCATGTCGGCACTCCGAGGCGGTCACAACGGTCGCGCAGCGGATAGGGTGTGCAAATGAGCGAGCGTCAGCGAGCGAATCATGGGCTCAGCGCCGTCGAGCCTCATGCCCGACCGCAGCGCGTGTCCGCCAAGAGCACTGAGGATCGGGCATGAGCGTACGGCGGGTGATGGGTACCGAGGTCGAGTACGGCATCTCGGTGCCGGGGCAGCCCGGAGCCAACCCCATGGTCACCTCGTCCCAGATCGTCAACGCGTACGGCGCCCGCCCCGAGCTCAACCGCGGTGGCCGGGCCCGCTGGGACTACGAAGAGGAGTCGCCGCTGCGCGACGCGCGCGGCTTCACCTACTCCGGTGCGCTCTACGACCCTTCGGAGGCCCTGGCCGACGAGGATCTGGGGCTGGCCAACGTGATACTCACCAACGGCGCCCGGCTCTACGTCGACCACGCCCACCCGGAGTACTCCACGCCGGAGGTCACCAACCCGCGCGACGCGGTGCTGTGGGACAAGGCCGGCGAGCGGGTGATGGCCGAGGCGGCCCGCCGGGCGGCCACCATCCCGGGCAGCGCGCCGATCCACCTGTACAAGAACAACACCGACAACAAAGGCGTCAGCTACGGCGCCCACGAGAACTACCTGATGAGGCGGCAGACGCCGTTCGCCGACATTGTGCAGTTCCTCACCCCGTTCTTCGTCACCCGGCAGATCGTCTGCGGATCCGGCCGGGTCGGCATGGGGCAGGACGGCAGCCAGCCCGGCTTCCAGATCTCCCAGCGGGCCGACTTCTTCGAGGTCGAGGTCGGCCTGGAGACCACGCTCAAGCGCCCGATCATCAACACCCGGGACGAACCGCACGCCGACGCCGACAAGTACCGCCGGCTGCACGTCATCATCGGCGACGCGAACCTCTCCGAAATTTCCACTTATCTGAAGGTGGGCACCACCGCGCTGATCCTGGACATGATCGAGGAGAAGGCGCTCACCGCCGACCTGGGCATCGCCGACCCGGTCGGCGAGCTCAAGCACGTCAGCCACGACCCGACGCTCAAGCACCGGCTCAAGCTGCGCGACGGGCGCCGGTTGACCGCGCTGGACCTGCAGTGGGCGTTCTTCGAGCGGGCCCGTGCGTTCATCGACCGCTGGGGCGGCGACGAGCAGACCGAGGACGTGCTGAACCGCTGGGAGTCGATCCTGGACCGGCTGGGCCGGGATCCGATGGAGTGCGCCGGCGAGTTGGACTGGGTGGCCAAGCTGCGCCTGCTGGAGGGGTACCGGGAGCGGGAGAACCTCGGCTGGGCGTCGTCCAAGCTGCAACTGGTCGACCTGCAGTACTCCGACGTGCGCCCGGAGAAGGGGCTCTACCACCGGCTGGTCGCCCGCGGCTCGATGCAGACGCTGTTCGGGCCGGAGGAGGTGCGCCGGGCGATGGTCGAGCCGCCGGAGGACACCCGGGCCTACTTCCGCGGCCGCTGCCTGGCCCAGTACGCCTCCGAGGTGGTCGCCGCGAGCTGGGACTCGGTGATCTTCGACGTGGGCCGGGAGTCGCTGGTCCGGGTACCGATGATGGAGCCGCTACGCGGGACGAAGACGCACGTCGGGGCGTTGTTCGACCGCTGCCCGAGCGCCAAGGACCTGTTGGAGGCGATTACCTCCAACTGAATGTCGTCCGGCCGAGGTAGGTTTTCCTCACCACCATTTTCCAGGAGGCAGGGATGGCTACCCGCGACACCGGCGGTCAGTCGCAGTCCGGCAAGTCCCGCCGGGACGAAGACGTCGACGCCGGCCCGGCACCCGAGGCTAACCCGGAGGTCGCCGAACGGCATGAGAAGATCAGCGAGGACGTCGACGACCTGCTCGACGAGATCGACTCCGTCCTGGAGGAGAACGCCGAGGAGTTCGTCCGGGGGTACGTCCAGAAGGGCGGCGAGTAAGCCCTCAGCGGACAGCGGCCCGCGTTGATCCTCCCGCGCCCGTGCGCGGGATAGTCTTTTCCAGCACCGGTCCAGTAGGGCAGCACACCTGAAGGGAAGCTCGTGTCGGCGGGTCTTGATCCATCCGGGCGGCTACCGGCGGCGTTCACGATGCCGGGCGTCTCCTCGTTCACCGAGTTCCTCAGCCGGACGGCACCGGAGCTGTTGCCCGGTCGCCGCCCGCTGCCGCCCGGCCTGTCCGCCGACGTCGCGCCGCACGCCACCACGATCGTCGCGATCACCTGCGCGGAGGGCGTGGTGATGGCCGGCGACCGCCGGGCCACGATGGGCAACCTCATCGCCAACCGGGACATCGAGAAGGTGTACGCGGCCGACGAGTACTCCCTGATCGGTATCGCCGGCACCGCCGGGGTGGGCCTGGAGCTGATGCGGCTGTACCAGGTGGAGCTGGAGCACTACGAGAAGATCGAGGGCACCATGCTCTCGCTCGACGGCAAGGCCAACCGGCTGGCCACGATGATCCGCAACAACCTCGGCGCTGCCCTGCAGGGGCTGGCGGTGATCCCGCTGTTCGCCGGGTTCGACCTCGACGCCACCGATCCGGGCAAGGCCGGGCGCATCTTCAGCTTCGACGTAGCCGGCGGTGTCTACGAGGAGACCGGGTACGACTCGATCGGCTCCGGCTCACTGTTCGCCAAGTCCTCGCTCAAGAAGCGGTACCGTGCCGGGCTGACCCTGGACGAGGCGGTCACCCTGGGCATCGAGTCCCTCTACGACGCCGCCGACGACGACACGGCCACCGGCGGCCCCGACCTGATCCGCAAGATCTATCCCGTGGTGATGACCGCGACCGCCGAAGGCAACCGGCGGCTGACCGACGAGGAGGCGGCCGAGGTCACCGAGGCGGTCGTGGAGCGCCGCCGGGAGAACCCCGGCGGCTGATCCCCGCCCCTGTAGCCCGTCCCGCCGACACCGAGGAGCCGACCGCCCGTGGCCATGCAGTTCTACGCCTCGCCTGAGCAGATCATGCGGGACCGCTCCGAGTACGCCCGCAAGGGCATCGCCCGGGGGCGCAGCGCGATCGTGCTCACCTACGAGCACGGCGTGCTGTTCGTCGCCGAGAACATGACCGCGCTGCACAAGGTCAGCGAGATCTACGACCGGATCGGCTTCGCGGCGGTCGGCCGGTACAACGAGTTCGAGAACCTGCGCGGGGCCGGGATCCGCCTGGCCGACCTGCGGGGATACTCCTACGACCGGCGCGACGTGACCGGCCGGGCCCTGGCCAACGCCTACGCGCAGACGCTGGGTGCCATCTTCACCCAGGAGCAGAAGCCGTTCGAGGTGGAGATCTGCGTGGCCCAGGTCGGCTTCATCGGCGACCAGGACGAGCTGTACCGGATCACCTACGACGGCTCGGTGCAGGACGAGCCCGGCGTCGTCGTCATGGGCGGGCAGGCCGAGGCGATGTCCGGCGGGCTGCGTACCCAGCACCGGGCCGAATCGTCCCTGACCGAGGGGCTGCACCTGGCCGTCAACGCGCTAGCCAGCGTCGGGGGAGAGGGCGGGCAGCCGCGTACCCTCACCGCCAGCCAGCTGGAGGTCGCCATCCTGGACCGGCGGCGCACCGGGCGTACCTTCCGGCGCATCGTCGGCGCGGCGTTGACCGCGTTGCTGGAAACCGCGCCGACCGAGACGGTGCAGCTGCCGGCGGACACCGATGCCGTGGTGACCGAGCCGGCAGCCGAGGCACCACCGGCGCCGGACGCCCCAGCGCCGGATGCGCCCGATGCGCCGGATGCGCCGGGCGAGCCGGAAGGCTGACGGGCGGCTCGCGGCACGCGACAAACTCGTCGGTACCGCCTCCGCGAGTGATCTGCCCGTACCGCCTTCCGGCGGCTAGGGTCGATGCATGGACCGGCGCATCTTCGGCCTAGAGACCGAGTACGGAGTCACCTGCACCTATCGCGGGCAACGGCGGCTGTCCCCGGACGAGGTGGCGCGTTACCTGTTCCGCCGGGTGGTGTCGTGGGGGCGCTCCAGCAACGTGTTCCTGCGCAACGGGGCGCGGCTGTACCTGGACGTCGGTTCGCACCCGGAGTACGCGACGCCGGAGTGCGACTCGGTCTCCGACCTGGTCGTCCACGACCGGGCTGGCGAGCGGATCCTGGAAGGGCTGCTGGTCGACGCCGAGAAGCGGCTGCACGACGAGGGGATCGCCGGCGAGATCTACCTGTTCAAGAACAACACCGACTCGGCCGGCAACTCGTACGGCTGCCACGAGAACTACCTGGTCTCCCGGCACGGCGAGTTCGGCCGGCTGGCCGACGTGCTGATCCCGTTCCTGGTCACCCGCCAGCTCATCTGCGGGGCCGGCAAGGTGCTGCAGACCCCGCGCGGCGCGGTGTTCTGCCTGTCCCAGCGCGCCGAGCACATCTGGGAGGGGGTGTCCAGCGCCACCACCCGGTCCCGCCCGATCATCAACACCCGGGACGAGCCGCACGCGGACGCCGAACGGTACCGGCGCCTGCACGTCATCGTCGGCGACTCCAACATGAACGAGGTCACCACGCTGCTCAAGGTCGGCAGCGCCGACATCGTGCTGCGGATGATCGAAGCGGGCGTGGTGATGCGCGACCTGACCCTGGAGAACCCGATCCGGGCCATCCGCGAGGTGTCGCACGACATCACCGGGCGGCGCAAGGTACGGCTGGCCAACGGCAAGGAGGCCAGCGCGCTGGAGATCCAGCAGGAGTACTTCTCCAAGGCCGCCGACTTCGTCGACCGCCGGGGTGGCGACGCCACCGCCAAGCGCGTGGTCGAATTATGGGGCCGGGTCCTGCACGCGGTGGAGAGCGCCGACCTGCGGCCGGTGGACCGGGAGATCGACTGGATCACCAAGCTGCGCGTGATCGAGGCGTACCAGCGCAAGAACGACCTGCCGCTGGCCCATCCCCGGGTGGCCCAGATGGACCTCGCCTACCACGACCTGCGCCGCAACCGCGGCCTGTATGCCCTGCTGGAGCGGCGCAGCCAGGTCGACCGGGTGGCCACCGACGTGGAGATCTTCGAGGCCAAGGAGACCCCGCCGCAGACCACCCGGGCCCGGCTGCGCGGGGAGTTCATCCGGCACGCGCAGGAGAAGCGGCGCGACTTCACCGTCGACTGGGTGCATCTCAAGCTCAACGACCAGGCTCAGCGCACCGTCCTGTGCAAGGACCCGTTCCGCGCCTACGACGAGCGGGTCGACCGGCTCATCGCGAGCATGTGACACCGGACCGCCTGGTCCGGCCCGGGGCGTAGGCTGGCGGGACCATGGCCGACGAACGGATCCCGGACGACCCCGACGCGACGGCGTACACCCGGCGACAGGTCCGCGAGGCGTGGCTGGTCCGGCGTCGCCGAAAGATCAAGGACGAGATCGAGCGGAACCGGCGCGGCGGGTACCGGGTACCGACCTGGGTGCTGGCGCTGATCCTGGTGGCGTTCGTCGCGGCCTGGGTCGCGCTCGTGCTCCTCAGCTGAGTGTCGCCGCGTGCCGGCCGGCCGCGGCCGCGGCCAGGAAGTATGCGTGGTCGGCGTCCAGGTCCCGGCCCATCGTCGACAGCTTGACCGGCAGTGCCCGCAACGCCTCGTCCAGGCCGTCGGTGGCCACGCGGACCAGCCGGTGGCGCGCCGCGAGCGGGGCGAGCGCGGCCTCGATGTCGGCCGCCAGGTCGGCCGGTAGGCCCACGGGAACCACCAGGTCGGCCGGCGCGAGCGCGACCCGGCCGTAGGCGGTCAGGCTGTGGTGCGAGACGCCGCGGTGGCGCGGCCGGGGGTCGGCCGCCGAGATCCGCAGCGCGCCGACCGGCCGGCCGCCGAGGACGGCCGCGGCGTTGACCACCTCGCCGGCCGCGACCCCGGAGAAACCCCAGGGGGTACCGGTACCCAGGTTGCCCGGCCCCTGCGTCACCACGGCCACGTCTGCGCCCAGCACGTGCCGGGCCGCCAGGAGTCCACTGTGGACGGTGGCGGCTTCGAGGTCCCCGCCGAACGCCTGCCCCACGGTCACCACGCCGGCGAGGTGACCGGCCAGCCCGTCGAGGGTACGGGAGAACCACGCCGGCAGCGCACCGCCGTCGGTCATCACGTACGCGACCCGGGCACCGGGCCGGTCCGCCCGGACTCCGCCGAGGATCGCCGGCAGCGCGGAGTGCAGGTCGGCGGTCACCACCGGCAGCCCGGCCAGATCGTCCACTGTGGACAGTACGGCGTGGTGCGGCGAGGCGGGCTCGTCGACGCTCAACGTGATCGCCTGCAACGGCGTGTACCGGGCCTTGACGGCGTGCCCGTCCGCACGGCCGGCCGCCCCGGGCGGGTCCGGCGGCAGCCGGTCGGGCAGCGCGACGACGAGCGCGTAGCCGCCGGTACCGAGGCCGAGTTCGAGGGCGCCGACGTTGAGCAGCACCCGGTCGCCGGGCTCCGGCTCGCCCACCAGGGCCGGATAGGCCAACGCCCGTACCGTATGTGCTCCGATGGTCACGTCGAGTTCGACCGCGCCCCGCCACCGCCGGCGCAGACCGGCGACGGTGCCGTCGCGCCACCGGATCATCCCCGCCACCACGCCCGCCACGCTACCCGGTGCACGGTCGGCGGCGGCCAGCGGTGATAGCGTCGGTGAACGTGTCCCGGACCCGCACCGAGCGCCTGGTCAACCTCGTCATCTGCCTGCTGTCGACGCGCCGCTTCCTCACCGCGTCGCAGATCGCCGCGACCGTACCCGGATACGAGCACGACGCCGACGACCCCAAGGACCACGAGGCCTTCCAGCGCAAGTTCGAGCGGGACAAGGCGGAGCTGCGCGAGCTGGGGGTACCGCTGGAGACCGGTACCTCCAGCATCCTCGACGCCGAGCCCGGGTACCGCATCGCCCGGCGCGACTACGCGCTGCCGGACATCCCGCTGGCCCCCGACGAGGCGGCCGCGGTCGGCATCGCCGCCCGGCTCTGGCACCACGCGGGCCTGGCCGCAGCGGCGTCGTCCGGCCTGACCAAGCTGCGCGCGGCCGGCATCGACGTCGACCCGCACGCGACGCTCGGCGTCGAGCCGGTGGTGAAGATCGACCCGGCCTTCGAACCGATGACCGGCGCCGTGCGCGACCGATGCGCGGTGACCTTCAGCTACCGCACGCCCGAGGACGACGCCGCCGCGACCCGCCGGCTGCAGCCGTGGGGCGTGGTGTGCTGGCGGGGCCGCTGGTACGTGGTCGGGTACGACCTGGACCGGCGCGCCGAACGGTGCTTCCGGATGTCCCGGATCGTGGGCACGGTGCGCCGGACCGGCCGCTCCGGCGCGTACACGCCGCCGGAGAACATCGACCTCATCGGGTACGTGGCGCACTGGTCGGGGCAGCCGGTCGAGCGCACCGGACGGGCCACGCTGCTGGTCCGGCACGGCCGGGCGGCCGGGGTACGCCGCTGGGCCGAGGAGGTCGCCCCGGGACCGGACGGCGACCGGCTGGTCCTGCGCTTCGCCGAACCCGAGTGGTTCGCCGCCTGGCTGGTCGGCTACGGGTCAGACGTCGTGGTCCTGGACCCGCCCGAGGTACGCGACGCCGTGGTCGCCCGGCTGCGCGAGCTGGCCGCGGTACACCGGCCGGCCGACACCGCCGGCACCGCCGAACCGGCCGGAGTGAGCTGATGCCACCCGCGGCCTCCGCCGACCGGCTGGGCCGGCTGCTCAACCTGGTGCCGTACCTGCTCGCCCGGCCCGGGATCCGGGTCGTCGAGGCGGCCGCCGACCTCGGCGTCACCGAGCGGCAGCTGCGCGAGGACCTGGAGCTGTTGTGGGTCTGCGGGCTGCCCGGGTACGGGCCGGGCGACCTGATCGACATGGCGCTGGACGGCGACCGGGTGACGATCACCTACGACGCCGGCATCGACCGGCCGCTGCGGCTCACCCCGGACGAGGCGATGGCCCTGGTGGTGGCGCTGCGGATGCTCGCGGAAACACCGGGTACCGCCAACCGGGACGCCGTCGAGCGGGCGCTAACCAAGATCGAGTCAGCGGTCGGCACCCTGGCCGACACCGCGCCGGTAGCGGTGAGCCTGCCCGGCAACGCGGACCGGCTGGCCACGATCCGGGGCGCGGTGGAGCGGCGCAGGGCGCTGCACATCACCTACTACGCCGCGACTCGCGACGAGACCACCGAGCGGGTCGTCGATCCGATGCGGGTACTGGTGGCCGAGGGCCGCGCGTACCTGGAGGCGTGGTGCCGGCGGGCCGGGGCGGTCCGGCTGTTCCGGGTGGACCGCATCGACGGCATGACCGAGCTGGACGAGCCGTCCGCGCCGCCACCGCAGGCTCAGCCGACCGACCTTAGCGAGGGCATCTTCCTGCCCACGCCGGACCAGCCGCTGGTCACCTTGCGGGTCGGGCGGAGCGGGCGGTGGATCACCGAGTACTACCCGTGCGAGGAGGTCGTCGAGGAGTCCCCGGACTCCTGGCTGGTTTCGATGCGCGCGGCCGATCTCGGCTGGGCCCGCCGGCTGGTGCTCGGGCTCGGGCCCGAGGTCACCGTGGTGTCCCCGCCGGCGCTCGCCGAGGCGGTGTGGGACCAGGCCCAGGTCGCCCTGGCCGCCTACGGCGTGGAGCTGGACTAAGGTCAGCGTCATGTGGTGGTTGGTCGCCCTGGGGCTGGTGGGGTTCGGGCTGCTGGTGCTGGTACTCGCAGGGCTGTCGTTGCTGAGCCGGCTGTCCGCGCTCGGCCGGGCGACCAGCCGGGCCCAGGCCCGGCTGAAGGACGCGCAGACCGTCCAGATGTCCGTCGCGCACCTGCAGGAACGGCTGGCCGGCGTGGCCGAGCAGGCGGCCGCGGTCCAGCAGCGGCTGGACAAGCGGGGCGCCCAGCCGCCGACGGTGCGGAAAGGTTGACGAACCCGCCCAGGGCGGGCAACACTTGCGCGGCGCGGGCGGCCGGCTCGGTTGCCCTGTGCAGCACGTACGATGGTCTCGTCCCCCCGCGAGACAGTGAGGTGGCCCCGATGGGTTTTGTCCGGCCCTGGCACATCGCCGTCCTGGTGGTGGTGCTGATCCTGCTGTTCGGCGCGAAGCGCCTGCCCGACGCCGCCCGGTCGCTCGGGCGCTCGATGCGCATCCTCAAGGCCGAGACCAAGGGCCTGGCCGAGGACGACGTGGCCGGCAAGTCGGAGGCGCCGTCCGGCCGCCAGCCGCTGGAAGGCCAGGTCACGCCGCCGCCGCCCGTGGCGACCGACCCGGTCGAGCGCGTCCGCGACAAGTAGCGCTGCGCCGCCGATGAAGATGTTGCCTCGTCGGCGGGGTCCGTCCCATTTCCAGCGGGCCGCCGACGGCTCGATGACGCTGCTGGAGCACCTTCAGGAGCTGCGCGGCAGGCTGTTCAAGGCCTCGCTCGGCGTGCTGGTCGGCATGATCGTCGGCTGGTTCTTCTCGGGCTGGGTGCTCAACTTCATCACCCAGCCCTACTGCACGTACATGTCCACCCGGGGCAAGCCCGCGCTCGGGCAGCCCGGCCAGTGCAACCTGCTGCAGACCGGCCTGACCGACGTGTTCACGCTCAAGCTGCAGCTCGCGCTCTGGATCGGCCTGGTCCTCGCCGGCCCGCTCTGGCTGTACCAGTTGTGGGCCTTCGTCGCGCCGGGCCTGCACAAGCACGAGCGCCGGTGGGCGTACTGGTTCGCCGGGATCGCGGCGCCGCTGTTCGCGGTCGGCGCCGTACTCGCCTACGTCGTCGTCGCGAAGGGCCTGGCGTTCCTGCTCCAGTTCACGCCGTCGAACGTGACGACCGCGCTGGAGGTCAGCGGGTACGTCAAGTTCATCACGAACTTCATGCTGCTGTTCGGCATCGCGTTCGAGTTCCCGCTGATCGTGGTGCTGTTCAACCTTGCCGGCATCGCCAGCGCCCGGCGGTTGCTGGGCTGGTGGCGGGTCGCCGTCTTCGTCTTCTTCCTGTTCGCGGCGATCACGGTGCCGACGGCCGACCCGTTCGGCATGACGCTGATGGGCGGGGCGCTCAGCTCGCTGTACTTCGGTGCGGTGCTGTTCGCCTACTTCAACGACCGGCGGCGCGCCCGGGCCCGGCGTGCCGAGTACGGCGACGTCGGCGACGACGAGATCTCGCCGCTGGAGGCCGACATCGACCCGGTCGAGGCCGGGCCGCCGGTGGACCGGATCGAGCCGGTCGCGCCAGCCCGCGCGCTCGAGCGCCGCTACGACGACATGACCTAGGCGCGCAGCTTGTCGGAGCGCCTACAGCCAGCCTTTCAGTCGATGCCGACCGGGCCGGTGGCCGTCCTCGTCAACCCGACCGTCGGGCATGGCCGGCACCGTGGCCTGCTCCCCGCGGTCCTGCAGAAGCTGGCCGCCGCCGGGCGGCCGGTCGAGGTGGTGGCCGCCGACAGCGGGGCACAGGCGCCCGCGGCGTGCCGGGCGGCGCTGGCTGCCGGCGCGTCCGCGCTGGTCGCGGTCGGCGGCGACGGTACCGTGCACCTCGGTCTTCAGGCGGTGGCCGGTACCCCGGTGCCGTTCGGCATCGTCCCGGCCGGTACCGGCAACGACATCGCCAGCAACCTCGGCCTGCCGGCGGGGGCGCTGGACGCGGCCGAGGCGCTTGCGGGAGCGCTGCGCGCCGGCCGTACCCGGGCGGTCGACCTGGGGCTGGTGACGCTGTCCGGCGGCGACGTGCGCTGGTTCGCCGGGGTGCTCGGGGCCGGGTTCGACGCGGTCGTCAACGAGCGGGCCAACGGCATGCGGTTCCCGCGGGGGCCCCGCCGGTACGACGTGGCGATCCTGACCGAGCTGGCCCGGCTGCGGCCGCGCGGGTACAAGCTCGGGCTGGACGGGGTGACCACCCCGGTGGACGCGGTCCTCGTCGCCGTCGCCAACACCGCCTGCTACGGCGGCGGCTTCCGGATCAGCCCCGATGCCGACCCCACCGACGGGCTGCTCGACGTCGTGGTCGGTGGCCGGTTCACCCGCGCGGGACTGGTCCGCATCCTGCCGCACGTGCGGCGCGGTACCCATCTGGGGCACCGGCTGGTGACCGCGCACCGGGCGCGGACGGTGACCCTGGACGCCGACGGCATCACCGCGTACGCGGACGGGGAGCGGATCGGGCCGCTGCCGCTGACGGTCACCTGCATCCCGGCGGCGCTGACCCTGCTGTGCTGATCCTGCTGTGCTAAACGGACCGGGGAGCGGCACCCGCCGCTCCACGGATCTCGCTTACTTCGTCTCGGTTGCCTTGGACTCGATGGTCTTCGGTTGCGACCCCGACTCGGACCTGATGCCGATCTTCCGCGGCGGCATCACGGGCTTGGTCACGTTCTTCACCCGTACCCGCAACAGGCCCTTGTCGGCCTCGGCCTCGACCTGGTCGGCGGTGACCCCGTCGGGGAGCTGGAAGGTGCGCCGGAACGCGCCGTAGCGCATCTCCCGTACCAGCACCTTGCCCTTGGTCTCCTCCCGGGTGTCCCGGCGCTCGCCGCTGATTGTCAGCCGGCCCTCGTCGACCTCGATGTCGATGTCGTCGACGTCGACGCCGGGCAGCTCCAGCGTGATGACCACGTCACTGCCTTCGGTCGACATCTCCACCGGCGGCACGTACTGGTAGGGGGCGCTACCGAAGCTGCGCCGCACCAGGTCGTCGAACTCGTCGTCCAGGCGCGCCAGCGCCGTGAAGGGGTCCCATCGCATCAATGGCATCGTGACGTCACCTCCGTCAACCTTCTGCCCGGCGCCCGCCGGGCACCACCCCTATGTTAGCACTCTGCCTAGGAGAGTGCTAACATAGACAGTACCGCGGACAGCCCGTTGTCGGAGCCGGGCGGGGCGGTCGGCAGGACGTACGCGCGGCAGCCGGTCGCCACGGCCGCGGCGTCGGCCGGGGTGTCGCCGACCATGAGCGTGTGCTCCGGCTCGGCGCCGATTGCCCTGCAGGCGGCGACGAACACGGCCGGATCGGGCTTGCAGCGGCCCAGCTCGTACGACAGCACGTAGGCGTCCACGTAGTCGCCGAAGCCCAGCTCGGCGACCAGCGGCCGGATGTCGAAGCCGATGTCGCTCACCACGGCGACCGGTACCGCGCGGGCGTGCAGCTCGGCGAGCGTGATCCGGGTGTCCCGGTAGGCCAGCCAGCCCTCGGAGCACAGCAGCCGCTCGTACAGCGCCTCGGGCAGCCCGTCCACGTCGGTCGGTACGGTCTCGGCCAGGCCCACGTAGGCGGCCCGGTGGGCATGCCCGTACAGGTCCCGCTCGGCGTACACCTCGGCGAGGTGCGGTGGTACCCGCCGCGGCGGCGGCCCGCCCGCCCGGCCGGCGGTGACCAGCCGGTCGGCGAGCGCGGTAGCCGCGGCGCGCCCCAGGTCCCGGCCACACGCCGCGGCCGCCGCGCGTACCCACAGCACGGGATCCTCGACCTGCGCCAGCGTGCCGTGGAAGTCGAAGAGGACCGCCGACGGTTCTGGCATTGACCCCGCCACCCCACCCAATGGCGTGGTACCCGGCGGTCCATCTTGTCGCACGCCTGGCACGATACCGACCGGCACCGCCCGGTCCGGCGCCGGTTGCGGCGAGCGGTTTTCGTGGCGGGCGGCCGGCACGAGCGATCCCGCACGATGGCCTAGCCTTGAGGCATGACCAGCCCCGCCGAGCGGTACGCCCAGGCCCGCCGGCGGGCCGAGGAGGCCGCCCGAACACCCGCGTTCAGCGAGTTCGCGGCCGACCTCGGGTTCGAGCTGGACCCGTTCCAGCGGGCGGCCTGCGAGGCGCTCGAGCGCGGCAGCGGGGTACTGGTCTGCGCGCCGACCGGCGCCGGCAAGACCGTGGTCGGCGAGTTCGCCGTGCACCTGGCGCTGGCCCAGGGCCGCAAGTGCTTCTACACCACGCCGATCAAGGCGCTGTCCAACCAGAAGTTCCACGACCTGGTCCAGCGGTACGGGTCGGCCCGGGTCGGCCTGCTCACCGGGGACAACTCGATCAACGGCGATGCGGCCGTGGTGGTGATGACCACCGAAGTGCTGCGCAACATGCTCTACGCCGGGTCGAGCACGCTGTCCGGCCTGTCGTACGTGGTGATGGACGAGGTGCACTACCTGGCCGACCGGTTCCGCGGCGCGGTCTGGGAAGAAGTGATCATCCACCTGCCCGCGTCGGTCACGCTCGTCTCCCTGTCGGCGACCGTGTCCAACGCCGAGGAGTTCGCCGACTGGCTGGTCACCGTCCGCGGGCACACCGAGGTGGTGGTCAGCGAGCACCGGCCGGTACCGCTGTGGCAGCACATGCTGGTCGGCAAGCGGATGTTCGACCTGTTCCACGACGCCGAGGCGGCCCAGAAGCACGACGTGCACCCGGAGCTGCTGCGGTACACCCGGGAGCTGGCCCGGCGGCTGGAGGGCGGCGACGGCCGCTACGGCCGGGGCCGGCCCCGCCGCGGCCCGCTCGCCTTCCGCTCGGACGTCGTCGACCGGCTCGACCGCGAGGGCCTGCTACCGGCGATCCTGTTCATCTTCAGCCGGGCCGGCTGCGACGCCGCCGTCCAGCAGTGCCTGCAGGCCGGGTTGCGGCTGACGACGCCCGACGAGCGGGCGGAGATCCGGACCATTGCCGAGGCGCGCACCGCCGAGATGCCCGGCGAGGACCTTAACGTCCTCGGGTACTGGGAATGGCTCGACGGTCTGGAGCGCGGGCTCGCCGCGCACCACGCGGGGATGCTGCCGGCGTTCAAGGAGATCGTCGAGGAACTGTTCGTCCGCGGCCTGGTCAAGGCGGTGTTCGCGACCGAGACCCTGGCGCTGGGCATCAACATGCCGGCCCGGTGCGTGGTCCTGGAGCGGCTGGTCAAGTTCAACGGGGAGCAGCACGTCGACCTGACGCCGGGGGAGTACACCCAGCTGACCGGGCGGGCCGGGCGGCGCGGGATCGACATCGAGGGGCACGCGGTCGTGGTGTGGAGTCCCGAGGTGGACCCGCGCCACGTCGCCGGCCTCGCGTCCACCCGGACGTACCCGCTGCGGTCCAGCTTCCGGCCCTCGTACAACATGGCGGTCAACCTCGTCGGTACCGTCGGCGGCGCCCAGGCCCGGGAGTTGCTGGAGTCCTCGTTCGCGCAGTTCCAGGCCGACCGGTCGGTGGTGGGGCTGGCCCGGCAGGTGCAGCGCAACACCGAAACCATGCGGGTGTACGAGACCGAGATGGCGTGCGACCTCGGCGACTTCGCCGAGTACTTCGAGATCCGCCGGGCCATCGCTGACCGGGAACGGGCCCAGGCCCGGCACAACGCGGCCGCGCGCAAGGCCGCCGCAGCCGCCTCGATCGAGCGGCTGAAGGCCGGCGACGTGATCCGGGTACCGCACGGGCGGCGGGCCGGGCTGGCGGTCGTCCTGGATCCCGGTACCACGGCGTTCGGCGAGCCGCGGCCGCTGGTGCTCACCGAGGACCGCTGGGCCGGTCGCCTGTCGGCCGGGGAGTTCGCCGGGCCGGTCGAGGCGCTCGGCCGGGTCCGGGTACCGAAGCACTTCAACCACCGCTCGCCGGCCGAGCGGCGGGACCTGGCCGCCGCCCTGCGGTCCGCCGGGGTGGACGCCCGCGCCGGCCGCCGGGGTGGGCGGCACGGTGCCGGCGAGGACGCGGAGATCGCCCGGCTGCGCCACCTGTTGCGGGTGCACCCGTGCCACGCCTGCCCGGACCGGGAGGAGCACGCCCGGTGGGCGGAGCGCCGGTACCGGCTGCACCGGGACACCGAGGTGCTGCGCGGCAAGGTCGAGGGCCGCACCGGCTCGCTGGCCCGTACCTTCGACCGGGTCTGTGACCTGTTGCGCGCCCGGGGGTTCCTGTCGGCCGACCGGGTCACGGAGCCGGGGCGGATGCTCGGCCGGATCTGGACCGAGGCCGACCTGCTGGTCGCCGAGTGCGTGCGCGACGGCGTGTTCGAGGGCCTGACGCCGCCGGAGCTGGCCGGCGCGCTGTCGGTCGTGCTCTACGAGGCGCGGCGGGAGGCCGACGAGCGGATCACGCTGCCCCGCGGCCCGGTCACCGAGGCGGTGGACCGGATCCAGGCCACCTGGGCGGCGCTGGAGGCCGACGAGGCCGACCGGGGGCTGGAGCTGACCCGGGAGCCGGACACCGGCTTCGTCTGGCCGATCTACCGGTGGGCCCGCGGCGAGCCGCTGTCCAAGGTGCTGGCCAGCGCGCAGGGGTTGGACGGCGACCTGCCGGCTGGCGACTTCGTGCGGTGGGCCCGGCAGGTGGTCGACCTGCTCGGCCAGCTCGCCGAGGCGGTCGGCGCGCACTCGCCGGTCCGGGAGACCGCCCGCGCCGCGATGGCCGCGATCAACCGGGGCATCCTGGCGTACACGAACGTCAGCTAGGCATGCAGATGGCATCCACGAGGCGTTTCGTGGGTCCGGCGAGGTTCCACTTCGCGGCGAGGTCCAGCAGCCGGTCCGGGTCGGCCGGCGTATCGGGCAGCATGCCGGGCAGCTCCGGCAGGGCGATGTCGCGGGCGACCCGTACGACGGGCGGCGCCTTGGCGAGGTAGTCGCCGGCGGCGGCCAGCTTGGCGCGCAGCCCGGGTGCGAAGCCGGCCTTCGCGTCGCCGGTCGCGGCGAGGATGCCGGCCAGGTCGCCATACCGGTCGACCAGCCGGGCTGCGGTCTTCTCGCCGATCCCGGCCACGCCGGGCAGCCCGTCGCTCGGGTCGCCGCGCAGGGCCGCGAAGTCGGCGTACCCGGCAGCCGGTACCCCGTAGCGCTGCCGTACCGCGGCGTCGTCGAAGACCTCCAGCTTGGCCACGCCCCGGCCGCAGTACAGCAGCCGGACCGGCTTGCCGTCGTCGACGAGCTGGAACAGGTCCCGGTCGCCGGAGGCCACCTCCACCGGCCCGGGTTCGCGGGTCGCCAGGGTGCCGAGGACGTCGTCGGCCTCGTACCCGGCCGCGCCGACCGCCGGAATGCCGAGCGCGGCCAGCAGGTCCGCGATGATCGGAATCTGCGGGACGAGCCCGTCCGGTACCACCTCGGCGTCGCCCCGCCCGGGGGCCAGCCGGTGCGCCTTGTACGAGGGCAGCAGGGCCACCCGCCAGGCCGGGCGCCAGTCCGCGTCCAGAGCGCAGATCAGCCGGTCCGGATGCCGGGCCCGGATCAGCGTGGCGAGCATGTCCAGGAAGCCGCGCACGGCGTTGACCGGGGTACCGTCCGGTGCCCGGGCGGCGGATTCGGGGATCCCGAAGTAGGCCCGGAAGTACAGGCTCGGCGCGTCGACGAGAAGCAGAGGGCGGTCGTCCACCCGTCAAGACTCCCACGAGCCGCCCAAACGAACGTTAAGCTGGACCGGTGACCGTCCAACGTATCCTCCCCACCCCCGAGGCGTACGACCTGCTGGACCTGGTGCGCGACATCGCCGACCGCGAACTCGCGTCCAGGGCCGCCGACTTCGAGGCGCGCGGGGAGTTCCCCCGTGACGCGCTGCGCATCCTGGGCCTCGCCGGCCTGTTCGGCCTGCCCTACGACGAGGAGTACGGCGGCGCAGGCCAGCCGTACGAGGTGTACCTCCAGGTCCTCGAGGAGATCGCCGCGCGCTGGCTGGCCGCCGCCGAGGCGATCAGCGTGCACACGCTGTCCTGCTACCCGGTCGCCACGTACGGCACCGACGCGCAGCGCAAGCGGTTCCTACCCGACCTGCTGGGCGGTGACCTGCTCGGTGCCTACTGCCTGTCCGAGCCGTCCGGTGGCTCCGATGCCGGGGCGATGACCACCCGGGCGGTGCGCGAGGGCGACGAGTTCGTGGTCACCGGTACCAAGGCCTGGATCACCCACGCCCACCACGCGGGCTTCTACAACGTCTTCTGCCGCACCGGCGGCCCGGGTCCCCAGGGCATCTCCTGCCTGCTGGCCGACGCCGGTACCCCGGGCATCGTCCCGCAGGCCCCGGAGCGCACGATGGCGCTGCGCGCCTCGCCGGTCGCGCAGATCGCCTTCGACGGCGCGCGGATCCCCGCCGACCGGTTGATCGGCGAGGAGGGCGCCGGCTTCCGGATCGCCATGCGGGCGCTCGACTCGGGCCGGCTGGGCATCGCCGCCTGCGCGGTCGGCCTGGCCCAGGCGGCGCTGGACTACGCGGTCGGCTACGCCCGGGAACGCGAGCAGTTCGGCCAACCGATCATCGAGTTCCAGGGGCTGGGCTTCCTGCTCGCCGACATGGCGACCGCGGTGTCCGCCGCGCGGGCGCAGACGCTGTGGGCCGCCCGGCTCAAGGACGCCGGCCAGCCGTTCAGCCAGGAGGCGGCGAAGGCCAAGCTGTTCGCCACCGACATGGCGATGCGGGTGACCACCGACGCGGTCCAGGTGCTCGGCGGGTACGGGTACGTGGCCGACCATCCGGTCGAGCGCTACATGCGCGAGGCCAAGGTGCTGCAGATCGTCGAGGGGACCAACCAGATCCAGCGCCTGGTCATCGCCCGGCACCTCGCGCGGGGGTGAGCCGCCGGGTTTGCCGATGATGGCCATGCGCCCCGATCCGGCAGACTTGACCCGGTGGATGCGCAGGTCGCTCTGGACCGGGTGTGGCGCGCCGACGCGGCCGCCATGCTCGGGGTACTGGCCCGGCGGTTGGGGGACTTCGGCCGGGCCGAGGACGCGCTGCAGGACGCGCTGGCCGAGGCGCTGCGCCGCTGGCCGGTCGACGGGGTACCGGACAATCCGGCCGGATGGCTGGTCACCACCGCCTGGCGGCGCGCCCTGGACGGGTTGCGCCGCGATGCCACCGGCCGGGACAAGCTGGCGACGCTGGCCGCCGTGCCGGTGGAGCCGACCGACCAGGACCGGCTTGCGCTGATCTTCGGCTGCTGCCATCCGGCGCTGCCGGTCTCCGCACAGGTACCGCTGACCCTGCGCGCGGTCTGCGGCCTGTCCACGGCGGAGATCGCCGCGGCGTACCTGGTACCCGAGGCGACGATCGCGCAACGCCTGGTGCGGGCCAGGCGGGTACTCGCCGAACGCGCCGTACCCTTCGACCTGCCCGACCCGGACGACTACCCGACCCGGCTGCCCGCCGTACTCGCCGTCGTGTACCTGGTCTTCAACGAGGGGTACCTGGCCAGCGGGCCGATCACCCCGCAGCGCCGGGATCTGGCGCGGGAGGCGCTGGACCTCGCCCGGCAGCTCGCGCTGCTGATGCCGGGGGAGCCGGAGGTCGCGGGGCTCACCGCGCTGCTGGAGCTGAACGAGGCGCGCGCCGCGACCCGGTTCGACTCGTGGGGCCGGCTGGTGCCGCTGGAGGAGCAGGACCGCTCCCGCTGGGACCGCGCGGGGATCGACGCGGCGGTGCACCGCCTGGGTCGCGCCGTGGCGCAGGGTCGGGTCGGCCGGTACCAGCTGCAGGCGGGCATCGCCGCGCAGCACGCGCTGGCCCCCTCCTACGAGCAGACCGGGTGGGCGGCGATCCGCGGGCTGTACGACCAGCTCTACGAGGTGCAACCGTCGCCGGTGGTGCTGCTGTCCCGGGCGGTGGCCACCCGCTACGCCATCGGCCCCGCCGAGGGGCTCGCCGAGGTCGAGGCGCTGGGCGGGCGGCTTTCCGGGTACCGGCTGTTCCATGCCACCCGGGCGGAGCTGCTGCGCGCCTGCGGGCGTACCGACGAGGCGCGCGCCGCGACGGAGCGAGCGCTCGCGCTGGCCACCAACCCGGCCGAACGCGAGCTGCTCGCCCGCCGCCTGACCGGTTAGTGCTCGAACAGCGGGCGTACCTCGACGCTGCTGCTGCCGACCAGGCCCGGCCACGTGCCGGCGACCGCGACGGCGTCATCGACATCGTCGGCCTCCAGCAGCAGGAAGCCGCAGACCACCTCCTTGAGCTCCAGGTACGGCCCGTCGGTGACGACCGGGGCGCCGTCCGGCCCGGAACGCACCGTCCTGGCGGTCCGGGTGCGCTGGAGGTGGGCTCCCCCGTCGGCGATCTTTCCGGCCTGGCTCCACTTGTCGAACCAGCCGTTGATCTCCTTCATCGCCGCGTCCTGCTCCTGCGGGGTCACCCGGTCCAGCTCCGCCTCATTGCTGTTGATCAGCATGGCGAATTTCATCATCGTCTCCTTCCACTCACCGACCTGACGAACAGGCGAGCGGCGTACTCGACATCCGCCAGAGTATTTTTCCTGACGTGGAGGAGATCGACCGCGCCATCGTGGCCGCGCTGACCGGTGACGGCCGGCTGTCGTACACCGACCTGGCCGAGAAGGTCGGGCTGTCGGTGTCCGCGGTACACCAGCGGGTGCGCAGGCTGGAGCAGCGCGGGGTGATCAAGGGGTACGTCGCCCGGGTGGACTACGAGGCGATCGGCCTGCCGTTGACCGCGTTCGTGGCGATCCGGCCGATCGACCCGGCCGCCCCCGACGACGCGCCGGAGCGGCTGTCCGGGCTGTCCGGGATCGACTCCTGCTACTCGGTCGCGGGGGAGGACTTCTACCTGCTGCTGGTACGGGTGAAGAGCCCCGGCGACCTGGAGCGGCTGCTGCAGGAGATCCGTACCGCGGCCAACGTCGCGACCCGTACGACCGTGGTGCTCTCGACGCCCTACGAGGCGCGGGCGCCGCAGGTCAGCTGACCGGCCCGTTCCAGCGGCGGACGACCTGGCGCTCGTGCTCGTACCCGAGGACCGACAGCGTGCCGGTGTCCAGCGCGAGCAGGCCGCCGGCCGAGGGCGGCAGGCCGATCCAGCGTGCCCCGGCCACCCGCAGCGCGTGGCCGTGCCCGACCAGTGCGACGTCCCCGTCCGCGAGCGGTTCCCGGACCCGGGCGAGTATCCGGTCCAGCCGCGCGCCCACCTGTTCGGGTGTCTCGCCGCCAGGGCAGCCGTCGCGCCACAGGTCCCAGTCCGGCCGGGTCTTGCGGATCTCCGCGGTGCGGATGCCCTCGTACTCGCCGTAGTCCCACTCGACCAGGTCCTCGTCGATCGCCGTGACGGTGAGGCCGGCCAGCTCGGCGGTGCGCAGCGCGCGCTTGCGGGGACTGCTCAGCACCGCGACGAACCGGCGTCCCGCCAGGGCCGCTCCCACCTCGCGCGCCTGCCGCTCACCGGCCGGGGTCAGCGACAGGTCGGTGTAGGAGGTGTGCCGCCCGTTCGCGCTCCACTCCGTCTGGCCGTGCCTGATCAGGACGAGCTCCGCCACGGGCCCTATTCTCCCGGTACTCCGCGGGTCGCGCTGTCGAAGGCGAGGACGGCCGCGGCCACCCGCCCCGGGTGCTCGACGTGCGGGTGGTGTCCGGCGCCGTCGATGAGCAGTACCTCACCGCCCAGCCGCTGCTGGATCCAGCGCGCCTCCGCGGCCGGGTCGGGGAAGTCCACGTCGCCCGGTGCCCATGACGACGAGTACCGGCGTGTGCACGTCGCCCAGCCGAGCCTCGGCGGCGCGGTGCGAGGACGTGAAGTATCCGCGCAGCGTCCGGGTGCGCCCCGGCTCGCGGAAGTTCGCCGCGCTGGCCCTGGCGATCGTCGACCGGGACGGCCCGGAGGCGCTGACCCTGGCCCGGGTCGCCGAGTCGGCCGGGTGGCGACGCCGTCGCTGTACAAGCACGTCGGCGGCCTGGCGGACCTGCGTGACCGGGTGTCGGTACGGGTGATGGGGGAGCTGGCCGAGAAGGTGCGGCGCAGCGTGGTCGGCGTCTCCGGCGACGCGGCGATCGTCGCGCTGCTGCGTGCCTACCGGGACTACCTCGTGGAGTACCCGCACCGGGCCGCGGTTTCGCCGTGTTGCAGGCCGGTGGCGGCTTCGGCTACCCGGAGGACCTCGCCGAGACGATATACCTAGCTTCCTAGGATGCCATAGGCGACGTAACAACGGTTAAGCCCTGGAAGCGGCGGGAACCGATTAGGCGACCCGCCACGGAAGGGGAGAGCAATGGGCGTGACCGATAAGGCCAAGAACGAGGCCGAAGAGCTCAAGGGCCGCACCAAGGAATGGGTCGGCGACAAGACCGACAACCGCGACCTCGAGGCTGAGGGGGCCGGCGAGCGGCTGTCCGCCAACGCCAAGCGGGCCGGCGAGCACGTCAAGGACGCCGGGCGCGACGTGCGGGACGCCTTCCGCGACGAGTAGTCAACCCGGTGGAACCACTGCCGGACCGGGCCCCGAGTAAAACGCTCGGGGCCCGGTCTTGCGCCGGCGGCCGACAAGGCGCATGACCCGCGCTCGCTCCGCGCGCGCGGGCTAGCCCGGTCTTGCGCCGGTTAGGCCGCTGCTTGTGCGGCTTCGGCCTGCTTGCGCCACCAGCGCACGCCCGACTCGGGGAGGGTGTCGATCGGGTCGTAGTACGGGTACTGCTTGACCAGCGCCTCGGCGTCGTCGCGCTCGATGGAGGTGCGGTAGTTCTTGGTCCAGTACGAGATGCCGTGCTCGCGGTCGTACTCGGTGACCATGTGTACCCAGCGCTTGCCGACGAACGGCACGTCGCACACGATCCGCGGGGTGGCGTACCCCGGCAGGTACCCCATGATGTCGTGCTGCAGCGCCTGCGCCTGCCAGACGGCGACCCGCCAGTGCTCGGCGTTGGGGATCATGTCGCACATGTAGAAGTAGTACGGCAGGATGCCAGCCTCGCCCTGCAGTCCGAAGCACAGGTCGAGCAGGTCGGCGCTGGTCGCGTTCACGCCGCGCATGAGGACGCCCTGGTTGCGCACGTCCCGGACGCCGACCTCCAGTGCGGTGTGCGCCGCGCGGGCGACCAGCGGGGTGAGCGAGTTCACGTGGTTGACGTGGGTGTGGATGGCGAGGTTGACGCCGCGCCGGGCGGCCGTGCGGGCGACCCGCTCCAGGCCCTCGACGACCTCGGGTTGCAGCCAGTGCTGCGGCAGCCCGACCAGCGCCTTGGTGGCCAGCCGGATGTCGCGGATGGTCTGGATGCCCAGCAGCCGCATGAGGAAGGACTCCAGGTTCTTCCACGGCACGTTGGCCACGTCGCCACCGGAGACCACCACGTCGCGGACGCCCGGGTGGGCCTGCAGGTAGGTGATCATCGCGTCGTACCGGTCGACCGGCCTGAGGGTCAGCTTGAGCTTGTCCACCGTGGGCGTGGAGTTGCCGACGAGGTCCATCCGCGTGCAGTGGCCGCAGTACTGCGGGCAGGTGGACAGCAGCTCGGCGAGCACCTTGGTGGGGTACCGGTGGGTGAGCCCTTCGGCGACCCACATGTCGTGCTCGTGTAGCGAGTCCCGGGTGGCGTTGGGGTGCGACGGCCAGTCCGGGTGCCGCTCGGAGGCCACCGGGATCATGTACCGGCGCACCGGGTCGGCGTAGAACCCCTGCGTGTCCGGGGCCCGCTCGGGGACCATGGTGTTGAGCATCTGTGGCGGTACCAGCATCGACATCGTGGCCAGCCGGCGCTGGTCGGTGTCGAGGTCGGCGTAGAACTCGTCGTCGACGAGGTCGCCGAGCAGGTCGCGGAGTTGGCGGGCGTTCTTGACGCAGTGCGCCCGCTGCCATTGGGCCGACTCCCACTGCTCACGGGTCACGTCCCGCCAGCCCGGGAACCGGGTCCAGTCGGGCTCGACGAGCGCCTGCCGCCGGTACTCGTACGGCTGTCCCGCGATGTGTCCCTCGGCCACGACGCCCCTCCGTTAGATTCTCCTCCGGTGGAGGGAGGATACTGGAAAATATCCCGCGATCAAACTACGATACCGGAAGTCTTCCCGTTCTGCTCGCCGAAAGAGGTTTCGATGACGTCGCCCGTGGGCCTGCACCGCGTGCTCGAACCCCGTGGGGTGCTCCCGCAGGCGGCGACCCGGCTGGACGCCGCACCGGAGATCGGCGACGACGAGGTGCGCATCCGGGTGGAACGGCTGAACCTCGACGCGGCCAGCTTCCGGCAGCTCGCCACGAAGCACAGCGGTGACGGTGCCGCGGTGCGGGCCGAGGTACTCCGGATCATCGAGCGCCGCGGCAAGATGCAGAACCCGGTGACCGGCTCGGGCGGCATGCTGATCGGTACGGTCGACGAGGTCGGGCCGGTCTCGCCGCTGGGGCTCAAGCCCGGCGACCGGGTGGCGACGCTGGTCTCGCTGACGCTGACCCCGCTGACCGTCACCGACGGGCTGGCCGGCTGGAACGGGCGCGGCGAGCAGGTGCCGTGCGACGGGTACGCGATCCTGTTCGCCCGCTCGATCGCCGCCGTACTCCCCGACGACCTCGATCCGGAGCTGGCGCTGGCCGTCCTGGACGTGTGCGGCGCGCCGGCGCTGACCGCGCGGGTGGTGCGCGGCTACCGTGACCCGACCGTGGCGGTGCTCGGTGGGGCCGGCAAGAGCGGATCCCTGTCGCTGGCCGCCGCCCGCCGGGCCGGGGCCGCCCGGACCATCGGCGTGGTACCGAACCAGCAGGAGGCCGACCGGCTGGCCGCGAGTGGCCTGGCCGACGTGGTCGCGATCGCCGACGCGCGCGACCCGGTGGCGCTGGCCGCCGAGGTGGGTACCGCCGACGTGACCGTGGTCTGTGTCGACGTCCCCGGCTGCGAGCACGGCGCGATCCTGGCGACGGCGGACGGCGGTACCGTCGTCTTCTTCAGCATGGCGACCTCGTTCGCGGCGGCGGCGCTCGGCGCCGAGGGCCTGGCGGCGGACGTCACGATGCTGATCGGCAACGGGTACGTCCCGGGCCACGCCGACTACGCCCTCGACCTCATCCGGGCGGAGCCGGGCGCGCGCGCGCTGTTCGATGCGCGGCGCACGGCACACTGAGCGTTATGACCCCCGTCACCCTGTACCGCAACGGCCGCGTGCACAGCCCGGCCGACCCGCAGGCCACCGCGATGCTGGTCCGCGACGGCGCGATCGCCTGGCTCGGCGCCGCCGCCGACGCCCCGGCCGCGGACGCGGTCGTGGATCTCGCCGGCTGCCTGGTGACACCGGCGTTCGTGGACGCCCACATGCACACGACCAGCACCGGGATCGCCCTGCTGGGCCTGGACCTGTCCGACGCGCGCTCGGCCGGCGAGGTGCTGGAGCGGCTGGCCCGGCACGCCGCCGAGCACCCGGCCGAACGCGTGGTCATCGGGCACGGCTGGGACGAGTCGGGCTGGCCGGTACGCGAGCCGCCGAACGCCGAGCAGATCGGCCGCGCAGCCGCCGGCCGCCCGGTGTACCTGTCGCGGATCGACGGCCATTCGGCGATGGTCTCCGCGGCGCTGCTGGGCACGGTGTCGCCGGACGAGCGGGGCTGGGACCCGGCCGGCTGGCTGCGCATCGACGCGCACCACGCGGTACGGCGGGTGGCGCTGGACTCGATCTCGCCGGCCCAGCGGGGCACGGCGCAGCGGGTGGCGCTGCGCCGGGCGGCGTCGCTGGGCATCGCGGCGGTACACGAGTGCGCCGGCCGGGACGTGTCCGGCGAAGACGACTTCACCGCGCTGCTGGCCCTGCGCGGGCAACGGCTGCCCGAGGTGTACGGGTACTGGGGCGAGCTGGGCGCCGCCGCCAAGGCCCGCGAACTCGGTGCGGTCGGTGCGGCCGGCGACCTGTTCGCCGACGGTGCGCTCGGCTCGCACACCGCCCACCTGCGCACCCCGTACACCGACGGGAACAGCTGCGGCAACGGGTACCTGTCCGCCGAGGAGGTCGCCGCGCACCTGGTGGACTGCACGAACCTCGGCATGCAGGGCGGGTTCCACGCGATCGGCGACCGGGCGGTCGCCACGGTGCTGGCCGGCTTCGGGCTGGCCGCGGCGCGGGTCGGCGTGGACCGGCTGCGCGCCGTCCGGCACCGGATCGAACACCTGGAGATCCTCGACAAGCAGCTCATCGCCGGCCTGGTGGCCTTCGGCGTGGTGGCGAGCGTGCAGCCGGCCTTCGACCGGCTGTGGGGCGGGGAGAACGGCATGTACGCCCAGCGCCTCGGCGCCGACCGGGCGATGGCGTCCAACCCGTTCGCGGCGCTGGCCGGCGTCGGGGTACCGCTGGCCTTCGGCTCGGACTCGCCGGTTACCCCGCTGGACCCGTGGGGGACCATCCGGGCCGCGATGACCCACCACAACCCGGCGCACCGGGTCGGCTTCCGCACCGCGTTCGCCGCGCACACCCGGGGCGGCTGGCGCGCGGTCCGCCGCGACGACGAAGGGGTACTGGTACCCGGCGCGCCGGCGACGTTCGCGGTGTGGGACTGTCCCGGGCTGCCCGCCCTGCTGCCGGCCACCCCCGACGAACCAATGCCTTCGCTGCCCGAGTGCCGCCGGACCGTCCTGCGTGGCGAGGTCATCTACGACGGGGCCGGGGAGGTTTCGTGAAGGGAAAGCTCAATCTCGACCCGGCCCGGATCCGCCGGGCCCGGCAGCTCGCCAAGCGGGCCGGCCGCTCGGTGGTCGATCTGGCGCGCAGCCACACGACCGTCGCCGTCGAACGCGCCGTCCTGCGCCTGGCCGGAATCACCGGCGCCGACCCGGACGGCATCCCCTGGGTCAACCGGCTGGTCGACGCCGTGGGCGCCGACGTGGGCCTGGGCCACGGGGTGGCGGTACCGGTGTTCCACGCCCTGGCCGCCTCCGGCGTGCACGACCTGACCCTGCTCGCGCAGAAGGCGGCGGCCGGGTCGGTAGGATTCACGCTCCCGTCGGGCGCGGCCTGGGCGGCGGCGCGGCGCTCGGCCCGGCGGGCGGTCGCCGCCGGGATCAAGCGGATCGACCGGCGCCGGGTCGAGCGTGACCGGCTGGTCAAGCGGTACGGCGACCCCAGGCAGCGGCCGTGGATCTACCTGATCGTGGCCACCGGCGACATCTACGAGGACATCCCGCAGGCCCAGGCGGCCGCGCGCGCCGGCGCCGACGTCATCGCGGTCATCCGGTCCACCGGGCAGTCGCTGCTGGACTACGTGCCCGAGGGCCCCACCCGGGAGGGCTTCGCCGGTACCTACGCCACCCAGGAGAACTTCCGGCTGATGCGCGCCGCGCTCGACGAGTCGAGCCGGGAACTGGGCCGGTACGTGCGGCTGACCAACTACGCCAGCGGCCTGTGCATGCCGGAGATCGCCACCCTGGCCGGCCTGGAGCGGCTGGACATGATGCTCAACGACTCCATGTACGGCATCCTGTTCCGCGACATCAACCCGATCCGTACCTTCGTCGACCAGCGCTTCTCCCGGCAGATCCACGCCCGGGGGGGCATCATCATCAACACCGGCGAGGACAACTACCTCACCACCGCCGACGCGGTCGAGGCGGCCCACACGGTGACGGTCAGCCAGCTGCTCAACGAGTACTTCGCCCACGAGGCCGGGCTCGCGGACTGGCAGCTGGGGCTGGGCCACGCCTTCGAGATCAACCCGGACCTGCCCGAGTCGTTCCGGCTGGAGCTGGCGCACGCGCTGCTGGCCCGGGAACTGTTCCCCGACGCGCCGCTGAAGTGGATGCCGCCGACCCGGCACATGACCGGCGACGTGTTCCGCGGCAACCTGCTCGACGGGTTCTTCAACCTGGTCGGGACGCTGACCGGCCAGGGCATCCTGCTGGTCGGCATGATGACCGAGGCGGTGGTCACGCCGTGGCTGTCCGACCGGGACATCGCGCTGCAGAACGTCCGGTACGTGCTGGGCGCGTGCGGCGGCCTGCACGAGGACTTCGTACCGGCGCCGGGCGGGTTCATCCAGCAACGGGCCCGCCGGGTCCTCGACGAGTCGATCGAGCTGCTGGAACGGATCGTGGACGACGGGCTGCTCAACGCGATCGCCGACGGTACCTTCGGGATCATGAGACGCCCGCCGGACGGCGGCAAGGGCCTGTCCGGCGTGGCCCGCCACGAGCCCGACTACTACAACCCGGCGACCGAAATCCTGGAAGACAGAGGCTGATTCTTGCGGTTTACTTGCAGAAACAGCTCGAAAGTAGGTCAGGATCGCCGATTTCCTACGCCTCGACGACCCCGACGGCTACGCCTCGGCGGTCGAGTATGCCCGACCTGCGCTGAGCTTCCTGCACGGGCCACACGCGGTGCCCCTGAGCCTGGCCGATCAATCCGACGGCACCCGGACCTGGGTACGTCTGGTATCGGCGGCCCTCGAGGCTATCGACGCCGGCGCCCTGCTGGTCATCGATGAGATCGACACCAGCTTGCATCCACGACTCACCGCTCGGCTCATCGAGCTGTTCCGCGACAGGCGGACCAATGTCCACAGTGGACAACTGCTGTTCACGACGCACGACGCCACGCTTCTTGGTACCAGCTTCGGCAACGAGATCCTCGGGCGGGACGAGGTCCGGTTCGTGGAGAAGGACGGCGCCGGCGCGACGAAACTGTTCCCGCTCAGTGATTTCCACCCGCGCAAAGACGAGAACACCGAACGCCGCTACCTGGGGCGCAGCTACGGCGCCGTACCAGCGGTTTTCTCCGACACCCTCGTCGAACGGCTCCTCAAGGCCCGCTCGGAGCACGACCGTGTCGCGTGAGTCGCGACTGGAACGCGGAGCACCACGACGCTCGGCGAAGCCCCGGATCCTCGTTGTCTGCGGCAGCGAGCGCACCGAACCGCAGTACCTGGCTGGGTTACGCGACAGTCTGGCCAACCGGCTGCTGCGTTGCGAGGACTGCCGAGCTCCCTTGCCGGACTATCGGGCAGCCGTCGTTCGACTGCGTCGCCATGTGCTGGCCTACGACAAGGCTGAGCCGACCTTCGCTGACTACGCCGAGACCGTGACGCAGGCCATCCAGCGCGCCAAGGCGATCGACGCCACCGGTACCGACCACATCGGCAATCCGTCCACCTCCGTGTGGCGACTCGCAGAAAAGATCATGGGATGAGCACGATCGTCAGACCGTACGGGGACACCACGGGGGACGGCATGGTGCAGGTGTCGTTCACGCTGCCGGTACCCGCCGACAAGCGCGCCGAAGGCGCCGCCCTGCAACTGGCCGGCAAGATGGGGCTGGACCCGGCGATGGTGGTACACAGCAAGGCGATGGGCGACGGGTACACCTTCTTCGTCGTCTACGGCCGGGTCCGCCACCTGGTCGACCTCGGGCAGGTACAGGTCGTGGAGCGGGACTTTCCGCTGCTCGCCGCGAAGGAGATCAACACGTTGGTCAAGCAGCGGCTGCGGCGCAAGCTGGCGGTGGTCGGGGCGTGCATCGGTACCGACGCGCACACCGTGGGCATCGACGCGATCCTCAACGTCAAGGGCATCGCGGGGGAGAAGGGCCTGGAGTACTACCGCGAGTTCCGGGTGGTCAACCTGGGCGCGCAGGTCTCGGTACCGGATCTGGTGGAGCGGGCCCGCGCGGAGAGGGCCGACGCGGTACTGGTCTCCCAGGTGGTCACGCAGCGCGACGCGCACCTGCACAACGCCCGGCAGATGTCCGCGGCGTTCCGGGAAGCGCTGCCCGCCGGCCGGCGACCGCTGCTCGTGGTCGGCGGTCCGCGTTTCGACGAGCGCGACGCCGCCGAGCTGGGCGTTGACCGGATCTTCGGCCGGGGTACCACGCCGCGCGAGGTGGCCAGCTACCTGGTCCACGCGTTGATTCAGGCGAAGGCGGTGGCCGCATGAGCGAGCGTCAGCGAGCGAATCATGGGTGCAGTGCGGTCGTGCCTCATGCCGGACCGCAGCGCAGCGAGGATCCGGCATGAGCGAGCGTCAGCGAGCGAATCATGGGTGCAGTGCGGTCGAGCCTCATGCCGGGGCCGACAAGCGTCACCGAACCGCTCCGGCCCAAGTGCCGGCGCGCGAGCGCAGCGAGGATCCGGCATGAGCGAGCGTCAGCGAGCGAATCATGGGTGCATCGGGTTGAGCGTCACGCATCGGCGGTACGTGCCGTACTCCCACGCCCACTACGCCGGTCACCTCGTCGACGGGGCGTACGCGCTGGGCCTGTTCGGTGACGTGGCGACCGAGGTCTGCATCCGCACCGACGGCGACGAGGGGCTGTTCGCCGGCTACTCGGACGTGCGGTTCACCGCGCCGATCCGGGCCGGTGACGTGGTCGAGGTGACCGCGCAGGTGTCGAGGATGGGCAACCGCAGCCGCACCCTGGAGTTCTCCTGCGTGGTGGTGTGCCGGGGCCGGCCGGACAAGGGCGCCTCGGCCGCCGAGGTGCTCGACCCGCCGATCGTGGCGGTCGTCGCCACCGGCACCGTCGTGGTGCCGTGACCGGACGGGTCGTCTGCGCGGACATCGGCTCCACGTTCACCAAGGTGGCGGTCGTCGACCTGGGCGACGGTGCGCTGGTCGGGTCGGCGACGTATCCGACGACGGTCGGTACCGACGTGCTGGACGGGCTGGACGTGGCCGTGCGGGCGGCCGGCGGCGAGCCGTGCCCGTTGTATGTGTGCTCCAGTGCGGGGGGTGGGCTGCGGCTGGCGGTGGTCGGGTACGAGCGGCTGGTCACCGCGCGCGCTGCCCAGCAGGTGGGGCTCACGGCGGGGCGCGGGTGGTGCACGTGGCGGCCGGGCGCCTGGACCGCGCCGGGCTCGCCGAGTTGCGCGCCGCACGGCCGGACGTGGTCCTGCTCGTCGGGGGTACCGACGGCGGCGACGCGGAGGTGCTCGTGCACAACGGCCGGCGGCTGGGCACGGCGCGGCTGCGGGTACCGGTCGTGGTGGCGGGCAACGCCGACGCCCGTGAGACGGTCCACCGGTACCGCCCGCGCGCGCGGGCGGTACCGGTGGACCGGCACCGGGAACGTGCTGCCCCACATCGGCGTGCTGAACCCCGGGCCTGCGCGTGCCGCGCTGCGCGAGGTCTTCCTGCGGCACGTCATCGGCGGCAAGAAACCGTCCCGGGGTACCCGGCTCGCGTCACTCGTGCGGGGTGCCACGCCGGACCTGGTGCTCGCCGACGACCTGGGTACCGACCTGGCCGTGGTCGACGTGGGCGGCGCGACGACCACGTCGACCTCGGGATGCGCTGGAGCGCGACCGGCGTGGTCGAGGCCGCAGTCGCCGAGCGGCTCCTGTCCGCCGACGACGAGGACTTGACGGCGGCGGCGCGGCGGCGCGTTGCCGACCCATGCCTGCTCCCCGCCGACGACGCGGAGCCGGACGCGGACGAGCGGGTCGCCGCGCTCGCCGCCACCCTGGCGTTGCGCCGGCACGGGCGTGGCCGGGATCTGCGTGACGTCCG
>WNGL01000696.1_pt1 | contig 39926 bp, 44 predicted proteins | sample 5400591 | NCBI WGS metagenome assembly WNGL01 (sample SAMN13153377, study PRJNA577476) | soil metagenome | isolation source: 80 cm soil or saprolite under Garry oak tree replicate 1 | place: USA:California | collected 2016-06-15
TTCCGGTACGCCTCGAGCCGGTCTTCCTCGGCCATCTCGGCCCTGGCCCGCTCGAGCACCTCGGCGACCGTCCGCGGCCCGCGGTCACCAGCCGGGCGTTGCCCTGCGCGGCCAGCCGCGGCAGGTCCGGCGGCACCAGCGGGTACAGGTCCATCAGCCCGGACCCCGCGGCCGGTCCGCCAGGTACCCGGCCGTGGCCGAGACCAGCGGCGGCACGCCCAGCGGCACCGAAGTGAACTTCGCCGGGCACGTCACCACGACCGGGTCAGTGTCGTTCCGCTGCGCGCCGAGGATGACGACCTCCCGGTCGCCGAACGTGAACTGCTCCACGGCATAGACGAAGCTCACCGCACGCTCACGACCGCGTTCGAGCAGCCGCGGACCATCAGGCCCTGACCGGCGTCGTAGCAGTTGCGGTCACGGCTCACCACGCCCGCACCCGCCCCGGCCGCTGACCGGACCGCGGCCACGCGCTCCCCGTAGCGGCCCTGCCGCGACGCCAGCCGTGTCTCGTAGGCCGCCAGCCAGCGGCGGTTGTCGCCTGCCATCCGGATCAGCCGGTCAGCCTCATACCCGCTCGCAGGCCAGCCATCACCGGAGCGGCCGATCCTCGCCTCGCCGAACTCGACGTGCGGCAGCGGGCCGCCGTTCCTGGCCTCCCTGGCCAGCCGCCCGGCCTCCCTGGCGTCGGCCATGTCGGCCTGGGCCTGGGCATCGGCGAGCACGTCCTGAAGGGAACGGCCGACGCCCTCGCCTGTCGCCAGTGACAAGGCGCCGATGTGCTCGCCGCGCGCCTCAGCCTGGCTCCGGTAAGCCAGCAGCGCACGATCGTGAGCAGCTTCCCGGCTTGCCTCCCGCTCGCGCTCAGCATCGCGGGCAGCCTTCGCCTCGGCGATCTCCTCCAGCGCCATCGACCGCTGCACCGACGCGGGCAGCCACGACGGGACACCGAACCCCGCCAGCTCGTCACTCATCGCTGTCCTTCCGCCCGGTCGCCTCGTGCACCTCGTCGGCCACCTCGCGCGGCAGCTCGGCCGCACGTTCGATGACCAGCTCGGCCGCGCGGACGGCAACGCGGTTGCCCCAGCGCGACCTCGCCAGCGCCTGCCCGGCCGCAGTCGCCTGCGTATCCGCCATGCGCACCAGAGTACGTCATGCGAACGCCTAGGCACCGCCGAACCCGGCGAGGAACTCCGTCACCTCGGCGTCCAGCCCAGACGGCCCCATCATCGCCTGCAACGTGAGGCGCAGCTCCCGCGCCAGCGGGGCGTTGAGCGGGTCGGCCGCGTACGCGTCACGCAGCCTGCCCGCCAGCAGCGCCAGCTCCCCGGCCGCGTCGAACTCGCCATCCGGCAACGGCGGCGTGGCAGCAAAGACGTTCACTCCCGGCTCAGCCCGGTGATGGCAGAGATGGTGCGCACCTGCCCGGTGCGCCCGGTACCGGCGGCTCCGCACCGCGGGCGAGTCGGCCATACCGCCAAGCATCCCACCCGCGACGTGACGAGGCCGTCACGAGATTTACGCGAGTCGCTGCGGAGTCGCTGCGGGAGAGCCCAGCGCCAGGAGCGACTCGACGTCCGTTCTGTCCGGTTCACCGTGCGGGGATGGTCAGTAGGCTCACGCGCCCGCCCCCGCGAGCCTACTGGGGCGTAAGCAGGTGGTCACCGGCCCTCCGCTCGCCTGCCATGCCGTCTCCTGCCATGCCGTCGCCGTCGCTATGCGCCGCTGCGAGTTGCGTGATGGTGACCGGGCCGACTGGTCCTTTGACGCGCCACATCTTGAATCGCTCGCCTCGCGTGCTGCGTCTGCGGCGCCGTGGCGGCGGCTCGGGCATGGGCGGGCGGCGGCCGGTCATCAGAACGGCGGCTCATCGGGTCCGAGCATCCGGACTACGGCGTTCTTGACGCACCATGTGCACGTCATTGGCGGCGCGGGTGCGTCGGCCAGTCCGACGGGCCGCTCGCAGTGCTGGCAGCGGATGACGGCCGCGGCGATTGCCGCCGTGTAGGCGACCGGGATGTCTGGCCGCGGGTCGGGCGCCCACGGGTCGTCGTGCGCGGTGCGCGGTGCCGGGCGGTTCTTCTTAGCGGTCATGGTGGTGTCTCCTGTTCTCGTTGCATCCGATGGAGCCGGGCGGCCAGCCGCACTCGCACAGCGGCTCGGGTTCCCGCAAGTCCGCTCCATCCGCTCCATCCGCGTCAGTGCAGGTCAGAGCGTCGTCAGGCGGAGCGGATAGAACCGGTGGAGCGGATGCATCCGCTCCAGTCCCGATGTCCGCTCCGCCGAACAGGTCGTCTGCCTGCGGTTTTGCAGGTGGAGCGGATGGAGCGGCTATGCGGGAACCAGGCACGTAACGCGTCCACGCGTCAGCGAGACTCGCGGCGTAGTACCCCTTGAGCCGGGCGCCGCCGCGGTCGCGCGGCAGGTTGTCCGACTTGATGCCGTAGCCGCGCAGCCGGGTAGCGAGCCCGCGTGCGTCGAGCGGCTTGGGCGGCTTGCCGATGCTGTCCCATGGCGCCTCGTCGAGTGCGTGCAGCCGGGCCAGGATGACTGCGGTGGACAGCACGGGCTCGACGTCGCCGGTCGGCTCGCCGTCGCCGTCGCGGACGGCGAACACGTCGGCCAGGTCGGCGAGCAGCCGCACGCCGAGCGACGCCTCGCCGGTCTCGGCGGCGGCGGCCAGCTCCGTGCACGCGGCGCGAGCCAGCTTCGGCCAGTCCCCGCCAGCAACGTCGGCCACGGCAATCAGCGGCTCCCACACATCGGCGGGCCGGTCGGTGATGCCGGGCGGCATCACCGGGTAGCTGCCCGCAAGCTGCGGCGCCACCTGTCCCATCCACGCGGCCAGGCGGTCGCGCAGCGGCCCGCCGCCCGCGGCGGCCGGGCGGGCGCGGAACGGTTCGACGGTCTCCCCCGGCGCGCGGCGCCGCATGCGGATGACCACCGAGCGGGACATGAGCGTTGCGGGCAGGTCGCCGAGCCCGGCGAGCGCGACCGCCGCGTACACCGGGAACAGCGTCACGTCGTGCTGCAGGCCGGTGCACCGCGGGATCTTCGCGCCCTTGCGGTGCCCGGCGTTGAGCAGCGCCCGCAAGTCCTCGTTGGTTTCGTCCTTCCCGCGCTTGGTGAAAATCGCGTCGCACTCGTCAATGAGCAGGGTCGGCCGGTTCTTCTCGATGCTGCGGAATATCGCTGCGGTGGACGCATTGAGCGCGTGCATCGGCCGCGGCGTGAGCAGCTCCAGCACTTCCAGCGTGCGTGTCTTGCCCGAGCCCGGCTCGGGTGACAGGAGCGCGATGCGCGGCGTGGACTCGAACGAGTCCGGCGCGTGGCAGTGCGCGGCCCACAGCGTCACGGCGTACGCGGCGGCCTCGGACGGGAACGCCACGTAGCGGCCGATGAACTCATGTACCTCACCGAGCAGCACAGCGCCGTCCTGCTTCGGCAGGACCGGCAGGACTTTCTGTGTGGTTGCCGTGGCATTGCTGCCCGGCCGCGCAGGACCGGCCGGGGGCTCGGCCGCCAGCGCCCGCAGCTCGCCTATGTCGTGCCCGAACAGGTAGTCGTCCAGGCCGACCTTGGCGCCGTGCTCGCCGTCCGGCAGAATCACGTGCCGGACCCTGGCACCGCGGTAGTCCAGCCACGCGGTCAGCCTGCCGAGAGCACCCGCCACCGATGGCTTGGTCATCACGTCGGAGTCGAACGCGACGACCACCTCCCGGTCCTGCAGCCGGATGTCTCTCCAGTCCGGCAGCGCGACGCGCTTGGACTGCCAGCCCTCGACACCGAGCAGCGCCACACAGCACAGCCCGGCTGTGACCGCGGCGTCGGCCTTGCGCGCGCCCTCGGTGACCCACAGCGGCACGGTCGGGTGGTCGATCCATGGCAGCGCGCCGGGCGGCACGTCCACGCACAGCACCGACCGGAACGGCGTCTCGTACTTGCGCGGCCTGCCGTCGCTGCCGAGCCGCGGGTTGTCCGGGCGGTACTGGTGCAGCCGCACCGTGCCGTCGGTGCCGTGCAGCGGGATCAGCAGGCCGGGTGTGTTGCGCCGCTGCGACTTGGCGAACCCGGCCGGTTCGAGCCGCGTCCCGGTGTCCACCGACACGTAGCCTCTGGCGCGGCTCACCTCTGGTGAGATAGCCGAGTCCTTGAGCAGCGCGGCATGCTGCGGGAAGATATGCAGCCCGTAGCGGCTCATGCCGGGACCGCCGTTCCCGTCGTTTCGGCGCCAACCTTTGGTTGGCGGGGAAATCGTTTCCAGACGGCTTGGCGGGTGATGCCCAGGGCGGTCCCGATGTCGGCGTCTGAGTAGCCACGGGCACGGCAGCCGTCAACTGCGATCGACAGTGCCACGCGAGCGCGGGTGGTGGCCTCGGCTAGCCAGCCGAGCGCGTCAAGGTCGTCAGCTGCTCGGGCTCCCATGCGGTCGATCTGGCGGACGACCGACTTCGCGTAGTCGTCGTTCTCAGTCTTCCGCTCTGCCCGCTGGCCGCGTCGCCTGCACAGGTCCGAGCAGAACCGGCGCCTTTTGCCGGCCAGCGGCCCGCGGCACCACGCGCATCCGGGCCTGGTGACGCTTACGATGGTGCTGACGTTGCCATCGTCCTGGGCGCCGCCTCCTGCCGGGGGGCGGCGTTCTGCATCAGGGGGCATGGTCGCCGCCGTCAGGCGGGGCGAGGTCGGCCAGTCTCAGCCGCTGGCGGGCGAGCGCGGCCCGGACGATCGCAGCGCCCTTGGCGAGCGCAGCCGGGTCGTTCAGGGCAAGCTCGGCGGTCGCGGCGGCCGGGTCACTCACCAGGGTCACCGGCCGCGGTGAGCAGGATCTCGGCCAGCTCGACGAACTGCGACCGGCTGAGCGCCGGGGCGCCGTCCGCGATCTTGGTGACCCTGGTCTTGGCATGCTTGAACCGCGCGCCGATCCGGCCGGGTTCGGTGAGGGCTAGACGTTCCTCATAGGTGGCAAGGTTCCGGACTGTCGGCACGGCATTCTCCGCTGGACACGCTTACGCGAAGTCCAACCGCTGAGAAGGACCGGAAGCGTGCGGAGACGTGCCACACGGGCCACGGGAACTAGTCCACGTGACAGACTAGCGAATCCGCGTTCAACGCGGGGCATCCCAGACCTTGCGCTCCCGGCGTGTCGCCAGCGGCGCCCACATGGCGGCCAGCTCGGCCTCAAGCCGGTCGCGGCGGACTTCAACGCTGGCGGGGCAGCGCATGCAGTGCAGGCGGATCTTCGCCCAGTCGTCGCCGTCGGCGGTCATGATGACGGACTTGCCGACCCTGCCGCCGTCGAACATGACGCCCTCGTGCTCGTAACCGGGCAGGGTCAGCCGGTGGAACGCCATCAGCGCGTGGCCGCGCGGGCAGGGGACGGTCAGCTCTACGCGGAAGGTCCACGGCACCGGGTCGCGCGGGCCGCGGTCGGCCCGCTTGTAGCAGCTCACCGGCCGCCGCCGGGGTCAAAGTAGTCGGGCCCGGATTGCCGGGTGACCCAGCGCCCGCCGATCCTCCGCAGGCACCCGGCCAGCTCGGCGATGATGCCGACCCTGACGCCGTTGTCCCAGGCGACGTGGACCGTGCCGAGCGAGTCGGTGAACTCGACGGTGCCGGTCTCGCCCGCGGCGAGCGCGAACCTCAGGTAGTCGTCGGGGACGGCGGTCAGCTCTACCCGGTCGCCGGGGTTCATGACCCGCCTCGCTCGGCCTGATCGATGAGGGCGGCCAACTCGGCCGTGTCGATACCGGCCAAGTAGCGGATCGTGCTGCCCTCACGGCGTTCGGCGCTCCAGAACTGGCCGTCAAGGTGGTACTCGATGGCCCACGTCTCGCTGTAGGCGATGAGCCGCTTCAGCGCGGGCAGGCTCGGCCTGCTCACCGCGACGACTCCTCTAGTTCAGCGATCTTCTCGTCGGTAGGGTTTGGTGCCATGGTGCGGCCCTCCTCGTTAGGGCTGTGCCTAGGGTCCGGTCGGCCTCATCCGCTGGCCGGACCCGCTTGTTTCTCCAGCCTGAGCGTACCCGTGCAGTATCTAGCCGTCTACAGCGCGCTACAGAACCCTGTAGGGTTAGCTATGTGTTTGCGCACGTCAGGGGGTGCCTACAGTGACCATCATGACGGACCGGGATGACGGCAAGATGTTCGACCCGCACGGGCCGGGGCTGGTCTACATGCTGATCGCCGACGACATCGCCGGCCAGATCGGCCGCGGGGACCTGCGCCCCGATCAGCGCCTGCCCGGAGAGGCCGACCTCGCGGCCCACTACGTGGTGGCGCGGATGACGGTCCGGCGCGCGATACGAGAGCTGCGCGAGCGCGGCCTGGTCAAGGTCGTCAGCGGCAAGGGGACATTCGTCGTGCCGGAGGATCAGCGGCCCTGAGAGCGCCTGTGAAGCCCGGCCTGCCGGGCCTACCCGATCACGCCACCCCCACCTGAGAATCGCTCTCAGGGCGCTCTCAGCGCGTCGGCTATGACGTTTCCGCAGGTCAGCGCGTGCCGGTTATGTCCATTTCGGTTTCTGGGTCAGTCTCACCTGGTTACGTATTCCAACCGCTTGGCATCCGGGACCTTGTTGAATACGATGCATGGCTCGCAGGTGTCCCCGCCGCGGGCGAGCAGTACCGCGTGCTCGGAAGTGGACGCTTCCGCAACCTGCCGCCCGAGGACGTTGGCCCAGAACCGGGCCAGGGCACCGGCGTCGGCGCAGTCCATGGCGACTGCGAACAGCGAGTTATTCATCATGGTTGGCATTACCTTTCACCAGCAGCGTCGGCTGTGCCGGAGCTCGCAAGGTCCAGGGAGGACCACGTGGAGGCCCAGCCGGAAGGGACGACGGCAGGGATCCTGCGTCGTTGCCGCCTGGCCGCCCGGGTCATATGGCGGTGCGCCCGCCGTCGGCGGCGAAGACCGCGCCGGTGACGTAGCTGGCCTTCGGGGAGGCGAGGAAGGCGATGACCTCCGCGATCTCGCCGGGCTGGGCGGCACGGGAGAGCAGGGTCGTGGCACCGAGGGCCTCGATGCGTTCGGGCGCGGCCCCGGCGGTCAGCACCGGCCCGGCAGCGACGGCGTTGACCCGGACCCCGGAGGGACTGAACTCGGCCGCCCAGGACCGGGTCATCGCCACCAGCGTGGCCTTGGTGGCGCCGTAGGCGGCGCCGCCGGCCAGGCCGATCTGGCCCGCCATGCTGGCGATGTTGATGATGCTGCCGCTGCCCCGGGCGGCCATCTTCGGCGCCAGCGCGGCGACCAGGAAGTACGGCGCCCGGACGTTGGCGGCGAACAGCCGGTCGAAGGTCGCCACGTCGAGGTCTCCGGTCGGCCCGAACCAGGAGAACCCGGCGTTGTTGACCAGCACGTCGACCGGGCCGGCCTGGCCGGCCAGGTCGTCGAGCTGGTCCGGGTCGGTGAGGTCGGCGGCGACGAACCGGGCCTTGCCGCCTTCCGCGGTGATCGTGCCGGCCACCGCCGAGCCGCGGGCGGCGTCCCGGCCGTGCACGACCACCTCGGCGCCCTGCCGGCCGAGCTCTTCGGCCGCTGCCCGGCCGATGCCCGAACTGGCGCCGGTAACCAGGGCACTGATGCCCTCGAGGTCTCGCTGTCCGTTCATCTCTTGTCCTTCCATGACTGAGTACCTCAACCATGGACGGCGCCGGGCCGCCGCGGTATCCGAAGCATGACTGCACCCGTCGCAGCTCGGCAGAGAACCTGGCGTCATGACTTGGTTCACGCAGGACACGGCCGCCGGCCGCCGGCCGGCCGGGGCGGGATCGCTGTGAACGGTTCCAGGGTTGGCCTGGAGGAACCCGGCAGATCGTCGGACCTCGCTGACCAGGGCGCCTTCGCAGGGAACACCGGAGACAGCCTCCTCGCGCTGCGCGCGGCCAGGGGGCATGCCCGGCGGGCGGCGCTGCCGCGGGCGGGCGGGTTCTGGCTGGTGGCCGGGGTGTTGTTCCTGTTGTTCTTCGCGGCGGCGGCACCGTCGCCGCTGTATGGCGTCTACCAGGCCCAGTGGCGGTTCTCGGCGATCACGCTGACCGCCGTCTTCGCCGTCTTCGCCGTCTACGCTCTCCTCCTCCTGATCACCTTGCTGGTGTTCGGGTCGGTGTCGGATTACCTGGGCCGCCGCCGCGTGATCCTGGCCGGCCACCGTGCTCGCCATGCGCGGCGACCACGGCCAGGTACGGCCGCTCCTGGACAGCGCGCTCGCCAGCGTCGACACGGCAGAGTACCGGGCGTTCGCCGCCCGGGCCCGGCACGCCGCCGGCATCGCAGCGCCGGCCGAAGGCAGCCACCTGACCGCCTACGCACAGCTCAGCCAGCTCTTCGACGTCGACGGCACGCCGCTGCACCACCACGTCTCCTACCTCGCCATCGCCGACCTCGCCGCGGCCGCGGCACGCGCGGAACGTCGCCTTGAGGTCCGGATGCTCGTGGAGCGCGCGCTGGCCCGGGTAGACGGGGTGTCGGTAAGACTGCTGTCACCAGGTAAACGCGATTGCGTCGAGCCTGCTCAGCGCAAGGCCGGCCAGCGAGCTGACCGGCCCCGTTGGCGGCGTGCAGTCCAGATGAACGGCTTGGGGTCGGCGTTGTTCGCCGCGAGGTAGGCCTCGATCGCGACGGTCAGCTCGGGGACCGAGCGGAAGACGCCGCGGCGGATCGCCTGATCGGTGAGGTTGCGGAACCACCGACCAGGTTGAGCCAGGAACTCGACGCCGGGGTGCAGGCGGAAGCGCGGGTGCTTTGCCAGCCATGCCTTGGACGTCCGCGTGCTTGTGGGTGCCGTAGTTGTCGCAGATCATGTGGATCTTAAGTCCGCTGGGTACCTGCCGGTCGATGACGCGCAGGAATTTCAGGAACTCTCCGTGCCGGTGCCGGTGCCGGGGCTGGCACTGGCCGATCACGTTCCCGGACAGCACGTCGAGCGAGGCGAACAAGGTGGTGGTGCCGTTGCGCTTGTAGTCGTGGGTCATCGTGCCCGCCCGGCCCGGCTTCATCGGCAGCGTGGGCAGGGTCCGGTCCAGCGCCTGGGGGGATCTGGCTCTTCTCGTCCATGCACAGCACCACCGCCTGATCCGGCGGGTTCAGGTACAGGCCCACCACGTCGGTGAGCTGCGCTACGGCAGTTCGGTCAGCTCCGTCGGCTTCGCGGTCTACCCCGCCGCCCGCAATCGCCACGAACACGCTGCGGCCTGCACCTGGCTCGCGCTGGCAGCCCCCCGAGAAGCCTTCGGCGCCGGGTGCCCGGTTCACCTCGCAGGCATCGATCACCGGCTCGCATCGGGCGGCCCAGTTCGCCGGTCAATCTACGATGAACTGGCGGCGTCGGCAGATTAGACTGTCGGAAATCGGTTGTATACCCGTGAGCGGCGAGATCAGTGAGGTGGCATCGAGGCCCGGGATCGCGGGAAGGGAAGGAGTCCTGGAATGCTGGGCGACTACCCCGTCGACGTGGTTCTGCTCGCTACCGACCTCCGGGCGTCCCGGAGCTTTTATGCTGACCGGCTGGGCCTGGAGATTGACCGGGAGGACGCGGGCGCCGTCTGGTTCAACTGTGGTGGCGGCTCTCGGATTTCGCTTTCGGCCAGCACGACTGGCACGGCTGACACGCAGACGCAGGCGTCGTGGCGTGTCGGCGATCTGGGCGCTGAGCTCGCTCAGTTGCGGTCCCGGGGGGTGGAGATCTTGGAGTACGACACCCCAGGCCTGAAGACGGAGAACGGCGTAGCGGATGTCGGGTTCGCCCGGGCCGCATGGTTCACGGATCCGGGTGGCAACGTGTTGTCCATCATCCAGTACAAGTGACAGCGGGCAGGCCGTTCACGTACTGAGTTCATCGGCGGAGATCCCGGGCGGCGCAGCGGCCTGATCATCGAAGCGATAGATCGAGTTGTGCAGGATCGTTCCATGCGTAACCGGAGTCGGCTCCAACCCCGGGCCATGTCGGGGTGGCGGTGTCGGGGTGGCGGGCTTCGAACCCGCGATCTCGTTGTCTCGAAGGCGGGGCGGGCTAGTCCTGTTGTCCGTCGCCGGGCGCCGTGTCCTGCCCTTTGGCCCGTTGGGGCGCGCTTGTTCAGGCGTGTGCGACGCTCCTGACGAGTTGGTCTGTCAGTGCCTGCTGGAACTCGGGATCTTGTGTGTCGCGGCCATCTTCCCAGCGGGTGAGCGTGGCGATCAGTGCGGCCCCGAGGATGGCGTTGGCAGCGTCGCGGGAGTCGCTGATCGTGAACTGGCCGGTGGCGGCGCCGTCGTCGAGGAGCTTTCGAAGTGGCGCGGCGAGCGTCGTGTCCTTCGCGGCCATGAGGGTTCCTAGTCGTCCGGTGGCTCCGGCGAAGGAGAGCAGGCCGGCGCATACTCCGGGCTGCCCCCCGAGGAACCCTGCGAGCGCGGTTATTGCTGAGCGCAGCTGGACGGCGGGCGGCTGGGTGGTTGTGACGGCGAGCTCGATGGTCTCGGCGGCGGCGCGCAGGTGCTCTTCCAGCAGGAACCCGACCAGGTCGTCGCGGCCAGAGAAGTGGTAGTAGAGCGTTGCGCGAGCTGAGCCGATCAGTGTGGCGATGTCCTCTAGGCGTAGTGCCTGGTCTGGGCGCAGCACCTCCTCGCTCGCACTGAGCAGTCGCTGGACCAGCTTGGGCGGTGGCCTCCTCATGCGGTGAATTATAGCCCTTGATCTCGATCAGAATCGAGACTACAGTCTGTACTGTGATCCAAGATCGGTACGGCCCCGGCATCCGCTGAGGCGAGGGTGATCGACATAGATGGAGGTCAGGCATGCGCGTTTTTGTCACTGGCGCGTCCGGCTGGATCGGCTCCGCCCTTGTTCCCGAGCTCATCGGTGCGGGCCATGAGGTCACCGGCCTCGCCCGCTCGGACGCCTCGGCCGCTGCCCTCACCGAGGTCGGGGTCCGGGTACATCGCGGCGATCTTGACGATCTCGACGGCCTGCGCGGTGCCGCCGGGGCGTCGGATGGCGTGATCCACCTCGCGTTCAACGCCGGCATGATGCGCTCCGGGGACTTCCAGGGCGCAGTCGACGCGGACCGGCGCGCCGTCGAGGCGATAGGCGAGGCCCTCACCGGTTCTGACCGGCCGTTGGTCATCGCCTCCGCGACGGTCGTGCTAGCACCGGGGCGGGTGGGAACCGAACAGGACGCGCCTGGTCTTGACCCGGCCGCGGCCGGCGGGCCGCGGGCCCGATTGGCCACGGACCCAGGTGGCCTAGCTCGTGAGCGGCATCGAAACGGCGTAGTTGATGTCCGGGCCGAGCAGGCCGAGCTTGTCCAGGGTCTCCACCGAGCCGGGGAGGAGGTCGCGCTTTCGTTCGCTTCGCTCGGCGTCCGTTCGTCGGTGGTGCGACTTGCTACGACGTGTCACGGCGACGGGGATCACGGATTCCTCGCGGCCCTGGTCGGTATTGCCCGTGACAAGGGAGTCTCGGGCTTCACCGGCGACGGCTCCAGCCGCTGGACCGCCGTGCACCGGCTCGACGCGGCACACCTGTTCCGCCTGGCTCTGGAGAAGGCACCGGCGGGATCGCGGCTGCACGCGGTCGCGGACGAGGGTGTGCCGATCCGCGCCATCGCCGAGGTGATCGGGCGACACCTCGACGTCCCGGTGGTCTCCGTCCCTGCCGACGAGGCGAGCGAGCACTTCGGCTTCCTGGCCGGCTTCCTCGCGGCCGACAACCCGGTCTCGAGCGCGCTGACCCGCGCGCTGCTGGGCTGGCAGCCGGCACATCCCGGGCTCATCGAGGACCTCGACAAGGGCCACTACTTCCATAGCCGGCCCGCATGATCAGCCGAGCCGGATCGTCACCACCTATCGAGCTAAGTCGTACGTCATAGTCAGCAACGGATCTGGAGGGATCATGAACGCGAAATGGACGAGCGATGACGTGCCCGGCCAGCAGGGACGGCTAGCCGTGGTCACCGGCGCGAACACCGGCCTGGGGTTCGAGACCGCCCGGGTCCTCGCCGCGCGCGGCGCGTCGGTGGTGCTGGCAGTGCGGGACACCGAGAAGGGCAAGCGCGCCGCCGCCCGCATCGCCGGCACCGCCCCTGGCGCGAACGTCATGGTCCAGCCCCTCGACCTGACCTCGCTGGATTCCATCCGCGCCGCCGCAGGCGAACTGCGGGCCAGGCACCCGAGGATCGACTTCCTGATCAACAACGCCGGGGTGATGCTCACGCCGAAGCAGACCACCCGTGACGGGTTCGAGCTGCAGTTCGGAACCAACCACCTGGGGCACTTCGCCCTCACCGGGCTGCTGCTCGAGCAGATGCTGCCGGTGCCGGGCTCCCGCGTGGTGACGGTCAGCAGCCTCGCGCACCGCATCCAGGCCCGGATCAACTTCGACGACCTGCAGTCGGAGCGGTCCTACCGCCGGGTGGCCGCGTACAGCCAGTCCAAGCTGGCGAACCTGATGTTCACCTACGAGCTGCAGCGCCGGCTGTCCGGCGCGGGCACCACCATCGCGGTCGCCGCCCACCCGGGCCTGGCCAGCACCGAGTTGGGGCGCAACTTGCCCTCGATCGTCGCGTTCAGCTACGCGCTGGTGAGCCAGCAGGCGGCGATGGGCGCACTGCCCACGCTGCGCGCCGCGACCGACCCCGGCGTGCTCGGCGGCCAGTACTACGGCCCGGGCGGATTCCTCGGGGCCAGGGGCTACCCGAAACTGGCCCACTCCAGCCGTCAATCCCGCGACACCGCCATCCAGCGCCGCCTGTGGACAGTCTCGGAAGAGCTGACCGGGGTCGCGTTCCCGGTCTGACCCGGCCCCGGCCGAAGGCAGGCGGCATCGTGATGCCGCAACGCCCGGCCGGCCAAGCGTGCGGTGGGATCGGCAAAGATGATCCGCCGGTTCCTCAAGAGCCGCAGGTTCGATGGCACAGGGCACCCGGGAACTGACCCCACCGTTGCTGGTCTTGCTCATCTATCGATCGATTCACAACATCGGCTCCCGCCACACCTGGCCACTACGTGGACGGCCTGGACACGGATCTACGGGACCTTGTCGGGGTTCCCCGGAAACGGAGCGGATCATGACCGAAGCCTTCACCGAGAAGCCGTCCATGCACCGGCCGCTACATGCTCCGGCCACGGCCGCGGACGTCATGCGGCCAGCGCTGACAACGATAGAACCGCGCGGCCACGTGGCTGCGGCCGCGTACCTGATGAAGCACGCGGGCGTGACGGCTCTGGTGGTCGTGGACGACGACCAGGCCAAGCAGCCCGTCGGCATCATTACCGAGGCGCAATGCGTGGAACTGTTCGTTTAGCCCAGGGCACGGTCGAGGTTAAAGGCGGCGCTGATCAGCGCCAGGTGGGTCAGTGCCTGCGGGAAGTTGCCTTGTTGCTCGCCGGTGACGCTTATCTGCTCGGCGTACATGCCCAGGTGGTTGGCGTAGGTGAGCATCTTCTCGAACGCCAGCCGCGCCTCCTCCAGGCGTCCTGCGCGGGTGAGCGTCTCGACGTACCAGAACGAGCAGGCCGAGAAGGTGCCCTCCTCGCCCCGCAGCCCGTCCGGGCTGGCCTGCGGGTGGTAGCGGTAGACGAGGGAGTCAGAGACCAGGCTGGCGGTAAGGGCGTCGAGGGTGGACAGCCACTTGGGGTCGGTCGGCGAGATGAATTTGACCAGCGGCATCATCAAGACGGCTGCGTCGAGGACCTCCGCGCCTTCATATTGGGCGAATGCGTTCAGCTTCGGTGACCAGCCGCGGTCCATGATCCGCCGGTAGATCGCATCGCGAGCGTCAACCAGATCCAGCCCGCCGGCCCCGCCCTGCCCGCCTTCCGGCTCGTCACCACCCCCACCCCCCTGCAGCGGCACGCCCTCGACCTGCTCGGCGTCAGCCACCGCCTCGGGATCGCGTAGTCAGCAGCCCGCCCCGCGCCACCCCGAAACCCCAGGTAAACGGCCATACGCACGGATCATCGGGGGGAACTTCGGTCTAGTCCATACAGCCCGATCCGTGCGACTGTAGGGCGGACCTACTAACCGTCGTTCTGACGCCAGGCGGATACGGATTGTCCAGCGGCGGCTAGCTCAAACTACAGCGCGTGACAGGGGGAACGGTGGCTCCTCGCGCAGCGTCGCGACGTCGTCTGGATTGATCTGGTCGATACCCGACTGATCTCCGGTGCCCCGTCATCGACAGGTCTGGTTGAGACGCACTGATTTCGGCAGAGCCGGACGTCGGTCACCCGTACCTGCCACGCGGGCTGCCGCCACAGATCGCCCCGTTCGGGCACGGCACGGGCGGCCACGCTGGCGACCAGGTCGGCGCCCATATCGGCGGATCAGGTGCGGCCGTAGCGCCGTACGCAGTTACATTCCGTGATCGGGCTGGCTGTCTCCGCACGTGGTTGGGCGGAAAGGGCCGTGCTAAGTTGCGTGATAACCTTCGTTATCTGGCAAGATGGCGGCCACGGGCATGATGCGAGCTGGGCGGGAGCCACCCGGCGCGCTCGGCTCGTTTCCGGCTATCTGGCAACTTGGCGAATGGCGGAGGGCGACGGATCGCGCATGGACGGACGCACCGTCTTCCGGGTCGGAGACCTAGCAACAGAACTACGCGAAGCTGGTCTGTGCGGTACTCGGGTGTCGGCAACCCGATGTACCTCGCGTACACCTCCGATGTACCTCGCGTGTACCTAGGGCGTGGGACCAAGTCCTCTACCTGCGCAATCCGGTAGATATCACGCTGTGTAATGCCATCGGTAGGGCCGCTCTGGAGCGGACGCTGCGGCCGGGACGGCACACAAGGCCGGGCGGAACGGGCGGGTGCGAGGCTGACTAGGGCGGCCCGTGGGACTAGGTCCGGACTGGCGAGCAAACGTGGAGCAACCACGGGCCGGAAACGGCCTTCACGAGGGGACCCGAAACGGGTATAACGCCAGGTCAGGACGGGTGCGCCGCCAGGGACTTGAACCCCGAACCCGCGGATTAAGAGTCCGCTGCTCTGCCAATTGAGCTAGCGGCGCTGAGACGTCAGAGATGTTACCAGCGACTTGCCGGCTGACGCCAACCCGAGGATACGCCCGACTTCGCGGGCGCCTGGTGGTGTTGTCATGTTCTGTTACCAGGCAGCGCGCGATGCGTGATCGCCCTGCCCGCGACGCCGGCCCTGGGCCGATGAGGCCAGGTCAGAAGGCGGCAGCCACGGGGAGAGCCAGGTCTTGAGGCTCCCGTCGTGAGGCGCCCTCGGCTCACGAACGCAGGAGGTTGTTGAACGCGACCGCGGCCCGTGACGGCCGGCCGGTCCTGGCCTCCGACCGGTCCGCCCAGGTCATTACCCGAATGCCCGCGTTCACGCCGAGCCAGCGCAGCGGCTCGGGCTCCCACGCCGGCGAACGGTGGCCGACCCACGGCAGCCGGGTGAGCACGCTGTCGGCTCCGGTGATCAGGTCGGCCAGCGTCCGACCGGCCAGGTTGGTCGTCGACAGGCCGTCGCCGACGTAGCCGCCTGCCCAGCCGACGCCCGTTGCCTGGTCGAGCCCGACCGAGGCGCACCAGTCGCGGGCGATACCGATGGGCCCGCCCCAGGTGTGCGTGATGACGACGTCCTCCAGCACGGGAAACAACTCGATCAGCGTCTTGCGCAGCGCGGAGAACACGGCAGGCACCCGGTCGAACGATGGCTGGATCGCGGAGCGGAAGTGGTACGGCGCGCCACGGCCGCCGAACACTAGCCGCCCGTCGGCGGTCCGCTGGCCGTAGACGATCAGATGGCGCAGGTCGCTGAAGGTCGGCCTGGTCGCCAGGCCGACCCGGGCGAGAACCTGGTCTGGCAGGGGCGCGGTCGCCACGACCAGCGAGTACACCGGGACGACCGTGCGCTCGTTTCCCGCCAGCTTGGGCGTGTAGCCCTCGGTGGCGCGGATGACGTGCCTGGCCTTGACCGTTCCCGCCGATGTGACCAGCCGGCCTGGCTCGACCCGGCGGACCTCGGTCTGCTCGTAGATGGTCACGCCCCTGGCCGCCAGCACGGCCGCCAGCCCGCGGGCGAGCCTGGCCGGATGGATCGCCGCGCAGTGCGGCGTGAAGACCCCGCCGAGCACGCCTGACACTCCGCCGAACTCCTGAGCCTGCGCCGCCGACAGCAGGCGCAGGTCTTCCTCGCCGAACCCGAACAGCCTGGCCTCGTGGACTTCCTCCCTGGCGCGTTCGATCTGCGTGGCCGAGCGGGCGAACTGGACAGACCCGCCCTTGGCCCAGTGACAGTCGATCCCCTCGGCTACCGCCACCTTCCCGACCTCGTCGACGGTCTGCTGCATGGCCCGGTACATGGTGACTGCTGACTCCCGGCCCGCCATCCGCTCCAGCTTCGGCAGCGACGCGGGGAACAGCGCCGAGCACCAACCGCCGTTGCGTCCTGAGGCGCCGAACCCGGCGATCTCCCGCTCGCAGAGCACGATCCGCAGGCCTGGGTCGGCCTTGCTCAGGTAGTACGCCGTCCACATGCCGGTCAGGCCGGCGCCGGCGATCGCGACGTCGGCTTCGGTGTCCCCGTCCAGGCTCGCCGCCGGTTCGAGCGGCCCGGGCACGGTATCGTGCCAGAAGGACAGTCGGCGGTACTCGTCAGCCAAGCTCATCGCACTTACCGTCCCCGTTCTGTGCGGGCCGGGCTGGCCGGCCATCCTGGGTAGCATGCCCGCCAACCGACCCGCTCTGCTGCCGCCACCGGCCCCGAAGGATCTGTTCCCGAAGCATTCGTTGCGAATATATAACCTTTGCGTGGTATGCCTTGGCAACATCTGCCGGTCGCCGATGGCGGAAACCCTGATCAGGGCCGAACTCGCGGCCGCGGGACTGTCCGAGCGGGTGAGCGTGGAGAGCGCGGGCACCGGCGACTGGCACCTGGGCGAGCCGATGGACCGCGGGGCCAGGGCCGAGCTCGCGCGCCGCGGCTACGACGGCTCCGCGCACCGCGCCAGGCAGATCGGCCCCGGCTGGCTCGGCCGGTTCGACCTGCTGATCGCGATGGACGCGTCCAACCTGCGGAATCTCGAACAGATGGCGGCGGGGCGGCCCGGGCTGACCGGGCGGATCAGGCTGCTGCGGTCGTTCGATCCCGCCGCTCCGGCCGGGGCAGAGGTCCCCGATCCCTATGGCGGCGGTCCCGGCCAGTTCGCCGAGGTCTTCGACATGGTGCAGGCGGCGGCGCGCGGTCTGGTCGCCGAACTAGCTGCGACGCTGGACGAGCCGACCGGACTTGCCGGGCCTGCCGGACCTGCCGGGCCTGCCGGGCCTGCTGGTGACTGAGCTGGCGGCGCGGCTGGCCGAGGGTGCCGGCGTCGCGGTGACGCGGTGCGTTCCGGTCGGCGGGGAGCACGGGGCGCGGCACTACCGCGTCCGGCTCGCGGACGGGCGAGAGCTCTTCGTCAAGGCGACCGAGGAGGCGGCCGGGCAGGCCAGTCGGGCCGGGCAGGCCGCGCTCGACGCCGAGGCCCGCAGTCTGCGCTGGCTCGCCGATGCGGCGGCGATCCCGGTTCCTGAGGTCGTTTTTACGGGCAACGGGTTGCTCGCGCTGGCCTGGATCCGGCAGGCCGGCCCCGAGCGGGGCGCTGCGGAACGTTTCGGGCGGGATCTGGCCGGCCTGCACCGCGCCGGGGCCGACCGGTTCGGGGCGCCGTGGCCGGGGTACATCGCGAGCCTGCCACTGTCGAACCGGCGGTCCGACGCGTGGCCGTCGTGGTACGCGGAGTGCCGGTTGCTGCCGTACTGCCGGCTGGGCCGCGACGCGGGGACGTTCGGAGCCGCCGACGTCGCGCTGATCGAGTCCGTGGCCGGCCGGATGGCCGAGCTCGCCGGGCCCGCCGAGCCGCCGGCCAGGCTCCACGGCGACTGCTGGCCGGGCAACGTGCTGTGGTCAGGCGGCCGCGGCTGGCTGATCGACCCGGCGGCGCATGGCGGTCACCGGGAGACCGACCTGGCGATGCTCGCGCTGTTCGGCGCGCCGTTCCTGGACCGGATCCTGGCCGCGTACGGCGAGGTGGCCCCGCTGGCGACCGGCTGGAGGGCGCGGGTGCCGCTGCACCAGTTGCACCCGCTGCTCGTGCACGTGTGCCTGTTCGGCGCCGGCTACCGCGAGTCCGCACTGGCCGCCGCCCGGGCCGCCCTGTCCGCGTGACCGGCCCGCCCAGGTGCCGCGCTAGGCCGGGTCGCGCTCCGCCCGAGCGTCGCATTCCATGATCGCGGTGGGTTCGGGTCAGATAGACCAGTCAACCCACCACGATCATGAGAGCGGGGCGGTCAGGAGCGGATACGGGAGCCGGTCGGGTTGTAGAGCGGGGCGACGTGGCGGGTCGCCGGGTAGCGTTCGCCCGCGACCTCGACGATGAAGCCGTCGGCGGGGTCGCCGTCTGCGCACTCGGCGGTGACGGCCGCGACGGGGGTGGGTAGGTAGGCGGAGAAGATCGTGCGGCCGGCGGTGTAGCCGAATCCCGCGCTGCGGACGCTGGCCGCGAAGCCGTGATCGGGGTGGGTCAGCAGTTCGCCGCCGTGCATGATCACCTCTGGGCTGGCGGAGAACCAGCACAGGCGCTCGGCGGGTCCGTCGTCGCGTATCTTGCGCAGCGCCGGCCCGGCCAGCAGTCCTGGCTTGTCCGGCCTGACCGCGAAGCCGAGGCCGGCCGCGTAGGGATTGTCGTCGCCCCTGACGTCGGCGGCCCAGGCGAGGTACTGCTTCTCCAGCCGAAGCGAGTTGACCGCCCGGTAGCCGACATCGCGCAGGCCGAGGTCCGCGCCCGCCTCGCGCAGGCGGTCATACAGGTCGCGCAGGTACTCGGTCGGGACGTGGAACTCCCAGCCGAGTTCTCCGACGTACCCGGCGCGGAGCGCAAGCACCGGCGCGTGGCCGAGGTCGATCCAGCGGGCGGTCATGTAGCCGAACGCCGCGTTCGCGAGGTCCGCACTGCTGATCCGCCGCGCGATCTGCCGCGCCGCCGGCCCGGCCAGGGTGAGCACGCCGAAGGCCGACGTCACGTCCCGCGCGATCACCGACCCGTCGTCCGGCGCGTGGCGGCGCACGAACGCGATGTCGTGGCGGCCGAAACCGGCGCCGGTGACCAAGTAGAACTCGGCCGGCCCGAGCCGGGTGACGGTGACGTCGGCCTCGATGCCGCCCCGCTCGTTCAGCAACTGGGTGTAGACGATCTTGCCGGTCCTGACGTCCAGGTCGGCGCCGGCCAGGCGCTGGAGCAGCGGCAGCGCGCCCGGCCCGGTGATCTCGAACTTGCTGAACGAGCTCATGTCGATCAGCCCGGCGGCCCGGCGGACGGCGTGGTGCTCGGCCTCGATCGCCGGCCAGGCGCTGCTGCGGCCGAACGTCAGCCGCTCGGTCCGCCCGGACCGCGCCGTTCCCTTCGGGGCGAACCAGTTGGGGCGCTCCCAGCCGAACTTCGCGCCGAACACGGCGCCGCGCGATTCGAGCACGTCGTGCAGTGGGCTGCGGCGCTGACCCCGGGCGACGGCAAGCTCCCGGTTCGGGAACGCCACCTGGTAGTAGTTCGCGTACGCGTCCACGCAGCGCTGCTCCAGGTAGCCCGGCACGCTGTGCGGCCGGCCGAACCGGCGGACGTCGAATGCCCACAGGTCGAGACCCGGGTCGCCGTCGATGATCCAGCCGGCCATCGCGTGTCCGGCCCCGCCGGCTGCCGCGATTCCGGCCGAGAAGCCGCAGCAGTGGAACAGGTTGTCCAGATCCTCGGTCACGCCCATCAGCGGCTCGGCGTCGGGGGAGAACGGGATCGGCCCGTTCACCCAGGTCCTGATTCCGGCGTCGGCGAAGGCGGGGATCCGGCGCGCGCACGCCCCGGCCAGCGGCGCGAACCTGTCGTGAGCGGGCGGGAACAGCTCGGGACCCAGGTCGGGCGGGATCGGCCGCCACGGCACCCGGCTGCCGTCCTCCCAGCCGCCGACGACCAGGCCGCCGGTCTCCGGCTTGACGTAGAACCGCGCGTCGGGGTCCCGCAGCGTCGGCAGGTCGGTCGCCAGGCCCGCGATCCGCTCGGTGACCACATACTGGTGCTCGACCGGGCTGACCGCGAGGTCTGAGCCCGCCATGGCGGCGGTCTGCGCTCCCCACATGCCGGTCGCGTTCACGACTGTCTCGCACTCGATCCGGCCGGCCTGCGTGCCGACAGCGACCACGCGCCGTCCGTTGCGCTCAATGCCCGTGACAGTCGTGTTCTCGACGATCCGCACGCCGAGCGCGCGAGCACCGGTGGCGAAGGCGTGGGTGAGCTGGCTGGGGTCGGCGTAGCCGTCCGAGGGCACCCAGACCGCGCCGCGGACGCCGTCGACGCTGAGCGCGGGGAAGCGTTCCCGCGCCTGCACCGCGGAGACCAGGTGGGCGTCGAAGCCGAAGCTCCTGGCCGCCGTGACCAGGCGCTTGAGCTCGTGCCAGCGTTCGTCGCTCGAGGCGAGCCTGATGCTGCCGACCTGGTGCCAGCCGGTGGCGTAGCCGGTCTGATCTTCCAGCGCCTGGTAGGTGGCGACGCTCGACCGCATCAGCGCCGTCAGGCTGCTCGAGCTTCGCAGCTGGCCGATCAGCCCGGCCGCGTGCCAGGTGCTGCCCTCGGTCAGTCGCATCCGCTCGATCAGCGTCACGTCGGTCTTGCCCCGCCGGGCGAGCTGGTAGGCGATGCTGCAGCCCACCACACCGCCGCCGATGATCACGATCTCGCTGCGCAGTGGCAGCGAGCTGCGCTGCGTCATCTGGCTGCGCTGAGTCATCTGGCTGCGCTGCGTCATCTGGCTGCGCTCTGGCAGGGTCATGCTCGTCACTCCCGCCGACCTGTCCCGCCCGGATGGATCCCGGGATCCATCGGCGAGCGGGCAGCGGGATCGGGTTGCCCGCTACGGGGAATTATGCCGGTCTGACCGGCTTTTGCGCTACGGGGCCCGGATTTGGCCCAGGGTGGGTCCCGTTGATCTTCGGCAGCGCGCCTAATCCGCCGGCGCCCTCGCCTCGGGTGCCAGCGGCAGCGCGAATCCGAAGGTCGAGCCCTGACCCGGCTGGGAGTCCACCCAGACGCGGCCGTGATGGGCGCTGACCATGGCGGCGACGATCGCCAGGCCGAGCCCGGTGCCGCCTGCCTTTCTGCTCCGCGCGCGGTCGGCGCGGTAGAACCGCTCGAACACGTGCTCCTTCTGCTCATCGGTCAGGCCGGCGCCGTGGTCCGCGACCTCGAGGATGACGACGGCTTCGCCGTCCTGGCCATCCTGCGCACCGGCCGTAGCGGGAACCGGAGCGGTCCCGGCATCTGGCCGGTGGCCGTTGCCGAGCGACCCCGACCTGATCGCGATGTCGATCGGCGTCCCGTCCGGCGTATGCGTCATCGCGTTGCTCATCAGGTTGCCGACGACCTGGCGCAGGCCCACTTCGTCGCCGGTCACCAGCGGCGCTTCCGGCGTTCCGACGGTCAGGTTGATGGCGCGCTTGGGTGCGATGACGCGGGCGTCGTGCAGGGCATCGGCCGCGATCGCGAGCAGGTCGACGGTGCGGAAGTCGAGCGAGCGCTGCTGGTCGAGTCGGGCCAGCAGCAGCATGTCGTCGACGAGCAAGCCCATCCGGCTCGCCTCCGCCTCGACTCGCTCGATGATCCGGTCCAGGTCGGCGCGGGACAGCGGACCTGCCGGGAGCCCGGCCCGGACCGGGGCGGGCGGCACCTCGGACGGCGTCCCGGACGGCGGCTCGGACGGCGGCTGGGGCGACGGCGCGGGCGACGCGGCGACCCCGCCGCGCTGGCGGTAGTACTCCGCGAAGCCCCTGATCGCCGTCAGCGGCGTCCGCAACTCGTGACTCGCGTCGGCGACGAACTGCCGGATCCGCTCCTCCGAACTGCTGGCCGCGAACGCGGACTGCCTGGCGATCTCCTCGGACCGCCTGGCCGCCTCCTCCGACGCCGTCCGCGCCATGAAGGCCGCCTCGATGTGGCTCAGCATCAGGTTCAGCGATCTGCCGAGACTGCCGACTTCGGTATACGGATCGGCCTCGGGCAGCCGGCGGGCGAGGTCGCCCGCGGCAATCTGTTGCGCGGTCCTCTCGATGTCGGTAAGCGGGCGCAGGCTCGCCCGCACCACCGCGACACCGACCACGGCCAGCCCGAGCAGGGCGAGTCCGCCGACGAATGCGTCGATCGCGGCCAGCTTGCCGATCGACGCGTTGATGTCGCCCAGGTCGTAGCCGATGATCAGCGTGGCGACCTGCCGCTGGTTGTACTGGTAGTACGGGACGGGCGCGGTGATGACGCGCCACTTGTCGCGGCTGTTCAGGCCGGGGACGGTGACCAGCCGGCCGGCATGGTTCTTGACCCAGCTTCGGCTCTTCGGGACGGCCGGCAGCGCGATCGACTGCGCCGGGATGTAGCCCGTGATGGCCGACGGGTCAAGCTGCTGACCCTGGTACCTGACCACGTCGATATAGGGGCCCTGGACGTAGATCCTGCCGAACTGGACGCCGGGCGGGCCGCCGTACGGCGAACTGTACTGCCGCATCGCCGCCGTGAACTCGTGGTACTGATTCGTGAGCTGGCTGTCCGCCCGGGACATCAGGTAGTCGCGGAAGACGAGCATGCCGGCCACGCTGATGATCACCAGTGCGACTCCCACCAGGGCGAGCACGGCGGTGGTCAGCTTGACCCGCAGCGGCGTCCTGTCCAGCAGCCGCCTGAACCCCTGCCAGACGCCGCCCCTACCTGATGAGCTAGCCAACCGCACGACGTCCGGCTACGACGACGGGAGCCGCATGACGTAGCCCACGCCGCGCAGCGTGTGCAGCAGGTGCGGCTCGGTGGCGTCGATCTTGCGGCGCAGGACGGACACGTAAGACTCGACTATGCCGGTGTCGCCGCGGAAGTCGTAGTCCCAGACGTGATCGAGTATCTGCAACTTCGACAGCACCCGTCCCGCGTTCCGCATAAAGTACCTGAGCAGCTTGAACTCGGTGGGGGACAGCTGCACCCGCACGCCTGCCCGCCACACCTCGTGGCTGTCCTCGTCGAGCTCGAGATCGGCGAAGGCCAGCCTGGGCGACGGCTCGGCGGCGCCGCCGCGGGTGCGCCTGAGCACCGCCTGGATCCTCGCGATGACCTCCTCCAGGCTGAACGGCTTGGTGACGTAGTCGTCGCCGCCTAGCGTCAGGCCGCGGATCTTGTCGTCGGTGGAGTCACGTGCGGTCAGGAACACCACCGGGGTCCTGGTGCCGCCGCCGCGCAGCCGGTGCAGGACGTCGAAGCCGTCCATGTCGGGCAGCATGACGTCGAGCACGATGAGGTCGGGCCGGTGCCGCTGCGCTGCCTGCACGGCTTCGGAGCCCGCGGCGGCGGTCACCACGTCGAAGCCGGCGTAGCGCAGGCTCGCCGCCAGCAGCTCGAGGATGTTCGGCTCGTCCTCGACCACCAGCAGCTTCCCCGTGGGCTGCTGGCGGTCGCCAGCCACGGTGCTCATCTGCCCATTGTCCGCCATCTGCCTGAACGTTGCCTGAAGGCAGGCTCAGAGGAACATCGATGGCACATCGATGCCGGAGTCAGCCTGCCAGCTTCGATCCGCTGATGAGGCTCTTGGGGACCGGCCGGTCGTTGCGCAGATCGCGGAACAGCGTCAGCGCCTCGTCGTGGTTCCACAGCAGCGCGGCCTGGCCGCTCGGCGTACTGTAGCTCCCGCCGATCGGGACGGTCGTCGTGATCGGGCTGCGCAACGCGAACGCCACCTGCAGCAACTGGTACAGGTGGGTGCCCTTGTCGACGGTGAGGGTTCCGGCGACCCCGGATGCCGCGGGCAGCACGGCGAACGGGTTGGCGAGCACGCCCGTGCTGGTGAGCTTGCGCAGCAGCGCGCTCAGGAAAAGCCGCTGGTTCTGGATCCGCTGCAGGTCCTGGGTCGCGTAGTTTTCCCTGGACCGGACGAAGCCGAGCCCCTCGGCGCCGTCGAGTACCTGACAGCCCTTGTGCAGGTGCAAGCCGGCATTCGGGTCCACGAGCGGCGCCTTGAGACATATCCGGACGCCGCCGATCGCGTCGACGACCCGGACGAAACCGCCGAACCCGATCCCCATGTAGTGATCGATGCGCAGGCCGGTGATGTTCTGCACGGTCTCGGCGAGCAGCTTGGGGCCGCCGAACGCGTAGGCCGCGTTGATCTTGTCGGAGCCATGGCCGGGGATCGGCACGTACGAGTCGCGGGGCAGGCTGACCAGCGCCGGTCGGCCGCCGTTGGCCGGCAGGTGCAGCACCATGATCGTGTCGGAGCGGCGGCCGCTGATGTCGCGGCCGGTGGCGAGCTTGCGCTCCTGCGCACTGGTCAGGCCCTGCCGGCTGTCCGAGCCGGTGATCAGCCAGTTCTGGCCCGCGCCCGGGGTCGGCCGGCTCGCGTAGTCGACCAGGATGTTCTTCCTGGTCAGCTTCGAGTCCATGTAGAAGTAAGTGAGGAGACTGCCGATGATCGCCGCGCAGACCAGCACGGCCAGGGCCGCGATGATCGGGCGCGGCCGAAGCCACCGCCGCCGGCCCAGGCCCGGCCCGCCGCCGAAGCCGCCGCCCGGGTAGCCGCCGCCCGGGTAGCCGTCGCCCGCACCGGCGCCGCCGGCCTGCGTCGGCAGCGCCGGACCGCGGCCTGCCCGGTTCCTCGTCCGCGCCGCGGGCTGCGAGGGCCACCCGCCGTCCGGTCCGCCCGGGCCTCCCGGCCCGCCGGGACGTCCGGAGCGACCCGCCGGGCCTGGCTGCCCGGGACCGCGCCGCCCGGCCTGACCCGGGCTGGTCACCGGCCCGGCCAGGGCTCGCCCGCGTGGTGCGGCGGTCTCCTGCCCTGGCCGGGCGCCGGCATCGGGGCCGCTGCCCGGCTGGGCCGCGCCAGCGTGCGGCGTATCGCGGAACCAGTCGTCTGGCCAGTCGGTCATGAGTGGTTCCTCACCGTCGTCGCGCTGTTCTGTCGTCTTTACAACAAGACGTGCGAGCAGCCAAATCGGCTGTCGCTGTCGGTACTCATCTGTCGGTGCTCATCTGTCAGTACTCATTCTGCGCACGGCCGCGCCCACCAGATGGTCAGAACTTCGCGGCCAGACGAACCCAGATCCTGCGGGTGCGCCGGGTCGACGCCGGCCTTGGTCAGCGCGTCGGCCACGTCGTCGGCGCGATCGCGCGCCAGGCAGAGCCGCCTGCGGGTGACGTCGACGAGCTCGGCGAAGCCGGCATAGTCAGGACCTCCTGGTCGGCGCCAGCGCCGGCGCTCGGGCCGCAGGCCCATGGCGCGCAAGATCGCGAGCAGGTCGTCTCCGGTTGGGCCGTCAGGCCGCCGCAGTCCGTGGAAGTCCAGCCATAGCTGGTTCAGCGAGGTGAGCGGGTGCGTGGCTGTGGCCTCGATCACGACCAGGCGCCTGGCGCGATCGGTGAGCGCCGCCAGGAACGGCTCCAGGTCGGGGGCGTTGTACACCACGTGGTGGCAGGTGACCACGTCGGCGGCCGTCACCTGCGGCGCAACCTGCGGCCACCGCCCGTGCAAGCAGCTTGCGGACACGCCGCGCGCAGCGGTCCGCTCCGTGAGCAGGCCGAGCATGCGCTCGTCGGCATCGACGGCCGTCAGGGTGGTGGTGCGCGGGAGCAGCGGCAGGCAGGCCGCTCCCGGTCCTGAGCCGACGTCCAGGACGCTGCCCGGCGGGTCGAGGGCTTCCCATGCTCGCTCGAACGACGGCCCGCCGGGTTCCGCGCTCAGCTGGTCGGCCCGCCGGGCGAAGACCTGGCCGGGCAGTACCCATGGCGAGTCCGGCGCCGCAGCGGTGATGTGCTCGGGGATGGCCCAGGCTGCCAGGTCGTCGCTCCAGCGCCGAAGCAGCCCGGCCAGGTCGGCTGGCCCGGCCAGGTCGGCTGGCCCGGCCAAGCCGGACTCGCCCGGCGAGGCGGAGGTCGGCGCGCGTTCAGGTCGTCTCACTGGTGCATGCTATGTCCGCCGGAGCCGCGCGCGGTCCCGTCCGCGCGAGGACGCGGGTCACGTCCGCGCGAGGACGCGGGTCACGTCCGCGCGCCGCGGCGGGTCCCGGTCAGCGGCCCGGCAGCTTGACTACCGTGACGAAGAAATCGTCGATCTGCCTGACCACGGTCAGGAAGCAGTCGAAGTCGACCGGCTTGGTCACGTACGCGTTCGCGTGCAGGTCATAGCTGCGCAGAATGTCCTCTTCGGCATCGGACGTGGTCAGGACGACGACCGGGATCCGCTGCAAGTCGGAGTCTGACTTGATCTCCGCGAGCACCTCGTGCCCGGCCTTGCGGGGGAGGTTGAGGTCGAGCAGGATCAGGTCGGGACGCGGCGCGTCGGCGAACCGCCCCTCGTGGCGCAGGAAATCCATCGCGGCCTCCCCGTCGGAGACCACGCTGAGGTGGTTGCGCACCTTGTTCTCGGCGAAGGCCTCGCGGGTTATGAGCACGTCGCCGGGGTCATCTTCGACGAGCAGGATCTCGATCATGATCCCCGAATCGCTGGCGGTCATGTGGCCTCCTTGTGGCCGTCCGACTCGGGAAGTGTCCACCGGATCGTAGTACCTTCTCCCGTCCCGGCCGTCGTGTCCACCCAGATCCGCCCGCCGTGGAAGTCGACGATCTTCCGGCACAGCGCCAGGCCGATGCCGGTCCCCGGGTATGCGTCTCGCGGGTGCAGCCGCTGGAAGATCACGAAAACCCGCTCCGCGTGGGCCGGCGCGATGCCGATCCCGTTGTCCTCGCAGGCGAAGGTCCAGAGTCCGTCGCCGGGCTCGGCGGAGATCCTGATCACCGGGTGCTCGTCGAGCCGCCTGAACTTGATCGAGTTCGCGATCAGGTTCTGGAAAAGCTGGCTCAGCAACGTCGGGTCGCCGTCCACGGTCGGCAGGTCGCCGACGATGACCTCGGCGTCGGCATCCGCGATCGTCGCGTCGAGCCGGTCGGTGACCTCGCTGGCCACTGCGTTCAGGTCGACGCAGGCGCGCACCGTGCCCGGCTGACCTACCCGGGAGAACATCAGCAGCTCGTTGATCAGCAGCTGCATGCGCTTGGCGCCGTCGACCGCGAAGGCGATGTACTGGTGCGCCCGCTCGTCCAGTTGCCCGGCGTACCTGGACTCGAGCATCTGGCAGAAGCTGGCCACCTTGCGCAGCGGCTCCTGGAGGTCGTGCGACGCGACGTACGCGAACTGCTCGAGCTCGCGGTTGGACCGCTCGAGCTCGGTGGCCTTGAACGACAGGTCGTCCAGGCCGGACAGAAGCTGGCGCCGCATGGCCTCGACATCGGCCGCCAGTTCCATGATCTCCCGCGGGCCGCTGACCTTGAGCCCGCGGCCGAGGCCGCCGGAGGCCACGGCCTGCGCCTCTGCGCCGAGCGCGGCCAGCGGCCCGGTGACCCAGGCGTTCATCGCGGCCCAGGCCGCCGCTCCCGCCGCGACGAGCGCGATGGCACCGGTGATCGCCACCACGATCACCGCCGTCGTGGCGGAGTGCAGCCGGCGCAGCGCGGCGTTGCGCTCGGCGAGTATCGCCATGCTCAGCGCCGAGATGTCGGCCCGGGCCCGGTCGAAGTCCCGCTCGCCCGTTGTCTCGCTGGCAACGCTGGCCGTGCTGTGCTGCGCGACCGTGGCGATGGCGGGAGCGGCGTAGTCGGTGCGCCAGAGATCCGCCTGGGTCTCGACCGTGCGCAGCCGGCGCCCGAGCGCGGGGTAGGGGTCCACGAGCCCGTGCAGCCTGGCGAGGTGTCCGGCGGTCTGAACCAGGCCCCGCTGGTAGGGCGCGAGGAAGGACTGCTGGCCGGTGAGGACGTAGCCGCGCACGCCGCTCTCCTCGCTGAGCAGCGAGGAGAGCAGGTAGCTGGTCTCGCGCGCGGCCGGGTCGAGCTGGTTGATCTGGAGGTTGACCGCGCTGACCATGCTGTTCAGCGCGAGGCCGCCGAGCAGGCAGCCGACGGCGAGCAACGCGCCGGCGATGGCGAAGGCATAGCCGAGCCTGCGCCTGAGCGACCAGGTCCCCCGGCTGAAGCTTTGCCTCGTCCTGGCCAAGATCCTGGCGGCGCCCTCCTGCTGCGGCCGCGGTTGCCCCGTCCCGACCATCTGGTCGGTCACGGGTGCCGCCCGACGATGATGAGGGCGACGTCGTCGACCAGCGGCCCGCTGTTGAGCCGCTCCACCGTCTTCAGCAGCGTGTCGGCAAGCGTGTCCTCGAACCCGTGCACGGACGCTCCGTGCGCGGACGCGGCGATCAGGTCGAGCAGACCCTCCGGGCCGAGTATCCGCCGGTCCACACCGCCCCTGCCCTCGATCAGCCCGTCGGTGTAGAACAGCAAAGACCATTCCAGGCCAAGCTCAACGGGGACCTGGGGCCAGTCGTCGTCGAACAGGCCGAGTGGCGGTCCGGCCCGGCTGTCCCCGAGCATCGTCGGCGGCGATCCGAGCAGGACGGGCGGCGGATGCCCGGCGACCTGCAGGACGCCGGTTCCGGTGGCCACGTCGACGCTGAGGGTGGCAACCGTGGCGAACACCTCGGGCCTGAGCCGCTCCCTGATCAGAACTTCTTGCAGGCAGTCCAGGATGTGGCTGGGCTCGTGCCCGGACAGCACGAGGGTCCGCCAGGCGACCCGCAGGCACACGCCGAGCGCCGCCTCGTCGGGCCCGTGGCCGCAGACATCTCCGATCAGCGCGTGCAGCGTGCCATCGCTCAGCTCGACCAGGTCGTAGAAGTCGCCGCCGAGCAGCGCCTGGTCCCGGCCCGGCCGGTAGCGCAGTGAGTGGTACAGGCTGGGATCGTCCAGGATCGGGACGGGGAGCAGCCCCCGTTCCAGCCTGGCGTACTCGGCCTGCCGGATCGCCGCCTCACGCAGCTGGCGGGCCGACTCGTTCGCGCGCTTCCGCTCGATCGCGTACCTGATGCACCGGCTCAGCGTCGCGCCGTCCACCTGCCCCTTGATGAGGTAGTCCTGCGCGCCGGCCGTCATGGCCGCTACTCCGAGCGAGGCGTCGCCCGCGCCGGTCAGCACCAGGACCGCGGCATCGGGAGCCAGGCTGAGAACATGCCTGAGCCCGTCGAAGCCGACCGAGTCGGGCAGCCCGAGGTCGAGCAGCACGCAAACCGGCCCGGCCTCCAGCTCCGGCGCCGCCGCCGCGAGGCTCTGCTGCCAGGACAGCGACACCCCGAGCCCGGCGTCGCGCAGGTACTCCCGCACGAGGATGGCGTCGGCCTCGTCATCCTCGATCAGCAGTACCGGCACCACCTCGTCGGCGGCGGTGCCCTCTGCGGCAAGCTGGAGCATTCCGCGATCCTTCAGACGGTTCTGCGAGGTCGGCCCATCGACCGGAGCTTACTCGGGAAGGGCCAACAGTGGCTTGTTCGGGCGGCAATCGGATGGATGCGGAGAGCCGGCGCCTGACCGTCCGAGTGGTCGGCAACGCCGGACAGTGCCTGGTGGGCCGCCTGGCCCTGGCGAGCATCCGTCAAATGGTAGATCGTGGTTGTTATCAGTGGCGAATTGCTGATAAGAGGTGACGGTGTCTGAAGCGGAGTCTCATCAGCCGAGCGCCGAGCTCGCCCAGGCCGCCGGCGAGTTGCTGACGCTGGCGAGCGCCTCGGAGTCGCGGGCCATGCACCGGCTGGTGGAGCTGGCGGCCAGGCACGTGCCCGGATGCTCCGGGGCGGCCGCGTTGCTGTGCCAGGACGGCGAGGTGACCCTCGCCGCGGCCAGCCATCCCGACCTGTCCGAGCTCGCCGACATTCAGCAGGCTGGGCGGCCCGGCCCAGCGGCCGACGCGCTGGCCGAGGGCCGGCCGGTGAGCTGCCCGGACACGCTCGGCGAGACGCGGTGGCCGGAGTTCACGAGCCGGGCGCTGGCCATGGGTGTGCGGTCCTCGCTCACCCTCGTGCACAGGTCGGGCCCGGTCGCCCTGACCTTGACCATGTACGCCACCCGCCCGCGCGCGCTCGACCAGGAGCGAGTGCCGATCGGTGAGCTCCTGATCGCACTCGGCAGCGCCGTGGTGCGGAACACGTCGACGTATGACGCTGCCCAGCGCGCCGTCCGCCAGCTCAGCGAGGGCGCCGACTCCAGGTCGGTGGTCGACCAGGCCAAGGGCATCTTGATGGTCGGCTTCAGTTGCAGCGCGGACGAGGCGCTGCGGCGGATGCGCGAGATCTCGCAGAGCCGGCACATCAAGGTCACCGAGGTGGCCAGGCGGATCGTCGAGTCGCACGAACTCGAGCGCAGCTGAGACCGTTTGGATTGCCGGGGCGCGGGGTAGCTGCAGGGCCTAGCCAGCCCCACCCCAGCCCCCGGTGCCGTGGACGGCGGGCCCGCGGGCGCGGGCAGCGATCGCAGAACCAGGGTGGAAGACGATGAATATCCCGGCAGCATACATTTGGCCTGCGCAGCGGGTCCGCGCTTGGACAACGGCGCTCGATGCCTTCGCGGCAGCCGGAGACGCGGCCGTGGCCGCGACCGCGAGGTACGACCTGCTGGCAGGCACTGCGGAGGCGCTGACCGGGCACTTTGCCGACTGGGTCATCGTCGACCTGGCGCCGTGGGGTCCGGCGGCGCGGTCGGTGGCCGGCAGGCGGCACGACCCAGAGCTAGCCGCTGCGCTGGCCGGGCTGTCGGTGCACAGCTGCCCGGGGATCATCTCGGCCATGTCGCGGCGGACACCGCTGGTGCAGGCCGGCCGGGCGGACCCGGCCGAGCTCGGAGTCTTGCCGGACGGCCGCAGCGTGGTCGACGCGCTCGGCGCTGGCTCGTACGCGGTGAGCCCGGTCACCGTCGACGACGTAGCGATCGGCGCGATCACCATCGTGCGCGGCAGCTCGGAGCCGCATGTGACGTTCCTCGAGCTGAACGTCCTGGCCCGCATCGCGGACCTGGCTGCGGCCGCGATCAGGCGCCTGCACGCCGCCCGGCGGCCGCCCGGCTCGCATCGCCGGCGGAAGCCGGCATGACCGGACTTCCGGCACGCCCTAGACGCTCACGGCGCGCGACTGATCTAGTGGTCCTGTAGTTCCGTACTGAGATGGGACGCCTCGTGCAGGTAGCGCCACAGCCTGACGACATGACGAGTCAGGTCACCGAGCTCACCGAGCTGGAGAAGCGCCATGCCGCGCTGCGGCAGGCAGCGAGCCTGCCTGCAGCAGATCTCGGCGCGCTGCTGGACGCGGCCTTCACCGAGCTCGAGGGTGCGATCGGACTGCTGGCGGCGCCGGAGGGGAGCCCTGGCCTAGCCGACGCCGGGAGTCCCGGCGATGCCGACGGCGCGGAGCGCCGCCTGCTGCGCGCCGCGTTCAACGACGTGCCCGTCCCGCTCTTCCTGCTCGCCAGGGACGGCGCGGTGCTCAGGGTCAACAAGGCGGCCGGAGAGCTGCTCGGGTCACGGCCCGGCTACGCGACCGGCCGGCCGTTCACCGCCTTCGTGGCGCTCCAGGGCCGGGCAACGGTGCAGACGCAGCTGAACGCCGTGGCCAGGAGCGGCAGAGTCGGCCGGGTCAGGTGCGGCCTGCTCGGCCCGTCCGGCACCGTGCTGCGGGAACTGGCCGTCGGATTGGTTCGGGTCAGCGGCGAGGCCGACCGGCTGGTCGTGGCGGTCTCCGGCAACGCCAGCGACGCGGCCGGCGCGATCGGCCCGCCCGATGCGGCCGGTGCGGCCGGAGCCGCGCTGGGGCACGCGGCCGGAGCGGTTGAGGCCATTACCCAGCGGATGGACCTGGTCACCGCGGTGACCAGGCTCCTGCTGGAGAACGAGAACTTCAGCGAGTCGATGACGCTGCAGCGCAGCGCCCGGCTCCTGGCCGGCGAGCTGGCCGCGTGGGTCATCGTCGATCTCGACCGCCGGGGGCTGCTCAGCCGGCAGGTCGTGATCGGACCGGACGGCCCGGGACTGTCCGTGATCAGCGACTCCGCCGCGTCCGTGAACCCGACCCCGGGATCGCTGCCCCAGCTCGTGCACGAGTCGGGGCAGCCGGTGCTCATCGCGCACGCCGAGGATGCCGGGATACTCGGCCCCGGGCCAGGCGACATGCCGCTGCTGATGCTGCTGGGCACGACCTCAGTGATGTCGGTCCCGATCACCGACGGCGAGAACCGCTACGGAGTGCTGACGCTGGCCAAGCGGACGGGGGAGAGCCACTTCGAGATCGCCGATCTCGGGCTGGTCGAGGAACTCGGCGAGCAGCTTGCCCTGGCCATCAGGGTCGATCAGATGTTCCGCCGCCGCACCGAGATCGCCGATGCGCTGCAGGCGAGCCTGCTGCCGCGTCGCCTGCCCGAGATCCCCGGTGTCGAGCTCGCGGCGGCGTACCTGGCGGCGACGGAGGGCATCGAGATCGGCGCCGACTTCTACGATGCCTACCGCACGCCGGCGGGCTGGGGCTTGTCCGTCGGCGATGTCTGCGGGAAGGGCGAGGAGGCCGCGGCGGTCACCGCCGCCGCGCGCCACGCGATCCGGGTCATCGCGCACGGCACGGCTGACCCGGCGGCCGTCCTGTCTGGCGCGAACGAGGTCCTGCTCGCCGATGAGCTCAGCGGCGGGTTCGTCACCGCGAGCATCGCCCACTTGCGCTGGCGGAAAGGAGCGCTGCACGTCGTTCTCGGCAGCGCGGGGCATCCGAGCGCCGCGATCATCCACCCGGACGGACGGGTTCAGATGCCCGGCGGCGGCGGGCTCCCGCTCGGGCTGCTCGCCGACCACCCTGAGCCCGGCGTGCACGAGGTCACCATGCGCAAGGGTGACATCTTGTTCCTGTACACCGACGGGCTCACCCAGGCGCGCGGACTTGACCGGACCTACTTCCGGGCGCGGCTGGCCGACGAACTGGCCGGCCTGGCCGGACGTGCTCCCGACCAGGTCGCGGCGGCCATGCGCCGGACGCTGCTCGAGTTCACAGCCGGGCATCTCATCGACGACATCACCATGCTCGTGCTGCGGGTTGGCGCCCATCCGAGCGCGCACCGCGCGGGAAGCGACCAGACCGCACGGCCGGCGAGGCCGGAAACGCACGGCCGGGCAGGCCCGGAACGCGCCGCCGGCGAATGAGTAAGGGCCGCGATCCCGGGCAGTGATGCGCTGGTCCAAACACGCGAGTAACGGCGGTGCCGGCCCGATACCGAGGGGTGCACGCCAGGGAAGACTGATCGCGATGATGCACGCAGATGCCGACTGGCGTACGCGGGGAGCTTGCCTTTCCGTCGATCCTGAGCTGTTCTTTCCGCTGTCTGCGGCGGGGCCCTCGGCCGAGCAGCTGAATCAGGCCAAGATGGTCTGCGCCCGCTGCCCAGTCCGGATAGAGTGCCTCGACTTTGCCCTCGCAACGCGCCAGGTTGATGGCGTGTGGGGCGGCACAAGCGAGGAGGAGAGACGGCGACTGCTGCCACGCCGGGGCCCGGTACGGCTCCCGATGCCCCGCCCAGTGCCCGCGCCCGCGGGTCGGCCGCGCTGACCAGCCGGGGGCCCGGCCGCGCCGACCAGCCGGGCCCGGCCGCGCTGACCCGATGCAGTATCGCGAGCCCGGCCGGTTACTTCTCGATGAACTCCACGATCGACTCGCGTTCCACCGGGCCATCCGCCGCCGCCGAGGTGGCGTCGTCGGCCTTGTGAGTAATCGTCGGCGTGCGTGCGTCGGCGTCAGCAGCCTCGGTGAAGTCCGGTGAGCCCTTCACGAGCACACTTCGGCGCAGCCAACTTCTCCCGCGGCGCGGAATGACCAGGCCGGTTATCCCGGTCAACATGAGCACCCAGCCGAGCACTTGGAAGTTGAGGAAAGACGGATGGGCGGTGACGGCGAACGCGAAGATAGCGCCTACCGCCAGAAGTGTCAGTGCAGTCGCTGACTTCATGGTTCCTGTCCTTTCATTAGCTCACGCTCAGGCGGGCTCCATCAGACACTCGCGCAGGTAACGGAGTGCCTCGGCGAGCAGCCGCGAGACGTGCATCTGGGATATCCCCAGGTGGCTGCCGATCTCGGCCTGGGTCATGTTGCCGTAGAAGCGCAGCAGCAGCAGTTGCTGCTCGCGGTCGGGGAGCCCGCTCAGGTGCTTCCAAACCGCCGCCATGTCGAGCACCTGCTCGAGCTGCGGGTCCTCGGCGCCGATCAGGTCGGAGAGGCTGGCCCGGCCCTCCTCGTCGGCGAGCGGGGCGTCGAGCGAGGAGGACTGGAATGCCATCTCGGCCCGCTTGACCTCGCGCAGCTCGGCCAAGGTGATGTTCAGCCGCTCCGCCAGCTCGGCTTCCGAGGGCGCGTGGCCAAGGGCCTGGGTTAGTTCGGCGGTGGCGTCGCGGGCCGCGAGCCGCAGTTCCTGCAGGGACCTCTTGACGTGAACCTGCCAGCGCTTGTCGCGGAAGTACCGCTTGATCTCGCCGCTGACGCAGGGCAGCGCGTAGCCGGCCAGGCCGGTGCCCGCGTCGGGGTTGTAGTTGTTGATCGCCTTAATCAGCCCGACGTAGCCGACCTGAAGCAGATCCTCGTAGGGCTCGGGGCTGTTCTGGAACCGCCGGACGCACGACCGGACCAGCGGGCGGTATCGGGTGACCAGCACCTCGCAGGCCGTTTCCCGCAGCCTGCTCTCGCGCGGCAGGGAACGGATCAGGTCGAGCAACTCGGCATCGCCGCGCTGCTCGAGTTCGTCGATCGGGACGTCGGCGATCGGGTTCGGCTCGTCGGCCGGACTTGGCTCGTCGATCGCCTTGATCGCGGCTGGTCGAGTCATAGCCGGTCACCTCCGGTGATCCAGTTATGCTGCACGGGCCAGTCGTGCCCCTCCTGCGGAGTTCAAACATCTTTGGGCAAAATGGCTCGGAAAAAGGTCGAGCGGACCGAGCGGCATCACGCTGCGCAGTGCGCGATACGCGATACGTAACACGTGAATGTACGTGCACGTGCCATCCATCGGCCTTCCGGCCTTCTGGGTCCGGGACCCGCTCCGGGACCGCTCACGGGCGCGGTCCGTGACCCGCTCTCGGGCCGCGGAGCAACTGGTCGATGCCGACCCGGCCGCGCCGATCGGAGGCCAGCCGGGCAGCGGCTCGCTCGATCACCCCGGCGCCGCCGGTGAGGCAGGTTCTGGCCACCCCCTCGGCGCGGGCAACGAGAGCGTAGAGCCGGGCGATCCTTCTGGCCCGGCCATCGGACCGGAAGAAAGCCAGGAGCATGGCGATCAGGAACACGGCGAAGACGGCGGCCATGGGGACGGCTCCCCTTTCCTTCAGGCGATCGGGGTACGCCTGACCTTCCCAGCCAGGCTCGGATAAACATGCCGTTGCGACCTGCACCGCGACTTGCACCGCGACGCCCGGCGCCTTCTCCGTTATGCGGCATTTCGCGGCCCACGGCGGCCGCGCGGTAATTGGCCGTTGACCTTGCGGTATCGGGGTTTATGTAGTGGAACCGGTGGTAGTTGCTGGCCGCCAGCGGCGGATGCCCGCATCCCGTCCGATCCGCCGCGGCCGGGCGTTCACAGCGACCGCCTGGGATGAGCGGAGGCTGCATGAAGATCCTCGGAACAGTGCTGATCGTCTGGTTGATCATCGGCGCGATCGCCGGCGGTCAGCGCCACTACTACGACTCCAATCCGGGCTGCGCCCGCACGGGCACGATCATCGTCACGATCCTGGCCGGGCCGCTGAACTATCTCGGCGCCAACCCGAAGGTCGCCTGTCCGCATCCGAGCAAGTGACCCAGGCGTGCGGCGATGCCGCGAGCCCGCCGCGAGCCAACCGCGGCGGGCCCGCGGCGAGCCATCTGCCTGCCGGTCAGCCGTCGCCGAGACGGGCACGCTGTGCGTGGTCGAGTCCGAGGGCAACGGCCGGATGTGCCTGACGCTGCCGCAGACGCTGATCACGGTCATGGGGATCGGGAAGGCCGTAGCTGAGTGGACGGACCTCGGCGTTTTCCTGCAACTCCTGCCCCGCTCGTCGAGGGGCGAGCGGATGAACCCGTACACGTCGATGTGGACCGGAGTCACTCCGGGGGACGGCCCGCAGAAGGTCCACCTGGTCCTGCTGGACAACGGCAGGACCCGCGGTGCTGGCCGACGAGGTGGGGCGGCTGCTCGGCCGACCGGGGCCAGATCCGCCGGCTCCCGCCGTCGAGGTCGTTCTGGTGACCGAGGCAGGCTAGGACGGCGCGTTCGCGGTCAGTCCGGATGCCCGCGGTCCCTGCGCAGCGCCCGCAGGGCCGGCAAGGCGGCGAAGTACGATCCGGTCACGGCGATCCCGCCGACGCCGAGGTCCACCGAGATCCGGCCCTGCCGCGCCCAGTAGACGTCCTGCAGGTCAAGCAGCAGCGCGAACTCGTCGACGATCAGGGCCAGGCCGCTGCCGTAGCTGACCGCCACGGCGGGATGCGACCGGAGCCGGTCGGTGCCGCGCACGGCGACCGCGCCGACTCCCGCCAGCATCCCGATGCCCCACAGGTAGTGGTGCAGGTGCTCGCCGCCCGCGCTGATGTTCTTGAACGGCCCGCGGCCGGCCCTGATGCTCCAGGTGATCGCGCGGACCGCCCCGAATGTCGCGGTGAAGGCGACCCAGCTCGCCAGGGCGGCCCGTTGACGCTGGTCAAGGTCGTTGCGCAGCACGGCGCTCAGCCGCGATCCAAGATCGTTCACACGCGCACCATACGCCGTGAGCGAGGGCGCGGGTGGCCGATAGCCGTTCTGGCGAACATGGTCCAGGATGGGCTGATGCGCTTTCAGCACTCTGCCGAGATCTGGCATGACTTCCCTGCCCTGGTTCCCGTGGCAATGCTCGCCCCGGCGATCAGGCCGGATGTCTCGGTCGGCGCCCGGGTCGCTTCCTTCGCCGAGGTAGCGAGGTCCCGGCTCGCGAGTGCGCGTGAATCCGATCTGCCGGAGATTCAGGCATGGCGGCGTGCCTTTGCCAGGATGGGCCTCAAGCCGACCCAGTACCGCTGCGCCGCCGAGTCACTGCTGCGGCGCTTCCGCAAGGACGGGGTCCTGCCGCAACTGCATCCGCTCGTCGACCTGTGCAATGCCGCCTCACTCGCGTTCGCCATCCCGGTGGCCGCCTTCGACGTCGCAACGATCACCGGGGACCTCGACGTGCGGTACGCGGCAGGCGACGAGGAGTACGTGACCTTCGCCGGCGGCGTGGAGCACCCGGACCCCGGGGAAGTGATCTTCTGTGATGAGGCCGGACGGGCGCATGCGCGGCGATGGACGAACCGGCAGAGCGGCCTGTCAGCCGTCGGGGAGAAGACGACCGCCGCCTTGATCGTGGCCGAGGCCATGCATGAGCCGGCATCGTCTGACATGCGCAGGCTCATGGCCGCCATCGCCGACGATCTGGCGGCCTCCTTCGGAGGCGCGCCGCAGGCCGCCGTGCTCAGCCCGGCCGCGCCGCGGTTCACGTTCGCGCTGTGACGCGAGCATGCCGCCGAGCGGCTCTCCGGCTGGCCGGTCGGCGAGAATCATGTTGCGCGATCCGGGCCGGTCTCCTACGGTCGCCTGATGACTTCCGGCTACTGGCCGCTGTTCAGCCTGCACCTGGCCTCCCCTGACCTGACGCTGCGCCCGATGACGGAGGCCGACCTGGCGACGATGGCCGGCCTGCTGCCCGACGACGTCGAGCAGGATCCCGCAGCCACCAGGTTCGCGGTCGGCGACGACCGGCTCAGCCGCGGCATGGTCACGCACCAGGACTACTGGAAGGCCTACGGGAACTGGCGGCCCGAGGCCTGGCGGCTCGGCTTCGTCGTCTCGGCCGACAGCCAGATCATCGGCTTCCAGGAACTCGAGGGCAACGACTTCGCTGTCCTGCGCACGGTCGACACGTCCTCGTTCCTGATCGAAGCGGCCCGCGGGCAGGGCTACGGCAAGCAGATGCGGCGCGCGGTGCTCGCGCTCGCGTTCGGCCCGCTCGGGGCGCAGGCGGCGATCACCTCGGCCTGGCAGGACAACCACGCGTCGCTTGGCGTCTCCCGAGCCGTCGGCTACCAGTGGAATGGCGAGTACCTGCACGCGCGCGGCGACGGGGTCGACGTCATGGTGCACATGCGCCTCAAGCGGTCCGACTGGCTGGCCACTGGCGGCGCCCGGGGCATCCAGGTCGGCGGCTTCGACGCCTGCCGCCCGCTGTTCGGCCTGGCCGGGGAAACCCCAGCTAGGAGGCCGCTGAATAACGCCATTAGTGATCACTCCGCAGGGCTCTGACCTGCGAACTTATAAATGCAATCGGTCGAATTTGGGCCTTGTTCAGCAGGCTCCTAGCCGGCGCGGGTAACGCGACCCCAGGTCACATCGGCGACGACGGCCATCTCGAGCATTCCGTCCACCGCGTACGGGCGGACGGCCTCCTCGACCGCCCGCCCGAACGCCGCGGGCTCCCCGGCCGGCGACGCCCTGGTGGGCGAAGGTCGCGGCCAGCATCTCCGGCGCGCCCGCACGGTCAGTCACGACACGATCATGACACGGCCGACCGCGACCGCAGCGCCGCGGCCGTCGCCGCGTCGGCCGGGTAGAACGCCTCGATGGCGAGTTCCTCGACGGTCACGTCGGTCGCGGTTTCCACGGTCGCGCTGATCGAGAAGAACGACAGCTCACGGTCCGCGCGGCGGTATCGCAGCGGGAGGACGACACCCGCGGGTGAGACCTCGCCGGCCAGCCCGCCCGGGTAGCCGAGCAGCTCGTCGTGCAGTTCCTTGAGCCGCTGGTCACCGAGTGCCCGCGACCGGTGCCGCAGCTGCGTCAGCAGGTGCGCCCGCCATTGGGCGAGGTTAGCGATGCGGGGCGCCATCCCGCCCGGGTGCAGGCTGAGCCGCAGCACGTTCGCCGGCGGGTCAAACAGCCACGGTGCGCAGCCGTCGGTCAGCAGGCCGATGCCGGCGTTGTGGTCGAGCATCTCCCACCACCGGTTGACGACCACGGCCGGATACGGGTCGTGCCCGTCGAGCACCCGGCGCAGGCCGTCGCGCACGCTGTCGAGCTCGGGCTCGTCCAGGCCGTGCTGCGGGTAGGCCGGGGCGTAGCCGGCAGCGAGCAGCAGCGCGTTGCGCTCGCGCAGCGGCACCTCGAGCTGCTCGGTGAGCCGGATGATCATCGTCGGAGTCGGCCGCGACCGCCCGGTCTCGACGAAGCTCAGGTGCCGAGCAGAGATGTCGGCCTGGATGGACAGGTCGAGCTGGCTCAGCCTGCGCCGCTCGCGCCATTCGCGCAGCAGGTCGCCCACGGACCGGCCGGCCCGCGCCTGCGGTGTCATCGTGGTCACCCGCACGACGCTAGCCGCCCGGCCGCCCGGCGGCGATTACCTGCCAGGTAATGGTTTGGCCTTACCAGTGACGTAATCGACAGCGGCGCGCGCCGCCTCGCACGATAGGTCCCGTCCGCAGCCAAGACCCGAAGAAGGGATCACCATGAACGACGTCATCGACCGCTACCTGGCGTGCTGGAACGAGACCGACCCGGCCGCGCGCCGCAAGCTGATCGACGAGGTCTGGGCCGACGACGCCCGCTACATCGATCCGCTCGCCGAGGCGCACGGCCGCGACGAGATCGACGCGACGATCGCCGCGGCGCAGCGCCAGTTCCCCGGCTTCGTCTTCGCGCTAGCCGGACCCGTGTACGCTCATCACCGGCAGGCGCGGTTCACCTGGGGCCTCGGTCCCGAGGGAGCCGAGCCGCTGGTGATCGGTTTCGATGTCGCGGTCACTGACCACGACAGCAAGATCGTCGACGTGCTGGGCTTTCTCGACAAGGTCCCGGCCTGACCGGGTAGGCCGTGCGCCGCCGGAGCACGAAGGGCACCTCGTGAAGATGCAGCTGAGGTCGATCTCGTCTCAGCTGTCAGTCAGGTCCGCGATCGCCGGACGGCTCAGCGCAGCTCCTGGATGCGGACCAGGTTGCCCGCGGGATCGCGGAAGGCGCAGTCGCGAATCCCGTACGGCTGCTCGGTCGGCTCCTGGACGACCTCGGCGCCGCCGGCCTGCGCCTTC
>WNGL01001165.1_pt1 | contig 39898 bp, 27 predicted proteins | sample 5400591 | NCBI WGS metagenome assembly WNGL01 (sample SAMN13153377, study PRJNA577476) | soil metagenome | isolation source: 80 cm soil or saprolite under Garry oak tree replicate 1 | place: USA:California | collected 2016-06-15
CCTTGCCGTTCGTGTGGGACCAACGATCAATGTTGGTTTTGTCAGCGTAGGGCACGCCGATAGCCAGTCGATCCAGCTTTGTTTTGCCCTCCGGAGTGAAATGAAAAACGTACTCGTGGCAATCGTTCAAGAACCGGCCCGAGTTGATCGGTTTGAAATGCCCGTAAGAGTCCGTTTCCGTTCCCCGCTCAATCGAGATGGACTTGATCCAGTGGATTGTATTCTGCAGGTGAAACAACTGCCCTATGCCCTTGGCAACGTCAAAGGCAAAATACGGGTTTTCAGAGGAATCTCCCAGATTCAGGAAAAACGAGCCGTTAGGCTTCAAGACCCGGGCGATTTCACAACCCCACTGAGCACACCATTCCAAGTAATCTTCGTGCGACTTCTTATCGTTGTAAGCGCTATACTGTATTCCAAGGTTATAGGGGGGCGACGTTACCACCACATCGACCGATTCAGGGTCCAGTTGCTTTAGGCACCGAATGCAATCGCCGTGCCTGATCGTGAATTCAACTTCTTTGGTTGCGGGTTTTGCTGACACGCGCGAATTCTATCGCACATGCGCAAATCACTGCTATGGCTAAATCACTCCACCCACCCGTACGGACCCCGACTGTTGATGTTGTGTTGCTTTATGCAATGAACAAGTGCGGCAACTCTCGGCGGAAAACCTTCAGCAGCCTGTTTTGCCATCCGCCTTGTCCATAAGAATGGTAGTAGTTGTAGATTTTGGCCCGCAGTTCCGGGCTCAGTGTGATGGAGCCGGTCGCTTTGTCCAACTGCTTCTGGAGTGCCATCCAAAACGACTGCCAGCCGCCGATCCCTCTGATCGCGGTTTCGTCTAGCAGCGTCTCGATCTCGTCGGCACTCAGGCGGTGAACGGTTGTGCCCTCCGTGGAATAATATGCCGGGCTCCGGCCCCGGCCTTCGATTGCGACTTTAAGCATAGGATGATCTCCTTTGGTTAGGTTTATCAGGGAAGCCGCCACGCTGGGCGGCTTTGGTTTCAGAATGTGATTTGTCTTTTCTATTGCGCTGACGACCCTCTGCCTCGTCATGCCATCGATCATTTTGAGGCAAACGCGTTTCACCGCCTCGTGAAGCGTAACGTCGGAGGAAACGGGCGTCTCCTCGAGACTAAACTCTCTCTGGTCCAGGCTCTCGATGTTACGCAAAGCCGTTTGCAAAGCGTTGACGGCTTGATCAATGCGCTGCCTGTCCGCCAAGAGATTGGCGATCTGCGCCTTGACGGCCTCTGGGTCAAACAGACGGTTCACTGAGCGCAATAGAACACAAACCAGCCCATTGTGCAACAAAAACTTACATAAATTTCCACTTTTATGTTGACTTGTGTTGTATTCCTGGCAAGATGGATTCGAAATCACAGGTGATTCGGTTTTTGGCGGGCAGGTTAATTGGCAAACCACCAGGCCATAAGCCGGCGGCGACGCGCGCGAAAAAGCACCGCAAACCGGCGCGCTCATCCTCACCGCGATTGATCGCCACCGGGCAAGTGGCGGAGGCCCCGCAATGCAGCGAGGCGGAGCACCATGTTCGGCGGATAAAGGGTTGAATCGTCAACCGGGCGCGCCATGCTTTTCCGATGCCGATCACTGAAGTCGCCGCCGGCCTGGTTTTCCGCGACGGCCGGCTGCTCATCACGCAGCGGCAGGCCGGCGCGCATCTCGGCGGGTTGTGGGAATTTCCCGGCGGCAAACGCGAGAAGCCCGAGAGTTTTCAAGCGTGTCTGCGCCGGGAGCTGCGCGAGGAGTTGGGGATCGAAGTGGAAGTGGGCGAGCTGGTCGAAACGATCACCCACGAATACCCGGAGAAAACCGTCCGGCTGAAGTTTTTCCGCTGCGACTGGCGAGAACACGAGCCGCGGAATTTGGGCTGCCCGGATTTTCGGTGGGTGAAGTTGGAGGAATTGGCCGGCTTCAAATTCCCGGCCGCGGACGCCCGCCTGCTGGAGAAACTTAAGGCCACAACGGCCCTGTGGGGCTGAATTGGGACAGTCGTCACCTGGCCGTCGGTGGGCTGCCTTGCATCCGGCCCTAGCTTCGGCTACGGTGCCGGCTCTGATTTTCCGGGCGCGCGGGTTCCGGCCCCGCGCCGGCGACGAACGTTTGACAACCGACTCATGGCCTATTTGAACGACCATTACCTCAAGCTCAAAGCCGGTTACCTCTTCCCCGAGATCGCCCGGCGCGTAAAGGTTTTCTGCGAGCAAAACCCCGCCGCCGCCCGCCGGGTCATCCGCTGCGGCATCGGCGACGTAACGGAGCCGCTGCCCGCCGCGGTCATCGCCGCCCTCCACAAGGCGGTGGATGAGATGGCCCAACGCGAAAGCTTCCGCGGCTACGGCCCGGAGCAAGGCTATGATTTTCTGCGCGCGGCCATCGCCGAAAATGACTATCGCGCCAGGGGGCTGGAGGTGGCGGATGACGAGATTTTCGTTTCCGACGGCTCGAAGTGTGATTGCGGCAACATCCTCGACATCCTCGGCCACCAGAACAAGATCGCCGTCACGGATCCGGTTTATCCGGTTTATGTGGATAGCAACGTGATGGCCGGCCACACCGGCCCGGCCGATGACGGCGGGGCCTACGCCGGATTGGTCTATTTGCCGGGCACCGCCGCCAACGGGTTCGTCCCGGACGTGCCGCGGGACGACGTGGACCTCATTTACCTCTGCTCCCCGAACAACCCAACCGGCGCGGTCATGAACCGTGCGCAGCTCTCCGCCTGGGTCAGCTACGCGCGAAGCCGGAAAGCCATCATTCTTTTCGACGCCGCGTACGAGGCCTATATCACTGACACGGCTTTGCCGCACTCGATCTACGAGGTGGCGCGCGCGCGCGAGTGCGCGATCGAGTTCCGCAGCTTTTCGAAAAGCGGCGGCTTCACCGGCCTGCGCTGCGCGTTCACCGTGGTCCCGAAGTCGCTCCTGGCCTCGACCAGCAGCGGCAAGATGGCCAGCCTGCATCCGCTTTGGGCGCGCCGTTCGAGCACGAAGTTCAACGGCGTCAGTTACCCGGTGCAGCGCGCCGCGGAAGCGCTTTATACGCCGGCAGGCCAGGCGCAGGTCCGCGGGCTGATCGAGCATTACCTGGGCAACGCCAAGGTGCTCGCCGACGGAATCCGGGCGGCGGGCCTGACGATCTTCGGCGGCGTCAACGCGCCGTATCTTTGGGCACAAACCCCGCGCGGCCTTACAAGCTGGGAGGCGTTCGACAAGCTTTTGAACGAGGCGAACGTCGTGATCACACCGGGCAGCGGCTTCGGCTCGAAGGGCGAAGGCTATTTCCGCATCTCGGCCTTCAACAGCCGCGCCAACGCGGAGGAAGCCGCGCGCCGGCTCCAGAAACTGAAGTGGTAGCGGGCGCCAGCTTCTCCGGCGAGCACCGTGCCAACCACCATTAGAACGGATCTCCGCCGACGCATGAAAGTTGTCGTCCTTCCGATCCTGTTGCTCGCCGGCTTGCTGTGCGCGGGCGCGGAGGAACCGCCCGCCGAAAAGCTTACCCCGCAGCAACGGCTCGAACCGGAACATCTTCGGGCCACGCACGAAGCGCGGCTGCGTTTCGCGGCCGAACGCCAGACGCTGCCGGAGCTGGGTGTGTATCACGATTTCCGCGCGGTGATGCACGTCCACGCCGAAGATGCCGATCATACCAAAGGCACACGCGAGGAAGTCCTGGCGGCGGCGAACAAGGCGGGTGTGCGCGCGGTGCTGTTCACCGACCACCGGGGCCCCCGGACCAATACCTGGCACGGCCTGCGTAATGGGGTGCTGTTCCTGGCCGGCTCCGAAGACGGCAACGGCCGGCTGCGCTTTCCGACTTTCGACGCCGACCACCGGCCGCAGACAAACGGGGCGCTCCTCTTCCTCTGCCACGTTGAAGAGCGACTGGATGCGGCCACCGATGGCCTCGATGGAATGGAGATTTGTAATCGCCACTCCGACGCCAAACTGGACGACCGCTTCCAGCAGCAGCTCCTGACCACGGCGAAAGACCCGGCAGCCTGGCGCAAGTTCCTCGACAACTTCAAATCCTATCCGGACGAGATGTTCGCCGCCGGGACCGATTACCGCGCCGGGATATTTGCGAAGTGGGACCGTGAAACTCAGCAGCATCCCTGCACCGGCATTGCGGCCAACGACGCGCACCAGAACGTGATTGTGCAGGGAACAACCCTCGACCCTTACGAGGTCAGCTTCCGCAATCTCAGCACGCATATTCTGGCGCGCGAACTGACGGAGCCGGACATCCGCGAGGCGCTGCGCGACGGCCATGTCTATGTCTCGCACGACTGGCTTTGCGACCCCACTGGCTTTGCCTTCGGCGCGGTGAACAACCTGGGGGTGTTCCCCATGGGCGACCCGGCTCCGATCCTCCGCACGACGCGGCTGATGGCGCTGACGCCGTTGCCGGCGAAACTGAAGCTGTTCCGCAACGGCGAATTGATCCACGAGACTCTGGCAACGAATCTGAACTTCAAAGCCAAGGATCCCGGCGCTTATCGTCTGGAGGCCTGGCTCACGGTCGATGGCGAAGACCGCCCTTGGATCTACTCCAACCCGGTCTATCTGCGGGCGCCCGGCCTGGCGGAGCTGCGACTGCCATCGATGGAAATCTCGCCGACCGTCGAAGTCACCAAGGGCATCGTTTATACGGAAGGCCCGGCTGAGGACGAAGACAAACACAAACTCGATCTATACGTGCCTAAAGGTAAGCGGCCATCGCCGGTGTTCGTTTTCATTCACGGCGGCGCGTGGAAAAGCGGCGACCGCTTCCAGTATCCGCCGCTGGGAAATCGCTTCGCGAAGGCAGGCATCCTCACGGTCATTCCGAGCTACCGCCTGGCGCCGAAGCATCCGCACCCCGCGCAGATCGAGGACGTTGCCGCGGCATGGTCCTGGGTCGCTCGCCACATCAGCGAGTATGGCGGCGATACGAACCGCCTTTACGTGGGCGGCCATTCGGCGGGCGGCCACCTCGCCGCGCTGCTCACCCTCGATGAGAAATATCTGAAGGCCCACGACCTTTCGCCGCGGATGATTCGGGGCACGATGGCGTTGAGTGGCGTTTTCAATCTGACCATTGGCGCAAGCCAGTCATCGGTGTTTGGCGATGACCCGGACGCGCGCCGGTCGGCGTCGCCCTTGTTTCACATCGCGAGCACGGCGCCGCCGTTTCTCGTCACCTATTGCCAGTGGGATTATCCGACGCTGCCGGCACAGGCTCGGGAGTTTCACGAGGCGTTGCGCCGGGCCGGCGCGGCGTCGGAGCTGGTTTTTGTGCCGCGCGAAGGTCATATCTCAGAGATGATCGCGATCACCCAGGAGGAGGACGTGACCGCGAAGGCCGTGCTGAAGTTCATCCATTGAAGCCGCCGATTGGGCGGGGCAGGATCGCCAGGCGCGCTTCCGAATTGACGCGTCGGCGCATGGCAGGCAAATGAACGGGCCATGGGAATACCGCCGTTCACCCCTGCCGGACTGATGGTCGCGGCGCTCCTTTTCGCCCGGTGGGCGGTCCAGCTTTGGCTAGCCCGGCTAAACGAGCGCTACGTCCTGGCGCACGCGGGCGCAATCCCCTCCACGTTCCAAGGGATGGTGGACGCCGAAACCTATGCCAAGTCGGTGCGTTATACGCTGGCCAAAAACCGCTTTGGCCAGCTCGAATCCACTTACGAATCGCTGGTGCTGGCGGTGCTGTTGTTTAGCGGCGTGTTGCCGTGGGCATTCGATTTTTTCACCGACCACTTCGGCGCGTCGGTGTGGGCGCGGGCGGCGCTGTTGTTTGCCAGCGGTGTGGCGCTGGCCCTGAGCGGGCTGCCGTTTGATTGGTTCGCGCAGTTTCGCCTGGAGGAACGCTTCGGCTTCAACACCACGACACAGAAGCTTTGGTGGATGGACCGGCTGAAGGGATTGTTGCTCGGCGTGGCGCTCGGGTATCCACTGCTGGCGCTGGTGCTCAAGCTGGTGGACTGGACGGGCCAATGGTGGTGGCTGTGGGCGTGGGCTTGCCTGGCGGCCTTTCAACTGGTGATGGCTGTTGTGGCGCCGGTCTTGATCCTGCCCCTGTTCAACAAATTCACTCCGCTCGCCGAGGGGAGTTTAAGCCAGCGGCTGCAGGCGCTCGGCCAGCGCACGGGCGTTGCGGCCCGGAGCATTCAGGTGATGGATGGCAGCAAACGATCGCGCCACTCGAACGCCTTCTTCACCGGTTTTGGGCGATTCCGCAAGCTGGTCCTCTTCGACACGCTGATCCAGCAATTGACCGAGCCGGAACTCGAAGCGGTCCTCGCGCACGAGATCGGACACTTCAAGCTTCGGCACATTCCCAAGATGATCGGCGCATCGGTCGCGAGTTCGCTGATCGGTTTCTACGCCGTCGCCTGGCTGGCCAGGCAAGCGTGGTTCGCCCAGGCCTTCGGGTTCTCAGCCGACGGCATTATCCCGGCCTTGTGGTTGTGCGCCCTGGCTGGAGGGGTGGTGACGTTCTGGTTTGCGCCGCTGGCGCATCGGTGGTCGCGCCGCTGCGAGTATGCGGCCGACCGTTACGCGGCCAACACTATGGGCGAGCGGCTTTCCCTGACCGGCGCGCTGCGGAAGTTGAATGCGGAAAACCTAAGCAACCTCACCCCGCATCCGGTCTATAGCGGGTTCTATTACTCGCACCCGACCTTGCTGGAACGGGAGCGGGCCTTGCGGGAAATAAGTCCGGGCGCGGCGGCGGCTATTTGACTTCGCGCACGCAATTCTGGGCGCCGAACTCATTCGGTCGGCGCTGCGCGCACTCCTCATCATCACGCCATTGGCCGTCCACCTTGAACCGGTATTCATGGGTGCCCGGTTCCAGGGGGACGATCGCTTTCCAGGTTCCGTCTCGCTGCTTTTGCAGGGGAATCGGATTGTGTTCCCAGCCGGTGAAATCGCCCACCAATTGGACGGCTCCCGCCGTCGGGGCGAAATAACTGAACGACTCTCTTTTTTCGATTTGCCTTGCCATACGTTTGCCTGCTTGCCTTTCCAAGGACGATCTGTTTTTGCGTCCCGTACTAAGTTGAATCCGCTCTTCAGAACGTCAAGCGAGAAGTCAGACCCATATCTTCTGCTTCCGAGGCCAGCCTGGCCTCAATCTTGCGTCAGCTCCTTCAACTCGTTTTCCAACCGTTGGCGCAGCATCTCTCGTTCCATTTCGGAAGCCTCCCGCGGCACTTGGATCGGCTCGCCAAACTTCAGCAACACCCGGCTGAACGGCAGTGGAATCTGAAAACGGTCCCAGCTCCGCACCCGGATTTTCCAGCCCAAGTGATAGTTGCTGGGCGCGATCGGGCACCCGGTCACCTGGGCCAGGGAGATCGCGCCGGGTTGGACGACGTAGCAGGGGCCGCGCGGGCCGTCGGGCGTGATGGCGAGGTCGTAGCCGCGTTGGGCCCAACTGGTCAATTCCAGCAGTGCCTGCGGACCGCGCCGGCTCGAAGAGCCTCGGACCGGTTGCGCGCCGAAATGTTCGAGGACGCGGGCCAGCACCCCGCCGTCCTTGCTGGCGCTGACGATCGCCGCGAGCTGAAAGGGGGCCGCGGCGCGGCGGACGGCCTTGCCATACATGATGAGGGAGAGCGCCAGCCGATTATGCCAGATGGCGAAAATGTAAGGCCGGTTCTTCGCCGGCAAATGGTTCGGCGGCACGTTCCAACGATACCGGAGCGTAAAACCCACGAGCCGCAGCAGAACGTAGATGATCAGCGCCAGGAATGCCTGAGGCCATTTGACTTGATGCGGGACGATAATGCCGCTGCGATTCTTGACCGGGTTCATCGCGGTCGCGGGGCGAGCCTCGGGATTGGAACTGTCCACGGCCATCATGCCCCCTTCCTCAGGCAAGCCCGCACCAGCTCCTCGACCGTGGCGGGCGCGCCTAGCGCCGCTTGCACCACGCGCACCGATTCGTGCGCCTCGACCGGTTTGAAGCCCAGCGCCAGCAGCGCCAGCACGGCGTCGTTCGTTTTTTGGTCGGCGGCGGACAATCCACGCCGCGCGCTCTCGGCCTCCCAGGCGCCCGCCGGCCCAATCTTGTCCTTCAATTCCACTACGATCCGTTCGGCGGTTTTCTTGCCGACGCCGGAGATTTGCGAAAGCGCCTTGACATCGCCGCCGGCCACCGCGCCGCGCAGGGCGGTCACGTTCATCCCGCTCAGGACGTTCAGCGCGAGCTTTGGGCCGATGCCGCTCACGTTGTTGATGAGCAGACGGAACATGTCCCGTTCGGCCCCGGTCATGAAACCGTAAAGGGTATGGGCGTCTTCCCGGACCGCCAGATGGGTGAGCAGTTTCAGCTCGTGGCCGGGCGGCGGGAGCTTGTCGAAGGAGGAGAGCGGAATGAGGACTTCGTAGCCGATGCCGTGCACCTCCACCGTCACCTGCGTCGGCAGCGCCTCGACGAGTTTGCCGTGGAGGAAATGGATCATGGATCAGTTCTTATCGCCGCCCCTCGCGCCGCCGTGCGAACTTGCCCGTCCCATTCAAATCCTTCGCGGCACCGCCAGCGTGTAACGCCCGGCTTCCTGCAAGTAAGTGAGCGCCACCGCCAGGGCGTCGGCGGCATCGGGGGCCGGCGGATCGGGCAGGTCCAAGAGCCGCTGGACCATTTTGGCGACGGCCAGCTTTTGCGCCGCGCCGTAGCCGACGATCGCCTGCTTAACCTTGCGGGGAGCGATCTCGTAAATCTCCAGGCCCGCTTCCCCGGCGGCCAGGAGACTGGCGCCCCGCGCTTCGCCCAGAATCAAAGCGGTTTGCAAGTTCTGCGCGTAAAACAATCCTTCGATCACGCAAACCGTCGGGCGATGCCGCGCGATCACCTCGCGCAAAGTCTGGGCGATCTTTACCAGGCAGCGAGAATGTTCCCAGCCGCCGGGGCAATGGATCGTCCCCTGCGCGAGCGTCTGCGGTTGCGGCTTCGCCCGCCGGATAATGCCATAGCCGGTGCCGCGCAACGACGGGTCGATGCCCAGAACCACCCGCTGCGCGGTCAAGCCAGGGGCATGGCTGCTGGCGAACACCGGCGCCGCCACGCGACCGGTGGCGCTGAGGCGCCGTTGCATCTGTGCGAACTGTTGCGCGGTGATGCTCATGTGGCGAATTCTGCCAAACGACCGGAGCTTGCAAAGGAAACTTTTTGCGCGCGGCGCGGCCAGCGCGGCCGGGAATCGGCAAAAACCGCATCGGCAGTCTGCCGCAGTCGTGTCGGTCCTCGGTTCATTGGCCGCTGTCAAAATCGAGCGGGGCACACGCCCACCGCGGCAAAAAAGTTGGGGCCCGAACCGGTCCCTTCAACGGGGACCGCGAGCCTCCCCGCCCGCACCAGGCTGGCCCGCCTCACGCCCTCCGGAATCCCGGAGGCCGCCCCCGGCAGCCGTTCAAGCATTGCGCACGAACAACTTTCCGCGAAGCTGCTTCACCAGCCGTTTCATTTCCAGGCCGAGCAACGCCACGGAGACCGCCGAACTTGGCAGGCCGCTGTGGCGGATCACTTCGTCGATGGTCGCTTCCTCGTGGCTCACCGCGTCGTAAACCTTTTGTTCGTTTTCGGAAAGACTCAGCGCGGGGAGCACGCCGGTTTCGCTCGCGCCGGGCGGCCGATTGCTGGCGGGAAAAAGGTATTCGAACTCGCTGAGGATATCCTCCGCTCCTTCGCACAATTTCGCGCCTTGCTTGATCAACTCGTGGCAGCCCTTGCTGCGCGGCGAATCGATGCGGCCGGGCACGGCGAAAACCTGGCGGCCGTACTCGGTGGCGAAATGGGACGTGATCAGCGCGCCGCTGGTGAGATTGGCTTCGACGACCACCGTGCCGAGCGTCATGCCCGCCACGATCCGGTTGCGAATCGGAAACGATTGTTTGTCCGCCTGCCGGTTGAACGGAAACTGGGTGATCACGGCGCCGTTGGCCGCGATGCGCTCGAATAACTCCCGGTTTTCCGGCGGAAAAACAATGTTGATGCCGGTGCCCAGCACCGCGACCGTGCGGCCCTTGGCGCTGAGCGCGCCTTGATGCGACGCCGTGTCGATCCCGCGCGCGGCGCCGCTCACGACGGTCACGCCGACGTAGGCCAGTTGATACGCCAGCTTCCGAGCGGCCTCCAAACCGTAGTGCGTCGTTTGCCGCGAACCGACGATGGCCACCGCATTTTTGTCCTTCGGCGTGAGCTGCCCGCTGACATAAAGCACGATCGGCGGATCGTAAATCTGGCGGAGCAATTCGGGATAATCCTCGTCCGCTTGCGTGAGGATCCGGCAGCCGAAATCAGTGATGCGTTTGAGCTCGCCATTGAGGTCAATCGTCTTTTCCCAGTTCGCTATTGCCTGCGCGGTTTCTTCGCCGATGCCGCGCACACGCAGCAGTTGTTGCCGGGAGGCTTTGAGGATGGCCGGCGCTTCGCCGAAGCACTCCAGCAGTTGCCGGACACGAACGGGACCGACGTGCTCGACCAAGTTGAGGGCCACGAGTGCTTCCCGGCTGTCCATGCGACCGACATAGCGGATTTCACCGCCAGCCGCAAGGCGGGAGGCGCTATTGGCCGCCTGCTGTTCCCGAGGCCAGCCGGGCGGCGCGGGGTGGATCGCGCCAATCAGGCTGGCGGCCTGGCCCTACGCCGGGTTCGCGACTTGTCGCAAATAATCGAACGAATAAATCCCGGTCGCGTGGCCGTCGCCCCAAACCGGCTGCACGGCGTAGCCGCCGACGCGGCCAAGACGCACGAGTTGGAACGCCTGCGGCGGCAGCGGTCGGTCCGGCGCGATGTGGAGGTGGCCCATGATGTCCATCTCGCCCTTGCAGCCGGCGCACGGACAATGCCGCCGCAGGCGCTCGAGCTTCACGTAACTTTCACTGCCGTCGTCCCACTTGATTGCCAGCTCATCACCGATGGCTTGGAGGTCTGCGACTCGCATGTTCGGTTCGTTCAACGTTCGTTCGGAGCTAATTTCCACGCGCCCGGCTCTCCTGCCAATCTATTGTTGGGCTTTCACTTCGCCAAGCCCGCGCTCGCCTCTGACCCGGCCGCGGCCGCGGCGGCGCCCTTTGCGGCTACGCGGTTGCCCAACCCGGACTTTCCAGTTTAATTACCGGCGCACTGAAGATCATGATTCGAACCAGGCCACGCTGAGGCGGGAAAGATGATGGAAGATTCTCCCAAAGTCAGTTTCCTGATTCCCACGCTCAACGCGGCGGGGATTCTCGCCAACTGCCTGCAATCCATCCGCCGCCAAGAGTACCCGCCAGAGAAAATCGAGATTATCGTCGCCGACGGTGGTTCCGCCGACGCCACCCGCGAACTTGCGGCCCAGCACGGGGCGCGGGTCCTGGATAATCCGCGCCGGGGTTACGATTCGGGCAAATCCGTGGCGCTCGCCGCCGCCACGGGCGAGTTCGTGGTGTTCGTCGATGCGGACAATGAACTGTCCCACCCGGATTTCCTGAACCAATCGATCGCGGCACTGCGGCGGTATCCGGAGGCGCTCGGTCTGGAGAGCTATTATCTCGCGTCGCCCAAAATGAGCTCATTTTGCATCTACCTCTCCCAACTGCTGCACATCAGCGATCCCATCGCTTGGCTTATGAGTGTCAAGCCCGTGCGGGTCGCGGTGGATGGCGCAATCGAGCGCTGGACCTTTCCGAAAGACAGCTTTGCCTGGCCGATGGGCTCGAATGGTTTCGTTTTCCGTCGCAGCGATCTCAGCGGGCTTTCCTTAAACGACAAATTCGAGGATTGCGCGGTGGTGGCGCGAATGGCGCAAGCCGGCCGGCGCGAATGGCTCCGGGTCACCAACCGGGGCGTCCATCATTATGTCGCGAGCGGGTTGGCGGACTTCATCCGGAAACGCCGGCGGCAGACGTTCCATTTTCTGAGCCTGCGAGGACAAGGCGCAACTTCCTGGACCCAGATGCATCCCGCCGTGCCGGCCTGGCTGGCTTGCCTGTACTGCGTTTCCTTCCTGGGCCCGGTTTATCACGCGCTGCTCGGCTTATTGCGGACGGGAAATCCGGCCTGGCTTTGGCACCCGGTGGCCAGTCTCGCCTCCGTAATGGGCCTGACTTGGGGCGTGCTCACGTACGCCTGGACGGGCAAAAACCAGGAAACCGAAGCCAAACTGCAACCGCGTCAGCACCTGCCTCCGTCGGAAATCTCGCCCGTGCGCCAGAAGGTTTTTTTCATCTCCAATGGCAAGTATGGCGACAGCGTGGGCGGCGGCGATTTGCACGGCTATCACATGGCCGAAGCGGCGCGGCAGGCGGGTTACGACGCGCGCTTCATTGGCGGCCACGCGCTGAACGAATACCTCGTCAAGCAGGGATTCAACGGAGCAATTGCTTTGTCGGATCAGAAACGACTGCCGCCCTTCGATGCCTCGACGCTCGCGGGGCAATTCCGTTTGCTATTCGATTATTGTCGCCGTTTCTTCGGCACCTTCCGGCACCTCAAGCAGATTCAGCCCGAAGACTATGTCCACGCCGTCACCGACTTTTGGTTCGATGTGATTCCAGCCGTCATTTGCCGGGCGCGCCGCAAGCTCAGTTTGCTGGGCATGGACGCACCCACACTCGGGGAGATCCTCCGTCAGGGCCGGCCGGACGTAACGGCGGCGCGACTGCCCTCGCTCTACTTCTGGGCGAGCCAGAATAGTTCGCTCCGGCTCCTTCGCCGCTGCGCGAACAAACGCTTGCTTTACGTGCATCCCGCCATGAAGCAGCGCCTGCTGCGGATGGGCTATCGTGAATCGGAGATTATTTTCGGCTCGAATGGGATGGATGTCACCGTGGCTGACCGCGCCCCGGTGGTGGAGAAAACGTACGACGCGGTTTGGATCGGCCGAGTGCACCCGCAAAAGGGCATCGACGACCTGGTGGTTGCGCTGGCGCATCTGGCGCGGACGTTTGGAGACTTTCGCGCGTTGATGATCGGCCGGGTGAAGGAGGAACTCGCGCCGAAAATCGAAGCGGCCGGCATCGCCGCGCGCGTCGAGTTTTCGGGGTTTGTCTCCGAGGCGGATAAGTTCCGGCTCTTCAAGGCCAGCCGCGTCTTCCTGATGCCAAGCCATTACGAGAGCTGGGGGCTGGTGATCGGCGAGGCGCTGGCCTGCGGCGTGCCGGTCGTCGCGTACGACCTCGCGGCTTATCGCCCGATCTTCGGCGATTTTCTCCGCTACGTGCCGTGTTTTGACCTGGCCGGGTTCCATCGCGAGGCCGAAGCGCAGGTGCGGAAAACGCGGGCGGGAGAGAATTATTTGGACTCGCTGGACCTGGCCGGTTTCAAGCGGGCAAACTCGTGGGAGACGGTGCGAGCGAAATTCGTCGGGGCCTTGCAGGACCTGAAGCTCGAGCATTGAACGCGGCCGAAAAGCGGGGCGGGCCGCGCGCCTAGGCCGCCCTAACCCTTCACGAATTTGACAAACAGCGTGTTGAATCCCCGCTCGCGCCCGTAATCATAATCGGTCCATGCCAGCGAACGTTGTTTGAAAAAACGGTCGCGGCGAAAAATCCATTTCGAAACATACAGGTTCCACATATCCGCGATCTCGATCAGACCGCCTTTAACCGCATGCCGGGCGACCTTGAAGCCGTGCTCCCGGGCCAGCGCCTCAAAATAGCTCAGGCGGTAATGCCGGTGGCGGATCATCCAGTAAGTCGGATCGCCGAGAATCGAGCGCAGCGCGTCATTAGGCGTCGAGAGATAAAAGCAACCGTCCGGCCGCAGCACCCGATTGACTTCCGCAAACATCCGCGGCTCGCTGCCCGGCGGGATGTGTTCGATCACCTCCCACGAAACCACCGTGTCGCAGCAGCCGGATTCGATCGGCAGGGCCGTCGCGCCCCCTTCCTGGAACGACACCAGCGGGAGCCGGATGTTTTCGCTGGCGGTCTTGAGGTCCGCGGCGGTCATGTCCAGACCGGTGATTTTTGTCACCCTCTGTTTGGCCGCCCATAACTCGAACCAGCCGTAGCCGCAGCCAATGTCCAGCACGGTTTTTCCGGCGATATCGGCGGCGTCCACAAATTTTTCCACCGTGAACTTCAACCTCCCGTGCAAGTCAGCGGGAGGCGGCTCGTTTAAAATGTTATGCACAGCGTCGCGCCCGAGAAAGGATCCCAACCCGTCAAGATTATTGGCCGAGGCTACGAGAGGAACGGCGGCGCGAACAAGAGCAATTTTCCCGCGAGCGTGAGACGGCGTGCAAGCCGGCTTTTGCTCAGCCCAAACAGAATTCCCGTTTGCCAACATGCCGGAGTGTGCCAGATTCAATCGCGGAATTTTCTGACAAAACAATACCTGTATATGATAAAGATGCGTGCCGCGCAGATCGCCCGACCAAACGGGCCGTTTGAAATCGTTGAACGTGAAATCCCCCAGCCGGGCGCCGGCTGGGTGCGAATCAAAGTCCAGGCTTGTGGCATCTGCCACAGCGACTCGCTGGTCAAGGAAGGCCACTGGCCGGGCCTGCAATATCCGCGCGTGCCCGGCCATGAAGTGGTCGGGGCCGTGGATGCCGTGGGCGCCGGTGTCTCACAATGGAAAGCGGGCCAGCGCGTGGGCGTCGGCTGGCATGGGGGTCATTGCGGCCATTGCGATGCCTGTCGAAGCGGCGATTTCTTTGGTTGCCAGGTCGCCCTCCAAATCACCGGCATTTCCTTCGACGGCGGTTATGCGGATTACATGGTGGCTCCCGCCATCGCGCTGGCGTTGGTGCCGGAGGATTTGTCCGCCGTGGAAGCCGCGCCGTTAATGTGCGCGGGCATTACCACTTACAACGCGCTGCGCAACAGCGGCGCGCGTCCCGGCGACGTGGTCGCGGTCCTGGGACTCGGCGGGCTTGGTCATCTCGGGGTGCAATATGCGGCGAAGATGGGTTTCAAGACAGTCGGCATCGCGCGCGGGTCGGACAAGGAATCGCTGGCGCGGAAACTGGGAGCGCAGCACTACATTGACAGCCAGGCGCAGGACCCGGCGGCGGAACTGCAGAAGCTGGGCGGCGCGAAGGTCATTCTCGCCACGGTGACGAACGGCGACGCAATGAGCGCCGTGCAGGGCGGTTTGGGCCTCAACGGGACTCTCGTGGTCATCGGCGCCGCGCAGTCGCTGCAAGTCTCGCCGCTCGTTTTGATCTCCGGGCGGCGGTCGGTGAAGGGCTGGTATTCCGGCACGGCGAGTGATTCGCAGGATACCCTTAGGTTCAGCGTGCTGGCCGGAGTGCGATCCATGAACGAGGTGTTTCCGCTCGAAAAGGTCGCGGAGGCTTACGAGCGCATGATGAGCGGCAAAGCAAGGTTCCGGGTGGTGCTCACAACGGGGCAATGACGATTTGTTCAGTCTAATCGGGATGTCGGAGTCCGAGTCAATCGGAGAGCCTCTGGAGCAGGAGCCCCTCTGATCGCGCCGCTAGCTCCCGGGCCGAACGACAAGTTCTCGACGGGCGTTCGCGCCGCGTCTTGAATGCGGCGAGATGAGCCGCGAACCGGCCAACGCCGTGCGTCGAGCGTGTCCTTTATGCGACGCGGACGATGCCGCGCCGCTTTGGATCAAAGGGGCGCTGCGGCTGGTCCGCTGCCGGCGATGCGCGATGGTCTATGCGGATCCGGTGCCGCCAGAGCTGGCCGCGGGTTCGTTTTACCAGGGCCGGACGCACTCGCTTTCCCCGGACAAACTCCAAAGTGATTACGCGCCAGTCCGCTTCGAGCGCGAGCTGCGGATTTTCCGGCGGCACTGCCGCGGCGGCGACGTGCTCGACGTCGGCTGCTCGACCGGCGCTTTTTTGTTCCAACTGAAAGTTCGCTGGCCCAACGTTTACTCGGTCCTCGGTACCGACCTCGCCAGCGCCGCGCTAGATCATGCCGAAAGCCGGGGTGTCCCGGTGTTGCGCAGGCCGTTCCTCGATTTTGATATCGGCGAGCGCGCTTTCGATGCGGTGACTTTCTGGGCCGTAGTGGAACACCTTTTCAAGCCGAAGGAATTTCTGTGCCAGGCCGGCGCGCTGCTGAAGCCTGGCGGCTGCTGTTTCATGCTCGTGCCCAACCTCAAATCGCTCGCGGTGCGTCTGCTCGGCGCGAAATACCGCTACGTCATGCCCGACCATCTGAACTACTTCACCGCTCAGACGTTTAAAGCTTTCGCGAGTGCGCAGCGCGATCTGCGGATCATCGAGGGCGGCTCGACGCACTTCAATCCGCTCGTAATCTTGCAGGATTATCGCGGCGGCGCCGACCGCGTGCCGGACGCGGAGCGAGCCCGGTTATTGAAGCGCACCACGGCGTGGAAACAGACGGGCTGGCTGGCGCCCGTCAAAGCGCTTTATGCCGGCGTCGAGCGCGCGTTGGGGTCGGTGAACCTGGCCGATAATTTATTTCTCGTACTGCGCAAGTGCCCGGCCGGAGCCTGAGACTCACGGCACGGTGGATTCAGGCATCGGTGCGAACGCCGTAGCCGCCGCAGGTAACCAGGCGGAATGGGTTCGATGGCAAAATCCGCCTCGTTTCCCGCGGCTCCTGCTTCTTGAATCGGCCCTGCCGCGAATAGCTCGCGTGCGGGACTTCGAGGCGCCCAGACATTGGCCATTCCGGCGCCGCGGCGGAAATTCACTGGCCAGGCCCGAATTTTTCGATAGCTTTTTGCCGTGAAGTTTAATCAACCGCCGCAGTTTGGCCGGTCGCCGAACGCGGAGGCGCGCCGATGAAAGCCACCCTGCGGGTCCTCATTGTTGAAGATTCCGAATTCGACGCGCAGATGCTGGTGAGCATCTTGCGCAAGGCCGGTTATGAAGTGACTTTCGAGCGGGTCGAATCCGCGGCGGCCCTCCAAGCCGCGTTGGGCGCCAAATCCTGGGACCTCGTGCTGGCCGACTACAACTTGCCCGAGTTCAACGCGCCGGCGGCCCTGAAAATCCTGCAGGACAGCGGCCTTGATCTGCCGTTCATCATTGTCTCCGGCGGCATCGGCGAGGACATCGCTGTGTCGGCCATGAAAGCCGGGGCGCATGATTACCTGATGAAAGGCAACTTGAGCCGCCTGGCGCCCGCCGTGGAACGCGAATTGCGCGAAGCGGCCAACCGCGCCAGCCAGCGCGAAGCCAAACGCGCCTTGCAGGAAAGCGAGTTGCACTACCGCCTGCTGTGGGAAACGTCGCCGGACGCCGTGATCCTGATGGACACCGGCAGCCGGATTGAATTTGCCAATCCGGCCGTGAAGCAAATATTCGGTTTTGCCCCGGAGGAAATCATCGGCCGCACTTTGAGGCTGTTGCAGCCCGAACGCCTGCGTGGCTTGCACCAGGCGGGGATCGATCGCTATCTGAAGACCGGGATCAAAAAGCTCAACTGGCGGGCCACCGAAACTTTCGGGTTGCGCAAGGACGGCGCGGAAATCCCGATCGAGGTCAGTTTCAGCGACATGAGTGTGAACGGTGAGAAACGCTTTGTCGGGTTCATCCGCGACATCACCGAGCGCAAGCGATCGGAGAAGGAACTGCGCCAAAACCAGGAACAATTCCGTGTCGCCCGTGAAATCCAGCAGCGCCTTTTTCCCAAGGCCGCCCCGGCCCTGCCGGGCATCGACATCGCCGGTGCTTCCTATCCGGCCGAGGCGACCGGCGGCGATTACTTCGACTATCTGCCGATGCTCAACGAGCGGCTAGGCATCGTGGTGGGCGACGTGACCGGCCACGGCGTCGGCCCGGCGCTGCTGATGGCCGAAACGCGCGCCTATCTGCGCGTGCTCGCCGGGCGGCGCGAAGACCCGGGCGAAATCCTGACCCGCGTCAACGGGGTGCTGGCTGAAGACATCGGCAACGAGCGGTTCGTCACCCTGTTTCTCGGGCGGCTGGATCCGGCGACCAGGGCGCTGATCTATGCCAGCGCGGGCCATCCCACCGGCTACCTGCTGAACGAGCGAGGTGAAATCAAAACAACGCTCCCCCGCACCGATGTGCCCTTGGGCATCCGACCCGACACGCAGTACACTTCCTCCGCGGAGATCACGCTCGCCTCGGGCGACCTGCTGCTGCTGCTGACCGATGGCAGCGAAGAGGCCATGGGGCCGGACAACAGCCTCTTCGGCATCGATCGCATCCTCGGGGTCATCCGCGCGCATCGCCAGCAGTCCGCCCAGGAAATGGTGACGGCGCTTTATGAAGCGGTGCGGCAATTCTCCGGCCCGAGTCCCCAGATCGACGACGTGACCACGATTGTCCTGAAGGTGAAGTAATCCTAACCCTGGCCGCGCCCTTACCGAATACCGGCGAGGGGCGCCGCGGACGCCTGAAGGCGTTGCCGAAATTCATTGAAAACAAGTTGCCGCTCGCGGATATTCGCCTGGCCGGCGGCCTCGGCGGCTGGCGGCTGAGTCGGGGCGTAGCGTAGCTTGGTAGCGCGTCTGAATGGGGTTCAGAAGGTCGTGAGTTCAAATCTCACCGCCCCGACCATGCTCTCGATACCTAGTTGATTCTGCCCGTGACCAACGCTCGCAACTCGCCGGCAATCCTCATCGGCGCCGCCGCGTGGGGGTTGATCGCTTGGGCGGCGCTCCTTCCAACTGCCGGCAACGGGGACGACGGGGTCGCCGATGCCCAGCTCAAAGTCGCTCCGGGCGCCGAGCTGTTCGCCAACGGAGGTGTGCGCCATCTCCGGCTCGAAGTTCCGCCGAGCGAACTCGCCGGGTTGCGCCGGGACAGCCGGAACTATGTCCGGGCCACGGTGCGGGAGGGGAAGGAAAGCTACGGGAACGTCGGCGTTCATTTGAAAGGCCGGACCGGCAGTTTTCGCGGAATCGACGACAAGCCCTCGTTCACTTTGAGCTTCGGCCGGTTCACGCCCGACCAGAGATTTCACGGCTTGCGCAAAATCCACTTGAACAATTCGGTCGAGGATCCGAGCTACCTCAACGAATACCTGGGCGGCGAAATTTTCCGCGCGGCGGGCGTGCCGGCGCCGCGGGTGGCTTTTGCCCTCGTCGAATTGAACGGGCGCAAGCTGGGGCTGTACACGCTGAAGGAAGGATTGACCGAGGATTTTTTGAAGCCCTACTTCCAGCGCACAGAGGGCAATCTTTACGAGACCGGCGCGGACCGCGAGAGCCACGACGTGAACGGCCCGATGAGGAGGAACCTGGGCGAAGGTCCGAATGATCGGGCCGACTTGCGGGCGCTCGCCGACGCCGCGCAGGAGCCGGACCTGGCGCGGCGCTGGCAACGGCTCGAACAAGTCCTCGACGCGGGCCGCTTTGTTTCGTTCATGGCCGCGGAGGTGCTGATCTGCCATCGCGACGGCTATTGCCTGGCCCGCAATAATTTCCGGATTTACCACGACGTGGACACGGACAAACTCATTTTTCTACCGCAGGGCATGGACAATTTGCTCGGGCGGCCGGACTTGACCTGGCAGCCGCGGATGGCCGGACTCGTGGCGAAGGCGGTATTGGAGATTCCGGAAGGCCGGCGTCGTTACCGTGAGCGGATCGGAGTCTTGTTGACCAACGTTTTCAAGGTCACCGAGCTGACCGATCGAGTGAATCAGTTGGTGGCACGAATCCGGCCGGCCCTGAACGGGCGGGCGGCCCGGGAGCTGGAGCGGCAGGCAACGGTCGTGAAGGAACGGATCGCACAGCGCGCTTTGGATCTTGGAAAGCAACTCAGCGAAGCCGAACTCAGGCCGATCCCCTTCGAGAACGGCATCGCCAAACCGACTGGCTGGCGGATCGTGGATAAACCGGCCGGGGGCAGATTGGAGCAGTGCCGGGCGCTTGATGGCCGGGCGGCGCTCCGCATCACGGCCGGTCCGGTCACCGCCGCCTCTTGGCGCGCCAAAGTGTTGCTGGCAACCGGCCGCTATCGCTTCGAAGGTCTGTCCGCCACCGCCGGCGTCATTCCGCTAAAATTTGGCAAGAGCAAAGGGGCCTGGCTGCGGGTCTCCGGCGTCGAGGCATTGCGTTCTCACGAACTGATCGGGGATTCGACCTGGCAGCGGCTGGCGGTTGAGTTTGCGGTGGGGGGGCCAGCAGCGGAAGTCGAGTTGATCTGTGAACTGAGGGCCAGCACAGGGGAGGCCTGGTTCGATTTGGAATCGCTGCGGCTGGTTCGACTCAAATGAGTCTTTTCCAGCCGCCCCGGGGTCGGTCGTTCGTAATCAGTTGAATACGACAATCTTGTAATAATTCAACATGACGATAATGTAATAAATCAATGTTTGACAACGCCCGGCGTTTGGCCTAGCAATAGGGTGTCGGAACAAAGTCGTTTTTGAAGTTGTTTTTTTATGAAAACAAAACAATGGCCGCGTGCCTTTACGCTCATCGAGTTGTTGGTGGTCATCGCGATCATCGCCATATTGGCCGGGTTGCTCCTGCCCGCGCTGGCCAAGGCCAAAGCGAAGGCCAATCGCCTGGATTGCATCGTCAAACTGAAGAATGGCGTCTTGGGCCTGCGCAACTGGGCCAACGACAACGGAGACAAGTTTCCGTGGTCGGTTTCCGTCACCAACGCCGGCAGCTTGGGGAGTCCCTTTTGGGTGGATGATTTCAGGGCGTGCTCCAATGAGTTCAGCACGCCGGTCATTTTGAAGTGCAAAAGCGACAAAGCGAAGGTCGCCGGCGATTCCTGGGTGTACCTGACTGGTGATCAGAACATCAGTTACTTTCATGGTGGAGTGGACGTGGATATTACCAAACCGCAGTGCATCGTGATGGGCGACGGCAATGTTTACGGGGGTGGCGGCGGCCTGGATCCATACTGGAACGTGTACCTCGGCACCTCGGTTGACGCCGCTTGGGATCCCACCGCCCCCGGCCAATTTCATCTCAACGGCGGTAATCTCGCGCTGGCCGACGGGAGCGCGATTCAAGTCACCTCGGCCATGTTCAAGGACCAAGTGTTCACCTCGCTGGCAAATTGCAGCACCAATGTGACCTTCTCGATGCCGCGAGGGACGGATTAAGGGCTCGCTGCGGCGGATGGGGACCGCCCGATTTTCCCCAAGCAGGGGCGCGGACAGACCGAAGATTTCCGGCAACGAAAACCAAAGCCCCCGAAAAGCGTCCTTTTCCGGGCACACTTGTTTCGGGTGCCGCGGCGCGTGCAAAGTTGATGATCGAACTGAAGAATACTCACTCCACGCGCCGGTAAAAGCGCCATGGCGAAAAAAACCGCTAAATCCGTCGTCGCCAGCTTGATCATCGTCGGAGCGTTGGCCTGCCTGTTTTTCTCGCTGCACGAATTCGGTCCGGACTTTGACTCCAAACCCCATGAAGCCCTCGGCCAAGTGATTGCGGAGGAGGCGGCCAAATTAGTTGAAAACGGGGGCCGGGTGATCGTGATCGCCAGAAGCACGGCCATCTTTAAAAATCCGGCGGCGGACGTTCAACTGCAAAGCTTTTATCGGGCCATTCAGAAGGCGAAGCTGAGCATTGCGGCGACGAATATCTTCAAGCTCAACCCGATCCTGCTGGTCCGCGTGCCGCCGGGGGACTTTGTCGAGATCCTCAGAAGGGCGTCGGAATCCGACGTGGTCGTTTCCTTTCTGGGTCCGCCAGTGCTCAATCCGGAGCAACAGGCCAGGCTGGGCGAGCCGCGGCCGAAAGTGCTGGCCCTTTGTGCCGGCAGCATGCCCAGCCAGATAAATCTCAAGCAACTATTCCAATTGAAACTGCTCCACGCTGCCATCATTAGCCGCAAGAACGCCACGCTGAGTTCGCCGCCGCCCACCACTCCGGCGGGCTGGTTTGACCAGTTATTTCAGGTGGTCACCCCTGCGAACCTAGCGGACTTGCCGCCCCCGGCCATCAACCGATCATAGGTTCGATTCCGCGAACCACCGCATCACCCCTTCCTCCAGCGCGCCGCCAGTATGTTTGAGCAAATGATACTCCGTGGCTCCATGCGACAGCGTCGGCCCCACGTCGCGGAGGGCCCGAGCCGGCGCGCCCGAACGGCGCCGGATCGCGCGGCGGGTTTCACGGTCACTGATCTTTTGGTGGTCACCGCCATCATTGCCCTGCTCACGGCCATTTTCGTTCCCACCGTGGTCAAGTTCCAAGCCCGCGCAAGACAAGCGCAGTGTACCAGCAACCTCGGACAAGTCGGCCGGGCGATCCTGCTGTACGCCGAGGAAAACAAAAAAACGCTTCCGCTCATGGTTTCCACCCAGACCACCGGGGTCTGGTGGTGGTACAAGGAACTGGTCAAGAGTTACGCTGGCTTGACCGGCCCGTCGTCTCCCCGCGACAAGGTGTTCGCCTGCCCGAAAGACCGGGGCTTTGCCGAAGATGGAACGATCCAGCCGTTTTGCCGGAGCGAAAAATTCGACTACGGCAGTTATGTTTTCAACGGAGTCAATCTTTCGGGCGTGCCCAACATCGCCGGCCAGGAGGTGGCCTCCGTAAAGGAGCCGGGCAAGACGCTTTTGGTCATGGAATGGACTGCCCATGCCCCGCTCTCCTGGCACAGGAGCAAGACCGGCAACGCCAACTCCCCCTTTTACAATGATGCGCAGAGCGTGGTGGCCTTCGTGGATGGTCACGTCAATTTCATCAAAATTTATTATGACGGCATTAACGCTTCTTATACGCGTGAGCCGATCGCCGGTTACGATTACAAGTTCGACGGGGATTAGTCGTTAAGGGTCGTGCCAACCCGTCCCCCGCGGGTCTGGGGCCGTCTCAGATTTTCAGCCATCCGCCGTCGGACCGCCCGCCGAAACCTCGACGGGCAACCTTCATCGCGGGGGTGGCGATTGTGGTGGCTAACGGTGGATTTCTGGGCGGCGGCGATTTTGAGTTTTCCAGAAATGGTGTAGAATATTGCGTACCATGCTCTAGCGAGTCGTACAGTCGTGATGAGAAGTATAAGTTGTGCCGTTTTATTGCTGCTCTCCGGAGCCGCTTCCAAGGCAATGATCATCACCAATTCGTGGGCGCCCATTTTTAAGGGCATCGACCACACGACGGGCCAGATGATTCCCGATGCCGTCGATCCCCGACTGCAGGCCGTCAATGCCCTGCGGATTGATTTGCGCGATCCGGATGTGCAGATGTTTACCGATCCTCCCTGCGCCAACTGCGCCCCGCCCAATGAAACGATCGGGTATTCGACCAGCAGCTTTCTCAATATCTACGGGGTGCAAGTGGCGGTGAATGCCAACTTTCAGCCCCTCTGTTGCTTTTACACCGACGGCATCCCGCTGGATGTGACTGGGCTGTCGATCTCGCGAGGCGTGGTGGTTTCCGCCCAGGAAAACGCGACTGATTCATCCGCCGTGATGTTCACCACGAACAAACAAGTGACCATGATTGGCACGAATTGGCCGTCGACCAATACGGCTGGCATTTACACGGCCGTAAGCGGCCATTATCCGCTGATCACCAACGGCGTGAATATCGGCTACACCTACACCAACTTGCCGGACACGATCCACCAAGTACAGCCACGAACAGCGGTGGGCGTGTCCCAGGATGGCCGTTATCTTTACCTCATCACGATTGACGGCCGGCAGCCGGGTTACAGCGATGGCGCGCTTGATCCGGAAACGGCCGACTGGCTAATTCGTTTCGGTTCCTACAACGGCATCAACCTCGACGGTGGCGGCTCCACGACGATGGTCATGGCCGATTGCCATGGCAATCCGATCCGACTCAACATACCCAGCGATGTTGCTGCGAGAGGCCAAGAACGAGTGATTGCAAATCACCTGGGCGTGTTCGCCAAGCCGCTGCCGGGCTTCATCAATGACCTCAACGTAATGCCGGCCAGCACCACCGCCACCATTGCCTGGACGACTGTTTCCAACGCCACAACCCAAGTCGCCTACGGCCTGGGGACCAACTTCGACACGCTCACGCCACTCGACTCCACTTTGGTGACCAATCATTCGGTGACGTTGAGCGGGTTGTCGCCCGGAGCCAATTATTCCTTTCAAGCGATCTCCACGGTCGATGCCGCGCAGTACACGGCGGAGTGCTATTTCGAAACCACGAACCACTTCGTGATGCTTTTCGATTTCACCCAGAGCTGGAAATACACCACCAACAACCTCAACGGCATCAAATGGCAGTTGCCCGCCTATACCGAGCCTGGCTGGCTTGGCCCCGGCCCCGGCCTCCTGTATCTCGAAACCAACGCCCTGGTGTCGCCCAGGAACACGCCGCTCCCCGGCGTTTCGGGCGCGTTGCCGCCGACCTACTATTTCCGCACCCACTTCACCTTTACCAACCGCACGGCGGGCGTGTCGCTGCTGTTCTCCAATTTCATTGACGATGGCGCGGTTTTTTATCTGAACGGCGTCGAGATTCAGCGCGTGCGCATGCCCGCGGCGCCCACTGTAATTACCTACACCACTCTCACCACCACCTTCCCCTGCACCGGCGATGCCACCTGCCCGGACGTGTTCACGATTTCCGGCGACCTCATCACCAATTTGGTCACCGGTGACAATGTGCTGGCGGCCGAAGTTCACCAGGTATCCACCACGAGTTCCGATATCGTGTTCGGCTCGGTGCTGTTCTCCACCTCGCCCAGCAGCATAACGGCGAGTAATAGTCCACCCACGCTGATCGTTCCCCCGACCCAGGTAATCAACGAGCTGGCGACTCTCACGGTGACCAACACCGCGACGGATCCCGACATCGCGACGGAGATGCTGACGTTTTCGCTGGTATCCGCGCCGGGCAACGCCACGCTCGATCCTGCGACGGGCGTCTTCACCTGGACCCCGACCGAAGCGCAGGGGCCGAGCACCAATGTCATCACCGTTCGGGTCACGGACAACGGCAGTCCGCCGCTGAGCGACACCAGGAGTTTCACGATCTTCGTCAACGAAGTGAACAGCGCGCCGATTTTGACCGTCCCGTCCACTCAAATGATCAACGAACTGGCGACCTTGACCGCGACCAATACCGCGACGGATCTGGATATTCCCGCGAACATCTTGACGTTTGCCCTGGTCGCGGCTCCGAGCGGCATGACTCTCGATTCAACCACCGGAGTCGTGACTTGGACGCCGGGCGAAGTACAGGGGCCGAGCACCAATGTCATCAGTGTGCGAGTGACTGACAATGGCACTCCGCCGCTGAGCGACACCAGGAGTTTCACCATCATCGTCAATGAAGTGAACAGCGCCCCGGTTTTGGTGCCGATCAGCGAAAAGACGGTAAATGAAGGGAGCCTGCTCGCCTTCACGGCCATTGCCACGGATGCGGACATCCCCGCCAACTCGTTGACGTTCACCCTGGATCCGGGCGCGCCGGCCGGGGCGACTATCAACGCCACCAATGGGGTCTTTTCCTGGACGCCGCCGAACGGCTTTTCCCCGGCCACCAACGCGGTGACAATTCGCGTGACCGACGATGGTTCGCCTCCTTTGAGCGATGCAAAAACCTTTACGATCGCAGTCGTTTCCGCCCCGCGCATTTTATCAATTACCCAGGCCGTTGATGGCATCATCACGCTTGTGTGGCAGGCATTTCCGGGCAGGACGTATCGTGTCGTATCCACCACGGATTTGGCTTCGGGCTCGTGGACCGCGTTGGGCGCCGATGTCACGGCGACGGGTACCACCGCAACCGCCACCGATGATACGAGCGGCAATACTCAACGCTTCTACCGCGTAATCCAGTTGAATTGAACGCCGCCTATGACACTTCCCCAGGACCATTGTTTCAACTCCAAATCAAATCGATTGAACTTTCTTGCGGATCGCGAAGGACTGCTTCCTCCGCCGCCTGTCAATCAAACGATTCCTTCAAGCATTATGAAAACAATAGTTTGCGCCATCTTGGTTCTTCTCTCACTCGCTGCTTCACCGGCGTCGGTCATCGTCAATCCGTGGGTGCCCATTTTTAAAGGCATTGATCACGCGACTGGCACGGAGACCAACGCCGTCAATATTTATTTGCTCGTCAACGCCCTGCGGATCGATCTGCACGATCCGGATGTGCAGATGTTTACGGATCCTCCATGTACCAACTGCACTTTCCCCAATGAAACGATCGGTTATTCGACCAGCAGCTTTCTCAAGACCTACGGCGTGCAGGTGGCGGTGAACGCCAATTTTTATAACCCGTGCTGTTTTTACAACGACGGCATCCAGATGGATGTGATCGGGCTCTCGATCTCCAAGGGGAGGGTGGTCTCGGCCCAGGAAGGCCCGAGCGATGCATCCAACGTGATGTTCACCACGAACAAACAAGTGATCATGATCAGCACGAATTGGCCGCCGACCAATACCACGGGAATCTACACCGCGGTCAGCGGCCACTATCCGCTGGTCACCAACGGCGTGAATTTTAGCTACAGCTATACCAACGATACGATCGATATCTACATCCACCAGCGCCAGCCACGAACCGCGGTGGGCGTATCGCAGGACGGTCGTTATCTCTACCTCGTCACGATTGACGGCCGGCAGTCAGGCAACAATCCTGGCGCCCTTGATGGGGAGACGGGCGACTGGCTGATTCGATTCGGAAGTTATAACGGCATCAATCTGGACGGCGGCGGGTCCACGACCATGGTCATGGCTGACTGCTATGGCAATCCCATCGAACTTAACGTCCCCAGCGACGTTCTTGCTCGCGGCTCCGAACGCGTCCTCGGCAATCATCTGGGGGTGTTCGCCAAACCGTTGCCGGGCTTCATCAACGATGTCGTGGTTGCTCCGGGGGACACTTTTGCCACCATCACCTGGATCACTACGTCGAACGCCACCACCGAAGTCCAATACGGCCCCTCCGCAAGTTATGGCAACTCGACCGGGCTGGATCCCACGCCAGTGACGAATCACACTGCCACCATCACCGGCCTGACTCCGGGAACCACCAATTATTTTCAGGCGATCTCCTTTGCCGGCACTGCCCAGTACACTGACTCTTGCTATCTCGTGACCAGCAACAACGTCGCGATGCTCTTCGACGTGACGAAGAGCTGGAAATGGACGACCAACAACCTGGATGGGATCAACTGGCAGGCGCCCTCCTACAATGATGGCCCCGGCTGGTTTGGCCCGGGTCCCGGCCTGCTGTACGTGGAGAGCAGTACGGCCGTCTCGCCACGGAACACACCTCTCCCTCCGAACAATGGAGTGCAGATTAGTGGCGTATGCGTTTATCCGACTTATTATTTCCGCACCCATTTCACTTTCACCAACAGCACCGCCGGAGTTTCTCTAATCTTCTCCAATTTTATCGACGACGGAGCGGTCTTTTATCTCAATGGCGTCGAAATCCAGCGCGTGCGCATGGCGCCTCCGCCGGCAGTGATTACTTACACCAGCGTTACCTTCAACAACGTTTTCCCCTGCACCGGGGATGCGACATGCCCTGACATTTTCACGATTTCGGGCGTTGTAGCCACCAATTTGGCGAGGGGCGACAATGTTCTGGCGGTGGAAGTCCATCAATATATTCCGTGCAGTTTTGACATCACTTTCGGTTCGGCCCTGAGCTACGCGCACCCCAGCGCCGGCCCTCCTCCCCCGAAGCTCAACATCACCCTCTCGGGAGACAACGCGATTATTTCGTGGACCGGCGGTGGCTTCACCTTGCAGCAATCCAGCGTTCCTGCCGGATCCTGGGCGGATATCCCCGGGCCCATAACGAACAGTATGTACGTGGTCACCCCATTACCCGGAGCGCCCCGATTCTACCGGCTCAGGAATTAAGGACCGGGCGGGCAATCGGAGTGGAAGGGCCATCGGCGGGAATCTGTTTGAAACTGCCAGTAATGATGTATGCTTGGATCAATCACCACAAAGGCTGGTTGAATGGTAATGAAAAGGTCATGCTTCACGATCGTGCTCTTCATCACCGTGGCGACCGCCAACGCTTTGATCGTCACGAATGCGTGGGTGCCCATTTTTAAAGGCATCGACCACACCACGGCCCAAATGATACCCGATGCGATCGATCCACGCCTCCAGGCCGTCAACGCCCTGCGAATCGACTTGCACGATCCGGACCTGCAGATGTTTTCGGACCCTCCCTGCACTAACTGCCCTTTTGGATATGAAACGCTTGGCCTGACGACCAGCGGCTTTTTGAAGGCCTACGGCGTTCGAGCGGCGGTGGATGCGAACTTTTATTCTCCCTGCTGCAGTGCGACGCCCGGCACCCCAATGGATGTGATCGGGCTGTCGATCTCCAAGGGGCGCGTGGTCTCGGCGCAAGAAGGCCCGCTCGATTCCTCCAACGTGATGTTCACCACGAACAAACAAGTGATCATGATCGGCACAAATTGGCCGCCGGCACAGACCAACGGAATCTACACTGCGGTGAGCGGCCACTATGCCCTGGTCACCAACGGCGTGAACATCGGCTACCTCTACCTCGGCTTGCCCGACCCCATCCACCAGGTGCAGCCGCGAGCGGCGGTGGGTGTGTCGCAGAATGGCCGTTATCTTTACCTCATCACGATCGACGGCCGACAGCCAGGCTATAGCGATGGCGCGAGCGATTCGGAAACGGCGGATTGGCTGATTCGCTTCGGCGCTTACAACGGCATCAACCTGGACGGCGGCGGTTCCACGACGATGGTCATGGCCGACTGCGGCGGGAACCCGATCCAGCTCAATGTCCCAATCGACCAGGGAATTCCCCACCACGAACGCGTCATCGCCAATCATCTGGGTGTTTACGCCAAACCACTGCCCGGCTTTATCAACGAGGTGACAAGTACGCCCGGGGACACTTTCGCTATCATCACCTGGACCACTGTTTCCAATGCCACGACGCAGGTTCAATATGGCACCGACACAACCTATGGCAGCAAAACCGTGCCGGACCCAACGCCCCGGACGAATCACAGCGCCACCATCACGGGCCTGACTCCGGGAACCACCAATTATTTTCGAGTGGTCTCCACCACCGATACCGCACAGTACACCGACGCTTGCTATTTCGTGACCACCAACAACTTGACGATGCTCTTCGACGTGACCAAGAGCTGGAAGTGGACGACGAACAATCTGGATGGCGTCAACTGGCAGGCGCCGGCCTACAATGATGGCGGCTCGAACTGGTTTGGGCCAAGTCCGGGTTTGCTGTCCGTGGAAAACAGTGCAGCCGTCTCACCTCGTAACACACCTCTGCCTCCGAACGATGGCGTGCAAATCAATGGCGTGTGCGTTTATCCGACGTATTATTTCCGCACCCATTTCACTTTTACCAACCGCACCACCGGGGTTTCTCTAGTCTTTTCCAATTTTATCGACGATGGCGCGGTCTTTTATCTCAATGGCGTCGAAATCCAGCGCGTGCGAATGGCGCCTCCGCCGGCGGTGATCGCTTACACCAGCGTTACCTTGAGCAACCGCTTCCCCTGCACCGGGGATGCGACATGCCCTGACATTTTCACGATTTCAGGGGATTTGCTTACGAGTTTGCTCAGAGGCGACAATGTTTTGGCGGTGGAGGTTCATCAATATATTCCGTGCAGTTTTGACATCACTTTCGGTTCGGCACTGAGCTACGCGCACCCTGGCGCCGGCCCCCTGCTGACCATCACGCTTTCGGGCGGCAACGCAATCATTTCGTGGACCGGCGGCGGCTTCACCTTGCAGCAATCCAACGTTCCCGCAGGATCATGGGCGGACGTGGAGGGCCCCGGCCCCGTAACATTCAGCCCATACCTGGCCACCCCATCACTCGAGGCGGCCCGATTTTACCGCCTCAGGAACTAAAGACTGGGCGCGCATTCGGAGCGGAAGGACTATCGGCGGGATTTTGTTTGAAAATCGCAGGAATGATGTATGGTTGGATCAATCACTACAAAACTGGTTGAATGGTAATGAAAAGGTCATGCTTCACGATCGCGCTCTTCATCACCGCGGCGACCGCCCACGCTTTGATCGTCACGAATGCGTGGGTGCCCATTTTTAAGGGCATCGACCACACGACCGGCCAAATGATACCCGATGGCATCGATCCACGGTTTCAAGCCGTCAACGCCCTGCGCATCGACTTGAGCGACCCGGACGTGCAGATGTTTTCGGATCCTCACTGCACCAACTGCTCGCCTCCCTATGAAACGATCGGGTATACGACCAGCAGCTTTCTCCGGGTGTACGGGGTCCAAGTCGCGGTGAACGCCAATTTTTATGTCCAGTGCTGCCTTTATACGGACGGCGTGCCGATCGATATCACCGGGCTGTCGATCTCCAACGGGCGCGTGGTTTCGCCGCAGGAATCCGCGATCGATTCCTCCAACGTGATGTTCACCACGAACAAACAAGTCATCATGATCGCCACCAATTGGCCGACCACCATGACCAATGGCATCTACACCGCGGTCAGCGGCCACTATCCCCTGGTCACCAACGGCGTGAATATCGGCTACAGCTACCTCGGCTTGCCCGATACCGTCCACCAGGTGCAGCCACGAACGGCGGTAGGCGTCTCGCAGGATGGCCGTTATCTCTACCTCATCACGATTGACGGCCGGCAGGCAGCCAGCGATGGCGCCCTTGATGGGGAGACGGGCGACTGGCTACTTCGTTTCGGATCTTACAACGCCATCAATCTGGACGGCGGCGGGTCCACGACCATGGTGATGGCCGATTGCCATGGCAATCCGATCGAGCTCAACATACCCAGCGATGTTCTTGCGAGAGGCACCGAACGGGTCCTCGGCAATCATCTGGGGGTTTTCGCCAAACCGCTGCCCAGCTTCATCACCCAGCTCGCCGCCGCTCCTCTGGACACCATCGCCACCATCAGTTGGACGACCGCCTCGAACGCGACCACACAGGTGGAATACGGCCTCACCCCAAATTATGGGAGCTTTTCCTCGTTCGACCCGACCCTCGCGACCAATCATGTGGTGCTGTTGAATGGGTTGATGATCGGAACGAATTACTTTTTTCGGGCCATTTCCACCGTGGGCGGAGCGCAATATACCGGGGATTGCTATTTTTCGACCGCCAACTTTCGCCGCGTGCTTTTCGGCGTCACCAAGAGCTGGAAATGGACGACCAACAACCTGGCTGGCATAAACTGGAAGGCGCCCGATTACGATGATTCTGCATGGGCGGGGCCGGACCCGGGTCTGCTCTACGTGGAGGACAATCCGGCCGTTTCGCCCCGGAACACACCCCTCCCTCCGAATAACGGAGTTCCGGTGATAGGCGTCTCCGTCTATCCAACCTATTATTTTCGGACGCATTTTACGATCAGCAACGCGGTCGGGATTCTTTTCATGACCTTCACCAACTTCATCGACGATGGGGCGGTGTTTTACCTCAACGGCAACGAAATCAAGCGCCTGCGCATGCCGCCGGCGCCGGCCGTCATCACTTACACCAATCTCGCGACCCTCTCTCCCTGCCTCGGTGATGCCACATGCCCGGACGTCTTCTCGCTTACCGGAAATCAACTGACCAATGTGATATCGGGCGACAACGTCTTGGCGGCGGAAGTTCACCAGTATGTTACGGGCGCCAGCGACATCGTCTTCGGCTCGGCGCTCACTTACGTCCGTCCGACTACGTTCACCCCCACCCTGCATATTATGCTTTCCGGGAGCGGGGCCACCAATACCGCAAAGATCTCGTGGGACGGGACCGGATTCACCTTGCAGCAAGCCAGCGTTCCCGCCGCTGCTTGGGTTGACGTTCCGGGACCGGTCACGAACAGCCCGTACGCGACTCCGATCTCGGCGCTCGCCCGGTTTTATCGCCTGAGAAATTGAAGCGGCGCAGGACCGGTTGAAGCGGAAGCAGCCCCAGACCACCGGCGGCGAGAGCGGTGTCCGCTGAAGTCGCTTCTACGGAATTGTGTTCAAAGTGTAGTAGGCCGCGTCGTGCAGCAGCGGCCGGCCGCTTCGTGAGCGCACGCCGGACAGGTGCAGCTCGTGGATGTGGCCTTCCTGCAACCCCTCCACCACCAGCCGGGCGCTGATGCCATCGGGCGATACCGCCGCGCTTTTGATGGTTGGAATCGTTTTATCGACTTCCGGGCTGCCATAACTGGCTTGGTAGATATAAGTGTAAGTCTCCATCCGGTACGAGGCGGGAGAGGCGGCGGTCGCCGGATCGACCGGCTCGGCGCGGGCGCCCCATCCGCGGTCGGTGCCTTGCACGAAGAGCGATCCATCGGGCGCCATCTCCAGCGCCAGGTTTCCCGAATCGAAGCCCTGCCGCAGCATGAAGCAAGCGCCCTGGTAACGGCCGCGCACTTTTTCGAGAAACACCCGCATCACGGTGCTGTGGGTCTGGTCGCCGACCAACAGTTGGGTTTTGAACGGGCCAAATTTTCCATCCGTGTAGTCGCACGCGATGCCGCTGGCGGATTGGCCCATTTGCGGATACGGAAAGTAAACGGCGGGCGGTTTGAGCTGCGGGATTCGCTTTGCCTCGAGGTGCAGCCGGCCCCCGCTCCGGGGCGTTTCCGGTTTCGGGCCGAGCGCATCGGTGAGCGCATACCATTTGTTGCCCTCGGGGTGGCCTTCAAAATCGCCCGGCGCAAGGTGTTTGAGCGTGCAGGCGCCGTTCCACGGTCCCTGATTGTCGGTGAAAAACATGTCGCCGGCGCAATTGGTGCCGACGCCCCCGGGCGAGCGCAAGCCGCTGCAGGTGGGAATCGTTGTGCCATTTGGCGAAACCCGCAGGCACCAGCCGCGGTATTCACTGTCGGAGGTAAACGAGCCCGTCAGGCAAAGGACAACCCAGATGTATCCGTTTTTGTCGATGTGGGAGCCAAACGCATACTCGTGATAGTCGCCGCTGATGCCCCAGTCATCGCTGACGGTCTCAAACAAATCAGCGCGGCCGTCGCCGTCGAGGTCCTTCATGCGCGTGACCTCGCCCCGCTGCGTACAGTAGAGCCAGCCGTCGCGATACGCCAGCCCGAGCACTTCGTGGAGCCCGCTCGCGAACTGGTGGAATTGGACGCGGGCAGGGGGATCGTCGAACGCGCCGGTGATCAAATAGATCTCTCCCAACCGCGTGGCGGAGGCCAGCCGGTGGTCTGGCATAAGCTGCAGCGCGCCCGCCTCCAGAATGATTCCTTTGGGAATCGGGATGGTAATGATCTTGTAATACTCATCTTCCGGGTTCGATTTAGGCGCGGCGTGAAGGCCGGGAACCGCGCCGGTCAAGAGGAGGGCCAAGGCAATGAAGGTCCGCCTGATCTGACTGAGGCGTGGTCGATTTGAGCGGGGTGTCATCGCAGCCTCACCAATTGATGTCCTCCACGATGCTGGCTTCCTTGCCGCTGAAAGTGACGGGCACCAGCAATTCGGAGTGATCGCCGCTTTGGCGGAGCAAGGGTTTGGCGCCGCCAGTTAAGGTGAACTGCAGTTTGACTTTTCCATCCGCCAGGTAGCCGCCGCGTTGCGGCTCGATTCTCGCGCTCGCCCAGGCGCGGAACCAGAGCGTTTCGACGGGCTGATCCGCGTGCAGGGTCAGGGTGCGGCGCAAGCCGGGATCCAGTTCACCCGGCACGGCCACGGGCTGGTCCTCAATCTGAACGCGCTGATACGAATAAAGAAACGTTGGCCGCCGTTTCGCATCGAGGCGGTAGCCGCGCAGCTGGTATCCGGCTTTTTTCCCGCCGGCCTGGGGCCATGCGGCGCCGGGATTATCGAGCATCGCGAACGGGGCGCCCGCAGGCATTTGGATTACGTTGTAGCCTAGCGGCGGGACAAAGCCGGCGCCACGGCCATCGCGATGCTTGGCCGCGTCGATGAACGGACCCTGCCAAATCAACGCGAGCCGAAGATCGTTTGCATCAAAGGACAGGTTCGCCTTCTCCGGATAGCCGACGCCAATCGCCCGCGGACCAGAGCCTTCGATGAAGTTCCGATAAATGACGGCCTCATTGGAGGCGACCAGTTCGATGCGGCCTTGGATCAGCCCTTCCGGAAGACCTCCCTCCGTCCCTTTGGATAGGTAAGCCCAGATGGCGTTGATCTGGCGGTCGGTGTCGCCGCCTAGGATGTCCTGTCGCGCGCTCTTGCCTTCGGGCCAGAAACCGGGCATCCGTGTGCCGGGCCGGAGCGACGCAGGCTCGAGCAAATAACGATGGAACCAGTCCCTTTTCAAGCGCCTGGTCATCACGGTGAGGTCCATAGCAGGGATGCCGAGGGACTTGTGTCCTGCAAACGTATGGCAAGTAATGCACCCCATCCCGCTGGTGCCGACCAGCTTGCGCCCGTAACTCGCCTCACTACTCTCGGGAGCAGCCGCGCGTTCGACGCGAGAGGAGTCAGCCTTTTCGAAGGCGGCGGCCAACCGGCCAACATTGGCCTGGCCGAACTGCGGCATGCGCGTTGCCATGTAGGGCCGGACCGACCCTTTCGATAGCAAAACGGTCCGCAGCCAATCGGGCCGCAGTTTGTCGCCCACCCGCGTCAGGTCGGGCGCAAGACGTCCCTCGTCGCCGAGATCGGCTTCGCCGACTATTGAGAAGTGTTCCGCCCGGCCCGCAACGGGACCGCCGAAGCCGTCGCGCGAATGACAGGCAAAACAATTCAAGGCCGCCATCGTCCGCGCCACCTCGGCCTTGGCGTCCAGAGGCTGTGCCAGGCCGGCGCGCGCGGCCAGAGTGGCGCGCAACGCGTCGCGTTGGGGGCCGCTTAGATGAAAACGCGGCACGCCCCTTTTGACGGTTGAGCCGAGGCAGCCGTTGGAGGCTTCTGCATCCAGGTCCGCGAGGGGCTTGGCGGCGAGAGCTGAGGCGGGCGGGCTTTGCTGGCCGATTCCGTGGCACGCCGCGCAGCCCAGCGGACCGAAAAGCTCTCTTCCGCGTTTGGCCTTGGCGGGATCGACTACCACTTTTTCGTCCCCCAACGGAACCATCGGCAGGCCTTGATCAGTGGAAAGAGCGCTGGCAGGGATTTCCTGTTTCTTCAATCCCGGTCCCGCGTAGGAAACTTTCAAAAACATTTCGCCACCGCCATTGAACCAAAGGACCTTGATGGGATGCTGACCGGCTTTGAGTCGGATCGATCCCTTTTTCTCGGTGGTCGCATGCGTGCCGTCGTTGTCTGCCACAAGGGTGTCCGCGATGTAGAGTTGGGAACCATCGTCCGAAGCGGTGTAGAACGTGTAGTCGCCGTCGGCCGGCGCGGTCACGAACCCGATGAAACGAAAGCCGATGTTGTCCGTTCGTTTCCGCGCGCTGAGCGCGAAATGGTCGATCAAACCTGAGGCCTTGGGCTTGCTGCTCTCGATACTTTTCGCGTCGCTGAAATCGCCTTCGAAATACTGGTAGCTCAATCCTCTGATCGGTTGTGGTATTCCGCCCGCACTGCGGCCGAGTGCCTGCTCGCGGAGAAGGTACATGGCAAGAGCGGTCGCTTCACCTTCGTCGAGATTGAGCGAAGGCATGCGGCCGGAAGGCCGGACCCTCAGCGGGTCCATCAGAAACTTTGCTAACGGCTCCACGGTGGTCTTTTTCGCGAGGTTGCCTAGCGGCACGGAAGCCAGCTTCAGCCCAGCCAGCTCGTCGGTCTCCAAATTGGTGGTTTGGGCGTGGTCCGGATCGGCAGGCGAACGGAGCGCCGCCGCGGATTCCTGCGGGGCGTGACACGCCACACAACCGACTTGATGATAAATCAGACGGCCTTGCTGGATCTTAAACGCGTCGGCGCCGACGGCGGAAGGCGCGGACGCCTCGCTCAAGGAGAGGAGGAAATGAACGAGCGCCTCCACTGTTTCGGCCTTCTCCTCTGGTCTCATACCGTGTAGCAGTTCGGGCATTGTCGTGCCCGGTTTCTCGCTTTGCGGATCCGTCAGAAACGCGCGCAAGTACTGGGGAGTGATCCGCCAGCCGGCGTCCGCAAGCAGCGGCGGTTGCCGGGAAGTCAGCCGCGCCCTTACCCCGGCGTCAGCTTGATGGCAGGCAACGCAGTTCAACTCTCCGAGCAACAACTGGCCGGTGTCGAGCGCGAGTGCAGCGGCTGCTTGCGGCCCGAGGATGACCTCCGGCGCCTGGGCATGACTGGAATTCACAAACAGACCCGATGCCGTCGCGAGTACCGCCAGGCAAGTACATGACCAAGTCAACCCGTGATGAGCGAACCGATCGGTTCCAACAGGTCGCGGCTTCATTGGGAATGAAAATTCAACCATCCTTCTCGCATGCAGGATTGTCGATTCATGGACGGCCGCTGGCCAACGGTATTCACTTGAAGGCCCGGTGGCCGTCTCGCCCTGAATCCGCGCGAAGGAAAACCCGGGAAATTTTGCAAAATGATGCTTGAAAATCTTCGACTTCCTCTATAGATACTTGTTTACCGCGCTTAATGATCGACTGTTGTGACCCGGGGTCGCGCCCCAGTACCTGCGGCCCTTTTCTGGCGATCAAATTGGGCGGATACAATCACTATTTGCCGCGGAGCTTTTGACCTGGCCGGAGCCTATTCGACGCCCGCCGGCATGGCAAAGCCCTTGCACCGCTGGTCCCTATGAAAGTTGCGTCTGCGTCGGTCAGAAAAAATTTGATAATTTCCTGACATGCTCGAAATTACTGCACTCTGAAGCCATTAGAAGACAACCCTTAAGCTGTTTTTTGCCTTGAACGTCAAGCCTTTGTTCTTTCCAGTGGCAGCGGACCGCCTCGCTGGGTCTGGGCGTAACCCCAAGCCGGAACGCGGCAGCATTTTGGTCGGAAACCTCTTCGGGCGCGCTCGGCTCGCCTCCCTTTTGCGCGATGAAGCAAACCCCGTTTAAGTAGCAGCTTTCCTCGACGAATGAGAACCGGGCGTGCTTTGGGCGATGGGGGCGGGGTGGGTGTTTGGTGCGGGCGGTTGTTGCGGGCGGGGCTGTGGGCGGTGGGGTTGGTGGTGGTGACAGGGGAGGCTGGGGCGTGGGACTTTGTGATTGAGGCGGAGGACTTCAACTACAATTCAGGGCAGACGCAGAGCGGGGCCAGCACGATGCCGTATTACGGAGGGGCGTACAACGGGCTGGGGGCGGTGGCCAATGTTGATTACGCCAACAACGACGGGCCGGACTCGGTCCAATATCGGCTGGGGTTGAGTCCGAACGTGGACCTAACGCCCAACGCGGACTACGACCGGAACGGGTGGACGGTGACGACGAACTACCGGATCGGCTGGATCGATCCGGGGGACTGGTTCAACTACACGCGGAGTTTTCCGGCCGGCTACTACAACGTGTATGCGGCTTTGTCGCACGCGAGCACGGCGGCGCACATGCTGGCGGGGAGCCTGCAGCAAGTGACCAGCGGGGCGAGCACGAGCAGCCAGACCCTGCAGGCCCTGGGGAGTTTCGACGCGCCCGGTTCGGGGGCCTGGGGTCTGAACAACCTGGTGGCGCTCCAGGACAACAACGGGAACCCGGCCTTGCTCAACTTGCAGGGGGTGATCACGCTGCGTTTTTCGGCGGCGAGCGGGGACTACGATTACCTGGCGTTCCAGCGGCTGCTGGCGCCGCAAATCACGCAGCCACCGGCCAACACCAGCGTGGTGGAAGACGGGACGGCGGGGTTCAGCGTGCAGTTGGCTTCGACGATCTCGGCCAGCTACCAATGGCAGCGCAACGGGTTCAACGTCCCGGGGGCGACCAACGCGGCGTATGTGCTCTATCCGGTGGCGCTGAGCAACAACAACGCGCAGTATCGCTGTCTGGTGAGCAACCCGGTGGGGAACGCGACGAGCAGCGCGGGGACGCTCACGGTCAGCCCGGACACGACGGCGCCGAGCCTGGCGCTGGTGCAAAACATCGGGAGCAACACGGTGGCGGTGATATTTTCGGAGGCGGTGGATGCGGTGAGCGGGACGAACAAGAGCAATTACACGATCAACAATGGGATCGTGGTGAGGGGGGCGGTCTTGGGGGGCGACCTGCGGACGATCCTGTTGACGACCAGTGCGCTGACGTTTGGGGCCAGTTACGTGCTGACGGTCAACAACGTGCGGGACCGGGCGGTGACGCCCAACACGATGGCGCCCAATTCGCAGTATAGTTTTGTGGCCAATTCATTCACGCCGCTGGACATCGGCAGTCCCAGCCCGGCCGGGGGAGCGGTGCTGGCCGGGGGCGGTCTGGATGTGACGGGTGGCGGGGCGGACATCGGCGGGAGTGCCGATCAATTCCAGTTCAGTTACCAGCCGTTCAGCGGGAACTTTGACGTGGCGGTGCGGGTGGCGGGGTTGAGCCTGGCCGACACCTGGTCGAAGGGCGGGCTGATGGCGCGGGAGACGCTCGACCCGGGCAGCCGCTTTGCCAGCACGATGAGCACGCCGAGCGTGGCCGGGACGTTTTTCGAGTATCGGGACACGATCGGGGCGGCGGCGAACGAGAGCGGGTCGTTTCCGGCGAACTTTCCCAACGGCTGGCTGCGGTTGCGGCGGGCGGGGAACACGTTCACCGGGCTGGCCAGTTTCGACGGGCAGAACTGGGAGGCGCTCGGTGCGATGACGGTGGCGCTCTCGCCCAATCTTTACGTGGGCTTTGCGGTGAGCAGCCACAACCGCAGCCAGGCGAGCACGGGGCAATTTCGGGACTTTCAAAATGTCAGCGGGGGGACGATCGGCACGGTATCGTTGCCGTGCGAGGTGTTGGGGCCCAGTTCGCGCAAGACCGGCTTGGTGATCTCGGAGATCATGTACAAGCCGGCGCCGCGGGGCGATCTGCGCAACCTGGAGTATTTGGAGCTATACAACTCGAACCCGTTTTTCGAGGACCTCAGCGGGTATCGGATCAGCGGGGACATTGATTACACCTTTCCGAGCAACACGGTGCTGGCCGGGGGCGCATTTGTGGTGGTGGCGGCTGTGCCGGCGGACGTGCAAGCCGTTTATGGGATCGGGAACGTGGCGGGGCCGTACAGCGGCACGTTGAAGAAGAGCGGGACGATCCGGCTGCGCAACAATGTGGATGCGATTTATCTGGAGGTGAACTACGGGAGCAGTGCGCCGTGGCCGGTGGGGGCGGATGGGACGGGCCACTCGATCGTGCTGGCGCGGCCCTCCTACGGGGAAGGCGACGGGCGGGCGTGGGCGATCAGCGACGTGGCGGGCGGTTCGCCTGGCGTGGGGGAAGCGTATCGGCCCAGCCCGTTGCGCAACGTGGTGATCAACGAGTTTTTGGCGCACACCGATCCGCCGCTCTATGACTACATCGAACTTTACAACCATGCCAACCAGGCGGTGGACCTCTCCGGCTGCATCCTGAGCGATCATCCGGTGACGAACATATTCATCATTCCGGCGGGGACGATCCTGCCGGCGCGCGGATTCGTGACCTTCTATGAGACCAATCTGGGTTTTGCGTTGAAGGCGGCGGGGGAGACGATCTACTTCAAGAACCCGGATGCGTCGCGGGTGTTGGACGCGGTGAGCTTCGAGGGCCAGGCCAATGGGGTATCCAGCGGGCGCTCCCCGGATGGGGCGGGGGAATTTTACCCGCTGGCGGCGCGCACGCCCGGGGCGCCCAACAGCGGCATCCTGGTGCGGGACATCGTGATCAACGAGATCATGTATCAGCCGATTTCCGGGGACGCGAACGACCAGTATGTCGAACTGTTCAACCAGGGGCCGACGAACGTGAATATCGGGGCGTGGCGGTTTATTGCCGGGATCAGTTACACTTTCCCGAGCAACACGGTGTTGGCGTCGAGCAATTATCTGGTGGTGGCCAAGAACGCGACCAATCTGATGGCGCATTATCCGAACCTGAACCTGGCCAACACGCTGGGAGATTTTGGGGGCCAGTTGGCCGGCAAAGGGGAGCGGCTGGCGCTGGCCTGGCCCGACCAGCAAGTCAACACCAACACGCCGGGGGCGCGTTTTTGGTGGTGGCGGCGGCGCCGGCGGACGTGCAGGCCGTTTATGGGATCGGGAACGTGGCGGGGCCGTACAGCGGCACGTTGAAGAAGAGCGGGACGATCCGGCT
>WNGL01002307.1_pt1 | contig 39840 bp, 33 predicted proteins | sample 5400591 | NCBI WGS metagenome assembly WNGL01 (sample SAMN13153377, study PRJNA577476) | soil metagenome | isolation source: 80 cm soil or saprolite under Garry oak tree replicate 1 | place: USA:California | collected 2016-06-15
ATGACGCGCGTCTCTTTCAAGCACTCCATGAGCAAATGGGCTTGCTGCTTCTTCACGAACAGGCGATACTCAAAGGTTCTCATGCCTCTATTCTTTTACAACCAATGAGAAATGTCAAAGGGATAGTACCGCCTGCGGGCAATACCACTTAAATAACGATCAAATCGCGAAAGGAGGCGTGAGGAGGATCAGAAAGAAACAAGAAATGCTTGGCAGAAAAGAAGACGTGGTCGGGTCGTTTGATTTGGAAGCGGTTGCGAGAGCGCTTGATGACCCGAGAGTTGAAGCGCAAGCGACGAGGGGGCAGAAGCCACTCGGGACGACTGAGGTCACCGACGACGCGAGCCAGCAGGGTGCGTTGGTGCGCAGGAGCCAGGACGGGAGCCAGCAGCAAGGCATCAGCGACCAGTTCAATGGCCTGAGTGAAGCTGATGCGGTCGGGATCGACCTGAGCCAGCAAGGCTGCCCGACCCATCAGGACGCGCAGGGCATAATGAGCCAGCAGCAAGGCGTAAAACTCCTGGAACACGCCAGACAAACTCTTGCTGACCAGAGGATGTTGAGCCAGGCGTTGATGCTCTTTGATCTCATCAATGACCAGTTCGACTTCCCAGCGCTCGTGATAGAGCAGACAGAGGTCCAGAGCCGGATACTGCTCGGGGTGAAGCCTGGTGGTGACCAGTCGATGCACTTCCCGGACTTTGGGATTGTGGGTGCCTGAGCCATGCTGGCTATGGGAGGGAGTCACCTGCTCCAGCAGCGCGACCGCCTCAGGATGCAAGCGATAGGAAATGATGCGAACGGTGAGGGGAGCGCACAGCTCGGGGTACTGCTTGGGCGTCAAGGTCAGTAGCCGACTGCCGTCGGAAAGCCGCTGGCCCCTTCCCACCAGACGATTGCTGGCCAGGCGGGCCAGCACGTGGGCCTGCCGCTTGCGCAGGGCTTGCAAGAAAGCCGCGCTCACAAAGTTGCGATCCAGCAGCACGAGCATGTCTGCTCTGATGGAGCGCAGCAGCCCGAAGGCCAGGCGACTCTCTCCGACGCCCGCCAGAGCGGGAATGGCATCGACGATGGCATGGGTCCCGATTTCCACACACAGCGTCGCCTGCAGATGCGGGAACGGACTGGCGGTAGCCGAGGCATCGGTCTCGCGGGGGGAAAAGCAGGCGCGATTCTCTGGGGAGGCGGCCACCGCCAGCTTGGTGCCATCGATGCCCATCAACCGCAGGCCAAAGGCAAAACTGCCGGGGGTCTGCTGAGTCGCAAAGGGGGTACAGAGGCGCTGGAAGAGGTGCCGCAACACGCGCACCCCTAATTGACGACGACGATAGCACAAGGCCGCCGAGGTGGGCGTGGCGGGCAGAGGCTCTTCAGAGCCCAGGCGCAGCGCCCGCCCAAGGCGATCACACACCCGGCGCAGCGCACTGCGAGCCATCAGGCTCCAGGCAATGAGGAGGTAGACCATCACCAGATGAGTAAGCTTGCGTTCGCGATGCTCCTCTGCTTGATCCTGGCTGAGCAGGAAGCTTCCGACTTCGCGGGGATAGATCTGTTCAAGCACCGAAAAGGTGAGCATCTGACCCCATTTGTAAACGGGAGGGATTTGCGGTATGCTGGGCATCACTTGGAACTCCTTCTGACTGGGTTGATTTTCTTGATAGTATGTCAGATCGGGAGTTCCCTTTGCTCTTATTTAAGTGGTATTGCCCGCCTGCGGGCGGGCGGCAATGCACCCACCTGGCTAAAGCCAGTGGCCCTCTTGCCGCTTGATGGTAGAGCATTTTTTGGAACAGGAGGTACTCATGCCATCGGCCAAAGGTTGGGCGATATGGTGGCTCTTTATTTTGGGAGCGATGATGGGGACGGGGCTGGATGCGTTTCATGTTTATAGTAAGGTGGAACGGTATGCGATGCCTGTGTTTTTGGGTGTGGCGTGGTGGGTGCCACTGCTGTTTGGAGGTGCGGCGGTGGCTATCGGGTATTCGTATCTTATGGTTGATCCTTTGCTAGGGCAACTGCGAGTACCGCGAAAGCTACAGATGTGTATTGTGCAGTTGTTGTGGGTTGTGCTGGCTTACACGATCAGCGCGACGAGTATCTCCTCCCTGGCGAAAGTCGGACTGATAACGATTGTCTATGTTAATTTCTGGTTTGTGGCGGGGAAAGGGTGGCAAAATGTTGTACTTTCGTTGGCGACGGCGATTACTGGCACACTGGTTGAAATGGTGTTGGTAGCCGCGGGAGCGTTTGCTTACCGACATCCCGATTTCATTGGAGTTCCCTACTGGCTCCCATGTATTTACGCCTGTGCTTCCCTGGCAGTAGGAGACATGGGAAGATATCTTTTTCTTTCATCTACGCAAAGGGGGATTATATGAAGCGATCTGTCAAGAGAGATTGGGCACTGGAGACACTACTGGTACATGGTAGCGAACGGGAAGAGGGCAGGAGTAGTAGAGGAGTGCCGACGGTACAGCCTATTTATACGAGTACGACATTTCTCCATCCAGATTCCGAGGCTCTAGACCGGGCTTTCGAGAATAGTTTGTCCGGTAACGAGAGTGAGACGGCCTTTGTTTACGGTCGGCAGGGGAACCCAAATACCTATGCGCTTGAGTCTGTGATAGCACAAGCAGAGGGCGGCGTTGGCGCGATCGCTTATAGTTCAGGGATGGCGGCGATCCATGCCGCGCTGCTGGCGGCCGGGCTGACCACGGGAAGCAAGATTTTAGCGGCAAAGGACCTGTACGGGTCGACGATCAGCCTGCTGCGACAGGTGTTTGTGCCATTGGGGGTTGAGGTGGTGATGCATGATTTGTATGGTCCCGAGGTGGCCGATATTATTCGAGCAGAGGAGCCAGACGTGGTTTACGTGGAGACGCTTTCGAATCCGCTGGTGAAGGTCATCGATCTTGATGCTGTCAGCGCGGTGGCGAAAGAAATTGGAGCGGTGAGTATCGTGGATAGCACGTTTACGACGCCGTACCTGGTGAGGCCGATTGAGCATGGTTTTGACCTGGTGGTGCACAGCGCGACGAAATACCTGGGGGGACATGGTGATAGTACGGCGGGAATCGTGATTAGCGCGAAGCGTGCTTTACTGGACCAATTACGGAACTTTGCGATTATTTTGGGGGCTAAGCTGAGTCCGTATGAAGCTCACCTGATTAAGCGGGGGGTACAGACGCTATCGCTGCGGATGGAGCGGCACTGTAGCAATGCGCTGAAGGTGGCCCAGTATTTGCAAGATCATAAAGCAGTGGAGCGGGTACATTACCCGGGGCTGGAGGATCATCCACAGCATACGCTGGCGAAAACACTAATGGGTGCAGGGCGAGCTGGCGGGCTGCTTTCTTTTGAATTGAGGGAGCAATCGCGAGTAGCGGCGTTTCGTTTTATGGATAGACTGCGGCTGTGCCTGCCGGCGACGACGCTGGGTGATGCCTGGTCGCTGGTGAGCTATCCATCGATATCGTCGCATAGAAATCTGCCGGAGGCTGAACGCAGGAGTATGGGGATTACGGACGGGTGTATCAGGTTGTCAGTGGGTATTGAGTGTGTGAATGATATTATTGGGGATTTGGAGGGAGCATTAGGAGGGAAAGGATGAGCATTATGGAAAACGTACTCACCCAAAGGCACGACACGATTTTCGTGGTAACAATCAATCGAGCGGCGGTACGCAATGCGATTGATGGCCCAACCGCGGACTCACTGGTGCGGGCCTTTCGTACATTCGATGACGATGACTCGCTGTCCGTGGCTGTACTAACTGGAGCTGGTGACACCTTCTGTTCGGGATTTGACCTGAACTCCGTTGCTGATGAGACACGCACTCTAAGCGTTGCCGAAGAGGGCGATGCTCCTTTAGGCGTATCGCGCATGCTGTTATCTAAGCCTGTCATCGCCGCGGTAGAGGGATACGCAGTGGCTGGTGGTCTGGAACTGGCTCTGTGGTGCGACCTGCGTGTTGCCGCTGAGGATGCCGTGTTCGGTGTCTATTGTCGCCGCTGGGGGGTGCCGCTGGTAGATGGTGGCACGATTCGTTTGCCACGCCTCATCGGGCATAGTCACGCGCTAGATATGATCCTTACTGGACGGGGCGTTTCGGGCCAGGAGACGCTGATGATGGGACTGGCGAATCGTCTTGTGCCTCGTGGGGAGGCGCGTGAGGGGGCACTCTCTCTGGCTCGAGAACTCGCGCGCTTCCCTCAACGCTGCCTGCGTTCTGATCGTCTATCGTCCTACGAACAGTGGGGTATGCCGCTTGAGCAGGCGCTAGGCAATGAAACGCGGCGCGGCCTCGAAGTAATCAATTCTGGTGAGACACGCGAGGGTGCTCGCCGCTTCGCCTCGGGACATGGCAGGCATGGCAATATGGACGATATCTAAACTTCTAACCCGATGGTTTGCCTGGGTGTATGTACATACACTTGCTTAAACCATCGGGCATTGTTACCTCTTGAACGCCTCCACCTTCGAAAGGAGAGTAGCGCCGAAGGCATACTATAGAAATGATGTGAAAAACTATCGTGCTGCCGCGCCAGCCTCTTGCACTTCTGCTGGTTTTTGAACAGTCTCGAGATCTATCTCGATTGTCACATCTTCGCTTACGAGCCAGCCGCCGGTTTCAAGCGTCTGGTTCCAGTTGAGGCCCCAGTCTTTGCGGTTAATCTTTGTTTTTGCGCTCAGGCCCGCAACCGTTAAACCCCATGGATTTTTGCCCTGACCGAAGTATTCTGCTTTTAACGTCACCGGACGTGTTACGCCGTGCATCGCCAGGTCCCCTGTGACATTATACTCGTTGCCACTGATGTGCTCGACTCTGGTGCTTTTAAAGGTAATGGTTGGATAAGTTTGTACGTCGAAGAAATCTGCTGAACGAAGATGTCCGTCGCGTCTTTCATCACGAGTGTCTATGCTGGCAGCATCGACCTGTGCTTCAACCCACGAATTTTGCGGGTTTTGTTCATCAATGTGTAGATGGCCGCTGAGAACATTAAAGTGTCCTCGCACGGTGCTGACCATCATGTGTTTTACAGAAAAGGTGGCTTGTGAATGGCTGGCGTCAATTTCCCAGGACATTAAGATACTCCTTCATTGGACTCTTCTTGCGGAAGAGGCCCTCAAATGCTTGTTTGTTGTCAAAGGAAAGGAATACATCAGGATTGGTTCCTGATATTACTTACTTTCTCTTAGTTACTTATTATATATTAGATTACTAGTATTGTCAAGGGCGTGTGAAGCGTTTTTTTGCCAATTTGTTTGGAAATTGAGGGGAGGATAGATATTGACGTTGTATGTTGGCATTGTTATACTGACCGCGGTGACGATTATAGGAAGAAGGGAACTACTTTGGGAACATATGCTATTGCTGTCTTAGCAGGGGACGGTATTGGTCCAGAGGTTACAGCGCAAGGGGTACGGGTACTGGAAGCGGTGGCTGAGCGTTTTGGACATTATTTTAAGATGACTGAGGCGTTGGTGGGTGTGGCGGCAATTGAGGCGGAGGGTGATGCTATTTCTCATGCAACGATGCGGCTCTGTCAAGAAAGTGACGCTATTTTATTTGGGGCGGTCGGCGGGAGGTCAGGCGGGAGGTCAGGGGGTGTGCCTCGCATGGGACCCGATAAAGCGGGTCCCTCCTACGAGGGACCTTATTCAAGGGTTCAACCTGAACGCGCGCTCTTCCGGTTGCGGAAAGAACTGGCTCTTTATGCGAATCTGCGCCCGATTCGCCCTTTTGATGCTTTGCTCAATGCTTCAACTATCAAGGCTGATATTCTACGGGGAACTGACCTGCTGGTTGTGCGTGAGTTGACTGGCGGAATTTATTATGGGAAGCCCAGCGAGATTCGCGAGACAGCGCAAGGGCTCGAGGCGATCGATACTCTCGTTTATACTGAGGCGGAGATTGCACGGATTGTGCGTACGGCGTTCGAGTTAGCGCGGGATAGGCGAAAGAAGGTGGCGTCGGTAGATAAGGCGAATGTGCTCAGCTCTTCGCGGTTGTGGAGACGGACGGCCGACCTGGTGGCGGCAGATTATCCTGATGTGACGCTGGAGCACCTCCTTGTGGATGCCTGCGCGATGCATCTCATCAGGAGGCCAGCGAGTTTTGATGTGATTGTGACAGAGAACATGTTTGGGGATATTCTGACCGACGAGGCTTCGATGCTGGCAGGATCTATGGGGATGTTGCCCTCGGCGAGTCTTGGAACGCGCCATACTGCACACGGGTTGTTTGGTTTGTATGAGCCTATTCACGGATCGGCGCCCGATATTGCAGGGCAGGAGAAGGCGAATCCTATCGCGGCAATTCTGACGGTTGCGCTCATGCTGCGCTATTCGTTCAATTTGAAAGAGGAGGCGAGGGCGATTGAGGGGGCGGTAGAGAGGATTGTGGAGGCGGGGTATCGCACAGAGGATTTGCGTGAGGAAGGCAAGAAGGTTGTGGGGACAAAGGAGATGGGGAGGTTGATTGTGGAGGCAGTACGGGGTTAATTTAACCCATCATTGGTTTGGGACAGGGGCCCAACGCGAGGAGTTTTTTTTGTGCGTCAGTTAGCTGCTGGCGTATGCTGTCTGTTTCTTGTTCATCCGTGCTGCCAACGCCGCCGCCGTGGCTAGCTTCGCTCAGGCAGGACGAAAGGAGTGCGAGTTTTGCTTCGAGGGTTGTGATTTCTTGTTGTATTTGTTGTTGTTGTATATGCCAGCGTGTTACGGCTCGTTCTACTCCCATGATAGCCTGTTCCTTTTTATATATCTAAGGCAAGGTTCAAATGCACTTGACAGTTTCACATCAACAGAAAGGTCCAGCCCTGTCATGCTGAGCACATGCGCTACGCTCAGTGTAAACTCCGCGAAGCATCTCTCTGCCCCGCGCGACAGACCCTTCCCTGCGCTCAGGGTGACACGGTGTGACTGTTCAAACTGTCAAGTTCGATTCACCCAAATTGAACCATGCCTAAGTTACATATTCTATGCTCCCCGTGGCAAAGCCCCAGGGAGCATATATTTTAGCGCGCGGCTGCTCCATAGACCAGGATGTTGAGGGTGTTGATGAGTTCCTCATCCTGGTATGGTTTGACGACGTATGAGCTTGCGCCCAACTGAAGGGCGCGCTGCTGGTGTTTGGTGGCGGCACGGGAGGTCAAAACGACAAGCGGGAGTGTGCGGTATTGCTCCTGTGCACGGATCGTTGAGATGAGTTCATAGCCATCCATACGCGGCATTTCTATATCGAGCAGGACAGCTGCCGGCGTTTGTTGAGAGACCATCTCAAGAGCCTCGATGCCATCGCGCGCCATCTGGACTTCCCAGCCATGTTGTTTGAGCATGTTGCTTACGACACGGCGAACGCTAGGACTATCATCGACGACAAGGATATGTTTGCCGTGCTCCGCCTCTGTGCTGGCAGACGCGGCTGGTGGTATGGCAGCCGCAGCAGCTTGCTGGAAGGAAGATGGATGTAAGTCCGGCCTGGCGCCCGTTTGCAGAGATGAAACGACCATACCATCACGGTGGTGAGTCGGGGAAACAGGGGAAACCGAGACTGTCGTTCCTGTCGCTGTCCCGACCAGTTTACGAGTAGAAAGCAGTTCAGTTAACTCAAGGACGAGGACGACACGACCATTACCCATAACGGTGCCACCAGCCACACCGTGAACGTGACGCAGATGTGGCCCAAGGTTTTTCATCACGATATCCAGTTTGCCTTTAATATTGTCAACAATGAGGGCTACCCTATAACCGCCGGCGTTGACGAGCAGCAACGGAGCTCTCTCGTCCTCGGGTCTGGACGGAAGCGATAAGAGTTGTGACAGCGAATTCAGTGGATAGAGATCGTTTTGCACCTGTACGGCAGGTCTACCGGCAAGGGTTGAGCGTTTGAAGTTATCCAAACGGCCAATTGATTCGACGAGCACGGTCGGAATGGCAAACTGCTGTCCACCCGCCATCACCATCATGGCGCCCTGGATAGCGAGGCTGGTGGGGAACTTCATAGTAAAGGCCGTTCCTTGACCAGGCATTGACTCAACTTCGAGCGTTCCTCTCAGGCGGGATACACTGTCGCGTACGACGTCGAGACCGACGCCACGGCCACTTTCTTCGCTCAGCACCTGGGCAGTTGAGAAGCCGGGGCGGAAGATAAGGTCAATGATATCGCTATCATTGAGTACTTGATCCGAGCCGACGAATCCGCGCGCAATAGCGGCACGGCGGATATGGTCCGGATCGATGCCAACACCATCGTCACGCACGGTAATGACAACCTGGTTGCCCTCGTAGGTGGCAGACAACTTGATCTGGCCGGCGGGTGGTTTGCCCTTCCGAATGCGCACTTCCGGTGTCTCGATAGCGTGATTGACGGCGTTGCGCATGAGGTGCAGCAATGGCCCAGCGATTTCCTCGTTGACCGTGCGATCAACCTCTGTGCCTTCGCCCTCCAGGAGGAACTCGAACTCTTTATGTTGCTTGAGTGCGACGGCGCGAGCAGCACGGTAGAGACGAGGCGTCATTGTTGAGAGAGGCACCAGGCGCGCTTTCATCAAACGATCCTGGAAGGTGGTATTGAGACGATTCTCACGAGCAAAGACGCCTTCACAATCACGTATGATGGCTTCCATTTCGGTGCTGAGTGTCGTCATATCCGAAATGCCCTCGCTTAAGCCACGAGCGAGCTGGTGAAATTCGGTGTAGCGGTCGAGTTCTAGTTCATCAAAATCAGCGAGGTGATCAGGTTCGGTACGGTTTCTATTGCCATTGCTTGAGAGCGAGAAACCTTTGCTCTGGAGGCCCTCACCTGGCATCACCTGTATAGAGCGACCACTAGGCAGAGTTGTCGCTTCAAATCTGCTTTCAAGTTTCTGGCCCACATCTCTGAGGCGATTGCTACTCACACCGACGTCGGAGACAAGCTGAACGAGGCGACTAACGCGCTCTTCCAGGATGCTACGATTCACGAGGAGTTCACCGAAAAGATTGACAAGCTCATCGAGCTTCTTGAGCCTGACGCGTACGCTCAGGTCGCCACGGGCCGCACGTTGGGCATTCGTTTCTGTAGTTTGAGTCCCTGCGACGACGCCAGCAACGGAGGAATTATCATCGCCTTCTTCGTTCAGATCATCGGCGTCGATATCATCCGCACCGGCATTACCAAGTATGCTCTGATCACCAAGCAATCCGGCATAGCGGACACGCAGCAACTGTACTTTCGCCTCTTCATCCTGTGCGTCAGCTCCCTTACTTGTGATGAGCAGATCAAGGGTTTCCGAGGTATCGAGAATGAGACTGAGGACAGCGGGGGAAATGACAGTCGAGCCTTCCATGATACTATCGAGCAGATCTTCAAAAATATGGGAGAGATCAGCGATAGCGCGGAAGCCCATCATGCCGGCGGCGCCTTTGAGAGTATGTGTAGCACGGCGGACACCCTGAATCAGCTCACGATTGGTGGGAGCTTTTTCCAGGGCTGCCACATGCATAATGATTGTTTGCAGGTGTTCTTCAGCCTCAAGACGGAAGATTTCCGCGGCCTCTTCACTAAAATCGCCACTAAAGGCTGAAGAAGATAAGGGCTTCTGCTTCCGGGAAGGCTGCGAACGCGCCACAGGAGCTACAGACGTTGCGGAGGCCTGTTGCGAGATGGTTGGCGCCGTATAGATGTTTTGCGATACTTCATATCCAGACATCGGTGTACCTAAAGTGGGCAAGCCGGTTGCCTGGCGCGCCTGGTCAACAAAGTTTGAGGTGCGAGGCGCCGCTGGTGCAGGAGGCATGAGCGTCTGCTGCATGGATTGGTTGAATACATCGCCGGCGCCTTCGGTTATCTGGTTGAGAAACTCCTGGCGGACCTGTATTTCAATTTCATTGCGCAGTTGTGCTTCAAGCTCCTGAAGGGATCCAGTATTCTCTGAGCCGGCGACACGCTCCTGTAACTGTCTTTTGGCCTCAAACTCCTGGCGGATCTCGTTACGCAACTGGCGCTCTAATTCGGATCGGGCAGCGAGCGATAGAGGGCGTGATTCGAACTCACGACGTATATCTTCGCGTATCTTCGCTTCTTGCTCATAGTGGTATTCCTCGCGTACAGCGGCCTCGATCTCTGCGCGCAGAGCAGCGGGGTCGCCGCGACGCTCAAAGGTAACACGCTCGCGCATTTCTTCCGCTTCACGCAAGACGCGCATTTCCCAGGGTGTCCAACCCTGGTCGTGCGTAAACATATGTGATGGGGTATTTGCCTGGAGTTGTTGGAACGCATCACCACAGGATGCAATTGAGGCAGTCAATTGCTGTAGGGCGGTATGTATTTGCTCATCCGTCATCTCCACACCACTGGTTATTTGCGTAAGTAGGTCAAGCACTTTCTTGAGTTTGGTGTTTGACACCCACATGACGGAGAGAGGCAGGTAGCGCCGCACCTGGTCGGGGCTGTTGCGCAGGTTGAGTCCCATGGCCTGCCCAGCCCAATCTTCCATACGATCAAGGGCATCCATGGAACCGTCGAGAAAGCCTTTGAATTCGGTGCGTTGGGATTCAATGACAGACATGGCCATACGCAACTGGTTCAGCACTTCCCTGAGAGAGGAGGCCTGGACGGCTAAAGTCTGAGCCTCTTCCTGCATTTCGTTGAAAACCGTAGGAATCGCCAGTTCGCCAGCCTGGAGAACCGGCGCAGGTTGAGCGACAACAGCTGGCTGCCAGGGATTCGTGACACCTGCCAGGTCAGCTTCTGGGAGTGCTGGAATTGTCTCGCTTCGCTCGCCCCTCGATACATCGGGGTCTACTGTGCTTCGCTCGCCCCTCGATACATCGGGGTCTACCGAAGGCGTTCCAGGGGTCTGAGACGGCGCGGGCGAGACAGTAGGATCATCGCGAGTAACTGCTGGCCGTGAAGATGTTGAGGCAACCAACATTTCCAGGGCGCTAGGATTTGCCAAACCAGGTTCAGGTTCAGCCGGTCGGTTCGTTTCAAAGCTGGCAATTTCAGCAGTTTGCTCTTCCACATGTGGCGCCGGATACTCTTCCCACATCGGTATATCGGCTCCACTACGTTCCTTCCCCTCCCGATACCCTTCTCCCATCGCTATATCGGCTTCACTACGTTCCGCTCGATATACGCTCCCCTCCCCTATATATTCAGATTGCAATTCATAGACCGGTTCCGCTGGTGCAACGGAGGCAGCGGGCGCAGAATCTTCTGGCCAGGCAACTTCTTCGCCTGGGGTCACAGGTGACGTACGGAAAGAGGCCAAAACTTCATCGAGTGATGGCATCGAGGGTGTAGCCGAAGCGGTTGGGATTGGCGTAGGCTCATCAGCAAATGATGACGTAACAGCTTCCAGCAGTTGCTGATTATTGCTACTGCCGTTCGAAGCTGGCGCAGGCTGCGCTGAGGAGTCAGTGAGAGCGCGGTAGCGCACATAATCAGCATCATCTTCCGCCATAATTGCTTCTTCATCGATACCAGCATGTATGCCCTGGAGGAGTTGGTGCATTCTACCGAGTGAACGTTGCAACAATGCAAGGGTGGGAAGATCCAGCGTGGTTACCCCATCTAGCACGTCGCCGAGGATATCTTCCATACCATGGGCGACATGTGCTAAACCGGGAAAATCCATCATCGAAGCAGAGCCACCGATAGTATGGGTACGGCGATAGGTCTCCTCAATAGCTTCCATGTCGCCAGGAGTTGAGCCAGAGGGCGGTTGTGCCAGTTTTGCGAGGTTGTTCTCAATTTCTGGCAAATAACTATTTACTTCTTCGATAAACGAATCGAGTACTGAAAGTTTATCAAACGTATTCGACATTCTGCGCGTACCCACTTATTCTAGTTACACATTCCACCGTTGCCTACTTGAAAGCCATCCCTGCAACCCTTCGCTACCTCTTCACTCCGTTCAGAGCAAGTGTGGCTCAGGGCAAGCTCAGTTCGCTAGCGCGTCTACCTTCAGTCAGCAGGGATGCAAGGAGGTATAAAAACGTGTAACTCAGCTAGTTACTGACCAAACTGCCCATCATTCGGGAATGGGGCCTGATCCTGACCAAAATGAGACTGACTTTGATTTTGTTGAGCGTCTCTTTGCCAGCGTTGGCGCGAGGCTTGAGATTGTCCTGGCTGCTGGTCATGCAGAGAGCCAGAATTTGGGGGTTGGATCCCCGGGTTTGAGGCCGGGTTGTTGGGTTGCCCCTGTCCAGTATACCCTGGCATAGCGCCAAATTGTTGTTGGTCATTAAACCCCAGTTGTCGCTCAAACCTACCGAAATCGTCAAAGCCAGCCTGATGACCCTCAAAGGACGGTTGACCACTAAAGCCTTGTTGGTACTGATTACCAAACGATTGCTGTCCACTAAGACCCTGCGGGTTACCAAAGGAAGGTTGGCCACCAAAGCCTTGTTGATTATCAAAGGAAGGAGCAAAGCTCTGCTGATTGCCCAATGTCTTCTGGCTAAAATCCTGCTGACCACCAAAGGAGGGCTGACCGGCAAAAGATTGCTGTCCGCCAAAGCCCTGCGACTGGCTGAAGGAAGATTGGTTAAAATCTTGCTGATTAGTAAAGGAAAACTGGCCATTGCGAGAAGAGAGGGCAACCAGTGAACCAGATTTTCTTCCAGGTTCTGACAGTGGCGGGTAATTCCCGGTGAAATCTCGTGCCCAATTGTTTTCCGCACCTGGGCCGAGGGCCGGCGGGAAGAATTGACTGCCATTTCCGCCCTGCAGCTCGGTCACAGAGGTCATAGCGGGGAAGGCTCCCATGGCATCATTGCCACGATCGGGCAAACGGAAGGTGGACACCGAGGCACGGAGTTGTTCTGTCAACTCAGCAAGATAGCTTACACTGGCGGCTGCCTCCTGAGTACCAATGTTGGTCTGGCGAGTGATGTCGGAAATCTGACCCATAGCTACTGCAACTGCCTCAGATACAGTCGTCTGTTCGTTTGCGGCGCGAGCAATACTCTCAATCATTTGCGCCTGCCGTTCCACGGCAGTGTAGATAGAGTTCAGTGAGCGTCCAGCTTCGTCAGCAAGTTGTGAACCTTTGACGACTTCTTGTGTGCTATCTTCCATAGCTACGACTGCTTCGTACGTATCGCCCTGGATACTTTTGACCAGCGTAGCGATACGCTTGGTAGATTCGGTCGAGCGTTCGGCGAGAAGACGGATTTCATCGGCGACGACAGCGAATCCTCGACCATGCTCACCAGCCATAGCGGACTGAATAGCAGCGTTGAGTGCGAGCAAGTTCGTTTGATCTGCGATGTCTTCGATAATACGGACAATTTCACCGATTTCATTTGAGCGCTCACCGAGACGCTTGATTTTCTTAGCAGTTTCCTGGACGTTATCACGAATGAGGACCATGCCTTCGATCGTTTGACGAACGGAACGTTGACCACTATTGGCATTGCGCAACGCTTCCTGCGCAGCCTCGGCGCTCAGTTGCGCATTGCGCGCTACATTTTGAATGAAGATAGCCAGGGCTTCGACGGCCTCGGTGGTTTGAGAAATTTGTGCCACCTGAGTTTCGGAAGCCTGGGTCAACTCGTTGGAGCGATCAATGATACGGCGAGTGGCGTTTGTCACCTGCACAGCGGTTGATTGAACGCGTCCGACAACCTTCGCAAGCTCCTCGATCATATAATTAAACGAGTCGGCCAGGACGCCAAGCGTATCTGGTGTGACTTCGGCCTGGACACGCAGGTCGCCATCACCAACGGCACTTACTTCTTGAAGCAGTTTTTCAATCTGAGCTTGAAGTGCAGCAGCATCATTGCCATTGGAGGAGTTGAATGCGACTCCACCTTGCGAGTTGCCTTGACTATCAAGGAGTGCATTCAGGTTGCGGGAGAGCATAGCGAACTCATCGTCACCGTTGACCACTGCACGGACGGTGCGATCTCCGCTAACATAATCACGACAAACATCTACAAGGCCAAGTAACCGACTTTTCACTTCGCGCTGAACAAAATAGTTAGCGGTCAGTATGCCAATCAATGACACTATTGCACAGGCAACAACTACAAGTACAAAAGTAGTAGAATCGCTGCTATTGCCGCTACTTTGTATTCGTTGAGAGGCAAATACTCCGAGAAATGCGATTATAACGACTGGAATTGCTGCTGAAAGAAATAACCCTATTTGCATCAGCGCATTGACAGTCATGCCACCTCTGTTACGATCAGGATTCATCCGCCGGGCCTCCTGTTTGTAAAAATACATCCACAAGTAAGAAGAAAAAATTATTGTAGGGATTCGTAACGCTGCATTCTGTCTGAGAAAAGCAGACGCGCTGCATCAACCAACACAATTACCCGAGTATCGAGCAACGCGACCCCGGCCGCATAGGGAATGGCCCAGTGCGAAATTGTGGTCTGGCGTACTTTTAAGTTGGTAATAGCAGAGGGAGGGATAGGCACCATTTCACTGACGCCATCCACGACCAGGCAAATCACCATTTCATTGTATTGCACGGACAACAAGCGCGTACGTGGATTGTAGGGTAGCTGCTCCATATCCAGAAAACTGCGAAGATCGACCACAGAAGCGATGGAACCGCGTAGATTAATCACGCCTCTAATCCAGGGAGCGACGTTGGGAACGGGAGTGACATCAACCAAGCGTTCAACGCCCTGAATATGTTCAGCTTTGAGAGCGAATTCTCGCTCTAGAAGTGAGAAGACCAGGTATTGCTCACCAAGGACTTCACCAGGGGAAGCAATGTCTGGACGAGATTGCGCGACTTGAGCAAGTTGAGATTGCAATGCCAGCACGGAAGCAGCACGGGAGCCGCGCTGGCTTTCGCGTATATCGTCGGAGGAACTACCAAATTGTGTTCCTGGTCGTTGAGTAGAAGACTTTGTCTGTGCTCCCAAAGCATTCCTTTGCCGCATTAACAGATCATCGCTGGCCACAAAAATCTCCTTGGGCGACACTTCGAGTCGCCGGGTCTATTTTCTCTCGATGAAGTAAGGCACCCAGGTATGGGCACCCGATCTACTTACACCAGTCTGCGTACATTTGCCACCAATTCATCAGTATTAAATGGCTTGGTCATATACAGGTCCGCGCCCTGTCGTAACCCCCAAGATTTATCGAGGGGAGTATTTTTACTTGTTAACAAAATAATTGGAATATGCCGACTTGCTTCTGAACTTTTGAGTTTTCGGCACAATTGAAAACCATTTTGTTTAGGTAAGACAACGTCTAATACAATACATTGAGGGTGTTCTTGAAACACTTTTTCGACAGCCTCGTCTCCATCAACAGCCGTAACCACATCAAAGCCACTATTACGCAGCGGTGTGACAATCATGGTCAACTCTGTCCAGCTATCATCTACAACGAGAATCTTCTGTCCAGGCATCACTATTATACCTTTCCGATTAGCCAGTTACGCTAGTGAAATGGGAAAAAAGGGCTATTTCACCAACGCCTATATACCAGGAACCTCCAGTTCGAGGCGTACGCGGACAATGCCTAGCCACGGCGTCGCAGGCGAGTGCGCAAACCTTCGTGCTGAGGAGGCATGCGTTCTTGCCAGTTTACGAGATGTTTTTTCACGGTCTGGACTAATTCTACCGAGTCAAAAGGTTTCGTCAAGTATTCGGTAGAGCCAGCGAGGCGACCGCGCATCTTGTCGAACAAGCCGTCCTTCCCACTGAGCATAATAATCGGTATTTGACGAAACTGCAAGTTTTTCCGTATTATCTGGCAAATATGGTACCCATCCATACGAGGGAGTTGTATATCGAGGAGGATCACAGCGGGCATTTCATCAGCAACGGAGGTGAGAGCGCTCAGACCATCTCCAGCAGTGATCACTCTAATATGCTCTCGTTGCAGGGTCATTTGGACGATTTTGCGCACAGTTGGACTATCATCCACAACTAGTACTGTCGGTTCAGCCATCAGATTGACCTCCTACGTGGCTCAGGTGACCTGTGGGGACCACCTTCATTTTGAGGAACATGATTCCAATGTTGAATGATACCCATTAGTGTGGGCGGAACAGCATCACGACCACGAGACAGGCGCGCGTTGCGCTGTGCCCGGTAGACTTGGTACTGTTGTATTTCCTGGTCAATTTCTGTGAGGAAAGCTTTCCAGGCAAAATTGAGGTTGCGTCCCGTATGTGAATTCCCGACCTCATCACGCAGTAGTTCCGCGAAGACCATGCGTAAGAACGCGACAAGGCCAAGGACGGCTTCCCAATAAAATTCTTCCAGTTGCTCTCCTTTTACCAGCTTGTCCAGCGTAAGAATAGAGGTGCAGTCAAGCCTGCCGTTGGTAAATTCGATGGTTTCAAGGATGGGATATTGCTGCTTTGAAAGGAGCTGCAACTGGTTGCCAAAACGGCGCTCCAAATACCGTACAACTTCAGCATAGGGTATTTGCCCTCGTCCGCGAAGACTTTTCGCGTATTTGCTATGATGAACCAACAGGCCGTTGATGCATTCTGAGAGAACGGTGACAAGGCCAAGCAAGTGTTGTTCAGGGTTGGAAGATTGCTGTTGGCGCGTTAAGGTTGTCTGGCACTTAATGATGAGATTGGAGATGTCTTGTTGTACTTCTGTCTCAAAGGCAGTATCTACAACTTCGATGAGGCGAAGTTCGAGCAGGCGGGACATGATACGCGCGACACGCGCCTCCGGAGTCATGAGAACCAGTGCGATGGCCTGGAGAGGTAATTCTCCATTTGAGAGGCAGAGCACTTCGATATATTCCTGGCTCAGTTCCAGGCTACGAACATCGTTATTAATCTCGGGCAGCCAGCGGGCAACGGATGTGCGGGTCAAACGAGTTTCGCCCATCTCCTCCCACTCATCGGCCTGGCGCAAGGCCTCCAGGAGTGTCGAGTCAATATCGAGTGGCTGCATGCCACTTTCTATCGGCACCAGTTGGCGATGGAAAGCGAAACGGCCATCGACCCAGCGCAAAGCGTGACTGATGGATTGAGTGATAGCGAATTCCAGGCGACGCTGCATTTCGGCGGCACTCATCCAATTACGTTCGACGAGCATTGCCAGAGCAATCTGCATATTGCCACCGGCATAGGCACGGATCGCATGAGCGCGGGGAGGATCTAACTTATTGACAAGGCAGAGCATCATAAGTAAATCCGGCTGGGGCACGCCTTCTTCGCGCAATGCGACGATCTGTCCTTTGCGAAGGCTGATAAGGAGAGTCTCCGGCCCCGAATGGACGAAGAGAGTCCCGGTTTTCCCACTCAGCGCGAGCATTTTCAGGATTGATTGGAGACCCAATGTTTGTAGGTCTCCATCCATTATGCGGTCATGCTGCTCCATTGTTTCTTCTATTCCTTTCTCGGCCAAAAGCGCAAGTCATTCATGCTCGACTATTTCACGTGCAGTGAATCGTCAAAATTTCCATTCTCCCCTGATATAGACGAAAGAGAGAGGAATACGTATCAGGCGCTATGCATAATACATGCTTGTTTTATAGCGGAGAGCAAGCGATCGACGTTGAACGGTTTATCAACATACTCGACCACCTTACCACGCATATATGAGCGATTCCAGGGCACCTCAAACTGATTTAACGCACTCATAATCACAAAAGCGGGCATCGTTTGTAGGGAAACGGCGTTTAGACAGCGCATGACCTGATAGCCATTCATCCAGGGCATAATCAAATCTGTGACAATGCAATCAGGTCTCCAATCAAGGCATTGTTCTAACGCTGCCAGGCCATCATATGCTACTGCTACTTCATAGCCCGATTCAAAAATGAGACATTGTTGTACCGCGTTGGCAATAGCAATATCGTCGTCTACGACCAAGATGCGCCTCTTTTCGTCCAAAGGTTGAGTTATTGCCGGCTCGAGCAGAAGCCTTTGTAAGACGCGTAAATAGCGCTGCAAGCGGCCCATTTCAAAAGGTTTTTGCAGCAGAGCGACGGCGCCAATTTGTTCGAGCGTTGAACGCGAGACGGATTGGCTGCTCAATACAATTGTGAAGCGCGCACGTGGCAATTGTAGCCGATTCTTTTTCCTCGCTTCATCCCCTGCCAAGTATGAAGGGTAGGAAGGCGCTCTGATTTCTTTTGCGGGCGTTTGCGCGCCCTCTGTGACGATCGAGGTATCGTGAGCTTTGTCCAGATCAAACAATAGGATGTCGCCTTCAGCTTCATGTTCCTGCGTGGTCGTGGAAGCAGATACTATTCGTGCTTCATAGCCCCAGTTTTGAATATTTGTCGTGAGAATATGCTCAAAACTCTCTTGCTGACCAATGATCAGTACACGCGGTTTTGGGCATCCTCGCCGATCGCTCATTACAGCTTTTCCTCTAGTATGCATAAAGACAGTTTGATAACGTGATTGCCGTCTATGATCATGATGGTTCCCCACCGCCGACAGCAAAAAAACACGCTAGTATGTAGTTTACGCTATTACGAATTAGGTGTTTATTAAGAAAATGGTAAAAGTTATTAAAATTCTATTAAAGTTCTTGAGTAATCACGTTTCCACGAAAAACGTAGCCGATTCCTGGTTCTGTGATGATATAGCGCGGCCTTGATGGTTCCGTTTCCACTTTGAGGCGCAACTGCCGCACGTAGACGCGGAGGTAGTCGGCTTCCTCACCATATTCTGGTCCCCAGACTGCTCGCAATAACGTGCGGTGTGTAAGCACTTTGCCAGCATTGAGCATCAATTGTCGCAATAACTCGAACTCGGTTGGCGTCAAGCGCACATCGTGTTCACCGGCGCGCACGAGTCGCTGAACGACATGCATATATAAATAACCGTCTTCACTGCGCAAAATCTCGGGTTGCCCAGGCGAATCGCCGCCGTTTTCAGGCGAATTGGCGCGCCGCAAACATGCACGAACCCGTGCTTGCAATTCATCGTTGCTGAAGGGCTTTGTCAAATAGTCGTCTGCTCCAAGGTCTAAAGCTTCGACTTTTTGCTTTTCCTCTGTGAGAGCCGACAGTACGATGATAGGTGTCTGCATAGTGAGGCGCACCTGCCTGCAGACCTCCAGGCCATCTAGCTCGCCAGGAAGACAGAGATCGAGCAAAATAAGATCGGGTTGATGTGTCCGAGCCATTTCCACGGCCTGTTCTCCGTCATCAGCAACCAGAACATCATAGCCACTGACGGAGAGGTTCCGGCGCAAAATACGTTGAATGGGAAGTTCATCATCAACGACGAGAATACGTTTGCCTTTGACTTTCATAGTTGCTCCTCCGTCGTGGGCGCAACAAGATGGACATCGAACGATGATGGATGACGAGTAGTAGAGTGCGAGCCGGCAGCCTGGGGGGGGTCCAGGGTCGTACTTGCGCTATCCCCTGAAGAGGCGTTATTACTCCATGTCGCCGGGGAAGCTGAGATACTATTATACACGTGAACAGGCAAAGTGAAGACAAAACACGAGCCAACTTCGCCAGGGGCGGATTCCACGCCAATACGTCCCTGGTGGGCTTCAATGATACCACGACAGATAGCCAGACCGAGGCCACTACCGCGCAAATTCAGCCCGTAAAACGTTTTGAAAATGCGTTCGCGTTCACCCGCGGGTACTGCTGCGCCGCTATCGATGACTTTCGCGCGCAGATACTGCAGAGGAGCTACAAGAGTGTCCTCATCGGCAATATCCAGGGATACCAGTATCTCCGCGTGAGCTGGACTGTGACGGAGGGCGTTTTCAATCAGATTATAGAAGACGCGCTCAAGCTGCACATGATCAGCATAGATGAGTGGTAAATTGGGCTGTATAGATGTGCGGATAGTGCGCCCGGAGAGAATACGTTCAAGCCGAGACAAAGCTCCATGAAGGATTTCAACGACATCACACCATTCTTTATCCAGCACTAAGGCTCCCATTTCTATGCGGGACATTTCGACAAGGGCATTGACCAGGATAGAAAGGTGTTCTGTCTCGGTGTCTATATCCTCCAGGATTTCACGCCTGGTTTGATCATCCCATTCAACATCCTCTTGAAGCAAACCTGTTACCGCAGCCTTGATTGTAGTGAGCGGAGTACGCAGATCGTGTGATACCGATGAGAGCAGAGCCGACTTGTTTTTCTCGTCACGTACCTGCTCTGTGACATCGTGAACCTGCAAGACATTCCCAATATGCACGCCTTGCTGGTTAAAAAGGGGATAGCGCGATAGTTGATAATGATAATCAGAAGGTGAGCTATCCAGACGCAGAGCGGTACGAGAAGGTGCCAGGCGAGCCAAAAAGGCTTCTACATCTGGCTGTTGAGCAGAATACTGAGGCAGGGTAGCGAGGGTAGCGAGGGTAGCGCCTGAGTTTGAGTCTGAGCGCCTGAAGACAGGTTCCAGGGCGAGGGCGCAGCGCAGGTCCTGTCTATGGACATTCCCCTGTTTGAAATCCCGTAGATAGGCGGCCACTTCTTTAGCGTTGCGAATACGCGGCAAGACGTCTGCGAACATATCTTCCAGTGTGATCTCTGTTGAGGAGCCTATGTGCACACCACAAAAGACCTCCGCATAAGGGTTCACAAAGACGCACCGTCCAAGGAGATCAACTACGAACCAGGCATCTTTTCTATGATCATTCGATAGTTTGAGCTGTGTAAACAGGCGACTTAATTCACTCAATACTCCAGCACGGGCTAACGCCGCCTCGGCAGTTTGTGTGAGAATTATGATGCCGTCTTCTTGAACTGATGGGAAGCCTTGCGGTACTACCTGTGGCGCTTCTGCAACAAGCTGAGCGTGAAGGGATTGTTCCTCACCTGGCTGCGTAACAAATGGTTGCAGTGAAGAAGACGAGTCCTGTGATCTGCTTTCTGGTAAGAATGTGCCTGTGGATGACGGTGCGTCCTCTTGCTGTGAAAGCGAAGGAGAGGGATGGAATAGGGCGTGGAGGTCGCGCTCACTGCGAGTCAGCAGGTGGTCACTGATGAAGTAAAGAAGACTGCTGAAGCTGACGCCGAAGGTACGTTCCGACTCCAGGCGCACGCGGTCAAGCACCTCTTGTTCATTGTGGTTTTGCCCATAAGCCCGTTCCAATTGTTCAATGGCTTGTTGAAAGCGGCTACGCTGGTGTGCGGATTCGAGTAGCATGCCGTTGTGAATGGCGACGGTGGCCTGACTGGCGAAAAGGGAGAGAATATCCGCCTTGAGAGGTGTAAATCCGCCTGGTTCTGGCGAACAGAGGAGGAGAGCGCCATAGACTGTGGACCCCGTCACCAGGGGATAACTAAAGACAGAACGAATGCCAAGTTCTGTTGTGAAAGCGCGGCTCAGAGGGAAACGCTCATCCGAACTGATATCATTGGAAAAGACAGGTTGTCTACGGCGCAATGTGTAGCCGATGATGCCCTGTTCAGAGAGGCCTCCATTATTTACCGTCATCCTCCGCAATGTGGCCTGGTTGAGGCCAGATTCGGCTTCCAGGCGAAGGTGCCCTTTGCGTTGATCATAGGTTACAATGGCAGACGCAACGTTCAAGGCTTTAGCAATGCCAATCACAATTTGATCAAGAATAGTAGCGAGGTCCACTGTAGAGGTAAGAGCACTGGAAACATCTTTGAGCGCCTCGCGTTGACGATCCTGGATTTCCGCGCTTCCACCAACCTGGGCGCTGTCGATGGCAGCCGCCAGTACATGCACAACGGCGTCGATCAGTCGTCGTAATGTTACATCCGCATAGCTGTCGTGTTGATTGCTGCCTAGCTCAAGCGTCCCTAAGACTTTTTCTCCTACAATGAGAGGAGCTATAAGCGTTGAGCGCAGCTGGTGAAAGTTACTGAGGGCATCACCACAGAGCGCTGGAGGGCCATCTAGCCCTTCGGGGTAGTTCTGCACGATGGTAATGGGGGAAGGCAATAACTGTTCTAGTTTTGAGCCTTCGAGTGGGTGTTGATGGTATTGTGCGACCCATAAACGAGCTTCACGCTGGCAAACGGTGACGCGAACTGCGAGGCGGTCATGGCGCAATAATACGACGCCAAAGACATCAAAAGGGATAGCTGGCTCCAAATCAGCTGCCAGGTGTGTATAATCAGGTTTTGCTCCACGTACGCTGGAGACGATACGAGCAACGCGCTCGACGATAGTAGCTTTCGCCTCCATCTGTGTCCTCTCTACTTATCGTAACGGTCAATCAAGAAATATCAAATATCATGGGACATCTTGCTGTTTTAAGGTTTCGGGATGCCTGAATAGGAAATACGGAAACATGTTCCTCCCTTGTGAACCGTTTTAGTATACCATATAAAAAATCACCAGTGCGATACATTGAATGACTTTGTAGTACATTTGTATCTCTATGTTGCTTACATGTTGATTGTGGTTTTTGTGAGTCTTGATGTCATCTCTTTTTCCGTGACAAGTATAACATATCGGGGGGAACCCTCGTCAATTTGTTCAGTTCATGTGCTGGCGCAGGCACAAAGGCTACTCGGTCGAATTCTCGGCGCGTTGAGAAACTTTCTTCAGGCAAAAGGGTACTTTCGGCTGGCCTTAGAGACGAGTCGCGATTATGGTATGCACCTGGAGTAGGCTCGCGCACAGTCTTGCTTCGGAGAGGCATTGCTTCAACAACAAAGGCCCACGGCAGAACAATTGCAACAAGGAATCACCTACTTGAAGGAGGCTTACGAAACCTTTGCTGAGCGCTATGCCGTCATCGACCTGGAAAGGGTCAAGCGAATCCTGTCAAAAGATGTGCAAACTTTTCCAGATAAGGAGCGGTAATGGCAGGAACAAGCAAAAATCGATTCGTTTGAGAAAAGCTGGCAGATCTACGTACTTGACGAGCTGAATGCAGCACGTACGTTGCGATCAGCAACGAGATAGACCAGGATGATAATCGGAATAATGAGGCTGAGAATTCCTGAAATAATGGCCTTCTGTAGTATAAGCACAACATACAGCCCTAAGATTACCCGGATTACCTCAACAATTATAGTCGTCCAGTAGGCCCAGGGTCTCAGTGTCCATAATCCCCAGGCGAGCGCGACCTCGAAAAATCCCAAAATGATAGCGCCCAAAAGAGCTATGCTTGTACTTGCAGTCATCCCTTCGCCCAAGCCAAGAGTACTTACGCGATTCAAACCGAGGATGAGAATCAAAAGAGCAAGAATAGCTGAAATGCCTAAAAAAGCAGCAATGATAGTGATCCCCAAAGGACGTGTACGATCTTCCATGTTGCCCTCCAGAAAAAATAGTTGAACACATCATCAAGAGGTCTTTGTTGCCTTCAGGTTAACCATCAAGCATCTTGACAAGCGAGACCCCCCCTGTTTGTAGTATAGCATGCAGAGCCGCAAAATACATCCTCAGAACGCACTATTTTTGTGTGCTGCTTGAGAGGCGAAGCATCTGGAGGCCCATGCAGACAGACCCTTCGCTGCGGCTCAGGGTGACACGGTGAGGCAGCGAAGGGTGATGCGTATTGGGCGACCACCAGGGGGCGACCACCAGGGGGCGACCACCAGGGTCGCCCCTACTATGGACGAGGTACGCTGGGCGACCCAAGGGTCGCCCCTACGACGAGTTTAATGTGTATAGCCGGTTAGTTCGACGTAGCCTTCGCCGAGCACAGGGGTACCTGCGCTCTGGCCATGAATAGTGACGGCGCCTTCCCAATAGGAGTTGCCTGTTGATTGATAGACGACAAGTTCTTGATTCAGCAATTCAGGGTTGAGCGTCAGCGATGTTTGGACCTGCGGATCGTTAATCTTGAGACGCCAGCCGGAGGGATAGGTCGCGCCTGTCGCCTGGCTTGTCCAGTGATTGAGGATACTGACGTGGAGTACGTTCGGGGACAATAGGCGCTCGTGGCCATTCCGGTCAATGTAGCCTACATAGACAGCGCCGATTTTACCCGTGGCGTCGCGTATGAGATAGAGCATCATCTCCGTGTTGTTGTTCAGTTGGATGCTGAACCAGTCCCAGCCACCGCCACTGAATGAGAGGAAGTTGCCCCATTGATGATCCATCCAGGCTTCACCGGTTACTTGTAACGGCTGGTTGTGGTCAACGAGCGTGCCCGATAGGGACATACGGGTCCGTGAATAGTAGTAAGAAAAGCCGCCCAGGCCATAGGTTATAAGCCCGTTGCCATTGTGCAGGGCAGGCGGTTTGAGGCCACGGAGGGATAGACGCATTGCGTAGCCGGTCATTTGCGCCGAGAGTTGGTCTCGCCCATTTACTCCCTGTATCGACCAATCACCTATCGATACATTGAAGCCGCTGATGGTTGTGCCATCAGGGATGAGCGCCCCTGGCTCGACCTGACGACGCTGGTCAAAATGGAACTGGCCCCGCGTCACGTCACTCATGGCAAAATGAGCAGCATAGACGGGAGGGAAATCGCTGCGCAAAGCCTGAAAGAAGACCAGCTCAAAGCCATAGTGATGAGGCTTCCCGTCAGGAGTTATGGCGGTCATGTGCCCTGTATAATACCACCATTCGGTGAGGTCGCGATGGGCGGCCTCGTCCTGTGGAAAATGTATGGGTGGTAATGTGACCTTTTGTGGCGTGTTGCTCACCTGAGGCAGGTGCGCGTTGGTAGAGACGATGCCTGGAACACCACAGGAGGCCAGGACAAAGGCCAGTAAAAGTAAGACGATAGAGCGCCTCTTGCCGCGAGTTATATTTTTCATCGCGTACCTCCTATACCCGCATCGGAAAATGAATCAGGAACAGGTACATCTTTTTTTGCACCAGGTTCTTGTCCGCTCGAATCGAGATATTCGGCAAGGACTGGAGGACGGCGTTGCACACCAACAAAGGGCAGCCACCAGTTTAGATTACCAAGAAGGCGCATAGTGGAGGGTACCAGCAAACCGCGCACGAGGGTGGCATCGATAGCGACTGCAAGAGCCATTCCGAGACCAAGGGCTTTTACCAGAATCATATCGGCAGTGGCGAAACAGGAACTGACAACGATGACGATGACGGCAGCACTGGTAATGATAGCTCCACTGCGCTGCAACCCGAGAGCTACAGCACGGGTATTATCGCCCGTTTGCCAGAAGGCTTCTTGAATACGCGATAGGAGGAATACCTCATAGTCCATCGAGAGACCGAAGAGAGAACAGAAAAGGAGTATTGGGCCCGAGGCTTCAACGAAACCGAGAGGGGTGAAACCCAGGAATTGATGTAAAAAGCCGTTCTGGAAGATGACCACGAGCGCACCATAGCTTGCCAGAATAGAAAGAGTATTCATCAAGATGGCTTTCAACGGCAAGATGAGCGAACGGAAGAGGAACAATAAGACGATATACGTGGTAACCGCCACGATGAGAATCGCTATAGGAAAATCAGTGTAGAGGGAAGAGACATAGTCCATATCACCAGCAGTGCTGCCATCTACCAGGGTTGTGATGCCGTTGCCAGGAGCCGTGTTGCGAATGGTCTGGACTAAGGCCTGTGAGCGTTGATCGAGCATACCATACTTACTGATGACGAGCATCAGGGTGGTATTGCCAGAGACCGACGATTTGAGAAGGGCGGACAGGTAAGGATCAGCGATCAATTGGGGATGGGTATAGACCTGTTCGTATTGCTCCAGGGTGAAGCGCCGGTCCGCGCTGACAATGCTATCAACACGGGCGACTCGAGGGTCGGCCAGGATACGCTGTACATAGTAATAAAGATTACGCACATTATTCGCGGCTATCACATCGCCGGGAGTCGTTACCGCCAAGACAATGGGAGTAGTCTCACGGTCATTAAAGCGTTTTGCCAGCAGGTCGAAGGCAGCGCGCGACGGAACATCCTTCGGCAGAATGGAGGCATCTGGGGCTGAAAAGCGTACTTCCAAGAAAGGTAAACCCAGGGCCACGAGCAAGATGAAGGTAGGCACAAAGATCTGAAAGGGGTGGCGCATAACCAACTGGGAGAGTCGATACCAGAAACCGTGATGATCATCGACTGCAGGTGCAAGAGTGGAAGTACTGGCGAGTGGCTGGCTCGAAGAGCGCCAGCGGAAACGTGGCAGTCGAACAGGGAAAGCGTTGATCCTGGTTCCGATGATGGATAACGCCGCGGGTAAGAGGGTAATGGCAGCCAGGACAGCCAGCATTACAACCATTACGCCAGCCACTCCGACTGAACGCAAAAAGTTGATGCGAAAGAAGACAAGTCCGAACAGTCCGATGGAGACGGTCAAGCCTGAGAAAATGACGGCACGACCTGCTGTGGCAACGGAGACGGCGACAGCATCATCGACACTACGGCCATGATGTAACTCTTCGCGGAAGCGACTGACCATAAACAGGGAGTAGTCGACGCCGAGGCCGAGACCAAAGAGCGTGGTGATATTGAGCACAAAAATGGAGAGCGTGGTAAGATGACCAAGGCCAAAGATGAGTGCAAGCGAGACAGCAACGGCACCTCCGCCGACTAACGCGGGAAGCATGGCGGCGATCACTGAACGAAAGACAAGCAGCAGGGCAATGATGGCGAAGGGAATGGCAAGGAATTCCGCTCGCCGCAGGTCGCGTTCGCTGACTGCTTGAATGTCCTCATAAAAGACTGGACCACCGCCGATGGTTGTCTTTAAGTGGGGAACCGGCTGCAGGCGATTTTCCAGTTCGGGCAGAAGTTTTGATGCGGTATCAGGATCGGGCTTGAAGAGTACATTGACATAAGCGGCATGACGATCCAAGGAGATCTGTCGCGGATTGTCGGTAAAGCTGACTATGCCTGAGACTTGTGACCAACCGCGCACTCTTGAGAGGGCCTGTTGAGACTCTTGAATAAATTGCGGGCTATCAGCACTACCAACGCTTGTGTCCTGGCTGGTGAAGATCACCTGAACGATGGTGAGGTCGAGATGCACTTTTTGCACCAGCAGGTTTAATGCTCGCTCCGATTCGGCATCGGGGCTGACGAAGCCCCCTGAGTGCAGCACCTGGCTAGCCTGGGGGGCAAATGGTAATGAGACTGCGATGGCGACCATCCACAAGCCCACTATCAACCAGCGAAAGCGGGTGGCTATTCTGCCTAGATGGTAGAACATATATTTGGGCCTTTCTCAGGTGAGTCTTTCTTGATATGACGTTCATTGCTGTTTCGAGGGGTAACATTCATGAGTTTCTCGACGCTTCTACATTCTTGTTGTATGATAATACCTCTACATAATTGTAGTAGTCCTCTGCAATGCAAATGTCAAGAGGATGGAGGCTGAGGTGTTTTCATGGCAAAACAGACAAAGGATAAAAAAGAGCAACCTAAGGCTGCGTCGAACCATGTGCCAATCAAGGTGATTACGGTCAATCGGCAGGCGTATCACGACTACTTTGTTGAACGCACAATTGAAGCTGGAATTGCTTTGATGGGTACTGAGATAAAGTCTATTCGCGATGGTAAGGTGAATTTGCGGGGATCTTATGCCATAACACGAAACGGCGAGTTGTGGTTAGAAAATGCACACATTGCGGTGTATGAACACGGCAACCGCTACAATCATGAGCCGTTGCGTACGCGTAAATTGCTGCTCCACCGGCGCGAGATCGCTCAATTGCAAGCAAAAGTGGAGACCAAAGGATTGACACTCATTCCGCTGAAGCTGTATTTGAAGGGCGGGAAAGCGAAGATCGAACTGGGCCTCTGTCGCGGTAAAAAGCTCTATGATAAGCGCGAAGCTATTGCTGAACGAGAAGCAAAGCGAGACATTGAACGTACGATTCGTACAAGGTAAAGGGAAGTATGTCACTGCAGGAACCGAGCCTTTCACCGGTACGAAAGTTTGCGTTCCTGGCTGAAGAGCATGAGGAGTGAGATAAGGGCGATGAAGGCCAACAACATAGTCAGGAGGATAAGGCCGTCGAAACCCCAGGTTTTGGCAAAGAGGCCACCGAGGCCATTGCCCAGAAGTTGGCCTACACCAAGGAAGATTGAGTACAACCCCATGAGAAGACCCCGGTCTTTGACAACATCTTCGGATATATCGGCCAGATAGGCAAGGGCAGAGGGCGCAAAGCTACTTTCGGCAAAAATACCGACCAACAAGAGTGGTATCCAGATGAGCAGTAGTTCATCGTTGCCAACTCCACGATGATTGATGCCGGCCAGGGCAATAGAGGCCAGATAGATACCCGCTATCGAGGTGAGCATGAGTCTCAGGCGAGGAATACGATTGAGAAAGAATGCCCAGAAAAGGAGGCTCAGTCCGAAAAAAAGAACATAGGTCCCCAGAACGAGACTCAATGTATGGCCACTGCCAGGGCCGCTCATGCTGCCCATCAGTAGTTGATCGGGGTTCCTGTGGTGCCTGGAAAGAATGAAAGTCAGTTGTGAGCCGATCCAGACACCAACAAGGGCGTTGATACAAATCCAGGCAGGAATGAAGATAAACAGGCGAGGAGTACGTAAAATGCGCCAGTAGCGGAGACCTACTACACGAATATTCCCATGTTCAATTACCTGCATCACTTTGGGGGTAAGGATCATGCAAAGTATTACTACGAGGTAGAGCGAGGCGATGAGAATAAAGGCGTAACGTCCCAGACGATCCCAGGCAAACCCTCCAAGGATGACACCCACAGCTATTCCACCACTGGTGGCAAGTTCAAAGAAGCTCATGACCCGCATACGGCGTGACTGTTCATGCGAGGTGTAATCAGCAAGGTACCCAAGGACAGCCGGTGTAGTAATGGCAGATGACGTGCCGGAAATCAGGCGCAAACTCAGAAAGTAAGGTAAGGGGTTTTGAAAAGGGACAAAAGGAATGAGAGCTACCTCGATCAGTCCCACCAGAGGTCCGATGATGAGAAAATAGCGACGGTGCCAACGGTCGCTCAAGGCACCCATGAAGGGAGCAAGAACCAGTTCTGTGGCAAAAAAGACGACGGAGAGGAGGCCCACCTGGAGGCTGTTGATGGAGTTGCCTGTATGAGACGCAAGTTGAGCGAGGAACAAGCCAAAAATGATGGTTCCCGCACCGCCATTTGCGCGTAATAGAAAGGTTCCAATGAAAAGAGGCGTTATTGAGCGTCGAGGCATTTACGTCCTTTTATCCCATTGGGCAGTGTCAATGTAGGCGTTATGAGCTTTGATGCGTTTTCGCCATGTGATTAGAGCGATGACGCAGCCTGTTATTATCAGTAATACGGCTAATACCATGAGCAGGAGCAAGATGAGTCGTGTTGTCTCGTCACTTGTGGTGCTGAGCGCAAGTAATCCTAGAACTCTCATAATTTCCTTCCTCTCATTAAGACCCCAGGGCGATCCCAGGCCCCCCGAGCGACCCCCAAGCCCCCCGAGGTTGACCGCAAGGGTCAACCCTACTATATACGTTATACGTTTTTGCCTGATGTGGTACGGTGTTTTCGATCCCTATTGTTGAGGGGACCTCTTGAGTATTTCGTTTCTATGATATCATGACGGTACAGAAAGTTAGATGGTAACTTTCTAGCTTGATTATTTCATGCCAGGTAGGTCAGATGGGATGAGAGCAAAGACCAGGGTCGTACGAAGGGTGTCATCTGGCGCGGTCAGCTGGTTGCGCATGCGCTTCTTGGATGAAATGGCACGACTTATGACTTCGTCAGTTCAGGAATTGTCAAGTCAGGCTCCACCGAAAAGTAACATGTTTTCAAAGAGTATAGGAGGATCAGAATGGATCGACCGATTCCCTGGTGGCTACGAGCTATCTTTGTCCTGGTTGCAGCCCAGGCACTGCTGCTCGTAGCGGTCTTCTTCCAGGCCACGCTCGTAAGCTTGCTTGTGCCCTGGCCTGCAAGCCCCTTGAACGCACGCTTTATCGCATCCCTGTACACAGCACTTGGTATCGGTGTCTTGATGTGCAGTTTTTCACGAACTTTTCGCGAGGTGCGGATAGTGTTATTCGGCATTGGATTCGCGACGGGGCTGTTGTTCTTACTCACACTCTACCGCATGTTCTTGTATCCAGGGGAGCTGGACCGCTTTCCGGTCATCTGGATGGTGTTTTACATCGTCGATCCATTGCTCGTGGCTTTCAGCTTCTGGCGACTAGGTGGTAAGGATACAGCTGCCCGGGGAACAAACCCGCTCACCCCGCTCTGGATAGTACAGGCGGGAATCTTCGGAATCGTAGGGTTGCTGCTGCTTCTGTTCCCTGGAGTAGGCGTCGCAATCTGGCCATGGCGCATGACCGAACCGTTGTCGCAGCTTTACAGCGCCTTCTTCTTGACACTGGCGATTGGCAATGCACTGGCGGTACGTGAATCTTACTGGGAAGGCGTACGGTGGCTCACGTTTATACTCGCACTTTTGGGGTTGATGGTGCTAGTCGTCTCACTGGTGGACTTTCAGCGCTTCAAGCCCGGCATATCGACAGTGATCTGGTTTGCGTTTTTCAGTATCGAATTCCTCGTTTTTTCTGCTTTGTTCCTGGTAGGCCGCCGGGTACAACCAGCATTGAAAGGAGAGCCAGTGTGAGCAAGCAATCGGGCGTGATCGAGCAACCAGGACAAATTGTTGAGCAACGAAGCCGTGCGACCCGCATTTTGCACATTTACCTCTGGATCACGATGAGCCTGCTGTTCATACAAGGAAGCGGTTCGCTGCTGCTACGGCTGCGACCAGATATTGAATCCGTCACGCCCTGGATACTGGCAACGCTCATGAACGGCAATACTCCTCATGCGATTTTGCATATCGCCTGGGGGGCCGTCGGACTAGCCATCCTCTTTACACAACACTCCAATCGCGTACGACTAGGATTGGGACTGACCTTCGGGGTGTTTTATACACTGCTTGGCTTTCTGGGGATAGTGACACATAATCCCTTCGGTTTGCGTCTCGCCTGGGAGGAGAACGCGTTCCATTTGATAGTTGGTCCCCTCATGCTGCTGATGGTATGGCTGGCCTGGCGTAGCAAGGATAGTTCTCTGGCAGTTGCGGGAAAACCCAGGGTTTCCTGACCAGAAGTTAACAGCGTGTGCTATTGTCGTTGAAGAATTCCGGGAGACCCTTATGCCTAACATGGATGCTGATTCGACTGTTCCTCGTTCCGCCACCGGCACAGACTACGCGGAGTTGCGTCGTAAGGTAGTAGCAGCAGGGCTGCTCAAGCGAACATATGCGTACTACCTTTACCGTGGGGGGATGTGTTTTGCATTGCTGCTACTTGCGGTAGTGCTGCTGTTTGTGCTTCCGGCAACCGTTGTCTGGACGGTTCCGGTCATAGTGCTGCTGGGATTTGCCCTTGTACAGGTTGCCCTGATCGGACACGATGCAGGTCACCTGGAGGTCTTCAAAGATACGCGAAAGAACTGGGCGTTGGGTCAGTTGTGCTGGAGCGTTGTTGGAGGAATCGGGTTCTGGTATTGGAATGATCGTCATAACCGGCACCACGGGCATACCAATGATGTTGACGATGACCCCGACATCCAGGGCGCCGGCTTGCTGGCAATTACCTTTACCGAGCGAGAGGGGGAAGCTCGCCGTAGCTGGCGACGCACAGTCGCCAGGTTCCAGTCTGTCCTTATCTTTTTAGTACTCTTACTCTTTGCCTTTGCCTTTCGGGTAGAAGGCTTGCTCTTTACGCTCCGACAACTACACGGCGTTCGCAAGTTGTTCGAGGTTGCATTGCTTTCACTCAATATGTTGATGTGGGTCGTTCTGATGATCTTTCTCGGCTGGAGGGGGATCGGCATATTCGTGGGGAGCCAGATCATCGCAAGCATCTACCTGGGAGCAATCATCGCCCCCAATCATAAAGGGATGCCTGTGTGGGCACATGGTACTAAGCTCACTTTTTTGGAGCGACAAGTGCTCAGTTCACGCAACGTCACCTCGCACCCTGTCTGGGATTTCCTCTTCGGTGGCCTCAACTACCAGATTGAGCATCACCTCTTCCCAACCATGCCACGAGTGCATTTTAAGCATGCCCGCGCTATTATCAAGCCTTTCTGCACGGCGCATGGTCTGCCTTATGAGGAGGTAGACCCGCTGACTTCCTATCGCATGGTACGTGCAGCGTTTCGTCGAGTGGGACGTGCCGTAGCCTGAACAGGTCGGCCATTTTGCTTATACTACGCTCTGTCTATCATAGAAGGAGTTTATCATGAATGAAGAAAGAGAAGGGTCTCATCCTTCGACAAATGAAAGAGCTTTTGCTCAATCAGTTCCCAAATTGCGGGAAGGCGTTCAAGGTGCACGGCAAAGCGTGGAGCCTGGAACAGGTGATAAGATTGATACCCTCGCCCGGCAGTATGTTAATCAATGGAATGCAACAGAAGTGGTCACGGCTTTAAAAGAAAGAAGACTACCAGTCAAGGGATATCAGAAGCTGATAACGAAGGTATATCCGCTGGTCGTGGGTTTCAATGGTGGGTTGATCCTGAGTATTGGTAAGATTGCGGAACTACAACGATCAGCCCAAGCCCGCGAAATCGTGGAGGAAATGCTGAAGGTTGACCATGTACGCAACTCGCTGCGCATCCAAGCATTAGCTTTCGAACTACGCGCTGTTGCTCGCGAAGAGTGTTTACCTGTGCTACGAGCACTGGCCGGACAACTCCAAGAAGAACAGGAACACAATGATTACTACCGGCAGATGTTAGAGGCACATGGGATTGATCACGAAGCCTTCTACACAGCATTTGAAATGTATCTTCATGCGCTTTCCACTGAAGAGCGAGATCGAATGACCCAGGAGGTACTCACTGCTTTGAAGGAAGGCTATACTCCTGAAGGTTTTCCCAGCACTGCCTTGCCTCAAGAAATCTTAGGCCTTTGTCATTATCTCGTACGAGTTGCAGATGATCCAGCGACACCGTTCATCATCTATCATGCTTTACAATGCGCTATTGAGTTTGCCCTTGTAAAGGCAGTCTCGGAGTCAGTTTTCCCAGGAGTTGCCGGCACGCGTGATCACCCTCAACTTCGCCCAGAATTAGTACCTGATGCTGATGTGACTGAGGCGGGCGGTGTGCCACCTTCAATCAAGTGGTGGGATGAACATGCAGATTACGGTCAAGGCGGTCGAGCTGAACTGCAACATGTGAGACATGGACGAGAACAACTGAATCTGAACCTGACAGAGGAGGACGATGTAGAGGAGGCTCTGCGGAGAGTTGATGACGTTTTACGGCTCTTTGCGGCTATCTAGCGGGATACCCGGTTTCAGGGCAGTAGTATTGATCACCCTGGATGGTGGAAAGGAACGAATAGAGCACTTTAGGGAGATCACCGATCCTTAGGAGTTGGAGGGTAAATCCATGAGTAGCGAGCAAGCAAAGCGTGGTGGATGCGGAGGTCAGCATGCTGTAGTGATCGGCGCGAGTATGGCAGGCCTGTTAGGTGGCCGGGTGCTTTCAGACCACTTTGAACGCGTGACAATTATCGAGCGTGATCGGCTTCCAGAGGGTGCTGAGGCGCGCAAAGGTGTTCCACAGGGACGGCATGTCCATGGATTACTGAGCAAAGGTGCGGCTATTCTGAAGGAGTACTTCCCAGATCTCTTTCCCGCTCTCCTCAAGGGAGGATCCAGCCACGTAGATACGCTTGCAGATGTCTGCTGGTACTACTTTGACGTGTGGAAACTTCAATTTCCCAGCGGCATGAAAGGATACAGCCAGAGCCGGCCCTTCCTCGAACAGCATGTGCGGGAGCACCTGGCCGCCAGGGCCAACGTGTTCTTCGTCGACGAGTGTGAGGCTATAGGGCTCTATTCTAACGACGACAATACGCGTGTCACAGGTGTGCAACTGCAGCATCGCAGCGCAGGGCAGTGTGAGGAGGAACTGGCTGCGGATCTTGTCGTTGATGCCAGTGGGCGAGGTACGCGAGCCCCCCATTGGCTGGCATCCATGGGGTATGGTGAGGTGAAGGAAACAATCGTCAAGGTGGATGTTGGGTATGCCACACGCATCTATCGCCGCCCTGGCCAAACGCCCCTCGACGGGAAAGTGTTGATCATTTACCCTACCCCTCCCGGTAAAAGGGCAGGGTATGTGTTTCCCATTGAGGGCGACTGCTGGATGGTGACACTGGCGGGCTGGCTGAGGGACTATCCACCCAACGACGAGATTGGCTTTCTGGACTATGCTCGCAGCTTGCGGGTACCCGATCTCTATGAGGCGATCAAAGACGCGGAGCCTGTGACGCCTATTGCGACCCATAAGTTTCCCTCTAACCAACGGCGTCACTACGAGCGGATGCCCCGCTTTCCCGAGGGTTTCGTTGTCCTTGGTGATGCAGCTTGCAGCTTCAATCCCATTTACGGGCAAGGTATGACGACTGCCGCGCTGGAGGCAAAGGCCCTGGATGCCTGCCTGGATCGGCAGTCGCGCCTTCGCAGCCACGGGGATTTGACGGGATTAGCTCGCCGTTTTCAGAAAGCAATAGCCAAAGTGGTGGATGTACCCTGGTTGCTCGCGACGGGCGAGGATTTTCGCCACCCGGAAACGGTGGGATATCGACCTCCAGGAATGGATTTGCTCAACTGGTACACGGCCCGGGTGCATGTACTGGCTGGTTCTCATCCTGTGGTGACCTTACGTCTCTACCAGGTCCTGAACATGCTCAAGCCGCCCATGGTGCTTTTCGAGCCTCGCGTGCTGCTTCCCGTCCTGTTCAAAAGGTGGTCCTCGCAGGGTAATCATGGAGCGACGATGAAGATTCACCGTTCACAGCAATGGGACCAGTCTGCAGAAGCAGAGCAACTGAGGAGTTGAAATCACGTACCGGTAGGAGAGTTGTATGGGACTCGTTGTGCAAGGCGTCGAAGTGTACCTGGTAGATAGAGGCTCAGGCGAGCCGATATTGTTTTTACATGGGGTTCCCAATACCGCGGAGATGTGGTCTGGTGTGATTGCTCACCTGAGTACCAGCCACCGCTGTCTCGCTCCGGACTTGCCTGGCTTCGGCAGGTCGATCGCACCGTATAGCTTTGACTGCTCTTTAGAAAATCGAGCAGGTTTTATCAATGAACTGGTGGAGGCGATAGGCATAAATGTTCCTCTCAATCTCGTCGTTCATGATCACGGTGGTCCTTATGGGTTAGCCTGGGCCGTCAAGCACCCGGAGAAGATCAGACGAATGGTTATCATGAATACACTCTTCCAATCAGATTATCCCTGGCACATCTGGGCGCGCATCTGGCGGACTCCACTGGTGGGAGAGTTGAGTATGGCGGTGCTCAACTGGCCGTTGTTTCTGTGGGAATTACGGCGCGGCTCCCGGAAACTGAGCGTTGAATTTATTCGAGATGCCTATTCTATGATAAGTCCGATGATGAAGCGGATGGTTTTGCGTCTTTACCGCGCGACTGATCCAGAGGTGTTCGCTGGGTGGGAGGATAAACTCCTCGCATTGACGGCTTGTATTCCGACCATTGTTTTGTGGGGTGACCGTGACCCATATATCGCAAAACATTTTGCTGAGCGATTCGGGGCGCAGACGGTTCAACATTTTCCCACATGCGGTCACTGGATTGCTAACGAAGCGACTGATGAGGTGCTACAATGGCTGGAGGAATTTCTGACGAAATGACCAGAAACAGCCTGAACAGGTGAAATTACCATGCCCTTTCAACCATTTGATTACTCTGCTATAGACCATCGTCCGTGGCCAGCGCTACAGCGCTTTTCCAGGAGGATCTTTGTATTTTTGATGCGTTTGCTGATACGGCTGGAAGTCGAGGACGTTGAACATATTCCAGCGACGGGTGCCTTCGTGTTAGCGGCCAATCACCTGCACCTCCTCGACCCAGCATTAGGCCTTATTTGTGTTCCCAGGCGCATGGTTGGCATTGCCAAGGACAAGTGGCGAAGACCACCATTTAACTGGTTTCTGACGGGCATGAGCGATATCATCTTTGTCGGCAATTCTAACCGGCACGCTCTTCTCCAAGCCATCAAGGTATTACAAGCTGGGGGTGTAATGGCTATATTGCCGGAGGGTACCCGCAGTCCCAACGGCGCGCTGGGAAAAGGACACATGGGCGCTGCTCTCCTGGCAACACGCGCACCTGCTCCTGTATTACCAGCAGTAATATACGGTCAGGAACAGGCGATGAAGTATTGGAAAAGGTTGCGAAAAGTACCAGTGAATGCACGCATCGGCACGCTCATAGAACTGCCACCCGGCAAAGCGGATAGAGAACAACTGGAGACCTATACCGAGCAGATCATGATTGCAATAGCCCGCTTACTCCCGCCCGAATATCGCGGTGTCTACGCAGAGCTGGCCAGCAGCGCTGGTGAAGACCACATGCTCAGTTAACCAGACGAATATTCATTATTTATTGCCAGGTAGGTCAGATGGGATGAGAGCAAAGACCAGGGTAGTACGAAGGGTGCCATCTGGCGCGGCCATCTGGTTGCGCATGCGCGCTTCTTGAACGAAGCCCAGGCGGCGCGGGATAGCGGCACTGCGGACGTTTCGTTCATCGCAGCGGATCTCGACGCGATTGGCAGCAAAGGAGGCAAAGGCGAAATTTGTCAAAAGCTGTACGGCCTCAGTCATATACCCATGCCCTGGTGCAGAGACGCGCAACCAGTAGCCGATTTCAAAACAGCGGTGTTCCCAGCTTTTCGGGTGGATGCCAGTACCGCCTTGAAAGCGGCCAGTTGTTCTTTCCCAGATGCTAAGCCCGAGGTCCCTGCGGGTCAACCATTCTGCCTCCTGGTTGATAATCCAATCTCGAGTCTCTTCGACTGTTTGATGAGCGTCAGCGAAAGGGAGCCAGGGGCGGATATGGTCGCGTGACTCGGCTATGGCTTCGAAGAGCTCCTGCGCATCGCTTGCGCGATATGGACGCACGACCAGGCGTTCGCTATGCAGTTCTTCAAACAATGGTATAAGGGTTGGGTATTGAGGTGTATTCATATTCATGTGTTCTCTCTATTTGATGGGTCCCTATTGATATCGTGCCCGACCTGGGGATGCGTTAAGACGCATCCCTAAGCGGGTTACTGATTGCATAGCACAGGCAGTTCTTTGCAGGTGAGCAGGTTTTCGCCAGGACGCAACTCCTTTTCGAAGACGTCGTACTGTCGAGCTACATAGATGCCTGTTCTTTGCTGCTCCTGGGCAATACCTGCCAATTGTTGTGCTTCAAGAAACAGATCGAATTTGAGCTTGCCCTGCTGGTAGGAACCATCCGCGGATTCATCCGCATCGATCATCATGCGCCAGAATCGGCTTACAGGTGTATACCCTTCCTGCTCAAGAAGATCTTTTGCCTCCTGATTGATGGCGCTCACCGCGCTATGCAGGACAACTCGCAGGCCTGACGGTGCTTGTTTGACGTACTGGCGTGCCCTGTGTTCCGCGAGTCGCAGCAGCAGTGTCCCAATGCCGCGTCCCAGAAAATCAGGGTGGACGCGAACTCTCATATTGATTTGCGTATAATCGCTCGTCCAGAGTTCCGCGTAGCCAACAAGCTGACCCTTGTTGGTAGCGATGATCCAGGCGTCGGTATCAAGGTTGAAACCGGGCCTTTGCCAGTCCGCGAGTAATTCCTCCTCTGTGTAGTCAGACATTCCGTCTTCGGCGATATCAGATGCTATATGTAATTTGGTTACGTCGCTCAGGTCTTTTAACCTGGGCGGGCGAGCTACAAGGTTTTGTAGTGATATAGCCATGGATGATTTCTCCATTCTTTGTAGGAGCACCGCGATGTAAACTATCAAATCCCACGCCCTACGTTGAGATGTGTCCCGACTATGGAACTGTATGTTAGCCGTTTCGTTTTAGTTTGCCGGTTTTCTTGGCGTAGCGCTCGGCGATGCCAAAGATGTAGATGCCGAATGGGATGCTCACGATACCAGTTATCAGTAATGGCCAGGTGTAACTCCAGATCTCTGGAGACCAGATAACCTGGTTTCTCAGTATACCCGCACGCAATCCCTCTAACACGTAGGTCGCAGGCGAAATACGTGCTAATGGTTGCATCCAGGCCGGCAATACTTCTACGGGATAGTAGACACCCGATACCAGCAGGATGACCGCGCGTACGATGAACGACATCTGCATACCTTTTTCGGTATAGAGCAGTGGTAGGACGGCGGTCGCGATGCCAAAGCCGATAAACGAGACACTGCCTACGAGCAACATGAAGATGGCCGTCGCGAAGTTGGCATGGCTGAGATCGAGGTGGAAGAATACTCCCACAACGATCAGCTGTATCACAGTGAAGAGCAATCCATGGACGACAGCGTACATACAACTACCGACCATATGCGTAAAGCGCGAGATGGGCGCCATAAAGGTGTATTCAATGGTGCCTTCCCAACGCTCCATGTTGATGATGTCGGTAACACCATCGAAGGTCACACTGAGGTATGACCAGACTGATGTGCCGATCAACAAGTAGAGAATGAGAAAGCTCGTGTCAATCTTGACGCCGGTAATCAGCTGGGCGCTGGCGCCGATGTAGGTTACCGACATGGCGTTGACTATGTTGTAAACCAGCCAGACTAGCTCCCAACCCCAGTAACGCCTGGTCAAGTTCCAGTTGCGTTCAAAGAAGGCGTAGGTTGCACGTCCCTGGTGCATCAAAGAAGACATTGTCGTATTACTCCTTGACTATTCTTCGTTATCTTCGCGTTGTGCTTCGAAGGCTTCGAAGGCCTTTTCCCAGCTACCGTAACGTTCGATGTCATCTGCCGTGATCTGATGTGCGGCAGTATAGTGCATGAAAACCTCATGCATGGTGACATGTTTTGTACGACCCATGATGACTGCGACTGTGCGCTTGAGTTCCAGCGCTTCCCCAAAGGCAACAATACGACCTTGATCGATGATGGCAACACGATCACAGAGAGCCTCCGCTTCATCCATATCATGTGTAGTGATGAGGATGGTGGCATCGTGCACTTCGCGCAACTCTTTGATAAACGTCTGGACATCGATCTTTGAACGAGGATCAAGTCCGGTCGTTGGTTCGTCCAGCAGAAGCACTATGGGAGCGGTGAGGAAGGCACGGGCGATCGCAACCTTCTGTTGCATACCACGCGACATGTTTTCCAAAGGCGCTCCAATGCGGTCAGGCTTGATACCCAGGCGTCCGAGAATGCCACGGATTTTGGTACGCGCTTCATCTGCCGGCATATTGTAGAGCCTGGCTGCATAGAGCAGATTCTCCATTGGTGACAACTTTTTGAAGAACGAGGCTTCTACGCTAACGCGGTTGATGATGCGTTGTACGGTACGCTCATCCTTTTCGACATCATAACCAAAGATGGTGACGCGGCCGCTATCAGGAATAAGGAGCGTCGAAAGAATACGTATTAAAGTTGATTTGCCAGAACCATTTGAACCAAGAATACCAACGATCTCACGACGTTTGATAGTCATGGAGACGTTATCAACAGCGCGCACTATGCGCTTTTCTTCTTTTTGATCGTCATTCTTTTTACGCCAACGCAATAATGGGCGTGACTTTTTGAATAATTTGGTTACGCCGTCAATGACGACCGCGTCTTTTGTATTGTCGATAACAACATTTTGTTCTGGTTGCATATCTACATTTATAGCCATTGCTGTTCTTTCCTCCTTTGAGATAGCTATTGCATGCTTTACCTCAAAGTAGCGAGCTGGACAACTTACATATTCTTTTTCTTGACCTTCAAAGAGACGACAAAAAACCGTGGGACTGTTTTTTTTCTACCAGTGCCCACGGTTGAAGGGGTCTCTTTTTTGTTACCTACTCATTCATTTTCTCTGAAGTCGGTAGGTGGAGATCCCATGGAGATGGGCACACTGCAGCCTTGGGCGAAGGTGAAGATAGGGGAAACGCAAAGTTCCGCCCAATAGGCGTCAAGTTAAGGAGAAGAGAAGAGAAGCTGAAGGGTGACAGAGCGGGGGGTGACAGGAAATTCCTCCTGTGAGAAGATAGAGAAAGAAATTCACATCTTTATCAGTTCTCAGCAGGAGGGAAAGCATG
>WNGL01000702.1_pt1 | contig 39825 bp, 33 predicted proteins | sample 5400591 | NCBI WGS metagenome assembly WNGL01 (sample SAMN13153377, study PRJNA577476) | soil metagenome | isolation source: 80 cm soil or saprolite under Garry oak tree replicate 1 | place: USA:California | collected 2016-06-15
TTTCCGGCGTACTGGCCCCTGTACACCGAGCTCGACGAGGCGGTCGCGGCAGCGTATGGGTGGCCGAAGGACGTGGCGCACAACAGCGACGAGGTCGTGCAGCGGCTCCTTGAGCTCAACCGGGCGATCGCGGCCGGCAAGCGCGCATACGACCCGTTCGGGACGCAGGCGGCCGCCACCGCCGAGATGTTCTTACGGGCTGGGGGCTTTACTCGGCGAGCGCGGCCTGCGCGAGGGCGACGGTGAAGAGCGTGCCGACGACGGCGAACGCGATCCGGATGAAGGACCCGATCCAGGCGATGACCTGCTGGCTGACGGCTATCCCGGTGGCGCACCAGTTCGCGAAGTGCTCGCAGTTGTTGCCGGCCAGGCTGTAGCGGCGCTCGCCGACGCGGGACATGGCCCGCTGCACGGCCAGGGCCCGCACGTCCGGGCTGGCGTCCGGGTTGGCGACCTGGGTGGGGCGGCCGCGGGCGAAGTCGGTGAACCCGACTACGCGGACGCCGGCCGGGCTGTTCTCGCACACGGTGCCGTCGGGCAGCTCGATCCCGTAGTGCCTGTAGGGGATCAGTTCCAGGAAAGCCCGGCCTGCCACGTGCGCATCTCCGTACATGACCCCGCACGTTACCAGCCGGTAGCTTCAGGTCCGGGGCGACACGCCGGCTGGCCCCGGGCTGGCCTGGTTAAGCCTCCTGCCCAGGCCGAGCTCGAGGGCCAGGCCGAGCTCGAGGGGGAGCCGGGGCCGCGCGGCGCGCAGCTCGCCGAGCCCGAGGGGGAGGAGCCGGGCACCGCGGCGCGCAGCCTCACGGATTGCGGCGCTGACGGACTTGTAGTCGTAGAGCGGCGCCACCCCGGGGCGCCCCCAGCCGAAGGGATCACCACCCGTGGACAATGCCGTTCCGGCGCCCCCCGCCAGCCCGCCGCCCGCCAGCCCGCCGCCGCCGCGGCAGCGGCCAGGCGCCGGGACTCTCCTGACCCTCGTCAACGGCGTCCTGGCCGGCGTCGGCGGCGTCTACGTGGGCACGCACTCGGTCCTGATCACCGTCATCGCCACGGTCGTGGCGATCGCGCTCGCCGCCATGGTGCTCATCTCCCAGTGGTAGCCCACCCGGCCGGAAACCCAGGTGAGGGACCCCGCCAGAAAATCTCGCCAGGGTCCCTCACGCTCGGGCCGGTTCCCGGACTTACCTATACGACTACCGTGAAGCAATCGCTGGCCTGGACCGATCGGAGGGCGCCTCGTTGGTAGAGCCACAGCAAGCCGCGGCGCAGGCCGTCGCTGCCTCCCCCGCGGCTGATGCCCGGCCCCCCGCGCCCGCCGGGTTCGAGCAGTTCTTCCGCGCCTCATTCCCCGAACTGGTACGGACCGCGATGACTGCCGGGGCCACGCCAGAAGAAGCCGAGGACGCGGCCGCCAAGACCCTGGCGGAGATGCTCCCGGCCTGGCCGGTAGGCGACAAGCCGCTCGCCTACGCACGCCGGGCTGTGGTTCACAACTTCATCAAGGACAAGACACGCGGATCCCGCCGGGTAGCCCAGCGGCTGGTCGACCGCGGCCATGTCTCGCACCAGGAAGGCGCCGAAGACAGCCGACTGACCGCATTGGAAGACGACGAATGGGTCGCAGACGTACTAAGCATCCTGCCCCCAGCGCAGCGCGAGGTCATGGAGTGCATTGCGCGAGGCCTCCACCGCGACGAGATCGCCGAGACACTCGGCAAAACCAAGGAGGCGGTCCGCAGGAACCTCTGCGACGCACGCGCCTGCCTCGCTGAGGTACTGCACCCAGACGGCGAGCGAAAACAGCCAGGCCACACAACGGCACGCGCTACCCGGGAGGAGGCCCGATGATCCCCAACGACGACATGCCCCGTCAGCCGGACGAGGACGAGCCGCTCGAGCACGAGGCCGGCGACGTGCTCGACTTCATCGACGAGACCGCGGCGCAAATAACCGACGCTGACATCGACGAGCACCTTCGCAAGGTCCTTGACCGGGCCGGTTACAGCCACGATCAGCACACTGACCCGTCGCTGCGGTTCAACTCCATCATGGAGTTCCAGGTGGGCTCGAGCCAGGACAAGGTGGCCGATCTCATCGCCGCCGCTACCCGGATGCAGGTAGAGCCCTGGTGCGAACGGCTCCGGCAGGCACAACAGGCAATCGAAGATGCCCGTCGTGAGGCGGATCTCATCGTCGCCGAAGCTCACGAGGAAGCCGATGAGGCGCTGAGCCAGGCCGCCAAGATGGTCCGGGATGCCCGGGAACAGGCCGGCCGGATCATTAGTGATGCTCGCCGTGAGGCACGTCAGATACAGCTGTCCTGGATGCGGGTAATTGAGGCCGACCATGCGCCTGAGGTTGAGGTAGGAGAGCCGCCCGCGAGGGCGGTTTCCCTTCGGCCGCAAGATCAGCCGGACATTCTGTATGTCGGGAAAATACTCCAGCCTGCGAGGGGCAATACCTTGTTCGCCATGGCCGACGTCGCCGTCACGGAAAACTACGACCTGGCCGCCATGGAGGGCGCCGACGTGGGGCGCACCGCGGCGCTCGGCCTGCTGCACGACTCGCCGGAGACGCGGATCGGTGACGTTCCCAGCGTGAAGCGCGCCTGCGTGACGACGGACCGCCCGGAGGTCATTTCAGCCCGCCAGGCCGCGGACATGCCCAAAGAGATGAACGGGTTCCTGACGGTGACGCCCGCAGAGTGGAGCGCGGACCGTGCAGTCACCGAGATGTATTCCCTGCACTACCGGGCGCTAGTGCGGCTGGCCGCCCTGCTGGTGCGGGACACCCCTACCGCCGAGGAGGTGGTACAAGACTCGTTCGTGGCGATGCACGGAGGCTGGCAGCGCCTGCGGAACGCGGAGAAGGGGCTGGCCTACCTGCGTCAGGCCGTGGTGAACCGGGCGCGGTCAATGCTGCGGCACCGGACGGTGGCGGACAAAGAGCTGCAGAAAGCGCAGTCGGACATGCCGAACGCCGAGCACGGAGCGCTGGTGCTGCTGGAGCGGCATGCTGTCGTCGCGGCGCTGCGGAAGTTGCCAGAGCGGCAACGTGAGGCGATCGTGCTGCGGTACTACGCTGACCTATCCGAGGCCGAGATCGCCACCGCTATGGGCATCAGTCGCGGCGCGGTCAAGAGCCACACCGCCCGCGGCATGACCGCTCTACGCGCGGCCCTGGAGCAGGAGTGACGGTTCCGGTGAGCGGGATTACGGCCAGGCCATACCTGTGAACCGCCGTGGCAAGGCCAGGCATCAATCGCCAGAACGGGGCAGGGACGGGATGCTACTCCGGCCCAGCCCGGGTCTCCCCCGCCCGCTCTGGCGCACATGATCTGAGGGCCGAGTCCCGCGGCGTCCGCGCCATGCTCGCCCGCTACGCCCGCAAAGCCGGCCTGGCCCACAACATGGCCTGTGACGAGGATCGGTACAGGATCCTGAGCGTCACGTGACTTGATGCTGGGGCCCGTATCCAACACCAGCTGACCCGGCCAACCTCACTCGCCCGGTACCCAGGGTCATGCGCGACGCCGCGGACCTTGTCCGCGCGCACGGCGCGCACCTGGCCGACCGCCAGGACGACCTGATCGCGAGGCTCGAAGCGCCCTACGCCCAACGTATCCAGCGTGCCGTCCGCGACCTGCTGAACGACAACACAGAGACCGAACGAGAAAAAGCCGGCCACCTTGCTCGCGCTCGCTGATCACCTCGGGCTGGTCCGCCAGCCCGCTCCCCAGCCGCTTCCGCCCATCGACCCCGACGACCCACCTGATCTGCTGGACTGTCATCCCCCGGCATGGCCGGTCCAGTTGCCGCCCGCTCAGCAGGCCTAGCAGGCCTGGTAGGCGGCGGGACCGGAGCCGGGTCCGGCGTGGCGATCAGGGATCCTGGGCTCTGTCGGGTCAAACGCCGCTAACGGCCCTTTACGTCAAGCCGCGGAACGCCGCGCAGTAGGCGCCAGCTCACGACCTGGGCAGCGACGGCGGAGTCTTCCGCCTGCCACGACTGCCCTCGTCGCCACGCGGCCCCATCCTCATCAGGGCACGGACGATCTCCGGGAGATCATCCTTGTTGGCTCGGATTACGGCCAAGACGGCAGCTACGCCAACGAGCGACGGAGGGACGGCCAAGACAACGTAGACAGGCAACACGCACGCCTCCACGACACGGAACCGCGGCTACCTGCGCTCTAGCCAGCTTCTTAGTTGTCGTGGTGCAGCGCGGAGGGAGGCGCTTCGGGTCTTGCTAGTACCGGCAGGGCGGCCAGTTCTTGGCAGGCAGGTCACCAAGCGGCGATACTCTCCTTTTTGCTTCCACTTTCACCCTGCGCTTGCCAGCCTAGCATTTCGTCAATCCGTTCGAGCGACCTCGGCGCCCCCGGGTCGTGGTCGGGATGATGTTGTGCGCCCCCGCTCGCGCCGCCGCAGGTCGTTGTGCGGGAAGTCCAGGATGACCCGGTCGTTGATCGCTCCCCCGACAGCTCCGGGGCCATTGCCTCGGACTCGCTGATGGTGCTGACGCCACATCTGCGCGACTGTGGATCGTGGACACGCTCACCTCCGCGGAGAAGGCGATCGCGGCGCGGAGGCTTGCCGCGGTGCGACCCGTCGTCACCGCGCTCGCCGGCATAGCCGCCCCGGAGGCATCCTGGGAGCTGTGCCGCGACGAGCTCTCGGGCGTTGACGTGGCCACCGGCGACTGGGACATCCGCGCCCGCTGGTTCGGTGTCGTCGTCTGGGCCCAGTTGGATCATCCAGCGAAAGAACAACGTTTAGCATCACGGCCAGGTAACGGCGGGTCGGGTGAGGTAGCGCGTCTACGGTCTCTGCAGGGGTCCCCGTAGTCCTGGGGAAATTTTGGTCGGATATCCCTGACGTGCGTTAACGCGGAGCCGGTGTCGGCCTCGCTGATCACCACCGCTACGGTTCGTACCGTTTGCCTGGGTCTGACGTCTGGGGTGGTCGATGGCGGCGCGCATGTTCTCCGAGGATCAGCTGGAGCAGCTGCGGTCGTTTCCCGATATCGGCAAGGACGACCTGATCCGGTACTTCACGCTGACGCCCGCCGATATCGCCTTCGTTGATCCGGGTCATGGCCGCGGGCCTGCTGATCGGCTTGGGCTCGCGGTCCAGCTCGCGACGCTGCCGTGGCTTGGGTTCGTGCCGGATGAGGTGACGGCGGCGCCGCCGGTGGCGGTGGCCCGGCTGGCAGACCGCCTGGGGCTGGACCCTGCGGTGCTGGAGGGGTACGGGCAGCGCGCGCACACTCGCTCGGATCATCTGCGGCTGGTGGCTGACTATCTGAGCTGGAAGAGCGCCCCGGCCGGCAGCGAGGCGATGAAGGATCTAGAGCAGTTCCTGCTGGACCGGGCGATGGAGCATGACTCGCCGGCGCTGCTGTTCAGCCTGGCCGCCGAGTACCTGATCTCGGCGAAGACGATCCGTCCTGGCGTGGTCATCCTGGCGAAGATGGTCGCCTCGGCCCGGGCCGGGGCGAGGGCGCTGACGTGGGAGAAGGTGATGCATCTGCTGACCGGGCAGCTGCGCGGTGACCTGGACCGGCTGCTGACGGCCGACGCCGGGCTCGCGGTGACCCGGCTGGCGTGGCTGACCACGCCGGCGGTGGACGCCACGGCCGCCGCGGTGAAGACCGCGATCGAGAAGCTGACCTGCCTGCGCAACATGGACGCGCACACCCTTGACCTGTCGATGCTGCCGACCGAACGGCGCCGGTTCCTGGCCGCAGTCGCCCGCCGCTCCACCAGCCAGGCGCTGCAGCGCCGTGACGGCGATCGCCGGTATCCGATTCTGCTGGCGCTGGTGGCCCAGTCCGCGGTCGACCAGCTGGACGAGGTGGTGGGCCTGTTCGACCAGGCGGTGTCGGCGAGGGAGTCACGGGCCAGGTCCAAGACCGACGAGGCGCTGATCGAGCGGGCCAAGAAGGGCGAGGCCCGGCATCTGCTGATGGATGTGATCCTGCCGGTGCTGGCTGACCCGTCCATCCCCGACGAGGAGGCGGGCGGCCTGCTGCGCAGCAGCATCGGGATGAGCAAGCTGCGGGAGGTGGTGTCGGGCGGTTGGCGGCCGCTGCCCCGCGACCATGGCCGGCTGTCGGCGATGGACTCCTCGTACTCCTATCTGCGGCAGTTCACCCCCGATGTGCTGTCGGCGGTCGATTTCCAGGGCGGGCCGGGCACGGCCGGGCTGATGGAGGCGGTCGCCGTCTTGACGGAGCTGAACCGGCTTGGCGGCCGCAAGGTCCCTCCGGACGCTCCGGCGGGGTTCGTGCCGGCCCGGTACGCCGGGTATCTGGAGAAGGCGCGGAAGGCCGGGGACGACGCCTCCTTCCGGCATTACCGGGAGCTGTGCGTGGTCCTGGGCCTGCGGGACGGGCTGCGCAGCGGTGACATCTTCGTGCCGGGGTCGCGCCGCTGCGCCGACCCGTCGACGTACAGCCGCTGGACCACCGTCGTGATCTATCCCGACGAGCTCGGCTGGCTGCGCGAGGCCCTGCGACCGCCCGGGCTGCATCGATCGCGGGCCGACTGATGGCGCGGGTGCGGTCCCTGGGCTCGGGGTGCCCCGACGGTGACCAGGCGCTTACCGGCCAAGCGTTCAATGGCCTATCCCACTAGCTGAGTCGCTGTCTCGGTACGACGTGGAGCGCATCTCGATATACACTCGCCCACGTGGAGATAAGGGTTGAGAGCCAGCAGAATCCCGTCGCCGATGAGGTTGCCGCCCTCTTCGCGGTAGTGCGGCCGATCCTGCAAGGACTCCTCCACGCGCTGAAAACGGACGTGGTGGCCGAGGCTGGCGGTAAAGACCAGGTCAAGCTTAAGATGCTTCCCCGGTTGTACCGCCCAGGAGATGGGGACTGCGGAATCTGTTTCGAGTACGCGGTTCACGATGCCATGCGTCGGAGCGAGTCCACCATCCTTGAACGCGTTGATAGCGCACTCACACTTTGCGACATCCCGGGTGCGAACCTCTCGTCGATCCTCTTCGGCGCTGAGAAGACTGGCTCCCAGCAGCTGATTGCTACCGCGCGAGAGGCGCTTACGCCGTCATCGCAGCTCATGTACGGCACGCGCGGACGTCCCGCCCACTTGCAACGACATCTAAATGCGATCGCACAAGCGTTCCGCCGCCCGTCAACACGGTTGAACCTACCACAGAGCATAAGCGGAATCTGGAAAGCCGATTTGTTTCTCGGCAAGCCTGACACGGATAAGTGGGTCGGAACTACCGTGAAGATCAACCCCGCTCAGCTTCAGCCAGCCAAAGGGCTGCGGGTAGGCATTGTGCCCGTGAAACAGGGCGAGTCCGACGCCGTAGTAAAAGATGAGTCGAAGAATTTGATCCTGTGTCCGCTGCTCCATGACGGCAGCTTCATGGAGGTGTTCTATGCGGGCTGGATCATCGTCCAGCAATTCATTGCGGCCGACGCGAAGTTGCCGAAGGAAGTCTTTCTGCCGAGACCGCCGGAGCGTGAGGTGGCTCGACAGCTAGCCGCTCGCCGTGAATTTCCGGTTGTTGACGTGATCGAAGCGCTCGGTCCTGTCTCGCAGCCCGAACTACTTGAGACGCAGGAGAAGGAAGCGGAACTCATCCTCACGCGGGGTGAAAGCACAGTTGCGGGAGCAGTCGTAGCTCCCGTTGGTAAGGCGCCCGGTTAGCCGGAGTGGCCGTACCCGGGTCTCCGCAGCGGCCGCCCGGTGAACTGGCCCGCCGAGAACTGGCACGAGGACTACTTCCCGCGGGACGCCGATGACGACGCCTACGCCGAGGCTCACCCCTACGCGGACGGCGACCAGGACCGCTGACGGGCCCGCCGGGTCACCTGGTCATGCCCGGCCCGTGATGTCCCAGCCCGATTTTCCCCTCCCGGCGGGAACCCTCTCCTTCATAGAACGGCACGGGCTGGTCCGGTACACCCGCAGCGTCGGGGCCAGGTACCCGCGGGTAGGCCCGTGTGAGATCAGCATCTGCCGGGCGTACGACATGGAAGCGGAGGCTAGGCACCTGGTCTTCGACCACTGCCACGCGCACGGCTGGGTGCGCGGGCTGGTGTGCGTGCCGTGTAACAACCGCCTGATGCACATCGAGACCGGGCTCAGGCCGTGCCCGCCCGAATGGCGGCCCTCCCTCCTGCTGATTCCGGCGAAATCGCCCGCTTCACGAGTCCGCGCGGCCGGTGAACAAACTATGTCCGCTTCCGGCTGCGCGGGGGTGCCTGTTTCCGCATGTCGCCCGGTCGTTCTGCCCCGGTTTCGCGACCATGAATATGCTAGAGTATATTCATGCTCCTCAAGTGCTCGGAATGCACTGCCAGCGGCGCCGACTGCCCGTACGGCACGCCCGCCCCGGACGACCCCGCCGCCTACGGCCCCTGGATCGCGCACCATCCCCTCGGCCGCTGCGACCTGTGCCGCACGCCCACCTGGAACCCGGTGACCTGGTACTCGCGGCTGGCCCTCGGCCGGGCCGGGCACTACTACTGCGAGACGTGCGGGCCCGCCATGCTGGAGCTGGCCCTCGCGTCCGGGGAGCGGGTCGAGGACGCCGCCGGGCTCGCCCCGTGACCAGCGTGCCGGGCTCGCCCGTCCCTGCGGCGGCGTGGTTCCGGGTGTCGACCGGGCACCAGACCACGGCCAACCAGGTGCCCGATGTCGAGCGGTTCGCCGCCCACCACAGGTACGAGATCGGGCTGCGGTACGAGCTCAGCGACTCGGCGTGGAAGAACGGCGGCGGCAAGGAGTACCAGCGCGCCCTCAAGCAGGCCCTGGCCGACGCGCACGCCGGCAGGTTCAAGGTGCTGATCGTGTGGGCGCTGGACCGGATCGTCCGCGACGACGAGGGCGGCGCCGAGGCCGCGCTGCGGATCATCCGCCTGTTCCGCCAGGCCGGGGTCATCGTGGTCAGCGTCCAGGAACCGTGGCTGAACGGCGCCGGGGAGGTGCAGGACGTCCTGGTGGCGTTCGCCGGCTGGGTCGCCGAGCGCGAGAGCGCCCGCAAGTCCGAGCGGATCCGCAACGGGCTCGACCGGCGCCGCGCCGAGGGCAAGCCCGTCGGCCGCCAGCTCGGCGCGGCCGACAAGAAGAAGCGCAAGCGCTCCGGCTACGTCGCCTCATGGGAAGGCGGCGCACGGCGGGCCGCCCACAACGCCAGGACAGCCGCCGGGCACGAGGAGGCCTGACCGATGAGCAGGTTCAAGAGGCTGACCGACGCCGAGGCCCGGACCCTGACGCGCCGCGAGCTGCTGGGCAGGATCGAGGCCGAGCAGGCGTACTGGTTCCGCAAGAGGACCCGCACGGCCGGGGACGACGCCGCGTTCCGCGAGTTCACCCGGATCATGTACGCCTACCTGTCGCCCGCCTCGGTCGCTGAGGCGATCCAGGACACGATCGACTACATCGAGGGCCGCAGCCCCGGCAGCTACTGGGACACCCGTCCGGGCCAGGAGAGCCCCGGGTTGCCCCCGATGGACGAGAACCAGCGCGCGGGGCTGGACTACGCCCGCAGGGTCTTCGGGACCGGCGGGCGCCAGGGCCAGGAGAACTGAATGACCGGCATCGGCAGCGCGAAGGTTAAGGCCCTGGATGCGTGGACGGAGCTCAACGACCGCCAGTTCCCTATTAAATAGTCGTGTTGCCGCAGGTGGTAATGGGACAGGGGAACGGTTGTGTGGCGTGTGTTCTGGGTGCCGCCGGACGCGGTGCGAGCGGGGGTCCGGCGGCGGGTGCTGCCCGGCTGGGAGGACCTTTCAGCTCGTGAGGAAGCGGTCGGCACGCGGGCCGGCGATCCGATCTTCCTGGCACCGGATTACCGCGTGGACCCGCTGCTGGGCCTGTACGCCCAGTCCCAGGTGTTCCGCCGGTACACGGCGGAGACGCGGCGGAACTACGCGACTGACATCGCGCTGCTGCTGACGTTCCTGTGGGCGCGGGGCAAGTCGTGGACGGATGCCGTGGAGCGGGACCTGGAGGACTACGAACACTGGCGGCGGTTCGCGCGGGAGAACCCGGCCCGTGTCGGAGGGGCGAAGTGGGACCGGGAGCTGGCCGCGTTCACCAGCCTCTACCGGTGGGCGGCCCGGCCGGAGAACGGGCACGTTGCCCGGAACCCGGTGGCGGTGCGGCTGGTCCGGGGCCGCAGCGGGGACATGGTGACGGTGGCCGCTGCCCGCGCGAAGGACGCCCGGCAGAGTAACGTGCTGTGGCTGACGCCGCGGGCGTGGCGCCGGTGGACCGACGTCGGGCTGCGGGGCCACGGCGCAGACGGAATCCCCGGCGCGGGGTGGGCCGGGCGGCTGGAAGACCGCAACGTGGCGTTCACCCGGCTGCTGGTCAGCTCGGGCCTGCGCCGGTCGGAGGGCGGGTCGCTGCTGACGTTCGAGGTGCCCGCGCTGCGCCTGGACGGGGGCCGTTACTACAGGGGGCAGGTGGCGGCGAAGGTGACGCGGTCGAAGAAGAGCAGGGCGTTCTACGTCGCGGCGGACGCGGTCGCGCAGGTCGAGGCCTACGCCGACTCCTCGCGGGCGCACGCGGTGCGGCAGGCGCAGCGCAAGGGCCTGTACGACCGGCTGCCCGGCCGGCGCCTCGTCACCGGGGTCACCCGCCGGGCGGTCCCCGTGGTGCGGTGGCGCGAGCAGGACGGGACTGCCGGGGAGTGCTCGTTGCACGAGCTGACGGTGGCCGAGCGGTCGCTGCTGCTCACCGAGGGACCGCACGGGCTGGAGCCGCTGTGGCTGTGGCTGAACGAGCGGGGCATGCCGTTCGGGGTTCACTCGTGGGAGGGCGTGTTCCGGGAGGCCAATGAGCGCTGTGAACGGGTCCTGACCCCGCCTTCCCGGGCCGGCCTTGACCCCCACCGGGTGTTCGCCCCCTACGCCACGCCCCACGCCGCGCGTCACAGCTTCGCGCTTTACATGCTGGTCGTGCTGAACAGGCTGATGGACCAGCGGTACGGCCTGACCGAGGAGGAGCGGCGCGACTTCCGGCAGCTCTACGGCGACCCCTGGTTCATGGTACAGCAGCTGCTCGGGCACGCCTCGCGGGAGACCACCGTCGACTGGTAGCGCCGGTCGCCGACCTGGATCTGCGCTCAATGCTCGCCGGCGTCGGCGAGCCGGCCGCCGCTCCGATGCCGGAGCTGGACGCGGTGTTCGCCAGGATAGCGCGCGAGTCAGACGGCATCCAGGACATCGACGACCTCGGGGAAGGCCTTGCCGGGAGCGGGGCGTGAGCGGGCGCGGGCACCGGGCGGCGCTGCCCGCCGGCGGGCATGCCCGGCCGGAGTACCTGGTCGAGAACGAGCAGGGCGGCCTGACGGTGCGCCACTGCAACCGGGAGGGCAGGATCCGCGAGTACGACTTCGCGGTGCTGCCGGTCGCCGCGCCGATGCAGGCGTCGCTGGCGGCGCTGTTCGCCGCCCGGTGCGCGCCGGGCCGCTGGTCGGCGCACCGTTCGTCGGAGACAGGCTGGTTCCAGCTGCGGCGGTTCGCGGCGTTCCTGGCCGCCCAGGACCCGGCCCCGCGCGACCTCGATGAGCTGACGCCGGCGATGGTCCGCCGGTGGCGCGCGGGCCTCCCGGCGGGCACAGGCGGCTACAACACCCTCACGATGGTCAGCGCCCTGCTGCGCGACGACGCCAGGCTCCAGGGCGGGCCGGTGGCCGAGGAACTGGGCCGCCGCGCCGCCGAACCGCGCAGCGGGACCCAGTCCTACAGCGAGGCTGACTTCGCCCGGATCACGGCAGCGGCCAGGCGCCGCTTCCGCGCGGCGCTGCACCGGATCGACGGAAACGGCAGGCTTCTGCGGCGGTGGCGGGAGGGCAGTGTCGCGGAGGGCAGCTCCCAGTGGACCCTCGGGGAGTTCCTTGACATCCTCGCCCGCACCGGGGACCTGCCCCGGTACACCCGCAATGACGGCCAGCCGGGCACGATCGTCTACCGGTACAAGGCCGCGATCACCAGGTCCGGCGATCCCGCGACGTGGCAGCGGCTGTTCCTGACGCGCGCGGAAGCGACCGCCATGGGCGTCCTGTTCCTGGCGGAGTTCGGGTGGAACCTGTCGGTCATCAGCCGCCTCAAGGTGCCCCTGGCCACTCCTGACCAGGGCGAGGACGGTTACCCGGTCTACCGGGTCGAACTGGTGAAGCCGCGCCGGGGAACGGGCCTTCACCATGAGACCCGCAACGTCACCGACCACGGGGCCGACTCGACCGGGCGGCTGATCACGCAGGCACTGGAGGCCACGCGGTTCGCCCGCGCCGTCGTCGAGGACATCGCCCCCGGAACCGGGCGGCTCGTCGTGTGGCGCACGAGCCTGAGCGGCCGGACGCAGGCAGACCAGGACGCTCACCCCCCGGTCGGCCCGTTCCGCATCGGCGTCACCTCGGAGGCGGCGGTGAGCTGGGCGAAGTTCGAGGGGCTGGGCGGCAGCCCGTTCCTGCGGGGGCGGCGCACGGTGATCGCGCTCGACCGCCGGGAACCGGGCCAGCATTCCCAAGATACCCACGACCGGCGCTACGTCCTGCCGGACGACCGCGTCCGGGCCGAGGCGGTGGAGGTGATCGCGGCCGGCGCGGAGGATGCCGCCGGCCGGGCGCGCAGGGCCGTCCTGGTCGCTGAACTGCGGGCAGCCGGTGATCCCGGCGCCGCCGAGACGGCGACCGCGGACTGCGCTGACCCCGCCGGCAGCCCGTGGCCGGGTGCGGACGGCACGTGCGGCGCCTCGTTCCTGATGTGCCTGGCCTGCCCGAACGCGCGGGTTCACCCCGGGCACCACCCCCGCCTCGCCTGCCTGCACGAGGCGCTGTCCGGCCTGCGCTCCGTCCTGCCGCCTGCCGCGTGGGCCGCGGACTGGCGAGACGTCTGCGACCGCCTGGAAGACCTCAGGGACCGCATCGGCGTCGGCCAGTGGAGCCAGGCGCTGGCCGGCGCCACCAGCGCTGACCGCGACCTCGTCGGCCACCTGCTAACCGGGAGCCTTGACGCGTGACCGCCGCGGCAGACCTCGACCCCTACCTGCTGCCGCTGTCGGCCGCGGGAAGCCCCGTCGTCCTGCCGCACCTGACGGGTGCCCTGCACGGACACCTCAACGGCCGCTACGCCGACCCGGTCTGGCCGCTGGCCCCGCTGACCGACAACCCCGGCGACCTGAGGCAGACGATCCGCTGGGACCAGTGGCCCGACGCGTTCCGGGACGAGATGAAGGCAGCGGCGTGGAACCTCATCAACGGGTATCTCCGGCCCACGATCCAGCGCGGGCACGGCACCAGGATGCGCAGCCGGCTCGGCATGAAGACGATCCAGGAGACGACGAGGCAGTGGAGGCTGCTCGCGTCCTGGCTCGACGGAAGGGGAATACGGACCCTCGCCGGCTGCGACGCCAGCGTGCTCCACGACTACGGCCAGCACGTCCGCGACTCCGGCCGCAGCAGCAAGCACGTCCTGATGATCCTGGTCGCGCTGACACGGCTCTGGGCCATGGACAACCTCGGCGGGCGCCCCAGCGGCATCGCGCGCCCGCCCTGGGAGGACCGCGGCGTCGATGACTACCTGCCCCCCGCGACTACCTCCGGCGGAGGGGAGAACGCGACCGACCCGATCGCGGAGCAGACGATGGGGCCGCTGCTCACCTGGGCGATGCGGATGGTCGACGACCTGTCCGGGGACATCCTCGCCGCATGGGCCGAGCGGCAGAGGATCACCGCGGCGGCCCGCGCGAACACCGCCACCCCCGCCGGGCAGGCCGCGCTGGAAGCACGCCTCCGCCCCCTGATCGACGCCCAGGCCCCCCTGCCGGCCGTAACCGTCAACGGCGAGGCCGCCCTGGCCCGCCTTTACATCGGCGGCATCACCGGCGCCTCAGCGAGGCAGGTCGGCGTCTTCGCCATCCGCGAGGGCCTGGTCTCCGCAGCGGCCCAGCGCCCAGGGCCGTGCCCCCTGGACATCCCGGTGACGGGACAGATCGCAGGGCGGCCGTGGCGGGCGGCGCTGGACTTCGCCGAGGTGCCGGATCTGGTGCGTCACCTGGCCGCCGCCGCGTTCACGGTCTGCGGCTTTCTGACCGGTATGCGCCCAGGGGAAATCCTGGGACTGCGCACCGGGTGCTGCCCCGATCCCGTTCCCGGACCGGACGGCAGGACTGGCAGGCACCTCATCCACGGCCGTGAATTCAAGACCGCCACCGACGACGACGGCAACCACCTGTCCCGCGGCGCCGAGCGCGAGGTTCCCTGGGTGGCCATCACGCCGGTCGTCAACGCCATCCGCGTCCTGGAGCGCGTGGTCCCCGACGGTGACCTGCTGTTCGGCCAGCAGGCCCACGACCAGCGCGGCCGGGCGGGCCACGGCTCCCTGAAGACACGCACGCTCGGGCAGCGGATCGAGGACTTCGCAGCCTGGGCGAACCGCGAGGCAGCCCGCCACGGGCTGCCCGGAGAAGTCATCCCCGCCGACCCTCACGGCAGCATAGGGACCGCGCGCTTCAGGCGGAGCCTGGCCTGGCACATCGCCCGCCGCCCCAACGGCCTGGTCGCGCTGGCCATCCAGTACGGCCACCTGCGAACCGGCCTGTTCGACTGGACAACCGAGGGATACGCCTCCCGCGGCCGCGACGGCATCCACGACCTCATCGACCTGGAGACCGCCCGCGCGGTCGCCGACACCGTCGCCGGGCTGCACGACAGCCTCGACGCCGGCAGCGGCATCTCCGGGCCTGCCGCCCGCCGCGCCATCAGGGCCGCCGCCGCGGCGCCCCGCTTCGCCGGCACCCCGATCACCCTCGCCAGCGCCCGCAAGCTGCTGAAGAACGAGGACGCCATGATCTACGACAACCCCCACGCCCTCGTCCTGTGTCACTACAAGCGCGACAAGGCCCTGTGCCACAGGGACGGGGCCAGGGACACCCCCAGCCTCGACCGGTGCGTCCCCGGCTGCGGCAACATAGCCCGCATTATGCGGGCAACATCAGCGTGTCTCGCATAGCCAGCAGGTACCGGCACGGAACTGGGTTTACGTGTTGCAGCTGACCGTGTCACGCCTCTAGCTTCCCTCCGTGCACCTCATCTTCTTCTCCGCAGCGGGCTGGGAAGGCTGGGACCTCGACCGGTGCCCGCTGATCCGCCAAGGCATGCCGGTACTGGTCGACGACGACCTTCGGCTTGAGGACGAGCAGGGACCCCGAGCGAGCGTGATGGTCAACCAGTGGCTGCGGGAACTGCCGGTGAGCGGCGCTCCATCGCCGAATACGTGGGAGGTCTACGCCCGGGCGCTCAAAAGCTGGCTGGAGTTCCTGGCCGAGCGTGAGGTGCCGGCGTTCGGGTCGCGTGAGCAGTTGCGGGCCGTGCTGGGCTGCTACGCCGAGTACCGGCTGGCCGGGCCTCTGCAGGTGCGCCTGGCGGGATCGACGTGGAACCTCCATGTCGGCGTGCTGGCCCAGTTTTACGAGTGGGCGGTGGAGGAGGGCCACGGCTCGTCGGTGCCGTTCACCTATGCTGCAGCCCGGCGGCTGGCCGGGGACCAGCTGGTCGAGACGCGCCGGAACCTGGCGAAGGTGCGGCAGCCCAAGGCCCACGCCGCCGTCAAGCATCTTGAGCCGGATTTCGCCGGGCTGCTGGTGCGCGTGCTGGAAGGGCTGCTGCCGGACGGGACCCCTGACCCGCAGTTCCGCGGCCTGAACCCGGGACGCAACGCGGCGGTGGCGAGGCTGGTGCTGGCCAGCGGGCTGCGCCGACAGGAGTTCACGTTCCTGCTCGTCCACGAGATCCCGCCGTTGCCGCCGGCACCGACGCCGCTGCCGATCCTGCTGCCGGTGGCGGCGGCGATCGCGAAGGGACGCAAGCAGCGCACCACGTGGGTCTCTTACGATGCCCTGGCTGAAGTGCACTGCTATCTTGACCTGGAACGGCCGCTGGCCGCTGCGGGCTCGGCGTGGCAGCCGGACCTGGAGCTGGGCGAGCCGATGGTGGTGACAGCGGCGGACATGCACGGCGGAACGGTCAACGGCCGCCGGGTCTCCTGGTCGAAGCTGGCCCCCGCGGATCGCCTGCGGCTGGTGGACCCCTCGGGCGGGTCACTGCTCCTGGCGTTGCAGCGCGACGGGGCGCCGTTCGTGGACTGGCCGACTGTGCTCCGCCGGGCCTCCGAGAGCATCCGCGAGCGGTTCGAGCCGCGGTTCCCGCATGTCAATCCCCATCGGCTCCGGCATTCCATGGCCCTATCGACCCTTGAGCGGCTGGTGGCGGGCTACTACCAGCAGGCCGCGCAGCTCGTGGCCGACACCGGCGACAACCCGGCGATGGCTCTGTATCTGACCCAGGCCGACCCGCTGATGATTCTCCGCGACTTGCTAGGCCATACCTCAGTAACAACTACGGAGATCTATTTGTCTAGGTTGGATACCACCCGGGTGTTCCGGGACGCGTACGAGAACGCGGGGCGCCGCAGCCATCTCACCGAAGCGGTCCTGGACGAGGTCGAGGCAGAATTCGACGACGATCTCGTCGGCCCGGAGGCCGGGGCCTGATGCCCGCCCGAGTGGTCGAGGATCCGCTGGCCGTCGAGTTCACGTTCAGCGACGCGAGCCGCTTTACCTTGCCGCTGAGCCACTTGCCCTGCCCGGAGCTGGTCGCTGAGATGGCTGCTGCCCTGGCCGCGCAGGCGCACCCGAACGGCGGGATCGATTCCCCGTCCACCGCGAGGCATTACCGCACTGCCCTCGGCCAGCTGGCGCGCTTCCTGGACCGCGCCGGCTTCAGCGGGGGCGCGGCCGGGCTGACGCGCGCACGGCTGGTCGAGTTCTGGCTTGGAACCCGGCCGACGTGGGAACGCCTGAGCCGGGCGCTGCTGCGCTCGCTGGACGCGCAGACGGGCGTACTGCAAGCCGAGGTGCGGGACTACCTGCCCGGGCAGGCACTGCAGCGGGCACGCAGGCACAGGAAGAAGCCGCACGAGCCCTACACCGACGGCGAGTGGACGCGGCTGCGGGGCTGCTGCACCGAGATCACCCGGGCCGCGCTGGCCGGGCACCGGGCGGCGGTCGCCGCGGGACAGTCCGGCCAGGACCCCGCTTTGGCCGGCTGGTCGGAGGGCAACCTGCTGTGGCTGCTGCTCCACCGCGGGCCGGCCAGCCAGCCAGCGGTCGCCGGCTACGCGGGCTGCAGCCCCTGGAAGGCCGGGAAGCTGGGCGGCGTCACCAGCGCGGCCAGCGCGCTGTTCCCGACGGTCGACGTCGCGCTGGCCTACCGGCTGCTCCTCGGGATGACCACGGGCATCGTCCCGGACGGCCTGGACGAACTGGAACTGGCCGGCATCGAGTGGGCTGGCGACTCGACGGTCCTGCTGGACTACATCAAGGGGCGCAGCGGCCCGGAGAGCCTGACGCTGCCCAAACCCGCCGTCGGGGTGCTGCGGCGCTGGCTGGAGCACTCCGCGCTGCTCCGGCAGTTCACGCCTGAGCCGGAGCGGTCGAAACTATGGCTGGCCTACTTCGGCGCGGCCGGTGAAACTCGCGTCCTAGCACCGAGTTTCCACAGGGTGACGGTGCAGCGCTGGGTCCGGCAGCATCAGCTGGCCGGCGATGACGGGAAGCCGCTGCGGATCCACAAGCACCGCATCCGCACGACGTTCCAGAACCGGCGGGACAAGAGCAGGTGGACCGGCCGCACCACGATCGACCCGAACCACACCGCCCAGGTCGAGGGTGACAACTACCTGTCCCGCCTTACCCCGGCCCAGCAGGACGCGCTGGACGCGGTGATCGAGGACGCCCAGGCCGACCTGGTCCGCAAGGCCAGGACACCGATGGTTCTCACCAGCGACGACATCCAGGCAGCCGCAGCGGCCCTGCCAGGACAGGTAGCCGGCCTCGACCTCACGGGAACGGCGATCGCCGAGCTGGTCGGCGGGCAGCGCGACGTGTTCACCGCCGCCTGCGGCGACCAGCTCGCCGGGCTGCACGGGCCCGCCGGGCAGCCGTGCCCTGCACGGCCGTGGGTCTGCCTGCTCTGCCCGCTCGCGGTGTTCGCACCCCGGCACGCACCGAACCTGCTGCGCCTGAAGGCGTTCTTCGCCCGGGAGTTCCAGCTGATGCCGGTCGCGCAGTTCATGGCCGTCTTCGGACGCTACGCCGACAGGCTCGACCAGGACATCCTGCCCCGGTTCTCCGCCGCGGTGCTGGCCGCCGCCGCGATCCAGGTCAGCGACCGCGACGACGAACTGCCCCTGCGCCCCGAGGAGACCACAGCATGACCTATCCAGCTGCTGCCACGGCGGAAGCTCCCGGCCGTTCGCCGTTCGCCGGCCAGCTCGTCCACGTCCTGGCCGGGCTGCGCATGGCCCCCGACGCCCGGCAGCCGGTGTTCGACGAGGGCGTCTGGGACCTCACCGGCGCGTCGGATGTCTCAGTCCAAGTCGCACCCAATATTCTGACCTGGGATTTCACGAAGATCGAGCACGAGGGCTGGCGGCTGGTCGCCCGCGAGCTGATGATCGCCGTCCTGGCGCCCGGGCACGAGCGGGTGCTCACGCTTCCGCTGGCCCGGCGGGACCCGCTCGCCCCGACGACGTGCCACAGCAAGCTCTCCGCGGTCACCGCATGGTTTCAGTGGCTGTCGGACCAGGGGATCCGCAGCCTGGAGCAGGTGACCCAGGATCACTGTGACCGCTACCTTCAGCAGCGCCAGGATGACGGGCTGAACAGCTCCACAGTGATGGCGGAAGTCAGCGCGATCAAGGACCTGGCCCCCTACGGCGAACTGTTCACCGCTGAACGCTACCGGCCGGGATTCGTGCCCTGGGAAGGCGCGTCGGCAAAGACGGTATCCGGCTACTCGACTCACGGGGAGAACAAGACCCCTCCGGTCCCTGACCACGTGATGCGGCCCGCGCTGCTCGCCGGCCTGTTCCTGGTGGAGGCCGTCGGCCCGCACGCGGCGGAACTCATGGACCGCATCGGCGCCCGCCGGGCGGAACCGCTGGCTGACAGCCGCCCGCGAGACGACGAGTTCCGTGAACTTGCGCGACAGCATGTCGCGACGAGCCACCCGCTGCCCGAAGCGGATGAGCACGTGGTACGGGAGCGTCTGTCCGCAGGCTGGGACCGCCACGACCCGCTGCTCAAGGTCAGCTTCGGCGAACTGGGCCGTGAACTGGGAATCCGGCAACTCCGCCCCCGGGACATACAGGCAGTCCGGGACCACGCCGAAGCCGCGGTCGCGGAGGTCGGGACCGCGCCCTACTGGGCTCGCGACGCCGCCCTCATCGAGTTGGCGGACGGTTCCGGCTCCGCGCCCTGGACCCTGCCGCTGACCTCGATGCAAGCCGATGACCTGGCGATGATCGTGTTCAATGCCTGCCTTTTCGTGGCCGCAGCGGTCAGCGGAATGCGGTCGAGCGAGCTGATGGAGCTGACCGCGCGTTCCTGCTTGCTGCCAAGGCAATCCGGGCAGGGACTGTTCCGGTATTCCCTGGCCAGCAAGAGAATTAAAGGCGAGCCTCTCGGCGGGGCGGCCGACGAATGGGTGGTCATCGAACCCGCCTACCGGGCGGTCGAGCTCGCGACCCGTCTTTCCGGAGCCAAAACAGCGCTAGCCGGTATGGAGCCCGGCACGTCAGTATTCGGCCGCTATGCTTTCACCACCCGGTTTAATACCTTCCGGCGCTGGGTGAACAGCGCGGCCGGCGCCCGCCTCGGATTGTCCCCGATCCCGGAAGAGCAGGTCACCGCCCGCATGGTCCGGCGAACCCTGGCCCTGGAACTCGCCCACCGGCCCCACGGGCTTCTCGCGGCAAAAGTCCATCTCAAGCACATTTCTATTGCCACAACAGAAGGATATGCGGCCCGCCCGGGCGGCTCCCAGGCCCGTTTTCACGCCGAGATGGAAGCCGAGGAACGAAAACACAACGAAAAGCGCGCAGTTGCAGCCTATCGTGATTTCCAGGATGGTTTCCTGCCTGCCGGCCCCGGCGCGCGCTCCCTCATCGCCGCCTTCCAGTACGTCGATGCCGAGCTAGCCAGTATCGAGGCCCGCCAGCCAACCGTCGTGGCCACCGACCGGCACATCGAGCTGCTCCTCCAGAAACGGGCCGCTACGCTGCACGTTCAGCCAGCCAACTACTGCTGGTTTACCGATCCGGCCAAGGCGCTCTGCCTGAAGCTGGCCGGCACGCCGACCGCGGCCAGCCCGCTGGCCGGGCTGTGCGACGCCGCCCGCTGCCCGCAGGCCACCATCCACCGCCAGCACCGCGAAGTCTGGGCCACGTGCGCCGCGACCACCGCGACCTTCCTGGGCAACCCGCGGATTCCCCCGGGGGAGAAGACCCGGCTCACCGCCGAGCACCACCGCGCCCAGCAGATCATCCAGGCCATCGACACCGCCACCGGAGAAAGGCCCCGGCAGCCTTGACGATCAGCGAAGCCCAGCGGCGCCAGACCGAAGAACGGATCCGCGCCGCCGCCGACCGGCTACTGCGCGGGCAGATCCCGCCCGGCGGCGGCTGCGACATCCAGACCCTGGCGATCGAGGCCGGGGTGTCACGCGCATCCCTCTACCGCACCTACCTGCACCTGAAGAACGAATTCGAGCAGCGCCTGGCGCGCATGCAGGCCGAAGGACAGCTACCCGACCCGCGTGCAGCCCAGATCATCCGGCTCAAGGACGACAACGCCAAACTCAGGCAGCGGATGACCGAACGCGAACAGGAAATCGCCGACCTCTCCGCATTCAAGACCACGGCGCTGTCCCGCCTCGCGGCCCAGCACCAGGAGATCACCGCGCTTCGCGCCGCCCTGCCCAGCCGGGCCAACGTCCGGACTCTGCCGGGCGCGCTCAAGCCCACGGACGATCGGCAGTGATGCTGGTCACACTCCTGCCGCCGCATGTGAGACACTCCGGGCCAGCGAAGGTGGCGGTCGGCCCAGGCGCCCCGGTGGCCGATCTGCTGTCAGCGGCCTATTTATCCCCACACAGAACCATGATCCGCTGGATGGCCTGGCAGACCATGTCAGCGGCAGCGCCCCTTGCCCAGCTTGGCTCTCACCGAGCGTGACTACTCCGTCGGCCTGAATGCTGCCAAACTGTTCAGATCGCCGATTCCGTGCGATTTGCAGCATGAGCCATCTCCGTGAGCTGCCCCGCACAGATCGCCCAGTTCTGATCATCAGGTCGTTGACCATGGCCGCCCGGGCGGTACCGCTTGCAGCGCCGTCTACCGGCTGCCCGCGGCAGCGGCTGTGTTGGCGGTCCGGAGGGTGCCTGGGGTGGTGCCGGTCCAGGTGCGGAAGGCGCGGTAGAAGGAGTTGGTGTCGTCGTAGGCGAGCAGGTAGGCGATGTCTGCGGTGGTCATGGCGCTGTGGGTGAGGTAGTGGCGGGCCAGGTGCTCGCGGGTGCCGGTGAGGACGGCCTGGAAGGTGGTGCCTTCGGCCTGTAGTTGCCGCTGGAGGGTGCGGGGGCTGGTGGCGAGGTGGTGGGCGACGGTGGTCATCGTGTGGTCGCCCGCGGGGAGTGTTTCGAGCAGCGCGGCGCGGACGCGTTCGGCGGCGCTGGCTGCCGCGTGCAGGTCGGCGAGGCGCCTGCGGAGTTCGGGGGCGAAGAACCGCCACATCGGTTCGTTTTCGGTGAGGAACGGGCGGGCGGCGTCCTCGGCGGCGAAGCTGATGGACCAGGTGGGCCCTTTGCGGAGGCGCACGCCGAAGTAGGCGGCGGCCGTGTCCGGGTCCGGCGGTAGCTGGGGCGCGGTCACCCGGGCTGGGCGCACGTGGTGGCGGGTGGCGATCCGGGCCAGGGCCACCCAGAACACCAGCTCGGTGGTGGCGAGCAGCTGGGGCGGGGTCATCCCGGCTGGCCAGCGGTAGGTCACGGTCAGCCCGGCCTTGTCGTGGGTGATGTCCACCCTCATCGGGCCGATCAGCGGCTTGTAGGTGGCGATCCGCCAGGCGGCGACCTGCAGGTTGGGGCTGCACAGGGCGGCGAACAGGGGCGGGCTGAACATTTCCACCGAGATCGCCTGGCCGATGGTCACCGCCAGGTTGGGGTTGTCGGCCTCGGCGTCGAGGGCGTCCCAGAAGCGGAAGTACTCCTCCGGCGCCAGGGCCACCGGTCTGCCCTGGAGCAGGCCTGCGGGCAGCTGCGCCAGGCGCAGGATCCGTCCGGCCGGGATGCGAAGGTCGTCCAGCAGTGCCCGGATGCCCGGGTCCAGGGTGAACTGGTCGGCGGCCATGGTCACCACGGTAGCGGCGGGCCCTGGTCAGGTCACTAGTAGATGGCGTCATCCCGCTCGCCGATGACGCCAGCCTTCCGGCTCCTGCGCACGACCACGGGTTGGCGTGTGATGCAAGCATTGGCGTGGTCCGCTAGTGACTGTGCATGGGGCCGTCCTTAGGCTTGGTAGCGCCGCACGGGTGCGGACTCAAAACGGAAACAGGGGAAGGGCCCGCCATGGCCACTACGAAAGATCGCTCTCGTCATCGGCGCCCCGCTGTGGGATCGGGGATGCCACCGCTGATGCTGCGGTCCCTTGGGACCGACCCAGGCAGGTGAGTTCCATGTCGGAGACTGCGCGCGGCGCTTCCACTGAGGTCGGTCTCACGGTGCGCGTTAACGGCAGTGCGCAGCGGTTGCGGCTTGACAGCCGCGTAACGTTGCTCGACGCGCTGCGGGATCGGCTCGAGCTGACCGGCACCAAGAAGGGCTGTGACCAGGGGGCGTGCGGGGCGTGCACGGTGCTGGTCGACGGCAAGCGCGTTCTGTCGTGCCTGACGCTGGCGGCGCAGTGCGACGGCCGCGAGGTGACGACGATCGAGGGCTTGTCGGGTGACGGCGGCCTGCACCCTGTGCAGGAGGCGTTCATCCGCCACGATGGGTTTCAGTGCGGCTATTGCACGCCGGGCCAGATCATGTCAGCTGTCGCGCTGCTGGCGGAGGGCCGGGCGGGCTCCGATGAGGAGATCCGCGAGTTCATGAGTGGCAACATCTGCCGCTGCGGTGCCTATCCGAACATCGTCGCCGCTATCCGAGATGCTGCGGGGCTGTGATGCAGGCGTTTGAGTACATCCGCGCCGACGACGTGGCGTCGGCCGTGGCAGTGGTGAGCGGCGATCCCAAGGCGCAGTACCTGGCGGGCGGGACGACCCAGATCGACCTGATGCTTAAGGACGGCGTGCTTGAGCCGGAGCGATTGGTGGACATCACCCGCCTGCCGCTGCGCGGGATCACCCGCGACGGTGAGGTGCTGCGTGTCGGGGCGCTGGTCACGATGGAGGAACTGGCCGCCGACGCCACGGTCGCCGAGCGCCTGCCGTTTGTCCGTGAGGCGCTGCTCGCGGGGGCCTCGACGCAGCTGCGCAACATGGCCACAGTCGGCGGGAACATTCTCCAGCGCACTCGCTGCCGGTACTTCCGTGACCCGGGCGTGACGGCGTGCAACAAGCGCACGCCCGGGTCAGGGTGCGCTGCCGTCAGTGGGGCGGCTCGCATGCACGCGATCCTCGGCGCGAGCGAGCACTGCATCGCGCTGCATGCCTCCGACCTGTGCGTGCCGCTGGTGGCGCTCGACGCCGTCGCGCACATCCAGGGTCCCGGCGCGCAGCGCAGCGTTCCATTGACCGAGTTCTACGTCGTGCCTGGCGATCGCCCGGACGTCGAGAACGTGCTCCGGCACGGCGAGCTGGTCACCGCGATTGAGATCCCGCTGCTGCCACCGGGCACACGGTCGGGCTACCTGAAGGTCCGTGATCGCGCCTCCTACGAGTTCGCGCTGACCTCCGCGGCCGTCGCGCTGGCGATCGAAGACGGCGTGATCGCCCACGCACGGGTGGCGCTCGGCGGGGTCGGGACGATCCCCTGGCGCGCTCCGGAGGCCGAAGCGGTGCTGCGCGGCGCACCGGTCGGTGCCCAGGCGTTTCGGGCTGCGGCCGACGCGGCGATCCACGACCCGTTCACGGTCGCAGGCACGGCGTTCAAGGTCGAGCTCGCGAAGGGCACGCTGGTGCGGATTCTTGAGACCGTCGCGGGAGGCGGCGCATGACAACCACCGAAGCCGCGCCTCCGGCCCTGGTGGGCCCGGGTGTTGACCGCGTCGACGGGCGCCTGAAGGTCATGGGCGCCGCGCACTACCCCTCTGACTTCAGCTTGCCCGACATGGCGCACGCGGCGCTGGTGCGCAGCACGGTCGCCGCGGGCACGATCGCGCGCCTCGATACTGCCTGTGCCGCGGCCATGCCCGGCGTGCTCGCGGTGATCACCCACGAGAACGCCGGCCGGTTGCAGAAGGCCAGGCGCAACCTGGTGTTCCCGCCGCCTCCACCGCCGTTCCAGGACGCCAAGATCAGTTATCACGGCCAGTACGTCGCGATGGTCGTCGCCCAGACACGACAGCAGGCCGCGGCGGCGGCACGGCTGGTCGAGGTCACCTACGACCGTGACGAGCCGGTGCTCAGTCCGGACGACCCAGCCGCCAAGCCGAGGTCAAACCCGTACTTCATCGACATGAAGCGCGGCAACATTAAGGCGGCCATGGCGGCAGCAGAGGTGACGGTTGCAGGCACGTTCACGACGTCGGCGCAGACGCACAACCCGCTCGGCCCATTCACCACGATGGCCCACTGGGACGGCGACACGCTCACCGTCTATGACTCGACCCAGAACCCATTCCACGTGCGCGCGGTGCTGGCGGCATCGTTCGGGCTCGCCGAAGAGAAGGTGCGGATCCTGTCGCCCTTCGTTGGCGGGGGATTCGGTGCCGGGTTGCGGAGCTGGCCGCACTCGATCCTCGCCGCGCTTGCCGCCCGCACCGTCAAACGGCCGGTCCAGCTCAGCCTCACCCGGCCGGAGATGTTCACCGGAATCGGGCGACGGCCGAGCACCGTGCAGCACCTCAAGATCGCCGCTACGCGCGACGGCAAGCTGGTCGCGATCGATCACGAGGGCACCTCGACCGCCTCGATGGGTAGCGATTCGCCGTACCCGGTCACCCATGGCACGACCGAGGCGTATGCCTGCCCGAACGTCGCCGCCCGCGACAAGCGGGTCCGGCTCAACATCCCGCCGATCGCGCACATGCGAGCGCCCGGCGAGGCGGAGGGCAACTTCGCGCTCGAGTCGCTGCTCGACGAGCTGTCCTACGAACTGGGGATGGACCCGATCGAGCTGCGGTTGCGCAACTACGCCGAGGTCCATCCCCAGACCAGGCTCCCATGGTCGAGCAAGGCCCTGCGCGAGTGCTACGAGGTGGGTGCAGAAAGGTTCGGCTGGGCGCGGCGCGAACCGGCCGTGGGCGCGATGCACGATGGGCGCTGGCTGGTCGGCTACGGCATGGCCGGGGTGACCTACAGCCACTACCAGGCCAAATGCCAGGCGCGCGCGACGATCCGCCGTGGTGGCACCGCACACGTCTGCAGCGGCGCGACCGACATCGGCACGGGCACCTACACCGTCATGACCCAGCTCGCGGCCGAGGTGCTCGGGCTGGCAGTAGGCCGCGTCGAGTTCGAGCTCGGCGATACCCGGCTTCCCCAGGCTCCGCCGGCCGGTGGATCGGGTCTGACCGCGGCGCTGGGAAGCGCGGTCCACAACACCTGCGTCGCGCTGGTGCAGCGGTTCCTCGCGCTCGTCTCCGACGATCCGAACTCGCCACTGCGAGGCTGCGCGATCGAGGACGTCGTCGCCTCCGACGGCCGCCTGGCGCGCGGCGACGATGAATCGCGCAGCGAGTCTTATGCCGAAATCCTCGAGCGTCACGGACTGGACGAGCTCACCGCCGACGGTGACAGCGCGCCGTCGCGCGCGGAGACCGGCGTGCTTGTGGGGTCGCTCGTCGTGGCGCGGCTGGGCCGGTTCGGTCGCAAGCTCGTCGGCGCCTCGCACGCCACGGTCCCCGCCGGCGCCTTCGGTGCGCGCTTCGCCGAGGTCAAGGTCGACCCCGAGCTCGGCGTGCTGCGGATCACGCGCATCGTCTCGGTCACCGATGGCGGCAGGGTCGTCAACGAGAAGCTCGCCCGCAGCCAGCTCATCGGCGGGACCGTTGGCGGCATCGGCATGGCCATGTTCGAGGAAACCGTCAACGACCCTGGCAGCGGGCGCGTCGCGAACGCGACACTCGGCGACTACCTCGTCGCCGTCAACGCCGACGTGCCCGACATCGACGTCGTCTTCGTGGGCGAGCCCGATCCAAACAACCCCATCGGCACCAAGGGCATCGGGGAGGCCGGCCTTGTCGGAGTCGCGGCCGCGATAGCCAACGGCGTCTACCACGCCACCGGCCGGCGGATCCGCTCGTTGCCGATCACCATCGACCAGCTTCTCTGACGTAGTTCATGCGCGGTGGCGGAGTGCCTCGCCGACAACCCTTAACCCTGCAACGGCACTTGTTCTGGCCCGCTCTCTGAACCTGCACGTGAGGGTGCTGAGCCCTCGCTACGGCTGTCTCGGGAGTAGCCGCGTTCTCGCAGGTCAAGCCGACTGCATGGCATAGGTGCCGTTGCAGTATTAAGCGTCGAGCTGAGCAAAACACACCATGGTGCGGCGGGCCTGTCGCGACTAGTAGTACGCGCCATCCCGCCAGCCGATGACGCCAGCGTTGCCGTTCCCCGCACGTCCCGCAATTGGCGCCTGATGCAAGTACAACGGCGTGCTGCGCTAGTGACTGTGCACGGTGCCGTCCTTAGCGTCAGTAGTGCCGCAGAGATGCGGGCCTGGCGCGAAAACCAGCGCACCATCAACAGCGTTCAGAGGAGATCACTGCAATGTCTGCCAAAGTCGCTCTCGTCACCGGCGGTTCGTCTGGTATCGGCGAAGCCACCGCAGTGAAGCTGCACGAACTCGGCTACACGACCTACGCCGCGGCCCGGCGGGTGCAACGGATGGAGCACCTGACCAAGGCGGGCATCCGCCCGCTGGCGATGGATGTCACCGACGAGGAATCCGTGCAGTCCGGCGTCAAGCACATCCTCGCCGAACAAGGCCGCATCGACGTCCTGGTCAACGCCGCCGGGTACGGATCCTACGGCGCCATCGAGGACGTGCCCCTGTCCGAGGCCCGCGACCAGTTCGAGGTCAACGTCTTCGGCGCGGCCAGGCTCACCCAGCTCGTCCTGCCCCACATGCGCGACCAGCGCAGCGGGACAATCATCAACATCACCTCCATGGGCGGCAAGATCTACACCCCGCTCGGCGGCTGGTACCACGCCACCAAGTTCGCCCTCGAAGCCCTCAGCGACTGCCTGCGCTTGGAGGTCAAACCGTTCGGGATCAACGTGGTGGTGATCGAGCCCGGCGGCATCCAGACCGAATGGCCCGCCATCGCGGCCGGCAAGCTCCAGCAAGCCTCCAGCGGCGGCCCCTACACCAAGCAGGCCGGCGCCGTCGCCGCCTCGCTGACCTCCGACGCCACCGCCCGGCGATCCTCCCCGCCCACGCTCATCGCCGACACCATCGCCAAGGCCGTCACCGCGCGGCGCCCCAAGACCCGCTACGCCGTCGGCTACGGCGCCAGGCCCATCATCTTCCTGCACGACGTCTTGCCCGACCGCGCGTTCGATGCCTTCATCCGCCGGGCCACCGGCGTGCCCTCATGACACCAAGGCACGACAGTCCCCGAGTGAGCGATCGATTGCACCCAGACCGGGCTCCGGCCCGACGCTCGCCCACCACGCTGAGCCGCCTCCTAGGCGGCCCCGCAGCACCCTGGACGAGCACGATCAGAACGCCCCATTCTGCCCGGCGCGACTGATTCGCATCGGGGCCGTCCTGGCCGCCCCGAACGGCGGGTACGCGCGCGCCCCTAAGCCCAATCGGCAATCACGCTATGTGATCAAGTTGCCTGGGTCCTCGCCGAGCGGCGCCAAATGGCGGTGCGGTCGGCGCGTGGGCCGGGATGGCCAGTGGAGCCAACGTCCGGACTCTTCCAGGTGCGCTCAAGCCTTCGGAGGGTCGGCAGTGATGCTGATTACGCCCCTGCCGCTGAATACGAGACACGCCGGGCCAAGGCAAGTCGCGGTCCGCCCCGGTGCCCTCCGGCAACTAATCTGCGACACGACCAAGGTGAACACGGGTGCTGCCGAGACAACCCGCACCGACGCCCAGGCCGCCCAGCTCCGCGAGCGCGCCGCCAACCTGGAAACCAAGGCAGGGCACGTCCCCCAGCCCGTCGGCGACCGGCTCCGCGCCACCGCGGCCAAGCTCCGCGAGCAGGCCAGCAAGCACGACCGGGACCGCATCACCCCCCGCAGGGCCGACGGATGACCACCGAACCCGACGAGCGCGACCGGATCCGCGCTGCGATGAACCGCATCCTGGCAGGAACCCCCGAGCGCTCCAACGGCGCGCTGACCGTGGTCGCGCTCGCCATCGAGGCTGGCGTCCCGCGCAACGCGCTCACCCAGCGGCACACCGACCTGAAAGACGAGTTCTACCAGCGCATCCGCGACTGCGGCGCCGACAACGAAGACGAGGCCCGGCTCCGCGCCACCATCGCCAAGCTCCGGCAGACAGTCGCCAGCAAGAACAGGGAACTCGCCCAGCTCCGCGCCGACATCCCAGCGCTCGTCCGCGCCGTCAACCAGCTCACCCTGAGACTACAGGAAACACGAGCCGAGCTCACCGCGCTCGGCAACGTCACCCGGCTCGACAGCCGGCGTGTTCCCGCCCGGCACGAGGGCGAGCAGTGAAGGCCCTGCTCATCCCCGTTGACGGGCCGCCCAGGGAAGTTGACCTGCCCGGCGGCGGCACGCGGTTCATGCGCTCCCTCAAGGCGCTCATCGGCACGAAGTGCGCCGAGCGGATCCAGGTCACCAGCCGCTGCGAAGCCTGGCTGGACGAGGACGGCGCGGCCGCGGGAAAGCCGGTCAACCAGGCCGCCACCCTAGTCGCGCAGTCTTTCGGCTTCGAGTTCAGCTTCCTCGGGCCGGTCGTCATCGTCGGAGTGGAGAAGGACACGGCGGAGCCGACGGCCCTGTCGCCAGCCCAGGCCGGGGCCGTCCTCGAGAAGATCAGGGCACGGTCTGCCTGACGCCGGCTTTGTCGAGACGGCGGTGCAGCATGCGGCTGGCTGAAATCCGACCGCGACTGCCTCACCGTATCCCTGGCCCGGTTCACTGGCGGCCAGGCATACGGCCTCGACTCCCTGCGCAGCGGCTGCACCCGGACGAGCCTTAAACCGGCAGCCGCAGGCACTGGTCCGCAGCGTACCTGGGGTGATGGACTATCGTCATGGGCGCGGACAACATAGCAGCATGTTGTGGACCCAGGCGTGACGACGGAAGGCGCCGATACTCACGGCGGGACTCACATCATTTTTATGTGATTGCTGGATGTGGCTGGAGGCAGCCGTTTTGGTATGCCGGACCGGGTGGCACGTACTGGGCCCACTCTGAGGGGGTAAACGATCCTCCCGCCTGGGAGCACAGCCGCGACAGCGGGTCCACGAGATAGCCGACGGCCCATAGTTGCTCGGTGGAACCGTCTTCGGTGGCGAGGACGGTTCCGTTCCTGAGGAAGGCTACTGGTATGGGCCCAGGGGTAGTTCCGCTGCTTATCGGGCTACCGATCTGCTGGCGGGTGGCTATGTCCCACAGGCGGGCCTTGCTATCTATGCCTCCTGTGGCGAGCACCTTGCCGTCGGGGCTGAATGCCGCTGAATAGGCTGCACCGTTTATCGGGCTACCGATCTGCCGGCGAGTGACGGCATTCCACAGCCGTGCGGCTCCGTCCCCGCCGAGGGTGACGAGCATCGTGCCGTCTGGGCTGAACGCCGCCTGATACGCTCCGCCGTTGACGTCGGCGAAAGCGCTGCCGATCATCTTGCCGGTGCGCGTATTCCATAGTTGCACCGGTCCGGCCTCAACGAAGATGGTTGCGCCATCCGCGCCCGCAGAGTAATCCTGCTCGCCGATGACGGCTAGCTTCGTGCCGTCCGGGCTGAACACCACCGATCCGGGTCCGCCGTTGGCGCTGCCGAGGGGGTGCCCGAATGGTTGGGGCCCGGCGCGGGTGAAATGCCATAGCTGTACTGGGCTACCGAATCCGCCGTCGCTGCTGACGGTAGCCGCCATAGTGCCGTCCGGGCTGAACGCCAGCCAGGAGGCGTCGGTGAACGGCTTCCTCATCGGCTGGGGACCGGCACTGGTCACCTCCCAGAGCTGAACGGAGCCATTCACCTGTCCGGTGGCGAGCACCTTGCCGTCCGGGCTGAACACCACCCAGTCGGTGCCACTGGCGAAGGGCTTGCCGACCGGCCTGCGCGTGCCTGTATTCCAGAGGCGGACGATGGTGGAGTTGCCCGCGATAGCGACAGCGACAGCAGCCAGGGTCGTTCCGTCCGGGCTGAGCGCTATCGCGCCTTGCCGAGTCCCATCGACACTGGTGTCCATGCTGCTGACGGGCCGCCCGATGATCCGAGCTATGCTCCACAGCCGCACAGTCCCGTCAGCGCCGGCCGTGGCGAGGATGGAGCCGTCCGGGCTGAACGCCGCGGCATCTGCCCCGCCGTTGACTCCGCCGACAGGGGCGCCGATCGGTTTGCGGGTGGCCACGTTCCATAGCTGGACCCCTTTCCCGGCAGAGGTGACGACGCGGCCGGAATTGCCCCCTATGGAGAAGCTGGCGGCGGTGGCCAGCATCGTGCCGTCCTGGCTGAACCAAGCCGAGGAAGTGGGGCCGGCGAAGGGCCTGCCGTCCGACCTGGGAGCGGTGCCCGCTACGTCCCACAGCTGCACCGGGCCGTACCCCTCTGAGCCTGCGGCAACGGTGGCTAGCCTCGTCCCGTTGTGGCTGAACGCGACTGAGAGGGTGCCGTCAGCGAAAGGGCGGCCGATCGGCCGGGCAATGACGCCGGCGATGTCCCACAGCTGCACCGGGCCGGCCCCCTCTGGACCTCCGGCAACGGTGGCTAGCCTCGTCCCGTCGGGGCTGAAAGCCACCCACACAGTGCCGTCAGCGAAAGGGCGGCCGATCGGCTGGGCAGTGAGGCCGGCGATGTCCCACAGCTGCACCGGGCCGCTGTTGGACCCGGAAGCCGTGGCGAGGACCGTCCCGTCCGGACTGAACGCCAGCGTGCTGGTGCCGCTGGCGAAGGGGCGGCCGATCCGGTGGTGAGTGGTCGCGGTCCACAGCTGCACCGTGCCGCTGTTGCCGTTCGCCATGGCCAAGACCATGCCGTTCGGGCTGAATGCCTCCGTGCCAAGGACCCCGTTCCCGCCCTGGAAGGGGCTGCTGACCTGCCTGCCCGATGCCGCGTCCGATAGCAGCGCCGTGCCGTTGTCGCCGACGGTGGTCACCGCTTTGCCGTCTGTGGTGAACGCCAGCGAGTAGACAGCGGTCCCGATGGTGATGGCGGCGACCTGCGGGCTGGCGGCGGCGTTCCGCATCGCGTACCGCGCCTGGTCAGTGTGGGAGATGCTCCAAGCGGCGATGCCGTCACGCGCGGCGGCGGTGGCGTTGGTGCCGGCGAGTGCCTCGCTCTGCTCGGCCAGCTCGATGGATACGGCGACGTCCCGCTGGCGGGCCGTGTCATGATTTGCGGCGGTTAGCCCGGCATTCGCGGTGTTCAACGCGACCGCGGTCGCGCCCACGCCGATGACCATCACCGCGAGGACTGCGGTCACCGCCTGCCGGGTGCGCCAGGCTCGGCGGCGGGAACGGTTGCTGGCCTGCAAGAAGTCGCGCTCACGCTGGCTGAGGGGCAGGTGGCGGGCAGCGTCAGCGCTGATGCGGTCGGCGGTCTCGGTGGCGGATGCCAGCAGGGCACCGCGATAGAGGTAGGACGCGTCGCGGTTATGGCCTGCCCAGTCGGCGGCGGCGCGATGGAGGCGGGTGCGGACGATGCGGTCGGCGTGCGTCTCGGCGAGCCAGGTGTCGCGCAGCAACGGCCATGCGGCCAGCAAGATCTCGTGACTGATCTCCACGGTCCCGGCAGCGCGGATGAGCAGCCGCTCAGCGGTGAAGGCCTCCAGCACCGCCTCCACGTCGCGTGCGTGGGACTGACTCTTGCCTGCTGTCAGCTCAGCCATGCTGACGGGGACGGCGGTGTCGACCCCGTCGCTGGTCGTGGCCGTGAGCCGGGTGAACACCTGCCGCGCCGTAGCCTTCTGGTCGCGGGAAAGGCCGTCGTAGGTCCGCTGGGCGCTGTCGGCGACGGCCCGCTCGAGGCCACCGGTGCGCTCGTAATCCGCCGAGCCGAGGGTGTCCCCGGCGTGGTCGCGAACGTCCCGGCTGCGGCCCCGCCAGGCCTGGTCGAGCGCGTGTGACAGCAGCGGCAGCACGCCAGCGCCCGCCGTCGGCTGGCGGCTGCGTACCTCCCGGAGGAGCCGGCTGACGAGGTCACCATCGACGCGGGCACCCAGCTTCTTGGCGGGCTCGGTGATGGCCATCCGCAGCTGTTCCTCATCCATCGCCTCCACCAGGTAGCGGCGCTGGACCGAGGGGGAAAGCAGCGGGTAGGCCGCGCACCGGGCCTCGAAGTCGGCGCGCACTCCCAGCACCACCAGCGCGGCCGGCCTCTGGCGCGGCCCGTGACCGGCCGTGGCCGCCGCGTGCAGCGCCGTGATGAACGCGCGCCGCTGCTCCTCATCAGCGCACTGGGTGAACAGCTGCTCGAACTGGTCGATGACCAGCAGCAGCCGCCGTGGCTGCCCTGCCAGGTCGTCCGGCCCGCCGTGCGGGCCCGCCGCGCCGGCCATGGCTGCCTGCCGCGCGATGAGGGCGAACCCGGCCGGGTCGGCGGCCACCGAGCGCCGCACCGCGCCTGCCTCCGCGCCCGCCAGCGGTGCCACCAGCGCCGCCAGCTCATCCAGCGGGGAAGGACCCGGAGTGAACACGAGCAGCGGCCAGGCCGCCGCCCCCGGCGCGCCAGCCAGCCCCTGGCGCAGCAGCCCGGGCAGCACACCCGCCCGCAGCAGCGACGACTTGCCCACCCCCGATACCCCGGACACCATCATCAGCTCCCGCCCGTCCAAGGCCCGCGACATCCGCCCCAGAACCTCGCCAGCAGCCTCCTCACGGCCGAAGAAGAACGCCTCATCCCGCCGCTCGAATGCCGCCAGCCCACGGTACGGCGACTCAATGACCCCCGACCCGCCGTCCAGCGGCGGTGCCGCCACGTTGCGGAACACGTTGATCATGACGCTGCCCGCGCCGACCTGCACGCCCATCGCACCCCGAGCGTCAACCTCGAACTGGGTGCCGTTCCCTGCCTGACCCCGCAGTTCCGGCCCCAGAGGCGGGCCAGCAGTCACCGGGAAACACCGGCCCTAGGCAGCCGCACCATGACCTTCCCCGGCGCTAACACCAGGCCTCACTAAACACAGCGCCCCCGCCCCGAGGTGACCATCAGGATTCGCGTTTAGCGTAGCGCCCGTACCGTTCCGTCACCAGATCCCTCCGGATCGAATATTTAGCTTGTCAAGCAGGCGCGCCAGCCCGGCAAACCTGCCCGCCCGTCAGGACTTTGCAATAGGTGATCCAGGCGACCCTCCCGGTGCGGGGCAGCCGCCCGTCACCATGCCGCAGCCGTCGCAGACCGGCCTGAATGCGCTCCTGGAGAAGGCGGCAAGGTCACCCTGGAGCACGACCACGGCCAGTCCGGGACCTGCGACGAGCGCCGCGATATGACCGCCCCTCCCGCCGCTGCGGCCTACTTGCGCGTCTAGAGCGTGTCTTGTAGATCATGAAATGGAGATGGCCGGGCCGGATCCGGGCCGGACGGCGCCTCGCCGGGCCGGCTGATCCCGGCGGTCGGCAGCCTCACCCGTCACTGCGGTGACAGCGCCCGTGATCGTGGACCGGAACCCGCGGAAAACGGGGGGCAGCGGTCCGCGATCACGCGATCATGAGCGGGAACCGGACAAAACGGGCTTCCGGCGGGCCTGCGGGCCCGCGGGCTGATGATCCGGGCCGGAGGCGGGTACGCCAGGCGGAACGGCATGATCTACGGGACACGCTCTAACCGTACTCAGCTCCGCACCTGGACCCAGTACGCCGACGCACCTGTCCTCGGTCGCAAAAATAGCGGCTAGAACTTCAACACATTGACTTGACAGGGAACGCCAGCAGGGCACCCTCGCCGTCATCTACGAACTCGACCAGGAAAACGAGCGAGGCCGCCGCGCGGACGCTGCCCGGGGCCATTACGACAAGACGGCGTACCCGTAAGGCTCGTACCAGGAAGTGCCAGGTAACCGGCGAGTAACTTGCTCCCGCCGGCCGAGGCCTCCTCCCAGCCTCCCCGTCACGGCGTACCCGTAAGGCTCGTACCAGGAAGTGCCAGGTAACCGGCGAGTAACTTGCGTGGTCCTGTAGTCGGGCGGTCTACACGGGGAATTGGCCGATGACGCCGTTGTAGCTGGCCTGGGCGTCGGGCAGGGCGAGACGGCTGTAGATTTCCAGCGAGGTGCGGGAGCAGTGGCCGGAGTAGGGCTGGATGAGGGCATCGTCGATGCCCTGGGTTTTGAGCCAGGTGAACAGGAAGTGCCGGAGCCGGTGGGGTGGCATGTTGTGGGCCAGGCCGGCTTTGCGGGCGTAGCGGGCGAGCATGGCGCGGACGCCGCGGGTGGAATACGGCTTCTTCCACGACGACTCGAACAAGAACACTGCGCCGTTGGCGCGGGCGGCGGCGATGTGCAGGGCGAGGGTCTCCCTGAACGAGGCGGGGAACGGCACGTACCGGTCTTTGCCGCCCTTGCCGTTGGTGATGCGGATCCTGCAGGCGTCCAGGTCGGCGTCAGTCAGGCGGATCGCGACGAGTTCGGCGACCCGGACGCCGGTGTAGAGCAGGGTCTTGATGAGCACGATGTCGCCGCTGCGGCGGGCGGTCCACACCGTCTGGTAGTAGCGGCGGATCTCCGCCTCGGCCGGCACGTACGGCAGTTTCTTCGCCGTGGTGGCCACCTCGACGCCGAGCTCGTTGCGCAGGTGCCGGAACACCTCTTTGAGGTAGGCGTAGTCAGGGCGTTCACCGCGCAGGTGCCGGGCGAGCTGGCGGGCTTTGCGCCTGGCCGGGGTGCGCTGTGCCGGGCCGCTGTCCTCACCCATCGCCTCGGGCCTGCCCGGGGCGGATCTCGGCGTAGTGATATTCCTCCAGATCCGTCTCCGCAAGGTATGCGTAGCGGTCGGCGACTCCGTCGATCCAGTCGTTGACGACCGGGGCCGGGACGTAAGAGATCCGCGCCCACCCGAACGTGGCGGCGATCTGGAGGCCGCTGCTGCTCATCGAGATGCCGAGGCGCGTTTCCGGGTCGAGGCGGACCAGTGCCATGTGGGTCTTGTACCGGGTCACGCCGTGCGTGTCGGTCTTCTCGAGCGGGTACTGCCTGATCGCACCGGAAATGCCCGTGTCGAGCTTCCAGCGGCATCCCGGCCAGGCAGCCTGTTCTGACTGGTTCATCTCGACGAGTGACTTGACGTCGGTGAACTCCGGATCCGTGGCGATGTCGAACATCGCGTTGCGGCCACCGCGGAGCAGGGCGTCATCGCCCCGGCTGGCGAAGGCCCACGCGACGAGGTATTCGGTCAGGAACTGCCGCAGCGGACCGTAAGCCCCGTCCTCGATGGTGAGACTGCCGCCCTGCGGCGGCCGGGGAGGCAGAGGCTGGAGGATCATCATCTTGCTGGCCGCCATCGGGCACTACCTCCGGATCGCTGGGATGATCTGACCGTAACCGCATGGTCTGACAGGACCGCCCGGGGCCGGGCCGTGCGCCCTTCGCCGGCCGGGCCATCCCGTCCGTCGAACGATTACCTGGCATCTAGACACGAGATCTGGCCGAGTGATGCCGGGCATTGACTCGGGGGGCCAGCAGGGGCGAACTAGCTACAGTCTGTTTATGGCCAATGCGGCGATCTGGCTCCTGGTATCGACCGGCCACCAAGACATTGACGATCAGCTCCCAGGACCTAGAGCGCTTCACCGCGCACCACGGCTATAGGGTGACGGAGGCTAGTGGTCAAGATCTGCCTCCCGTCGCGCGGCTTCAGCTTCTGCCGTGCGACCCAGGCCATCCAGTGCACTAGCGAGAACCTGTAGCGAGCTGGCCAGGTCAGCCCGGTACCGGTCGGGGTCGGCCGCGGCCAGCTCCCGCCGGATCTCGACCGCATCCTGGGCGGGCGGCAGCGCCTCGGCGGGGCGGCCCAGCTCCCAGAAAAAGACTCCAAGGTTGGAGAGCGCGTTGGCTAGGTCAGGCCGGTACCGGTCGGGGTCGGCGTCGGCCAGCTCCCGCCGGATCTCCACCGCCTCCCGGGCCACTGGCAGCGCCTCGGCCGGGCGGCCCAGCTCCGACGACAAGACGCCGAGGTTGGCCAGCGAGCGGGCCAGATCGGGCCGGTACCGGTCGGGGTCGGCGTCGGCCAGCTCCCGGTAGGCATCCACCGCCTCCTCGACAGAAGGCAGGGCCTCAGCCGGGCGGCCCAGCTCCGACGACAAGATGCCGAGGTTGGCCAGCGAGCGGGCCAGATCGGGCCGGTACCGGTCCGGGTAGGCGTCGGCCAGCTCCCGCTGGATCTCTATCGCCTCCCGGGCCACCGGCAGCGCCTCGGCCGGGCGGCCCAGCTCCCCGAGCCGACCGCCGAGGTTGAACAACGAGGTGGCCAGGCCGGGCCGGTACCGGTCGGGGTCGGCGTCGGCCAGCTCCCGGTAGGCGTCGACCGCCTCCCGGGCCACTGGGAGCGCCTCGGCCGGGCGGCCCAGCTCCGGCAACAAGACGCCGAGGTTGACCAGCGAGGTGGCCAGGCCGGGCCGGTACCGGTCCGGGTAGGCGTCAGCCAGCTCCCGGTAGGCGTCGACCGCCTCCCGGGCCACCGGCAGCGCCTCGGCCGGGCGGCCCAGCTCCGGCAACAAGACGCCGAGGTTGGCCAGCGAGCGGGCCAGATCGGGCCGGTACCGGTCCGGGTGGGCGTCGGCCAGCTCCCGCTGGATCTCTATCGCCTCCCGGGCCACCGGCAGCGCCTCGGCCGGGCGGCCCAGCTCCCAGAACAAGATGCCGAGGTTGGCCAGCGAGCGGGCCAGATCGGGCCGGTACCGGTCCGGGTCGGCGTCGGCCAGCTCCCGGCAGACATCCACGGCCTCCCGAGTCGGCGGCAGCGCTTCGGCCGAACGCCCGAGCGCCCAGAGCCGGCCGCCGAAGTTGGACAGCGATGTGGCCAGGTCGCGCCGGTACCGGTCGGGGTAGGCGTCGGCCAGCTCCCGGTAGGCATCCACCGCCTCCCCGGTCACCGGCAGCGCCTCGGCCGGGCGGCCCAGCTCCGACAACAAGACGCCGAGGCTGACCAGCGAGGTGGCCAGGCCGGGCCGGTACCGGTCGGGGTCGGCGTCGGCCAGCTCCCGGTAGGCATCCACCGCCTCCTCGACAGAAGGCAGGGCCTCAGCCGGGCGACCGGTCTGGAGAAGAGTGATACCCAGCCAGCTCAGCCAGCGAGCTCGCAGCCCTTGGTTGCCGACGGGCACCAGCTGAAGGATACGGCGGGTAACCGCGACAGCAGCCTCGGCTAGCGCCGCTGACGGGTAGGGGATGGCGGCGGAGATCGCGGTCAGCAGCTCGACATCACCGGGCAGCCCGGCCACGACCTGTTCCAGCAGTGGCAGCACCGGCTCCAGCAGCGCCCTGGCCGCCTCCTGCTGGTCGACCGCCGCGCGGCCCAGTAGCGTCAGCGCCCGCAGCGCCTGCCGCTCATCCAGCCCGCTCAGGCACCGCTCGGCCAGCTCTGGAGATGCGGTCAGCTGCGCGAGCACCAGACGTTCGGCTAGCCGGTCCGGGCGCAGCGACCCCAGCCACTCCAGGCCGCCACCGTCCGACGGCACGCCCTCGGGCGGGTACAGATCCCGTAGCCAGCACGCCACCTTCACCGACGCCACTGCGCCCGGCAGCCGCACCAGCAGCTCCACCGCCTGACTCTGCGAGTCCGCACCCAGCAGCGCCCCCGCCGCCACAATCTGCCGCAGCGTCGCCACCGTCATCCCCGCCGATCCTGTAAGCAGTCCCAGTTGTTCGGCGGTGCCCTGCCAGAACCGCTCCTCATGCCCCAGCAGCTCATCCAGTACATCTGCCACCGACACCTCCACCTGTTCCCCCGCACCGGCTGACCGCAGCACTGCCACCAGTGCCGCAGCGTGCAAGTCCAGCACCCGGACTGCCCCCGACCCCATCTCCAAGTTCACCCGCGACGGCGGCGGCAGCCCCAGCGCAGCGGCGAACACCGGCACCGCCGCCAGCACCAGCTCGGTGTTCGACAGCTCCCCGGATACCGCCGTCGGCAGCGGCTCATTCCCGCCCGCGACCGCCAGCAGGTCCCGGACCGCAGGCTCCCCGGCGCTCAGCCGGTCCCACCATTCTCCCGCGCTGCGCGCCAGCAGCAGCAGCCGCACTGGCCCTGCATCGGCGGCCACCTCTCGCAGCAACTGCGGCAGCCTGATCCGGGTCTCGGCATAATCGACCACCAGCAGCACCCGGCCCGGCCATCCCCATCGCGCCGCACGCAGCGCCGAGGCTCCATCGTGATCGCTGACACGCACGCACCGCCACCCGCGCGGATCCAGCCGGGCGCACAACTCCACCGACAATCGTGTCTTGCCGACACCGCCGGACCCCGTCACGAGTCGCACCCCGCGCGGCTGGCCGTCCTCACACCAGGTCAGCAGCTCGGCTAGCTCCCGGTCCCGGCCCACGAATTTCACCAGCCCCCGACGAGGATCTAGCAGCCCCGCTGGCCCCCCGCCGGGCAGCTCGCTCACTCGGCGTAGCGCCTCCCGAGCTGAGGCCACGTTCGCTTCCAGTCGCGCCAGCTGCGCGCGACGGCGCAGCACAGCCTCGCGGATCCCCGGAACATATCCAGCCGTAACGGCCGCCAGCGCGGTCAACACCGCTCCGATCAGCAGCCCCAGCGGCCCCTTTATCACGCCCGCTGCAACGGTCGCCCACACAGTCAAAGCGACGACCCATAGCACCGCCGCCAGCGTCGGAGTCTTCCACCCCACGCCCAAACTCATATCAGCCTCGTTCCGCGGCAGCCAGCTGACACCCACGAAGCGCGTCCAGGTCGGACCGGTGCTCGAGCGAGTCCTCGGCCCGGAGCACCGGGCCACCGTGTCCGCCCGGCACGAGCTCGCCCGCTAGACCAGGCCGCCCGGCAGGCCGCCACGGTGCGCCGCATGTACCAAGCGGCCGGCCCGGACGGCAAACGGCAGCACACAGTCGCCGAGATCGCCGAAGCCGTCGGCGTGCACCGCACCACCGTGTACGACTACCTCAAGAAGGAGCGCTGACATTGGCCGCCGACCCCGCAGGACACACCCCGGCACGCCGGGCAGGTCGTCCGCCGCGTGCTGCTCCGCCGGAACATCGTCATCGACGCGGAGACCGCGCACCTCGTCGCCGCCGCCGTCCAGGCCGCGCTCCAAGCCGGTGCGCCTTCCCGGCTGCCCCGCCGACGCCCGCGTGTTCCCGCCGGCGACTGCGAGCCGCTGTTCTGACCCGACATCGGCTACCGGGCTCGTCTGGGGCTGGTGACACTTTCGTTAACGGCACCCCTACCTTGCGGCCCGCCGTAGCTATAGGGGTCCCGATAGTACCGGCGGAAAAACCAACGGATATACCTCTGACCTGCGGAGGCTCGGCGGGTTCTTGGCCCCGGGCGCCGGGGCTCCGGGTGTCCGGTTGGGGAACGCGTCTTACGGACGCCACAGCAGTCCCCAGCTACGTACCGGCCGCGTCCTGGCCGGCGAGATGCCGCATGACGCGTCTGGCACCGGCCTGGCCGACCTCGAACGCCTGATGGCCGGCCAGCCACTGCCAGGCGGTCACGACCGGATCGTCGCCGGAGTCGCTCGTGAT
>WNGL01000704.1_pt1 | contig 39789 bp, 37 predicted proteins | sample 5400591 | NCBI WGS metagenome assembly WNGL01 (sample SAMN13153377, study PRJNA577476) | soil metagenome | isolation source: 80 cm soil or saprolite under Garry oak tree replicate 1 | place: USA:California | collected 2016-06-15
ACGGCTCGGCAGGCACGAATTCACACGAATTAAGAAGGCAGAAACCATTTATAAGAAATCGGTGTCCATTAGTGTCTATTCGTGGTTAACGCGTCGTGAATCATGTCTTGATCCGTGTGATCCGTGATGAAATTATTTCCCCTTTTCCTCGCAGAGTTTTTGGAAAGCGGGATCGCCGCGCAACGGGTCCCAGATCGGATCGAGCCTGAGAAGGGCCGGCGTAACAGGCGTGCCGTAAAACCAGCTCATATATGGCGTTTGTAACAACTGCTTGAGAGTCGAGATCGCGCGGCTATTCTCGCCGAACATCGTCTGAATTATCGCCAAGTTCTCGTCGACACTAGGTCTGTACACCGGATCTTTAGCACGGGTCCCAAGCATAATTGCACGTTGCGCTTCCCTTAGGGCCGAGTCCTTATTCCCCATCGCGGCGTAGGCTTGAGACAGGCTTGCCGCGATGAAGTCAGCCTCTGGTTGATCTCTGTAGCGCTGCTCGAGTGTATTGCGCGCCTGTTCAGCGGTAGTCTTTGCGCCAGCCGTATCGCCAGCAAGGCGCTGCATCAAAGTAAGCTCCACCTGATCAGAGGCCTTGTCGTACTGAGAATCATAATGAAATTGAGCCAGTCGGGCTTGCAGTAATCGAACAGCTTCACTGTAATTTCGTTCAAGTCTCAACTGAAGGGTCTTGATTTCGGAGGCAAACGCAGAAGAAGTCTCCTTTGTTCCGGATAGCCATCTAGCGGCTTCTTGCAAGTTACCCTCACCCTGATAGATGCTGGCCTTTGCCGCTATCGCATCCGGATCGTTTGGCTTAAGGTCTAATACTCGATCATAGAGCTTTAGCGCAGCTGGGAATTGTCGAAGCTCGGTGTAAGGCACTGCCGCCCTCATGAGTAACAGCTCATTACGTGGGTCCAGGGCTAGGGCTTGCTCGTAGTAAGTAATGCTTTGATCCCAGTTTCCCTCGCGTCGGGCAATTAAGCCGAGGGCCATTGGCACCTCGCTGCTACTTGGCAACATTTTGCTGACGCGCTCGAACGTGGTTTTCGCGGACGCGTAATCACGCAACACCCAGAATTGATAATAACCCAATGCAAGCAAAGTATCAGGCGAGTCCGGCGCCAGCCTCTGCGCATTCTCCAAAGCACGATTCGCAGCCTCGCCCTGAGCAGCGAGAGTAGGCTCGAGGCGGATAAAGTAGAGAAGTGCGTCGGCGCGAGAAAGCCGCGCCCAAGCAAGCGCAAAATTGGGGTCAAGCTCAACCGCCCGCTCATAAAAACCGGGAACTTTCCACATATCGCGTACTTCAAAAGCCAGGCCGCGCAGATACGCATCGTAAGCCTGCGGATTGTTTGTCGGTTTGACTGCTAATGCCTGCTCCTCGCGACCGGTCAGCTTGGCTTGCAACGACTCCGCTATTCGCTTGGCGACCTCGCTCTCGACCCCTAAGATGTCAGTCAACTTCCGGTCGTAGGTGTCTGCCCAGAGATGGGAATCGGTTTGTGCGTTAACCAACTGGACGTTGACCCGCACCTGGTCGGCCGCTTTTTGCACGCTACCCTCAAGAATGTTCGCCACGCCAAGCTGCTTCGCGATCTCGGCAAGATTGCGAGGTTTGTTCTGATAGTGCTGCGTGGAAGTGCGCGAAATTACTTTTAAGTCTGCGATGCTAGCCAGCCGCGTCAGGATCTCCTCTTGAATGCCGTTCGCGAAATAGGCGTTCTCTGGATCGCCGCTCAGATTTTCAAACGGCAAAACAGCGACTCCGTTTGTTACCGGATGACCAATAAATTCACTTTTCCAAACGATCCAGCCCGCAGCTGCCGCCAGTGCCATCAGCGACGCTGCAAGTAGCGCGCTTGTTGGGTTCCGTCGCACCCATTTCTTTCCACGGGTGAAAACTCCAGTGTGCCGGGCTTGGATTGGTTCGTGCTTTAGCCAATGTTCCAAGTCTTCGGCAAGCGCAAGAGCGGAAGCGTATCGACGCTTTGGATCTTTCTCGAGGCATTTGAGACAGATTGTTGAGAGATCGCGATCGATTTTCGGATTTAACTGGCGCGGTTGCCGCGGATCGGTGTCAAGGACTAGCTTGATCGTCTCGTAGGTTGTTCCACCGGCAAACGGCGGCTGACCAGTGAGCAATTGGTAAAGTACTGCGCCAAGTCCATAGACATCTGTGACCTTGCTGATAGCCGCGTTGTTTCCCACTGCTTGTTCTGGCGCCATGTAACTTGGCGTGCCCAATACTTCCATCGTGCGCGTGACCGTGCTTTCTGTCTCGACCAGTCGCGCCAGCCCGAAGTCGGTCAGATGCGGTTCGCCTTTCCCATCGAGCAGGATGTTTCCGGGTTTGATGTCACGATGCAGGATGCGATGCTCGTGGGCATACTCCACCGTCCGCGCTAACTTGACGATTAATTCGACTGCGCACCGGATCGGCATTGGTTCGCGCTTGAGGATCGCATCGAGTTGTCCGCCTTCGATGAGTCCCATGCTGAAGTAGCAAGCGCCGTCGCGTTCGCCGACGTCATAAATTGGAACGATGCAGGGATGGTTTAGTCTGGCAGCCGCTTCCGCTTCCAGACGAAAGCGCTTGACGTGGACTTTCGTGGCCCACTGGCCAAGTCCAATCACTTTTAACGCAACTAGCCGGTTGAGACTTTTCTGCCGAGCACGAAACACGACTCCTTGACCGCCGCGGCCAATTTCCTCCAGCAACTCATAGTCGCCCAGTTCTCCCAGTATCTCCGCGAACCGCTCGCTCCTCGTGCCATATTGCCTTGGTGTTAGACCGGGCGGGCCCTGGTCCTCATTCGCAAGTGCGCGAAGGCCAGCCTTAAGAAGGCAACGTGGGCATGCTCCTTCTGGCGCGTCGGGTTGGATTTCCGCCCCGCACTTTGGACAAGGTCTGAGTACAGTCGTCATTATCGGAGAGTCCCTCGTGCGCTGCCCTCTGTTAGTGCGTAAAATTCTATCATAGGTTACGCCTGTACCACACCAATGAGATGGCGCAGTTCATCTTCTATGTCGCCAGGTATGATAACCGTGTGCGAGATCTCTTCCCGCAGTAAGGTTTGGTAACGCTGACGAAATCGGCAAAAGACTTTGTTTGACCGCGTTCTCCGTCATGTCGAACTCACTGGCGATCTCAGCCTGTGAAGGCCGCCCGGGTTCGTCCATGAGCATTTTCTTCATCTGATCAAAGAACCGCAGATTGCCCGCACTGCGATACTCGTCTCGCAGCCGCCTCATCACTTGCTCCAGAACCGTAAACGCCCAACGACGTTCATAGATTTGGTCGGCCGTCAACCTGTCGCTCCGTTCAACATCGATGCGCTCACCCTTACGAAGTTCCTGGGACGGGATCAGCTGCTCTCCTTGTCCTCGCTTGATCGCTATGGCACGACGCCCTTCGTCGGCTAGAAAATTTTTGAGCGACGCAAGCAGATAGAAACGAAGCCGCCCCTTCTCCTTGCGGACGGTATTCAAGTCTTTGCGCTCCAATAGCAGCGCCAAAAATCCCTGGGTAAGATCCCCAGCCTCATTTGGCTCAATACCTTGTCGCTGTACGAAGCTATAAATGGGTCGCCAATAAATGCGGCAAAGTTTCTCCAGCGCTTCTCGGGCCGCTCGCAATTCGCTTTGCGCGTCCAGCACCACGCTCCAGCGCGTGGTAGTAAACGGCACCGCCGCTTTTTTTCCGGCACCTGCGGCAAGAATCGCGGTCGGATTGCGAGTCTTCGGCGCGATCGGCTTAGGAAGATCGACATCTTCCGCGCGCTTAATTCCTTCCGGCGTCAGCTCAAACGCCCATGCTAAGATCAATGCGGCCGGAAAACCAATTACAAGCAAAAGCACTACCAGACGTACCGCCCAATTTGGAATTTCAAAAAAAGGAAAGATCTGGCTAGCGACCTGCATCAGCAACCAAGCCACGACAGCGTAGGCGATAGCAACTTTGCAAACGTTGCGCCGCTTGAGCTCAGCGAATAAGTCGCGCGAGTTCACTGCCCCTCCCCAGGGCACCCTGGGAAGCCTCCTTCCCCAAAAGCATTCGGAGCCCCGCACGTTCGGCAAATTCTAAGTACAGTCGTCATTGTCGGAGAGTCTCTCGTACTCTCCCTTTGTACTCCGTAAAATTGTGCCATACGTTACGCCTCGAGTACCGCAATGAGATGGCGCAGCTCATCTTCGATATCGCCGGGCGTCGCAACGGTGTGAGCAATCTCCTCTCGCAATAACGATTGATAGCGTTGCCGAAATCGGTAAAACGCCTGCCGAATTGCATTTTCGGTCATCCCCAAGCGCGCGGCGATCTCCGCCTGTGATGCCGCGCCCGGTTCATCCGGTAACAACTCCTTTAACGAATCAAACAACGCGGCATTACCTGCCACGCGGTATTCATCCTTCAATCGGCTGAGCACGCGCTCCAGAACCGTCAAAGCCCACCGGCGTTCGTAAATCATTTCAGCAGTCACCGGATCTGCTGGTTCCATGTCGATCCACCCGTCCGCACGCAAGTCTTCCAGCGGGATGAGCCGCTGTCCTTCCCCCCGCTTGATCGCCATCGCGCGACGTTGCTCGTCGGCCAAAAAATATTTCAGCGCTCCAAGCAGAAATGAACGAAGTCGTCCTTTTTCTTTGCGGATGGCACTGAGACTTCTGCGCTCCAACAGCTGCGCGAAAAAACCCTGGGTAGTATCCTCCGCCTCCTCTAGCCCAACGCCCTTTCGCCGCAGGAAGGCATAAATGGGTCGCCAATACGTGCGGCAAAGTTTCTCGAGTGCTTCTTGTGCAGCTGGCGATTCGCCTTGTGCCTCTAACACCACGCTCCAGTGCGTGGTGGCAAACGTCGCCGCGCCATGATGAGCATCTCCGCCAATCGCGGTTAATGAAGTCACGTCATCCTGGGCGGGCACGGGGCCATCCAACTAAAAACTCGCGCTAAGATCAAGCCAGGAGAATTCAAGATCAATGATTTCCGGCACGCTCCGGCGTTGAGCTAAAACTGTGCGAGCCGCGCAGGGGTAATCGGTACAAACTCGCTTTCGTGCAAAACGACTCGCCTGGTCCCGCGCAGAAGCTGCCACCACTGCTTCGCCGAGCCGATCGCGATCAGGAGCACGAGGACGAGAAAGAAAATCGCGACCAACGCGTCGAACCGCCAGACGCCTGCCTGCCGCACCAAATCAGCCGCCCTGGCAGGATCGGCACTTCCGGCTGCCTCGTGCAAAAGCGAACGCGCGCCGCTCAAAAAGCCAAGTCTCGGATCAGGCGAAAAAACCTTCAGGTAACCAGCCGAAAACGTAACGACGCACATGAACGCAAGCGGCAAAACGGTGACGAGAACATATTTCGCCTTATGCATTTTGATCAGAATCGTCGTGGCGAGGCAGAGCGCGACTACCGAGAGCAATTGATTGGCCAGCCCGAAGAGGGGCCAAAGCGAGTTAATGCCACCGAGCGGATCGATCACTCCCTCGTACAAGAACCAGCCCCACCCAGCGACCAGCAACACGCTTGAAAACAGGTTTGCGCTCCACGAACGCGTGTTACCAAGTGGACGCCAGAGATTGCCCAGGAAATCTTGAAGCAAAAAGCGCCCTACGCGCGTTCCCGCATCGATCGTTGTGAGGATGAAAAGCGCCTCAAACATGATGGCGAAATGATACCAAAGCGCCAAGGCGGCCGGGCTGGCGGAAACTCGAGAGAACATGTCCGCCATGCCGACGGCAAAAGTTGGTGCGCCTCCAGCGCGATTGAACATGGTGGACTCACCCAGGTTAGCGGCCAGCTTCTGCATTTCCATTTCGGTTACCGGGAATCCAGCGGCGGAAACTTCTGCGACCACTCCCGCGGGTGCGCCTTTCGTGTTGATTGCAAAATATTCGCCCGGTTGCAGCACGCACGCCGCGATCATTGCCATCAGAGCGACCATCATTTCGGTTACCATCGCGCCGTAACCGATAGTACGTATTCGCGATTCGCGCCTCAGCATTTTCGGCGTCGTGCCTGAGGCAATCAGAGAATGAAAACCTGAAACTGCGCCGCACGCGATGGTAATGCATACAAAGGGAAAGACTGGACCGGCAAACACGAGGCCGCTGCCGTCGATGAATTTTGTGATGGCCGGCATTTGCAATGTGGGATGGATCAGCACCACAGCTGCCGCGAGCATGGCAACCGTGCCAAGCTTCAAAAAGGTGCTCAGATAATCGCGCGGCGTGAGCAGCATCCATACCGGCAGGATGGAGGCGGCCAGGCCATAAATCATGATCGCCCATGCGAGCCATTTTTGGTCGTGTCGAAACCACGCCTCAATCGCAGGAAAATGCGCGAGAAATTGTCCGCCCCAAACGCCAAATGCCAACCCGAGCAATCCAAAAATAGTGATCGCAATCACGCTCACTTTTCCCGTGCGCAAACCGATTCCCATGATCAACGCCACCGGGATGGTCGTCGCGATGGTGAAAACGCCCCATGGACTTTGTGCAAGGGCCTGGACGACGACCAGCGCGAGCACCGCCAGCAAAATAATCATGATTGCCAGCACACTGATCAGCGCGGGTGCGCCGACGCCAGGCCCGATTTCTTCTTTCACCATTTGACCAAGCGTTTTGCCGCCGCGCCGGATCGACGCGAAAAGCACGATCATATCGTGCACGCCCCCTCCGAGCGTCGCGCCGATCAGAATCCAGAGCGTGCCGGGCAGGAAACCAAATTGCGCTGCGAGCACCGGACCCACCAGCGGTCCCGGACCGGCGATTGCCGCAAAGTGATGCCCGAAAACCATCCAGCGATTTGTCGGCACATAGTCCTTGCTGTCGTTTTGCAGGATCGCCGGTGTGGCTCGCTCGTCATTGAGCAGCAATACTTTTGCCGCCAGCCATTTGCTGTAAAAACGATAGCTGATGCAAAGCGCGCAAAGGCCTGCCACGATAATCCAGAGGGCGCTGATTCGTTCGCCGCGGGAGAGCGCCAAAACGACGATCGCCCACAATCCCAGCGCCGAAACGGCGAACCAGAGCAGCTTCTTCCAGAAACTCATCCAGCTAGCAGTTTATTGAAATTGTTGCCGTGCGCCAGAACGTGTGATGTATCTATGCATGCGATTCGGTCACAAGATTAAAAAGCTGGTAAGCGGCCAGGGATTATCCAGCGCAAGAAAGCATACGCTCCGGTTTTTCCGGATGAACCGATTTCCGCTGGAGACAAAACGCGTTATTGAGACAATCGATCCAGCAGCTTTCGAGCAGATTCGCCAGCGATATGCCGTCGAAAATCCCGGCGAGCATTGGCCGAAGTATCTCGACCTTGACCGCTGGATCGATATGAACATTCGCCGGATTCGTGAGACCGAGCTCGATTTGGCGCGCCGAAAGCGCATTCTCGACCTTGGCTGCGGCGCGGGATATTTTCTCTACATCGCCCAACTGCTCGGGCATTCGGGGCTCGGACTCGATGTGGACTACGTGCCCATGTTTGCAGACATCACTCGCCTCCTCGGCGTTCGTCGTGTAATTCAGCGAATCCGCGCTTTCGAGCCACTCCCCAACCTCGGGGCAAAGTTCAATTTCGTCACGGCCTTCATGATATGCTTCAACAACCACAAACAAGCCAACCTTTGGGGCGTGGCCGAGTGGGAATTCTTTCTCGACGACCTCGCCAGGCATCTTGCGCCGCGCGGCCGCGTCTGGCTCGAGTTAAATCGCGAGTATGACGGGACCTTTTATACGCCGGAACTAGGAGAATTCTTTCAGCGACGTGGCGCCACAATTGACGAGCACAAAATAATTTTTAATTCAGGGCTTCCCGCGCCTGCTTCAACTTCGCCAATTGCACGCTGAAATCCTTTAGGCGTTGCCGGTGTTCCTCGACAACGGCTGTCGGCGCGCGGTTGATAAACGACTTGTTTTTTAACTTGGCATCGACTGTTCGCAATTCGCTTTCGATCTTTGCAATTTCCTTATCCAGCCGTTCTCGCTCTCCTGCTTTGTCCGCTGCGCTGGTCGCCAGGAAAATCTCTCCGAGCGGTGTGACCGCGACAGGGTTGCCAGCCTGCGCTTGATATTCTGGGTCCAACGTTACTTCTTCGGCATTTAACAGGCGGGCAATCGTGGGAATTTCATCGAAGATAGATTTATCATCGGTGCGTAAAATAAAACGTATCTTCCTGTTGGATTGGAGCTTGACTTCCGCACGAAGATTTCGCCCAGCTTGAATCGTCTCATAAATATTCGAAACCGCTCGACGCTTGCGCGTAACATCAACATTGTCCAAACGCGTTCGCTCCGGCAGGGGCGCGAATTGAATTGAACCTTTTCCAAAACCGAGCAGCGACCAAAGCTCCTCCGTGATGTGCGGCATGAATGGATGAAGCAATCGCAAGAATGCTGAGAGCACAAACTCCATTACCGCCAGCGCGGATTTCTTTCGTGCTTCGTCATCGGCAAAGATTTCCGTCTTCGCTGCTTCGACGAACCAGTCGCAATAGTCGCTCCAAAAGAAATCGTAAAGGCGCTGTGCGACCGTATTGAACTGATACTGCCGATGCGCGATCTCAATTGCGTCGATCGTCTCGTTCAATCGCGCGAGGACCTCAACCGCGTACATCGATAGTTGCTGATTGTCGATCTTCGGCGCGGCGTCGCTCGGTCCATGCATTTGTCGGAAGCGAGCGGCATTCCAAAGTTTGGTGGCGAAGTTTCGGCCTTCTTCGATTTGTTTTTCATCGAAGCGGATGTCCTGACCGCGGGGCGCTATGCGCATAAGACCGAAGCGCAAACCATCGGCGCCAAATTTGTCGATCAACTCCAGCGGATCAGGCGAGTTGCCGAGCGACTTCGACATTTTGCGCCCTTGCTTGTCACGAATTAGTCCCGTGAAATAAACGTCGCGGAATGGGATGTTATCTTCGGCGCGATCAGATTTTCCAGGCTTAAACTCGAGGCCGGCGATAATCATTCGCGCGACCCAGAAGAAAATAATGTCGGGCGCAGTCACGAGCGCACTCGTAGGATAAAATTTCTTCCGCGTTTCTTCATCCATGGTTTCGTAAGCCCAAAGCCACGACGAAAACCACGTGTCGAGCGTGTCGGGGTCTTGCATCCAATTTTCGGGATTGGCCGGAGGATCGATGCCAACATAGATTGTCTCAGCAGTTTGGGATTTGGAACCTGGGGTTTGGGATTTCTGGTACCATGCCGGTATCCGGTGCCCCCACCACACTTGGCGGCTAATGCACCAGTCCCGAATATTTTCGAGCCATTGCGCGTAAACCTTTTCCCAATGCGCAGGAAAGAAGCGGATCAGATGGTCGCGCACGACGGCGAGCGCCTCTTTTGTTTTGGGGTAACGCAGGAACCATTGCTCGCTGATCCGTGGCTCTATCGGCACGTCGCTGCGCTGGCTGAAGCCGACATTGTTTTGATACGACTCCGTTTTCGATAGCAACGCCGTCTGCTCTAATAATTCGGCGGCTTTTTTGCGCGCTTCGAATCGATCGAGCCCGTCTAATTCTGGAACGGCCGGACAATTGATTTTCCCATCGCGATGCAAAACATCGACAACCGGCAGGTTGTGACGCTGTCCGATCTCGAAGTCGAGTGTGTCGTGCGCAGGCGTGACTTTCAAAACACCCGTCCCGAATTCCGGGTCGATCGCTTCGTCGGCGATGATGGGAAGTTTCTCGCGCGCAAGCGGACGCCACACGTGTTTGCCGATTAGATCGACATAGCGCTTATCGCTGGGATGAGCTGCCACGGCTGTATCGGCCATGATCGTTTCCGGCCGAGTCGTCGCGACTTCAATGAAGTGTCCAGGCTCTTCCACAATTTCATAACGAACGTAGTAAAGGTTTCCCTTTTGTGGCTTGGAAATGACTTCTTCGTCGGACAGCGCGGTCTGCGCCGACGGGTCCCAGTTAATCATGCGACGCCCGCGATAGATCAGCCCATTGTCATAAAGATCGACAAAAACCCTTTGGACGGCAGCGACGTAATCATCGTCGAGCGTGTATCGCTGCCGCGACCAGTCGCACGAACACCCGAGTCGCTTGAGTTGTTCGATGATTATCCCGCCATGTTTATTTTGCCATTCCACCATCCGGCGGAGGAATTCCTCGCGACCTAAATCTTGACGCGTTACTCCTTCGTTTTTGCGCAGCCACTTTTCGACCGCTGTTTGGGTAGCAATGCCGGCATGATCCATGCCTGGAAGCCAAAGAACTTCAAAGCCCTGCATTCGCGCACGACGCACGAGAATGTCCTGGATCGTGTTGTTGAGAACGTGACCGAGCGTCAAAACGCCAGTGATATTCGGCGGTGGAATAACAATCGAGAACGCCGGCTTCATCGAATGCGGGTCGGCCTCGAAATCGCGATTGTCGATCCAACGCCGATACCACTTCGGCTCAACGCTTTTCGGGTCGTACGTTTTCGGAAGTTCAGGCATCGCGAATGAAATCATCCGAAGGCGCGGCGCGTTTGCAAACTTAAGGTAGTGCGCGAACCCGGGCGGAGGTTAGGCATCTCTGCCTGACTCGGCGGGCGGGCTTCCAGCCTGTCTTTCCCTATTTGCGTTGTCGTTCAACCGACAAGCAAGATGCTTGTCGGCCGAGACAGCCTGGAAGGCTATCCTCCGGTCCGTCCCTACCATAACGTGCTTGCGCCATGTTGCGGCAACCGTCACCTTCTTGCTCCATGAGCGACCCGCGGCCGATCGGCGTATTCGACTCTGGCATTGGCGGGCTCACGGTCGTCAAAGCGCTGCACAAGCTGTTGCTTAACGAGAACATATTTTACCTCGGCGACACAGCGCGGGTTCCTTACGGCGGCAAAAGCGCGGTCACGGTTGAGCGTTACAGCTTGGAAATGACCGATATGCTGGCCGATGAGGACGTAAAGATCATCGTGATCGCCTGCAATACTGCCTCGTCGCTGGCGCTGCCAAAGCTGGAGAAGACGCTTTCGGTTCCGGTCATCGGCGTGATTAAGCCGGGTGCAGAGGCGGCCATTGCCGTGACGCGCAACCGACACGTCGGCGTAATCGGCACACGAGCCACGATCAAAAGCAGCGCTTATGAACGGGCGCTGCGCTCGTTTGATCCGAAGATCAACATTTCCGCGCGTGCGTGTCCCTTGCTTGTGCCACTGATCGAGGAAGGCTGGCTGGATGACGATCTCACCGACCGAGTTATTGCACGTTACCTCACGCCGTTGGTTGCCAAAGGGATTGATACACTGGTCCTCGGCTGTACTCATTATCCACTGCTGAACGGTGCGATCGCTCGTTTCCTTGGGGACAAAGTTAAACTCGTCGATTCGGCCGGTAATTGCGCGCGAGCAGTCCAGGAACTCTTGGATCGACAATTGCTCCGCGCCCCAGCGGAAAATGCCGGCGCTCTGGAAGTAGCACTCACTGACGCGCCCGACAGTTTCTTGCGTGTCGCGCGCGAGGCCTTGAAGCTCGAGATTGATCAAGTCCAGCTGCGTGAAGTTCTCCATCCATCGCCCCGCTAATCTTTAGCGCGTGACTTTTTGGCAGACTCTTCACGACCAGCTCGTAAGAGTGATCGACCATTTTCCGCAAGTCCAAGTCCGGAATCTCTCCGCCTAGCTCGACCGTATTCCAATGTTTCTTGTTCATGTGATAGCCGGGACGGACTTGTTCGTATCGATCGCGCAATTCAAGCGCGAGATCGGGATCACATTTCAAATTCGCGGTTGCTGGAATCTCATCGAGGGCGGCTAGCGCGAACATTTTGCCGCCGACTTTGAAAACGAGAACGTCCTCACCGAATGGCGTGCCCTCAGTAGCGCCTGGCTTGCGCAGGCAGTATTCGCGAAATTGTTCCAAGTCCATTTGAATAATTTGTAGTCTCGACTTGTCGGGCTACAAGTCAGCGAATCCGCGACATGAGGATGCCCGCAAGATCTTCGATCGCCACCCGCTCCTGTTTCATTGAATCGCGCTCGCGCAATGTGACCGTATCGCGCAGCGTCGCATCGTTCTCGCCCAGCGTCTCAAAGTCGACGGTCACGCCGAATGGGGTGCCGATTTCATCCTGACGCCGATACCGGCGTCCGATCGCGCCGCCCTCGTCATAGAAGACGTTCATTTGCGGCCGCAGAAGATCGATAATCTCTTTCGCTTTCGCGACGAGCTGCGCGTTATTTTTGAGCAGCGGGAAAACGCCGCATTTGATCGGCGCCATCCGGGGATGGAAACGCAGGACAAGTCGCGTTTCCATTTTTCCTTTTTCGTCCGGCGCTTCGTCTATCGAATATGCTTCGCAGATTAGCGCCAACACTGTGCGGTCCACTCCCGCGCTTGGTTCAACGACATGAGGAACAAATCGCTGTTTCGTTTCTTCATCGAAATACTCGAGCGACTTTCCACTGGCTTTTTGATGTTGGAGTAAATCGTAATCGGTGCGATAAGCGACGCCTTCGAGCTCCTGTCGTCCAAACGGAAAATCAAATTCGATATCGTAAGTTCCTTTTGAATAAAAGGCGCGCTCTTCGTCGGGAACTGTCTTGACGTGTAATCGATCACGCGAAATGCCGATGTTTTCGTAGAACTTAAGGCGCTCTTCGAGCCAGTAATCGAGTAACTTCATCCCCTCCTCTGCTCGGCAAAAATATTCAAGCTCCATCTGCTCGAACTCGCGCGATCGAAACGTGAAGTTGCGCGGATTAATTTCATTTCGGAAGGCTTTTCCGATCTGCGCAATTCCGAACGGCAATTTCTTGCGCGAAACTTCGAGGATGTTTTTGAACTGGACAAAAATCGACTGCGCCGTTTCCGGTCGCAGATATGCGATCGACTCCGGATCAGCCGACGCGCCCATTTGCGTCGAGAACATCAAGTTGAACGCGCGCGGCTCTGTTAGAAGCGAACCATTCTCAGGATTGTAGTCCTTGCTATTCGTTACTTTGTCAGCTCGTTCGCCGATCAATACTGGGTCTTGAATTCCGCGCTTGGTATAAAACGCTGTCGCAGCCTCGCGAGCCGCTTGAGGACTCTTGCCTTCCTTCAGCAGCGCGGAAAATGGCAGTTCTCGGATCTCCGCACTTAGCTCTGTCACGACTTTGTTCAATTTAATAAGATCTGTTTCAGACAAAGTGCCCATCGCTTGAACGAGGCTGTGGCGAACTATGCCCGCGACATCCTCCAAAGCGCCTATAGAAAGTAGTTTGTCTTTGATGCCCGTTGTGCCGAACCGGCCTGGTTCGGCCATTGTGAGTTCCGCCTTTATCAGAGCGGTCGTTCCTATCGCTCCCAAATAATGATGCGCAATGCCGTTTTGCCTGGGCACTTGGTCAGCGCGGAAACGCCTATTCGTAAGAAGGCATTCCACCATTGGATCGCTGAAGGTATCTTCATGACCGCTCGCCTTCAGAACCGCGCGATGCGTCAAGATCGAGCCGTCCATCCCGACGACGTCGTCGCGCTCGCGCACCATCACGCGCCACCAATAATTTTTCAGGTTCCGCTTCAACTCGACACCAAGCGGGCCGTAATCCCACACGCCGTTGAGGCCGCCGTAAATCTCGCTCGATTGGAAAATGAAACCGCGCCGCTTACATAAGCTGACGATCTTTTCCATGCGCTGCGCGTTCGGGGACTTGTTCATTTTGGCTACAGATTAACGCGGATTATACAGATTTAACGCAGAGAATTCTGTAGTGGCAGTCATGCCGGCTGCGTTTTCTAAATTCTGCAGGCGGCACGCCTGCCTCTACAGTATCTGCGTCATTCGCGTTTATCCGCGGTTACGTCTGGGCTTCGATCGTGATTTCGGTCTTCACCGAACTGGCGATGAAACATTGCTCGTGCGCCATATGATTCATCTCTTCGATCTCTTGCGCGGTTGGCTGTTTATCACCGGAGAATTTGAGCCGCGGCCGTAACGTCACGCGGGTGATTGCCAGTTTGCCTTCGGCGTTCTTTTCCATGTGGCCGACCGCTTCATCGACATACTCGTCGAGCACGAACTTCTTTTTGCACGCCACAGCGAGGAACGTGAGCATTTGGCAGCTGGAGAGTGATGCCACAAATGCCTCCTCCGGATCGACAAATTTTGGGTTGCCAAGATAAGCAGGCGCGGCCGACGCTTGCATTTCATGGCCGCCGTCAAATTTCCAGGTGTGATCGCGTGAATACTTCTGGTACTCGAACGGCGTGTCGCCGCGCTTCCAGGTGAGAGTGATTTTATGTTCGGACATTTCTTCTTTATAAAATGCGATGCGTTGTAGGGCAAGGCGCTCCGTTTGCTCGCCCCCTGTTCGGCAGGCGAGGCGGCTGCCCTACAATTCTACCGCCATGGTTGCGGTACTTTGCGCGCGCTCTATTTTGTCGGCCTCTGAAAGATTGCGCGATTAGCTCAGCGGTAGAGCGCTTGCTTCACACGCAAGAAGTCGCAGGTTCGAACCCTGCATCGCGCATGTTCTCCCGGCTCTGTCGAAACCTAAAGCGCGAATTCGGGGTAGAGCGGTCGCCGCGGCGACAAGTCGCAGGTTCGAACCCTGCATCGCGCATGTTCTCACGGCTCTCTCGAAACCTAAAGCGCGAATTGGGGGTAGAGCGGTCGCCGCGGCGACAAGTCGCAGGTTCGAACCCTGCATCGCGCATGTTCTCCCGGCTCTCTCGAAACCTAAAGCGCGAATTGGAGGTAGAGTGGTCGCCGCGGCGACAAGTCGCAGGTTCGAACGCTGCATCGCGCACCATCTGCCAGTTCTGGACTTTTTTTGACAGATGCGGACTTTGATGGACTAAAAGTTTCATTTCCAGCGGTTAACAAAGTGAAGGTGATCTCTCCAGGAAGAGCGACAGCAATGATGATCAGCAATCGCGGGCGGAGCAACTTGAGTAGATGCAAGAGGGCCGCGGCCACGCTCTTCATTCTGCTCTTTATGCTTGTGCTCGCGCATGCGGAATCCGTCGCTGCCTGGGCAAAAACGCGGATAGAAATCAAAGCGGCCCATAAGGCAGCGGAGGCGCTCGCGAATCCCAACGTAACAGTAAAAGAGCGTTTGCGTGTGGAGCAAATCTACTACCAACTCGTCCGGAACAATCCGCAGTCTGTCCCGGCGCAAAACGCCCTTGCCGCATTTCTCTGGAAAAACGGGAAGGCGGAAGCAGCCGTCGAACATTGGCATACAGCGCAACGGCTCGAGCCGGAGAATGGGGAAGCGGCCAACTCGTTGGGCGGCGCCTACCTCAGGATAGGCCGCGTCCCCGAAGCAGCGCGACAGTTTCTTTTGGCGGTTCGCTCCGAACGTGACAATCCCGATTATCATTTCGACCTCGGGAACGTCGAATTCGTCCTCCGCGGTGATCTGACTGCGGCCTGGAAGATCGATTCTGCGGAATTGTTGCAGCGCGCCCTGTTCCAATTTCGCGAAGCCAGTCGGCTCGCACCGATGGATCTCGAATACGCTCGCGCTTACGCGGAAACGTTTTATGGGATGCCCAACCCCGATTGGGAAGAGGCGCAAGTCGCCTGGCAGCATTATCTCGAGCTCTCCACGAACCGGAACTTCGCCTACTTGCAGCTCGCGCGGGTCAGCCTGAAGCGGCACAAGAAAGCTGAAGCGTTGTCTTTCCTCAATAAAATTTCAGACTCCTTGTATTCCGAGGTAAAAGAAAAGCTGCGGAAGCAAGCCGAAGCACTCTAAACGACGGCGAAGCAACAGAAGCGCGTCTGCTTTTATTAGCCATCACCTGGCTCCTGCTTTCGGATATCGCGTTCAAGCTTCTTCATAGTTTCGAACACGTTTTTGTTTTCCTTCGGCCTACAACGGCGAACCGTCCGTAGAACGCTGCGTTCCTTCCGCAGAGTTCCAGATCGCAGACATTCCACGGCCTCCCGCCTGAAGCGTGTCCCCATCTCAGCAGCACCGATTCGGAGCAGCAAAAACAATTAAGGGGACTCGTCGCCCCCTTAAAAATCCCCTTCTAGGGGGAACAGTTTTCGCTTAACGTTACGACAGCAATCCGACTCGTGAAAGCGAAGAAGCTCGCACAGTAACATCTATGTCCGCTGCGTTTCGCGAACAGTACGACCGCACAAAACGCTGGTACGACCGCTTAGCTGCCCTCAACCGCGGCCGACTCCCCGATGTGCCGTCTGAGAACTACCTTGATGAGATCTACGCTTTTTTCATGAACTGCCATCACCTGCAGGATTGGATTAAAAACGACCCTACCCTTCCTGCCAGTGTCCGCAACGCCGTCGAGGATCATATCAACTCCACTCGTCCGCTCAGACTTTGCGCGGACATCTGTAACTCTCTAAAGCACTTTCAACGGACGAAGTCCAACCGTAGCGGCGAAAGTCCCCGTTTCGGCCGGAGGCAGTACGCCGTCGATCTTGGAACGACACCGACAGCTATCAGTCTCAAGTATGAGGTGGACACCACTACCGGGCCAATTGACGCTTCCCAACTCGCAAGCGAGTGCATTGCTGCTTGGGATGCCTTCCTGACCGCAAACCGGCTCACAGTATGATAAATGCTCGCTCTCCTCTGAGCCGCTTGAAAAAATCAAACACAAGGGGACTCATTGCGTCCTCTTAAAAATCCCCTTCTAGAAGGGAACAGCAGCGCGTCGGATTCCGATCTTTGTGTTTTCTTGATTATCAGGCGCCGTCCCCCCACACTTTCCTCTTCTGCTATCGAGAAACCCGATTCGATCGCAAAGTATCGCCAATGGCTAGCAACCGAACTCAAGGTTCAGTGCGATCAACGGCTCGACAGTTATTATGGAGCAGTAACGAAGAAGCTGCGCGATGACTTTTTGCAAAGCTCTTTTTGGACCACACTGACCTCTCGAACGACAGAATTTGATCAAGAATACCAAGTTAAGACGAGCTATCCGCTCTTCGCCTTAGCACCGCCAAGCGAAATCCTTATTAAGCCCTTCAGCTCTTTCTTGGAAAAAACTTATCGCAAAAATGTGGTTCACAATGAGAATTGGCCTTCTCCGCCGCATGATGAATGGCTGAACCCTAGGATGTGTTTTCACCGAATCAACGACATTCTCCGAACCACATACGCGGTAAAGTACTTGGATGGCGTAGACTTTTTGTTTTCAAAACTCTCTACGCTAGCGACTGAAATGAATCTGCCCTGCAACACCGACTACGAAGCTCGTGACGAAGGATACTACGCGGGACATTTCAACGTTAGGATGAATTTCTCAATACCCCGCCCGGACTGGGATACCGAAACGACTAACATCGCAGTCGAGATTCAAATCACGACTCAGCTTCAAGAAGTGATACGTAGACTCTTGCACAAATACTATGCAACTCAGCGACTTTCAGCAGCGAAGCCTTCGAAACCTTGGCAATGGGAATATTCCTCCGAAAGTTTCGCCGCGAACTACCTCGGGCATATTCTTCATTATATAGAAGGCACCATTTTGGAAGTCCGCGATAAGAACACAAAACAGTGACACACGATATGAAAGACCAATTCACCAAATACGTGCAATCCCTCGGCATGACCAAACCGCTCCTCGAGCGAGCCGAATCCGTCCTTTCCTTTTATGAAATCGTGCTCACTTCGCCGATCAAAGATTTGTTCGTCTCCGAGTACGTAAACGAAGAAAAAACACGGGTGTACGAAAGCCTTTACCTATTCTCTGATCAGGCCATCATGGAAGCAAAGCAATTCGTAAGCGATGATGTTTATGATTGGGCGCCGCTCCCGGAATCTATCATGTACTGGGAGATAAAACGGAAAGACTTCGATCTCAAGACAGCGACCGAAAAATCCAGGCTATTTTTGACGGTACGACTTCACGGCAGCGGATTGGGTACGATGAGCGCTGAGCTAAAGGCCTCTGCGGCTAACTGCGATCAGCTCTTTTCGATCTTTCAACTTACATCGTGTCCCGAACTTGAAAGCGTGCGCTTAAAATCTTTTCTTTGCTGCGCCCGACTCCGTAATTGCCAATCATTCACCAACGATCAGCAGAACGCCTTGCAGCATCTCTTTTAAAAGCTCGACACCTGTCATCATCACTTCTCCGGATTTTCTCTCGCAGGAGCGCGAGCCATTCTCAACAACGCCCGCTGAATGTCGCCACTCCGCCACCGCCAGTCCCGCATCAATTCGATCAGCATTGCATCCGACCGGATTTTTTGTGCGTCTATTTGTGAGTCTGCTACTGTAAATGCTTTATGTTTAGGAGAGATCGTACAGGTTCGAACCCTGCATCGTGCACCGTCACGTTCGTACGGCGACGAGGAAAATAATCGGCAAAATAAAAACACTATGGCCCTTGTTCAAGAAGTTCTCGATATCGTCAGAAAACGTAATCCCAATGAGCCCGAATTCCTTCAGGCGGTAACCGAAGTTCTCGAGTCGATCAGACCGGTCGTCGAGAGATACAAGAAGTATCGGGACGGGAAAATCCTGGAGCGGATCGTCGAGCCGGAGCGGATGATTCAGTTCCGCGTTCCCTGGATCGACGACAAAGGTCAAATCCAGGTGAACCGCGGCTTTCGCATCCAAATGAACAGCGCCATCGGCCCCTACAAAGGCGGTCTGCGCTTCCACCCCACGGTTAATGCCAGCATCCTTAAATTCCTTGCGTTCGAACAGGTTTTCAAGAATTCGCTGACCACCCTGCCGATGGGTGGTGGCAAAGGCGGCGCTGATTTTGATCCGAAGGGAAAATCCGACAACGAAGTCATGCGTTTTTGCCAATCCTTCATGACCGAACTCTTTCATCATGTGGGTCCCAACACCGATGTGCCCGCTGGCGATATTGGGGTAGGTCGTCGCGAGATCGGCTATCTCTTCGGCCAATACAAACGTCTCGCCAACGAATTCACCGGCGTGCTTACCGGAAAATCGCTCAACTGGGGCGGCTCGCTCATTCGCCCGCAAGCCACTGGCTATGGTGCGGTCTATTTTGCGCAGGAAATGCTCAAAACGCGGGGTGAAACCATTGAAGGCAAAGTATGCACCGTTTCCGGATCGGGAAACGCGGCCCAGTATACGGCGAAGAAATTAAACCAAGTCGGTGCCAAAGTCGTCACCATGTCCGATTCAGGCGGTTTTATCTACGACAAAGCCGGGATCACTCAAGAAAAGGTGGAATGGATCATGCACTTAAAAAACGTGCGCCGTCGCCGGATCAAGGAATATGCGGAGCATTTCCGAGCAAAGTATGTCGAGGGCCAGCGGCCATGGGGCATCAAGTGCGACTGCGCTTTTCCGTGCGCAACGCAAAATGAAATCACCAAGGACGACGCAAAGAAGCTACTCGATAACGGCTGCTATTTGGTTTCCGAGGCGGCCAATATGCCGAGCGCTCCTGCGGCTGTTGATCTGTTTCTTGCCAGGAAAATTCTTTTCGGCCCCGGCAAAGCAGCCAATGCCGGTGGCGTAGCCACTTCTGGCCTTGAAATGAGCCAGAACTCGATACGTTTTTCGTGGACCCGCGAAGAAGTCGATCAACGGCTCCGCCAGATCATGACGACAATCCACAAGAACGCATGGGACACTGCTGCCGAGCACGGGCACCCGGGCAATCTTGTGGTCGGCGCGAACATCGCCGGATTCGTAAAAGTTGCAGACGCGATGCTCGACCAGGGTGTGGTGTAACGCGTCGTCTTAGTAGATAAACATCGCGGGATTCTGTTGCGTCACATTTATCGTGACAGCGATTCGCGGCCCATGTAGAACTGCTAGGAAATTGACGCTCCTGGCCAGGTGCAGGCGCGTGAAAACTCACTCGAATCCGAATACCATTATGATGAAAACGAATATTGTTAAACACGCGGAGGCGGAAACACTTTCGGCAGGAGCGGGAACAAAAGCGAGACTGAAATGGTCGGCATTGCTGTTGCTCCTGATTTCCGTCGCGCTCGGCGCAGGTGGATGCGATGGGTATTACGCTGCTGGTTATCCCGGGTACGGACCCTATTATGGTGGTCCAGGGCCGTACTACGGCCGAGGATATGCCGCTTACCCGGGCTCCGTCACAGTTGAGGTTGGCGATCGGCCGTATTACACGCATGGCCCCGGGTATTACGTCGGGCGGACCTATTACGTCTGGAGGCCGGGACACTGGTCACGGCGCTACGGTCGAAGCGTCTGGATCCGGGGGCACTACGTGGTGAGGTGATAATCACGGGAATCCCTCCCTCTTTGCTGCACGCCACGACTTAGCGTCGGATCCCGGTTAAACGATCGGACGAGCCAGCCCCCAGCGTGCAAAGCGGAAACGCAAGCCGGTCGCAAGACAACCGAATCCATAGCGCACGCTTCTTCGAAAATTTATCGACGAGGCTTCGGGCAAGTACCGCGCCGGGCAGGTTACTTCACCAATCGCCCAACCCAAAGCAATCACTTGCGCAAGAACCTGGTTGTCAAAAACAAAATCATCTGAGTTCGTCTCCAGCGGTAGCCGTTCCAGCAGGTTACGTGCAAAAGCGCGATAGCCGGTGTGATATTCCGAGAGCTTCGCGCCAAGGAGGAGGTTCTCCACGAGAGTAAGAAACCGGTTCGAGATGTATTTCCACCAGGGCATGCCGCCCCGCAGCGCGCCGCCCCCGAGGATGCGCGAAGCAAGCACGCAGGGATAAAGTCCGCTCGCTACCAGCGCCGCCATCGCCGGAATGAGCTGCGGCGTGTACTGATAATCCGGATGAATCATGATAATAATGTCCGCTCCGGCCGCGAGCGCGAGACGGTAACAGGTCTTTTGATTCGCTCCGTAACCGCGATTTTCCGGATGCACCTCGACTTGCACGCGGTCCAGTGTGCGGGCGATCGCCACCGTTCCGTCCTGGCTGGCGTCGTCCACCACAATCACGAGATCGACGATGCCATGCGCCATTACTTCGTCGTAAGTCTGGCGCAAGGTGCGCGCCGCGTTATAGGCCGGCATCACCACGACAATTTTCTGGCCGTCTAACATCGTCGTAGTCGAATATGCGTTCGAGCGCCACCTTGCAACCTCCATGATCATTTTTCACGACGCACGTTGCCTGGAATATTCGACTCCAGGACATCCGGAACGGCCGACACGCATAGCATGCACCGCGCCTTTATTGAAAGATCGGCACCCTGATTGGGAATGGCGCGAGCCGATCGCCGCGAGTGAATCGGCGTTGCTTCGGGCGCACTCGAGCAATCATCTCGCGCGGATAAGAACAGGCGCTCACGATTTCGATGCGGACACGCCAGCGTACCCGAACATCTACGAACACGCTTTGCGATCCGCTGGTGCGGCAATCGATACGGCGCAGGCGGCATTGCGTGGCGAGCGCGCTTTCAGTCTAATGCGCCCGCCCGGTCATCACGCGTCCCGCGACCGTGCGATGGGATTCTGTTACTTCAGCAACATCGCAATCGCGGCGCTTGATGCATTAGAGAATGGCGCAAAACGTGTCGCGATCTGGGATTTTGACGCGCATCATGGCAACGGCACGGAGGCAGTCGTCGCGCACAATCCGCAGATCGCGTTCGCATCTATTCATCAGTTCCCCGCATATCCTGGAACAGGTCAAAAATCCTTCGCAAACATCAGCAATTATCCCGTGGCGCCGTACACGCCGCGGACACAACACGTCGATATTGCTGAACGCGCGCTGAAAAAGCTCATTCAATTCAAGCCCGATCTCCTGCTGGTCTCCGCAGGGTTCGACGCATACTCGGGTGATCCGCTGGTCCAGATGACGCTCGAACAGGAGGATTTCGCGAAATTCGGACAATGGCTGCGCGAGCTCGACATCCCCACGGCAGCAATTCTCGAAGGCGGTTACGGCGACGACCTGCCGGAGCTCATTGATGCTTTCTTGACGGCCTGGACATCGAAATAAGCGGTAATCGAAATCGATGTATCCAGCGCTGTGCATGCGCTTCCATGGTCATGGCGATCATCGCCTTCAGTTGGGCAGCCGCATTTTCAACTTCGTAATATTTATGTTGGCCTGCCCTGCTCTGCGCAGCAAGCACGCCGCATCGATGAACATTTTTGAAATCGCCGTAGGGAAATTTGTATCTTCGTTTCGTATTCTCGGCGTACCGATCGTCGATCCCGAGATGCCATTTTGCGTATTCGCCGAACCCATGGAGACGGATGAACTCGTTCTCTGCCACCGCCGAAGGGTGATGTTCACTCCACGCTCCCCTGCCGTCCGCAACGATGTGCCCCTGCTTGATAAGTGTTTTAGCGTACTCGAATGCGCCAACATTTAGCTTTACCGCATTAATCCTCTCTTGGCCGCTGCCAACCGCCGGCGAAATCGCGCCGTAAAGAATGAACCCTGCGGCAAACACCGCAGTCATTATTCTTGATTTTTGATTCTCATGGGTAGGCAAGCGCTGTATTTTGCAGGCCACAGAAGGGCCGTTCAATTCAATTAGACGAGCGTCCCACTTGAGCATTGCAGAGCGTCAGAATCACCACGGATGAAATAATCGGTGTCATCTGTGGCCAATTCCTGGCAGTTAGTGAATAGTTCGCGAGCAGAGCGGGCCGTAGCACAGCTTGGTAGTGCGCTTGAATGGGGTTCAAGAGGTCGCGGGTTCAAATCCCGCCGGCCCGATTTCGTAGAAACGGGAGCGACTCAGAGGTCTATCTTCCATGTTCTACGTCTATGTTCTGCGGAGCTGTAAGACAGATCGCCGCTATGTTGGATCATGTGAGAACGTCGATGACCGTCTACGGCGCCATAATGCCGGTCACTCCAAAGCGACGCGCATGGCATTCCATGGATTTTGTTGCACAGTGAGAGCTTTTCGAACCGCGCCGAAGCCGCGAGAAAGGAGCGTATTACAAATCAGGACGAGGCCGCATGAACTCAACAGGATGGATTCTTAGCGCGGTCGCCGCGGCGACAGGTCGCGGGTTCAAATCCCGCCGGCCCGATTTTATAAAATCGGCGGGGATTTAAGCGATGTTTTATGTCTATATCCTGCGAAGCATCAAAACCGGCCGCCGATATGTGGGATCGTGCGCGAACATGGAAGAGCGCCTTCGCCGACACAATGCGGGTCATTCGAAAGCGACACGCCATGGCATTCCATGGATTTTGTTGCACAGTGAGAGCATTCCGACCCGCGCCGAAGCCGCGAAAAAGGAGCGGTATTACAAATCAGGACGAGGTCGCGATGAACTCAACAGGTTGGACTCTGAGTGCGGTCGCCGCGGCGACAGGTCGCGGGTTCAAATCCCGCCGGCCCGATTTCTAAAATTTATTCAGAAGCGTGATTTCGCTTAACCGACTCGCTTTAGCTAATGCCAGTGACATCGAATAGAAGACCAAAGACTTATTGTCTCCAGATCCGATGTCAGATAAGCTTTGGGCATGAAAAAATACAACTACGACATCTGTGGCCTGCTCATTGTTGCGCTTGTCTGGTTCACATTCTCAGGATGCCAAACGAGTACTACAGGGACTTCCGGTTCGACGGCTTCTTTGGCTGCACCGAGCAAGAATGCTGCTCGCTTGACTATCCAGAGAGCCGCCAACTTTGGCATGGACCTTGGCCTCAATGTATCGTTAGATGGTGCGCAAGTAGCTACACTCGTAGAGGGTCGATCCTACCATGGCACCTTGTCGCCAGGGCAGCATGTCTTATCCCTCACCGTGACGCCGAATCTTGGCGAATTTAGGGGAACGACAAAGCGTCTCACGGTTCAAGCGGGCCAGACCTATAGCTTCACTGCGATGTGGAAAGGCCAGCGCTTAGTCTTGAGGTGATCCAGCATTCTAAGCGATCGCTGTCGAGCGGCCCAAAACATCTCACGTTGCTTCAAGGACAACCGTAGCGGTTGCAAACCGCTGCTCGCGTCATCGTGCGAGGTCGACGCCGCGACAGGGCGGTCGATGTGGCATTGCGATTAACAGACCTCCGCATTAACGTCCGCGCTTATGTTGAGCGCCGGAATCGTCGGATTGCCGAATGTTGGCAAATCCACCCTTTTTAATGCACTGACCCGCACGCATAAGGCACCGGCAGAAAATTATCCTTTTTGCACGATTGATCCCAACGTGGGCGTCGTCACCGTGCCCGATGCGCGTCTGGTGAAATTGGCAGAAATTTCACACTCGCACAAGATCGTGCCGACCGCGATCGAGTTTGTCGATATTGCCGGCTTGGTCAAAGGCGCGAGCGCAGGGGAAGGACTGGGCAATCAATTTCTCCATCACATTCGCGAGGTTGACGCGATTGTGCAGGTCGTTCGCTGTTTCGAAAACAGCGACGTTCATCACGTCAGCGCGACGATCGATCCGATTCGCGACATCGAAGTAATCAACACCGAGCTTGTGCTGGCCGATTTGGCCTCGCTCCAGAGGCAACAGGATCGATTGCAGAAACAAGTGCGTGCCGGTGACAGAGCAGCAAAAATCGAAAATGCGCTCGCCGAAAGGCTATTGCCCCATCTCGATGCTGGAAAGCCAGCGATCACCGCTGCATTAACTCCGGAAGAAAAAACAATCACCGGCAATTTTTTTCTGCTCACATCGAAGCCGACCATTTTCGCCTGCAACGTTGGCGAATCCGATTTAGCCGCGATTGCTGCTGTAGCCGGGGGTGGTGACCCCGGCCCGGAAACACGAATTCGATCGGCGAAGGCCGGGATCAACGATCCCGGCTACAGCGCCGCACAACATGTCGATGTTGTCCAAGATTATGCGCAACATCATTTCGGAACGGAGGCTATCGTCATCAGCGCGCAGATCGAAAGTGAACTTGTCGATCTTGGCGAAAATGAAGCGATGGAATACTTGCGCGGCTTGGGTATTGAAGATAGCGGCGTCAATGCACTCATCCGGGCCGTTTATCATTTGCTTGGTCTGCGCACGTTTCTCACCACGGGAGAAAAAGAGACGCGCGCCTGGACGATTCATGCCGGCGACAAGGCACCCACGGCCGCGGGAGTTATTCATTCCGATTTCGAGCGTGGTTTTATCGCGGCCGAAACAGTTCATTATGACGATCTCGTCGCGTTCGGTTCTTTGGCGAAAGCTCGCGAAGCGGGCAAGCTGCGCCTTGAAGGAAAAGACTACGTCGTGCGGGATGGCGACGTAATTTTCTTCCGCTTCAATGTGTAAGCTGTAGACGTCGACCTCTGGGCGACGCGGCGCGGGCGCGCCATTCACGTCAGCGCTTCGCATAGCGAAGCGGCTACACGGCGTCGTACAAGATTCGCCCGCAGTTTTCGCAGCTCACGATTTCTTTTCCTGCTTTTACGCGATGCGCCGTTTGAGTGGTCACTTTCATGTGGCAACCGGTGCAGACCTCGTGTTCGAGCGCAACAACAACGGCATCGCCTTTGCTTTTGAAAAGACGCTCGAACCGGCTTAGTAAATCCTCGTCGATCTTGCCTGCGATCTCCGCACGTTCTTTCGATAATTCTTCCAGCTGCGACTGCAAGGCCGTTGATTTTGCTTCGAGATCCTTCGTCTGCCGGGCGATCGATTCGCGAACGACACCCGCTTTCTTTTCTTCTTCAGCGAGGTCCACCTTGATCGTGTCGGCTTGCACCATCAATTCAAGCTCTTCGTCCTCGATTTTACGGATTTCATTTTCGTAACGCTCGATCTCGTGGCCGATTGCCTGGAACTCGTCATTCTTGCGTGTTTGGTATTGCTGGGTCTTGAGCCGCGCGATCGTCTCGGCGCGGGTCCCCACATCAAGCTCGAGTTTCTTGCGATCCATTTCGACATGTCGTTTTTTTTGCTTTAGGACCTCCACTCCTGCCACGCTGGCGGCCAATTGCGCTTCGAGACTTTTGCGCTGCAGCGGCACCGTCTCTATTTCGGTCTCGATCTGCTTGATTTTTTGCTGTCGATCTTGAAGAACGAGCAGCTGTTCCAATTCGGGATACACGCCCGCTGAAGTTATTGATTCCGCGCAGCGCCGTCAATCGCTTCGCGTTCGGATCTGCTGTAGAGGCGCCGGGTCCGCTGCTATCTTTAGCGAGTAGCTCTTTCACCCATCTCATCGAACGCTTTCAGCACTTGTTCGGGACGCGCCCGGATAGCGATATTTTCCGTGAGATTTACCCAGCGAATTGTCCCGGTGGAATCAATAAGAACTCCGCAGGGCGGGCAATATCGGCGCCTTTCGGTCCTGCGCCGGCATGCAGCAGATCGTAACGGCGAATGACTTGCGCCTTGGGATCGAAAAGGAACGTGTAGCTGAAACCCAGTTTTTGCCGCTGGCGACGATTGATCTCCGGCGGATCAACGCTGATCGCCACCATGCGAATGTCGCGTGATTCGAACTCGGAAAGCCTTTGTTGAAAACTCCGTAACTCGGAGTTGCATAACGGTCACCAGAAACCTCGATAAAAAATCAACAAGACCGCTTTTGATCCGGAAACCAAATCCGCCAAAGCTACTTGCTTCTCGTTTTGATCCGGTAGCGTGAACTCCGGCGCGTTATCTCCAACTCGCGGTGCTCCCGTCGACGGGGGCACCTGGCGTAGCTGATAAAAGATCAGATACGAAAAGAAGCCAAATACGACTATCCCGAGTATGGCCAGGATCGGGCCAAAGATTTTGCCCCGATAAAGCTGTGGTTTGCCAAACGCCCGAAACAGACCCAGCACGAGAAAAATTCCGCCGCCAGTAAACAACAAGAGATTCGCCCACGGAAAATCGCGCGTGACCGGAAATTGCGCGAAGAATTCGTAGCTGAACAGCCCGCCTACGGTGATAATGAAGCCGACCCAGATCGGCCAGTTCCATTTGCGTTTCATGTCGATCTTGTTGCCGCCATCCGCAAGATCCATCGGTAAAGTACGACTGCGGTAGCGGCGAACACAACGCCGCCGATGATGATCGCGGCGGTCTTAAAGCCTGGCCCGACGAGCGCCAGCGGTGCAGATACGCCGGAGAACACGACGATTGCGGAGATTACCACGCCAAGCACACTCTCGCCGACGATCAAGCCCGACGCCAGTAGCACGCCGAGCTGCTTTGTCGCTTCCGGCCTTGGGCTGCGGTCCGCACGTTTGTCGAAGAACCAACCGGCGACCGCCCCGACGACGATCATCAAAGTGCTCTGCGTCGGGAGATAAATTCCAAGACCGACGGCCAGTGGAGGAATGCGCATATACCGTGTCGTGCGTGCGAGGATTTCGTCCAGCAGGATAATGCAGATACCGATCAATCCGCCTGTCCGGATCAGACTCCAGTCGATGTCACCGGTGATCACGCCTTGCGCCAGCGAAGAGATCAGGCCCGCCTGCGGCGCCGGTAATGGATTGGGGCGCAGCTCCGCGCCCGGTGCACCCACGAAACCGTAGGCATGATTCACCAGATCGAGGACCGGCGGAATCACGAACGCGCCCGCGACTACGCCGATGACGAGCGCCACCTGCTGCTTCCACGGTGTCGCATCAACCAGCTGCCCGGTCTTAAGGTCCTGAAGGTTGTTGTTGGCGATGGCGGCAACGCAGAAGATCACTGCCGTAGTGAACAGCGCGAACGCCATCAGTGACTTCCCCGCGTCCGGCGAGACGTACGGTTTTATGCCGAACACGAGCAGCAACGCAGCGCCAATCACTACTAGAATGCCAATGCCCGACAGGGGGCTGTTGGACGAACCGATCAATCCCGCCATGTAACCGCAGACAGCCGAAACAAAGAAGCTCATTAACACGACATAGGCAACGCCACCGATGATGAGCGTTGTCACATGCGCGCCGAGACCGCTCGCATTGCCGAAATAGCCGAGCAGCCATCCAATCGGGAGCATGCAGGCTAATGTGGAAAGACCGACAATGCCGATCGGGATATCGCGCTCAGTGATCGGCAGCGTGTCAGCCTTGCCCGCCCTGCGCGCGCGCGACGCCGCCATTGCACCAGCGAGTCCGCTGGCAACCGGTTTCACCAACTTCAGCAGCGTCCAGATCGCGGAAACGCCGATGGCGCCGGCACCGACAAAACGCACCTTATGGCTCCACGTGTTTTGCGCGAGTGCGGCCGCGGCGGTGCTGACGTCGTGTACCAGTGCTGAATAGTGCGGCACGCCCCAGCCCCAGCCAATTAGCGCGCCAACCAGCATCGCGATTCCAACCGACAAACCAACCAAATGGCCGATCGCGAGCAGAGCAAAGGAAAGGGAAAAATCATAACCGCTCACTGCACCGCGCCTGCCGATTCGGAAGGTCTGCGCTACATCTGAGGCAAATAGTTGCGTGGCCACGATCACCGCAAACGCGGCTGCAACGATCGATCCCCACAGCACCGCGAGGAGACCTGCGCGTCCGTGTTCAATGTCGGAAGCATGCGCGGCATCACCGCTACTGCCGACCTTCAGCACCTCGGCGCAGGCGACGCCTTCGGGATAGGGCAGGTCAGACGTAGTCACCAACGCGCGCCGCAGCGGGATCGAGTACATCACCCCCAGAATGCCGCCCAACGCGCAAATCGCGAATGTGATCCAGAACGGAAAACCAGTCCACCAGCCGATCATGATCAAACCGGGCAGCACGAAGATGATCGACGACAGGGTTCCCGCCGCTGAGGCGACCGTCTGCACAATGTTGTTTTCCTGAATAGTCGAATCGCGGAAACCGCGCAGCATGGCCATCGAAATCACCGCCGCCGGAATCGATGTCGAGAAAGTAAGACCAGCCTTGAGCCCGAAGTACACGTTCGCCGCGGTGAATACCAATGTGATAATGACGCCGATAATCAGGCCACGAATGGTAAGTTCGGCGGGCCCCTTCGCGCGGGTTGGTTGGCCGACGCTCACGACCTGATTCTCGGCATAGTTAGGCTCCATTGTAATGGTACGCGGCCGACCGACGAGAGCGAAGGATAGTGTGAAGTCGCCAGAGGGGTCAAGACCGTATGCGTTCTCTCACCGGCCCGATGTCTTGCTCGCGTCGCCACCGAAGATTTGACCTCGTAGCACAGCCACCTTGTCTGTGCCACTGCAAAATCCGCATTGTTGGGGCAGATCAAAAAATCTCCACCGGCGATCGTTTGGCGTCTTCCCATCTACGTATAGCGGTGCGCTCTTCACCGAGCACCGGCACACGCAGGTCCAGATTTCCTCATCGATCTTTCGAAAGAACCTCTTCGGAAAATTTGACAGGTGGATTCACTTCGTCTCAAACCGGGCGAGGTTCTTTAGCGCGCTTGCGCTTTTCGCGCTTTTTCTCAAAACTCTTGGAGATGGCGACCGTCGATATCGCGAACCCGCCGCAGGAATATCCCGATATCGTCGGGGCGCGGCCGACCAATCCACTCGCTGCTAATTTCAAGCCGTTTATACCGGCGTCGGTGCAATTACCGGAGTTGACGCTGTTCCATCTGCTTACCGGAACGGTTCTCGGAATTATTTTCGGCGCCTCGTCGCTTTATCTCGTGCTCAAAGTCGGATTAACAGTAAGCGCCTCCATTCCGGTGGCCGTGATTTCCATCACCATCTTTCGCATCTTCTCAAAGTTCGGATTTCGGGACGCGAACGTTTTGCAAAACAACATTGTCCAGACCGCCGGCTCCGCTGGGGAATCGATCGCGTTCGGACTCGGCGTGACCATGCCGGCGATCATGATTCTCGGGTTCGACCTCGAAATCACCCGGGTGATGCTCGTCGCAGTGTTGGGCGGATTACTCGGAATCTTAATGATGATTCCGCTGCGTCGCGCGCTTATCGTCGCTGAACACGGAATTCTGAAATATCCCGAGGGAACAGCCTGCGCTGAAGTTCTTAAAGCCGCAGCTTCGAAAGAATCGCTCGAGGTGGCCGACAAAACTCATACTACTGCCAATGCCGAGATCGTGAACCAAGAGGCTGCGGGCGGCGGAAAAGTCATCTTTTCGGGTTTTGGCATCGGTTTGCTTTATCAGGCTGCCATGGGCGTGTTCAAAATGTGGAAGGACACGCCGGAGAAAATTTTTGGCGCGCCCTTCAAAGCCGGATCGATCGCCGCGGAGATTTCGCCGGCTCTCCTCGGCGTGGGTTACATCATCGGGCCACGCATCGCTTCGATCATGTGCGGCGGTGGTGTGCTCGCGTATCTGGTACTAATCCCGGCGATTAAGTTTTTCGGCGAAGGATTGACAACGGTTCTTCCGCCGGAAACCGGCGGGAAGCTGATCAGCCAAATGAGTCCGAACGATATTCGTGGCGCCTATGTTCTTTACATAGGCGCGGGAGCCGTAGCCGCAGGCGGAATCATCAGCCTGTTTCGCTCGATTCGGACCATCTGGCACGGATTGAGAGGCGGCTTGGCGGACTTGCTCGGGCACCATGGACCGCGCGAACACGCGCCACGCATTGATCGCGATTTGTCCATGCGCGTCGTCATCGGCGGCTGCCTTCTCATCATCGCCATCATCATGGCCGTGCCCCAATTGAATCTGCGCGGGAATTTGCTCGGCGCATTTTTGATCGTGCTGTTCGGTTTCATCTTCGTCACGGTCACGTCGCGATTGACGGGCGAGATCGGCTCCTCGTCGAACCCGATTTCAGGAATGACCGTCGCGACTTTGCTCCTCACCTGTTTGGTTTTTCTGATCGTGGGCTGGACCGGCCCGCACTATTTCGTCACCGCGCTTTCGATAGGCGGCATTGTCTGCATCGCTGCTTCTAACGGCGGCACGACGTCGCAGGATTTGAAGACCGGGTTCCTAGTTGGATCGACACCGAAATTTCAACAGATCGCGATCCTGTGCGGCGCACTGGCTTCCGCAATCGCACTCGGACCAATCCTGTTAAAGTTAAACGATGCTTCCACATTTACGTGCCGGTAACCGGAGCTGAATCCGGTCTGCATGTACCAGCGAACGAGCTCGGACGCGCGGAGAAATTGCAAGGCCCACAGATGGCGTCAGATCAAAATACGTATCGAGTCTGGCAGCATACCGATCCCGGTGGAATGTCTGCAGAGCGCTACCTCGTGAACGATCAAGGCGTTCCCGTTTACCTCGTCGATCCTGGAATTAACGGAACACACAGACTCAGACCTGATGGTTCGGCTGTAACCAAGTTCGACGCGCCCAAAGCCACATTGATGTCTTACATCATCAAAGGCATTCTCAGTCACAAATTGCCCTGGGCGCTTGTGTTGCTCGGCGTGATGATTGCGATCGTGCTGGAGATGAGTGGCATTCCGTCGCTTGCGTTTGCAGTCGGCGTTTATCTGCCGCTCTCATCCTCCAGCCCAATTTTTATCGGCGGAATGATTCGCTTGTTAGTCGATCGCTATTTAAAGGTAAAGTTCCGACACAGAAATTTGTCCGACATTGAACTGACCGCGGAAGGCGATAAAAGTCCGGGCGTGTTGCTTGCTTCCGGTTACATCGCCGGCGGTGCGCTCGCCGGGATCGTGATCGCATTCATGGCTGGTGTGCCCAGTCTTGTCGGGATAAGCAGGCGAATCGAAGAATGGTCAACGGCGCAAAATCCGTTCTTTAACGGCGCTTACGCCGATCTGCTCGCCCTGGATTCCATTTATCATCCTCTCAGTCCTGCTTTACCTCGTGGGACGCGATGTTCTCTTTAGGACACAACCGAGAGGCAGAAAGGCTTAGTACGTCTCGACTGGCGAGCGACTGGCATCTTCGGGACTCCGCTGCTTCGCCCGCTCTTCGCCAAGAACGGCGACACGGAGGTCCCAGATTTCATTGTCGATCTTGCGAAAAGTTGCTTCGGAGAATTTATCCGGCGGCGAAATTTTTTCCTTGAAGCGCGACACGTTCTCCAGCGCGCGATTAATTTGATCGCGCGGCAACGTGGCGAGAATTCGGTGCACGTTTACAATCTCTGGAATGCGATGGCAGATCATGGCGAGATCATTTCCTGCCGCGATCGCGAGGCGAATTGTCTCTTCGAGGCCGTACTCATTTAGAATCGCACCCATGTCGAGATCGTCAGTCATAATCAAACCGGCGAAGCCCATCTCTTTGCGCAGCAATCCAGTCACGACGCGATGGGACAATGTCGCGGGCGTTCTTTTCGGCTCGAAACATGGATACCAACCGTGGCAAGTCATCATGCTATCGATGACATTGGGCGGACGGCCCACCAGTTCGTCCTTACCAATAAAGGCGCGAAACACGGCAAGCTCTTCTTTGTCTAATTCTGCGCGTGTGCGCTCGATCGTCGGCAGGTCATGATGCGCATCGGCGGTCGCCGCAGAATAGCCAGGGAAATGTTTGCCGCAGCTTGCGATCCCCTGCTCTCTCATCGCTTCGTTAAATGCACCAGCATTGTCAACCACCTGCTCGACCGTTTTTCCATAACACCGACCGCGCAGTGAGTTATCCGCGTCATCATCGAAAGAAATGTCGAGCACCGGACAAAGATCGAGGTTGAAACCAAAAAGTCGCAGCAATCTCCCCGTAATCTCGCCGTGCCGGCGGATAAAATTGACATCGCCTTTATCGCGCAATTGCTGCGCGTTCGGCGGCTCATTCCCGATTAAACGCAATCGCGAGACGCGACCACCCTCTTGGTCGATTGTGATAATCGGCTCGATTTCGCTCAGACCGCGAAGATCATCGATCAATTCGCGCAATTGCGGTGCGCTCTCAATGTTGCGAGTGAAAAGAATAAAGCCTCCGGGTTGGATTCGCCGAAACAATTTCTCCGTCTCCGCATCGAGGCGCGGGCTAGGAACGCCCGTGAGAATCAATTGACCGCACGAATCACTCATACGCAGGTGGATCGAGCAACCCTTGCTCGATGCTAAAATAATGCGCCTTCGGCGCACTCATCATCGTCCGGTGGAGCGGCCGATCCACCAGAATCAATTGACCGCGCGAATCAGTCTTCATACTTTTCGGAACTAGATGTCGATTTTGCGCGGAGAAAACAAAAAAACGCCATTTATCGCAATTTTTTCATGTCATTCCGACGGGCCCAAAGGGCAATGGACGAATCCTGTCGAAATAATGAAGGGGCGCATCGCGGGATTCGTCGACTCCGTTCCGTTCGCTTCGCTCCCCGCTCTGCGCTCAGAATGACGTAAATGAGAATCGCAATTTACGGCGGCACGTTCGACCCGGTTCATCACGCGCATCTCATCCTCGCGCGCGAAGCGATAGAGACGCTCCGTTTACAAAAAGTTATTTTTGTGCCGGCTGCGGTCTCGCCTTTTAAGAAATCCGCGCCCGTTGCGAGCGGCGAAATACGCTTGTCGATGTTACGGGCGGCGACCAAAGACGAAATCGGATTTGCGGTCGACGATTGCGAGCTGCGTCGCCCGCCGCCTTCATACATGATCGACACCATCGAAGACGTTCAACGCCGCGAGCGCGACGCGGAGATTTACTGTCTGATTGGCGAAGACAATGTGGCCGAGCTCGCGAGGTGGCACCGCTTCGCCGAGCTGGAAAAGATAGTGCGCTTTGTGGTTCTCGATCGCACGGGCCGGCCGGCCAATTACTCGTACGAGATCATTCGTCGCAGGATCGACATTTCCGCCACGGAAATCAGAAACAGGGTTGCTTCCGGCCAGTCAATTCGCTATTTCGTACCACAAGCAGTCGAGGAAATTATTCGACGCGAAAAACTTTACCAGGAGCAACCGAAATAACCCCGGAAAACTTAGCAAAAACTTGCGCAGAACTGGCCTCGAATAAGAAAGCCGAAGAGATTGTCGTCTTGGATTTGCGTGCGATCTCAACGTTTACCGATTTTTTCGTGATTTGCTCCGCCACATCGGAGCCTCAGCTCAAGGCGATCGCAAATGAAATTGAAACGCGATTGCGCCAGGACCATTCGATTCGACCCGTGGCGGTCGACGGGTTTCCGGCCAGCCAATGGATCGTGCTCGATTATTTGCAGGTAGTCGTCCACGTTTTCCACCGGGAAAAACGCGCCTTTTATAGCTTGGAGAGCCTTTGGGGCGACGCGCCGCTGCTACAGTGGGAAGCAGCCACGGCGGGCTGATTGCCGATGTAGCGTGTGCCAGGCGCCGGCCTTCTGGGATCCGGTGCTCGCCGCTGCTATAATTATTTCGGCGATACGGCGGGAGCCGGGCTCGCGGCAGTCTGCGGAGGTTTGACGCCGATTAGTTCCACCTCAAAAATCAAAGTCGAATTGGGAGCGATATCAGGGCCCACGTTGCGATCACCATACGCAAGACTCGCCGGAACGAAGAATTGATATTTTGATCCCGTCTTCATCAGTTGGAGCCCTTCCGTCCAACCCTTGATTACGCCATTAAGCGGAAAAGTCGCAGGCTGGCCGCGCTTGTACGAGCTGTCGAACTCAGTGCCGTTGATAAGCGTCCCGCGGTAATTTACCGTCACCGTGTCGGTCTCTTTCGGTTGCGGTCCGGTTCCCTCCTTGAGGGCTTTGTACTGCAGGCCGCTGGCCGTCGCTTTCACGCCTTCTTTCTTTTTGTTTTCCTCCAGAAACTTCGCACCTTCTGACGCGTTCTTCTCTCCTGCTGCCTTCTGTTTTTGTTGCATATCTTTTTCAAATGCTGCCATAACCTCCTTGACCTGATCGGCGTTCAGTTGAGGCTTGCCAGCGATCGCGTCCTTTATGCCAGCAGCGAGCACGTCGGGATTAACCTGCACATTCTGCCGGCCGAGGTTAAACCCGATGTTCAGACCAATGCTATAGCTGACCTTGTCCTTCTGATCTTTAAGCTGTGGTGATTTCTCTTGCCCGAACAAGGGCAGCGCAAGTGAGAATGCGGCGAAAATAAGGATAAAATGTTTCATAAGATGGTGTTTTCGCTACGGGCTTGGCTAAATTGAGCGCCGCAGGAAATGCCACGCTAATGGATAAACCCCATTCGTCAAGAAAACAGGAGGAGCGGCAGGAGCTCCGTCAGGCTCGGGCTTTCGCCACGCTGTTCTCCTTCATCGGCGTCGTTCTTCAACTGCAAACAGTTGGCGCGATCACCCTCTCGCACACCGATGCGCTCAAAATCGGAAAAAGAATCTGGCAAAACGAATGCGATGGAACCATCGCCGGTCTTACCTCATGGAACGAAGGGGAAAATTTTGCGTCGCTGGGCATCGGTCACTTCATCTGGTATCCAAAGGGTCAGCGTGGTCCATTCGAGGAAAGTTTTCCCAAGCTAATAAATTTTATCTCACGTCGGGGCGCTAAATTGCCCAAATTAGTTTTGGGACGCGGCGAAGCGCCCTGTCCGTGGAACTCGCGCACCGAATTTCTTCTCGCCCAACACACAGCGGAGATGAATCAATTGCGCCAGTTTCTTTCCGACACGGTTGATCTTCAGACAGAATTCCTTATTGCCCGGTTGCAAAGCTCGCTGCCGAAAATGCTCGCCGAAGCAGTGCCTCCTGACCGCGCGAAGGTGCAGCAGCAATTCGAGCGCCTGGCGAGCACGCCGCGGGGTTGTTACGCGCTCGTTGATTATGTGAATTTCAAGGGCGAAGGAGTCCTGCACACAGAACGATATCGAGGCCAGGGCTGGGGCTTACTTCAGGTTCTCGAAGGGATGCACGGCGCGAGTGGCGACGACGCAGTCAATGAATTCGCTCGCTCTGCGAAGGCAGTCTTGATTCGGCGTGTGCAAAACGCCCCCACAGAACGGAATGAATCGAGATGGTTATCTGGTTGGATTCGGCGCGTAAACAGCTACAGTGGCGGCTAATTTATGCCGGACAAATTCCCGATATCGCTCTGCGCGGCTTCATTAATACTGGCTGCTCTTGCATGTTCCGTCAGCGGTCAGCTACGTCTCACACGTCCCGCGCCAAGCCCGCCTCAAAGAATGCGGAAAGCATCCGATCTCATTCGCAGGCAAGAACCAGTCAAAATCAATCAATCACTGCTCAAAGAAGCCACGCCCGACAACGTCCACGTGGTGGTCTCGCTTCCCAAGCAGCGGGCTTTTCTTATGACCGGCGACCAAATCGTGATCGACAGCCCGATCTCTTCCGGCAAGCGGGGGCACAGTTCACCCACGGGTCATTTCAGTGTCCTGGAAAAAGACCCGAATCATCGTTCCAACATTTACGGCGACTTCGTTGACCGTTCCGGTCGCATTGTCCGCGCGGGCGTCAGCGCCAAAATCGATGCTGCGCCCAGCGGAACACATTATGTGGGCGCATCGATGAAGTGGTTTATGCGGCTAACGGCCGAAGGGGTTGGAATGCATATCGGGATTTTGCCGGGATACCCCGCCTCGCATGGCTGCATCCGGATGCCGCCCGATGGAGCGAAATTATTTTACGATCACGTTAAAGTAGGCACTCCGGCCGACGTAGGCGATTATTAACGAAACATAGATTTCCATTCTGCGCGCCTATGTCCCGAGAATTTTCCGCCGCAGCAGATCGAAGGCTGCCTGCGCAGTAAGCTGCTTGAAGATCTCGCGATCGCTCGGAAAAAATAATTTCTTTACCATAATGTCGTCTGGCGCGCCCAGCGCGATGTAAACCGTTCCCACTGGTTTCTCCGGCGAACCACCGGATGGCCCAGCAATCCCAGTTGTGGCGAGCGCATATGTCGATCTAGCGCGTGTGCGCGCATGTTCGACTAGCGCCCGCGCGACTGGCTCGCTTACAGCGCCGTGTTTCTCAATCAACGTCGGATCGACATCCAACATGTCGATCTTGGCTTGGTTGGCGTAACAAACATAGCCAGCGATAAATACTTTCGAGGCGCCCGGCACATTGGTAATTCGATTCGCAAGCAATCCGCCCGTGCACGACTCCGCGGCGGCAACTGTTTCGTTCCTTGGGCCCAGGAGTTTCACGATTACTTCCTCGAGAGTTTCATCACTCACGGAAAAAATCGACAATCCCAGCTCGCTTTTGATGATCGCGTCCGCGCGCGAGATCGCATCAGATTCTCCGATGATGCGAACATCGACTTCTCCCGGGCGCGCACAATAACCGAGCTCAACCCCCGGGATCGCGAGAACCCTCTCTCCAACGGCTTTTTCGACAGTCGATTCACCCATACAGGCAATTTTGTAGAGGCGCCGCTCGGTCGAAGTGGGCACTTGCACAATCGAGCGCAAGATCGGCATTGCAGACGCCAGAAACATCGGCTGGAGCTCGCGAGGCGGCCCAGGCAGGACAAAGAGGTGGGGGGAAGGAATGTGCGGATTGATGTTTGCCTTCAAATACAATCCCGACGCGCTTCCGTTTTCATTTGGAAGAATCTCTGCGCCCGCCGGCACGTCAGCCTGTCGGGCGATTCGAGAGGTCCATTTGATTCCGCGCGCTTCGAGCCTCTGCCTGAGCCAAGCCAGTAGCTGCGCATCCTGACGCAATTCCAATCCAAGCACATCCGCGACGATTTCTCGCGTGATGTCATCCGTGGTCGGCCCCAATCCGCCAGTCACAAACAGAATTTCGGCGCGCGAAAACAACTCCGTCAGTGCATCACGAATCGCCTCACCATCGGGAACCGTGCGCCGCTCTACGATGCGCAGACCCAAGGGGAAAATCTCCCGCGCGATAAATGCAAGATGTGCATCGTGCACATCACCCAGCAAAAGCTCTGTGCCGGTGTTCAGAAGATCCACTCTCATTTCGCGTGCTGAAGTTTGCCGCGAACAGAAGAAACGTCCAACGTTCAACGCCCAATGTCGAGATCAGAGGACGAATCTAATTGAATGTTGGGCGTTCGGCGTTTTCTGCCGAAATCACGCCGCGTCTTTGTCCTGCTTCTTGCGAATGAGCGGAAGCTTTCTCCCTTCCACGACTGCGCGATTGATCGTGACTTCGGCGATATCTTCGCGGCTCGGCACCTCATACATGATATCGAGCATGATCCGTTCGAGCATCGAACGCAACGCACGCGCGCCGGTTCCCTTCGTGACCGCCTGCGCCGCCAGGGCGCGCAAGGCATCTTTTGTCAACGTTAACCGCACGCCCTCCATCGAGAAAAGCTTCGTGTACTGCTTGACCATCGCGTTCTTAGTCTCCGTCAAGATCGCCACCATCTCTTCCTCCGTCAGAGCGTCGAGAGAGCTTACAACCGGCAATCGCCCTATGAATTCCGGAATCATTCCGAAAGCGAGCAAGTCCTCCGGTTCGACATGGCGGACGGCTTGCTTTCGCAATGCTTCCTCGACTTCGAGAGTCGGGCTGCCAAAGCCCATCACTTTCTGGCCGATGCGTTTTTGGATAATCTTATCCAGCCCGATGAAGGCGCCGCCGCAAATGAAGAGGATTTTCTCAGTGTTGACCTGAATGTATTCCTGGTGCGGGTGTTTACGCCCGCCCTGTGGCGGAACGTTGCAGGTGCTGCCCTCTAGAATTTTCAGCAGCGCCTGCTGCACCCCTTCGCCGGAGACATCACGGGTGATGCTCACGTTATCGGTTTTTCGCCCGATCTTGTCGATCTCGTCGATGTAAACGATGCCGATCTCGGCTCGTTTAACATCGTAATCGGCATTCTGCAGGAGTCGCAAAATGATGTTCTCGACGTCTTCGCCGACATAGCCGGCTTCGGTCAACGTGGTCGCATCGGCGATACAGAATGGGACATCGAGAATCCTGGCCAGCGTTTTGGCCAGCAACGTTTTACCGGAGCCGGTCGGTCCGATCAGCAAAATGTTGCTCTTCTCGATTTCAACTTCCGCAAGTGGATCCGGCTGGAATGCCGCAGATGCATCGGCCGAAGCCGAAGTTTGCAGAACACGCTTGTAGTGGTTGTGCACCGCCACCGAAAGCGTCTTTTTGGCGACCTCCTGCCCGATCACGTATTGGTCGAGCGAGCGCCGGATTTCTGCCGGCTTCGGCACGCGAATGTTGGAGGACTGGCGCCGGGCGTCCTCGTTGAGCTCTTTATCGAGGATGTTTTTGCAAACGTTTATGCAACTGTCGCAGATATAGACTCCCGGTCCTGCGATTAATTTGCGCACCTCCGCGTGACTCTTGCCACAAAACGAGCACATGGTGAGGTTGGAAGCGCGAGCCATATTTGCGTGTTAGAAAGGAGCTCTTATCCCCCAGCCTTCCGCGGCAAAGCAGCCTCAGCGACTTCTACCGATCGGTCGCCGGAAGGAGGGGTCGCGCCGTCGAGCAGCTTCACTTCCTTGCGGGACTTAATTACTTCGTCTACCAAACCGTACGCCTTCGCCTCCTGAGCGGACATGTAATAATCGCGGTCCGAATCCATCCGCACCTGTTCCTCCGATTTACCGGTGTGTTGAGCGATGATTTTGATGAGGCGTTTCTTAAGCTTGAACATGTAATCGACCTGACGCTCGACGTCGCTCGCCGCCCCTTGCGCGCCGCCGGAAACCTGATGGATCATGATATCTGAATTCGGAAGCGCGAACCGTTTGCCCTTCGTCCCCGCGCAAAGCAAAACCGCAGCCATGCTCGCAGCCATGCCGAGGCAATAGGTCGTCACATCGCACGTGAGAAACTGCATGGTGTCGTAAACCGCGAGCCCAGCCGTAACCGAGCCACCCGGCGAATTGATATAGATGTTAATGTCCTTTTTCGAGTCCTCCATTTGTAAAAACAGCAACTGGGCAATGACCAGGTTGGCAATGTGATCGTCCATCGGCGTCCCGATGAAAACGATGCGATCCTTAAGCAGCCGCGAGTAGATATCATAGCTGCGCTCGCCCCGGCCGGTCTGCTCCACAACCATCGGAATCAGCACCGATTGCGATCGGTTCTTACTGGATATGCTCATGATTTTTCTTCTCCAACAGTGCTTCCTTCCGTCTTTCCGACGCTAACATTCGCCTTCAGGAAATCAAGGGTCTTACCTAGCAGAATCTGTTCCGCGAAGGAATTGAGACCGTCGTGCTCTTCCAACTCGTTGCGCATTTTGTCGACGGCAACATCGTAACGCGCTGCTTCCTGCCTGATCCGTAGATCGACATCTT
>WNGL01000706.1_pt1 | contig 39768 bp, 34 predicted proteins | sample 5400591 | NCBI WGS metagenome assembly WNGL01 (sample SAMN13153377, study PRJNA577476) | soil metagenome | isolation source: 80 cm soil or saprolite under Garry oak tree replicate 1 | place: USA:California | collected 2016-06-15
CCTCCGGAGGCGGGAGCGCAGGTTCGAATCCTGCCGGGGGCGCCCAACAAATCGGGGCCTCTGACGCGCTGCCGTCACGCAACATCGTTGGTTTGCCCGCTTCGTGGTGTCCATTTCATTGCACGTTTCATTGCACACGCGGTCGCGCCTCGAATCCTTTTTGTGCCCACGGGGATGGGAGATGCCAATGTGGCCATGGAGCATTCGTCAGCCAGAGCGAGACGCGACGACAACCGGGATCGTGCCGGTTACATGGAACTGCGCACTCGATCCGTCTGATCTGTGCAGGTCGCTTGTGTTCAAGCCGATGCACAGATGAGTCGCTCTGCGCGAAGAAACGCGTGTAGGCCACCGCCACGCTGTCGCGCTAATCCAGCCAGGGGCACGCATGGCTCGTGTGCGCGCCCCCGGATGGGTCGGCGGCCGGATGCACCTGGGCAACGGGTTTCAGCCGTTGAGGGATGTGTGCAGGACCCAGAGTCCGATTGCGCCGGCCGCGGCCACGAACCCGATGGTGGCGAGGATGACCGCGGCGTCGGCGAGTTGGTATCGGTAGCGGCGTCGGAGCCGGGCGATCCGTCTAGCGGTGCTCACCGCCGCCTGCCCCTGGTGCGTTACCGGCGAGGTCGCGCAGGCGTTGGCGGGCCAGCCGTTCGACGAGTTCGGGTAGGGCTGGCCCGGCGGCGATGTCGAGGTCGCGGCGGCAGCGCAGGACGGTGGCCGAGATGACGGGCAGGGCGAGCTGGTTCTCGAACTCGGCGAACAGCCGGTCGACCACGTCGGCCAGCGCGGCCAGTTCGGGCGCGAGACCGCCGATGCGTGCGTGTGGAGGCATAACTACACGGTCCAGAGGGCTTGGGTCGGGGACATGCGGGCGGCGCGCAGGGCGGGCAGCAGGCCGGCGAGGGCGCCGATGAGCAGGGCGGCGGCGAGCCCGCCGGTCCATGCGACGGTGGGTATGACGATGGACCAGTGCTTGGTGGACGCGTAGATCGTGGTGGCCGCGGCGCCGGCGCCTACCCCGACCGCGCCGCCGAGCAGGGCGAGCAGCATCGCCTCGCTGAGGAACTGCACGCGGATGTGGGCCTTGGTGGCGCCGAGCGCGCGGCGTAGGCCGATCTCAGAACGGCGTTCCAGCACCGAGATGACCATGATGTTGGCGACGCCGACCGCGCCGACGAGCAGGGCTACCGCGCCGAGGCCGAGGAACAACCCGTTGAACGCGCTCTTGGCCTTGGCCCGGGCCACCAGGGCGTCCGAGGGGCGGCTGACGTCGACCTCGCTTGGGGTTTCCGGGTTCGCCGTCGCGGCGAGCACGGACTGCACAGCGGTGACCTGGTCGGTGACCGAGCGGATGTAGACCGTGGACGGATGCCCGTCGAAGCCGAGGTATTTCTCGGCGGCGGGGAAGCCGACCAGCACGGACGCGTCGATCTCGGGCGCGAGCGTCGCCGGGTTGAGGATGCCGATGACGTAGAACCACTGGCCACCGACCCAGATCCGCTCGCCCGGGTATATGCGGCCGATACCCAGCCGGCTCGCCGCAGCGGCGCCGAGCACCGCGACCGGCTCATTCGCTGTAGCCGCGTTGAGGTAGCGGCCGTGCGCGAGGCTCGTGCCGATCGTGGCGGGCAGCCCGAGGCTGGCCGCCTGCACGGAGATCGCGTTGGTGTTGATCGACGGGATGTGCGGGCTACGGTAGGCGTTCGCCTTGGTGGTACCGGTGTCCTCGACGGTGGTAACCGGTCCGATGCGGCTGATCATCCGCGGCGCGGCCTTGGGCAGCTCGGCGGTCTTGCCGAGCAGGTCCTGGCCGTTGGTGACGGTGAGCAGGTTGGTGCCGAGCCGGTCGATCTCGGCGAGCAACCCGGCCTGAGACGAGGACGAGAGGCCGAGTACCGCGACGATCGAGGCCACCCCGATAGCGATGCCGAGCGCGGACAGCCCGGCCCGCAGCTTGCGGGTGCGCAGCCCGACGCTGGCCACCCGGCCCAGGTCGGCCGGCCGTAGCCGTCCGGCCACCGCGGCGGTCATTGCCGCCACCATTCGTCCGGGTCGGACGGCGTGGCCACCGTGTCGGCGACGATGCGCCCGTCGAGCATCTCCACGCGCCGGGGCAGCCGGGCGGCGATGTCGCGGTCGTGGGTGATCACCACGATTGTCGTGCCGCGAGCATTGAGCTCGTCTAGCAGGCCGAGGATGGCCTGCCCGGTGGCGTGGTCCAAGTTGCCGGTGGGCTCGTCGGCCAGCACGATCGCCGGATCGCCGACCAGCGCCCGGGCGATCGCGACGCGCTGGCGTTGCCCACCGGACAGCTGCGTGGGCCGGGCACGCAGCCGGTCGGCGAGGTCGACTGCGGCCAGCGCCGCGGCGGCCTGCTCGCGGCGATCCCGGTGCGCGATGCCGGCGTAGAGCAGCCCGTCGGCGACGTTGTCCAGGATCGTCGCGTGCTCGGCGAGGAAGAACTGCTGGAACACGAAGCCGATCCGGGTGGCGCGCAGCCCGGCCAGCTCCCGGTCGGTCATGTCCGAGGCGTCCAGGCCGGTGACCCGCACCGTGCCGGCGCTGGGCCGGTCGAGGGTGCCCATGACGTGCAGCAGCGTCGTCTTGCCCGACCCGGATGGTCCCACTACGGCGACGAGCTCGCCGGCGGTGATCGTCAGCTCGACCCCGCGAAGCGCGGTGACCGGCGGCTGGCTCGGGTACGTCTTTGTGACGTCGTGCAGTTCGAGCACCCGCGACGGCGCGGGCGCGATCAAGGTATTCAGCACGGCCGTAGGTTGGCTCATGAAGAGGGCACCACCACGTGCTGCCCGGCGGCCAGCGCGCTGCCGGTGACCTGGACCCGGCCCGCGGCGTCGTCGAACAGCCCGAGCGTCACCGGTACCAGCCGGTGCACGCCGTCGGCGGCGACGACCTCGACGGCGTACCCGCCGCCGGCCAGCGCCAGCAGCGAGGTCACCGGTACCACCAGGACGTTGCGCACGGTGTCGGTGGTGATCGCCACTCGCACCGGCGCCTGGTCCAGGGTGCCGGTCGCCGCAGCGTCGGTCGGCGTGATGTCGACCTCGACGGTCGGCCCGGTGTCCGAATCCTTGGCTGGTGTGCTGGCGACCTTGCCCACCGAGGTGACCGTGCCGGGTGTGGTCCGCCCGTTCGGCAGCGTGATCGTGACCTTGTCGCCGACCTTCAGCTGCGACTGCTGGGCAGCGTCCAGTTCGACGGTGACCTGACGGGTGGTGGATGTGCCCTTGAGGGCGGCGCCGCCGGCCGGCCCGCCGAGGATGGCGGTCAACGACGTGACCCGCACGGCCGTCGGCAGGAACACGATCTGGCCCAGGTCGAGCTTGCCGGTCTGCTTGACGCCCAGGGCGTCCTGCAGTTCCTTGATCGCGGCCTTGGTGGCCCAGCCGAACTCGTCCGAGGAGGGGTCCAGGCCCACGTCGACGCCGTAGCCGAGCGCGACCAGGTCCCGATTGAGCTGCGCGACGTCCGCGCCGGTCACGTCGGACGCCTTCGCCCCCTCGGCCAGCGCGCGGTAGACGGGCGTCGTCCCGTACAGCAACACGACCGGCTGCCCGTCGACCCGGTAGAGCACCTGGCCCTGGCGGATCACCTGCCCCACCGCGGGCAGCGAGGTGACCGTGCCGTGCGCCTGCCCGGCGACGGTGTAGTCGCCGGCGTAGCCCAGCGTGCCGTCCACGCTGGTCCGCGCGGCCAGCGTCGCGCGCTTCACGGCAGCCGTCGACGTGGCGGCCACGTTGTCGGTGCCGGCCGGATGGGCCTGATCGCGCCGGCCGAGCGGATGTGCGAAGTCGACACCGTACGGGTGGGTACGGTCGACCACGACGGCGGCGCCAGCCAGCACCACCACGACCAGCAGCACCCACCGGACGCGCCGCCGCGGCCGCCGCCGGCCAGACACGTCGGTGCTCACGAGCCGGCTCCGCCGGTATTGAGGCTGCCGCCTTTGCCGCCGTTGGGCAGGTACTGCTTGCAGGCATCGTCTGCCTTCTTGAACACGGGGTTGTTCGGGTCGAGGTCACTTCCCGGTTCCGCTTGCAGCTGCAGGGTGCCGTCCGGTTTCGGGTCGGGGAAGTCCGAGACGCCGCGCGCGCGCATGCACTTGGCGTACTTCAGGTTCTCCGCCTTCAGGTTCTTCGGCGGCACCCCCTTGTTGGGCAGCAGCGACTTGCACGCGGCGTCCGCGACCTTGAACTGCGGGTTGTCCGGACCGAGGTCGCTGCCCGGGTGTGCCTCGAGCCGGACGTCGCCGTTCGCGTCGGGATCGGGGAAGTCCTTGATCCCGTGCGCCCGCATGCATTGCGAATAGGCCAGTGCGCTCGCCTTCGTCGAGCCACTCGACGAGGACGTCCCGCTCGGCGATCCGACGCTGGCCACCCCGGGGCTCTTCGCGCCGCCGCTGCTGCAGCCCGTGACGAGCGCCACGCAGGCGATCAGCCCGCCGGCCAGCCGGCGCAGCCGGCGAGTGCTGATGTGGTCCATATCGAATCCTTTGCCGCTCGGTGGATCGTGCCGTCATGTGGTTTCTACGGAGCGGCCGGTTGCGGCACGGTGTCGTTGTAACCGCGCCGCAACCGCCGATCAAGCACGCTGGTCAGCGCCCGGAGTCGAGGAGAGACCGATGAGGATCCTGGTGGTGGAGGACCACGCCAAGCTCGCCACGACGGTGGCGACGGTGCTGCGCCGCGAGGGAATGGCGGTCGATCTGGCCTTCGACGGGCACGACGCGCTGGCCCACGCGGCGACGGCGAGCTATGACGTGATCGTGCTCGACCGCAACCTGCCCGGAATGCACGGCGACGACGTCTGCCAGACGCTGCTCGCCGACGGGTGCGAGAGCCGAGTGCTCATGCTGACCGCGGCCGGCACCGTCGACGACCGGGTCGACGGCTTGGACCTCGGCGCCGACGACTACCTGCCCAAGCCGTTCGACTTCGCCGAGCTGTTGGCCCGCATCCGCGCGCTCGGCCGGCGCGCCCGCCCGGCGCTGCCGCCGGTCCTGGTCCGCGGCGACGTGCGCCTCGACCCGGCGCAGCGGGTGGCCACTCGCGCGGAGCGCCCGCTCCCGCTGAGCCCGAAGGAGTTCGCCGTCCTCGAACTACTGCTGCGCGCCCAGGGCGCTGTCGTCTCCGCCGAAGAGCTCCTGGAACGGGTGTGGGACGAGCACGCCGACCCGTTCAGCACGGCGGTCAAGACGACGGTCAGCCGGCTGCGCGCCAAGCTCGGCGAGCCGCCGGTCATCGAGACCGTCGCCCAGGCCGGATACCGGGTCTGATCATGTTCGGACGCCTGCACCGCGCGCTGACACGGATGGCCGCCCACCCGAACCTGCCGGCCCGGACCATCCGGCTGCGCCTGACCGCCCTCTACGGCGGGCTGTTCCTGATCTGCGGTGCCGGATTGCTGGCCATCACCTACGCCCTCATGTGGAACGTGACCAGCAGCTCCTGCTATACGGGCGCGAACGGTCTCAGCGTCTGCGTGTCCGGCTCGGCCGCGAACGAGCCGGCGTCGCCACCGCCCACGCAGGCCAACGGTGCTCCGCCCGACGCGCTCACCCCGCAGCAGGTGCGGGCCCTCGTGAACGGCCAGCACGCGCACGAGATGCACCAGCTGCTCATCCGGTCCGGGATCGCGCTCGCGATCATGGCCGCCGTATCGATCGCCCTCGGCTGGCTGGTCGCCGGACGCGTGCTGCGCCCGCTACGCAGGATCACCGAGGTCACGCGGGACATCTCCGCCACCAACCTGCACGAGCGGCTCGCGCTGGCCGGACCGGACGACGAGCTCAAGGAGCTGGCCGACACCATCGACGGGTTGCTCGCCCGGCTTGAGGGCGCATTCGACGCGCAGCGGCGCTTCGTCGCCAATGCCTCGCACGAGTTGCGCACCCCGCTCACGCTCATGCGGGCGTTGCTGCAGATGACGCTCACCGACCCGGACGCCACGCTCGACTCGTTCCGGGCGACGTGCCAGGACGTATTGGCCGAGGGCGAGCGCCAGGAGCGGCTCATCGGGGCGCTGCTCGTCCTGGCCCGCAGCGAGCGCGGCCTCGACCACCGCGAACCCTTCGATCTGGCCGGGGTTTCCGACAACGTGCTGCTCACCCTTCAAGCCAAGGCCGACCGTCTCGGGGTCCGGGTCGAGGCGTCGATCCAGCCCGCACCGACCAACGGCGACGCCCGCCTCGCCGAGCAGCTCGTAACCAACCTCGTCGACAATGCGCTGCGCCACAACGTCACCGGCGGCCGGGTCGACGTCGCGACCGGCGTCCGGGCCGGCTGGGCGTTCGTGTCGGTGACGAACACCGGGCCGGTCGTGCCGGCGCAGGAAGTCGGCCGGCTCTTCCAGCCGTTCCAGCGCCTCGGCGCCGACTCCACCGACCACGGCGACAGCCTCGGACTCGGGCTGTCCATCGTCGCGGCCATCGCCGACGCGCACACCGCCACCATCACCGCCCGCGCCCAACCGCACGGCGGGCTCCACATCGGCGTCGCGTTCCCAACGACCGCCCCACGCAACGGCCCCCGCCCCACCGCGGCTCATCACGACGTCTCGGAGCAGGCAGCCCCCGCAGCCACGCGATAGGACACCGCACCTGGAAATCCAGCCTCCGTACGGGGCGAATTCGGCCCACGCCACGCCGGCAACGCGCCCGACGGCATCCCGGGTTCCCGCCACTACAACGTGTCGAGACACTCGGCGAGCCCTACACCCGCCACCTGGACGGAAAGGTCCGCGAGTTGCGGTTCCACCTGCTGCGCCAGCAGACCCGTGTGACGTACTGGCTCGCGCCGCGTCGCCGGATCGTCTTGCTCACCGTGTTCCGCAAGACCCGCAACGCCGAGACCGCCGGGAGTTCCGCGAGGGATACGAGCAGGCCCGCCGCGCATTCTTGATCGGCCGGGCGGTTCGTGAACGCCGCCTCGCGCTGGGCCTGTCCCTGACCGAGGTCGCCGCCCGCGCCGGCATAACCCAGCCCGCCCTGTCCGGCTTGAGGCCGGCGGTACTGTGCCGACCATCCCCGTGCTGGAGCGCATCGCCGCCGCCGTGGGCGCCGAGCTCATCGTCGCAATCGCCCCACCCGCAGCCTGAACCAACACCACAGAGGTTCAGACCAAGGTGTGCGCATGGAACTGCGCTCACTCGATCCGTCGATCGGGTACAGGTGCCTCCCGACCGCGACGCGCACAACCGAGGCACTCGCTGGCACGGCCGGCACTCGCGCAGGGTTCGACATTCGTACGGGTGCGGTGCTCTGCGAGGCCGAGAACTGTCTGTGTCGTCTCTACGCCTACGGGCTCCTCAACGCCGACGGGCCCACGGCAAGGAGCGCTCCTGTGACTCCGCGCTACGCGGGGTGGCCGCCCGCACGGGATCCCGAATCAGGTGGCGGTGGGGAAGTGGAAGCTTGCGGCCGCGGTGCGTGGCCAGCGGGCGGTGACGACTTTTGCCCTTGTGTAGAAGCGGACTCCTTCCGGACCGTGGATGTGCGACTCGCCGAACAGCGAGTCCTTCCAGCCGCCGAAGGAGTGGTAGGCCATCGGCACTGGGATCGGCACGTTGATGCCGATCATGCCGATCGTGACCTCGCGCTGGAACCGCCGCGCCGCCTCGCCGCTCGACGTGAAGATCGCGGTGCCGTTGCCGTACGGGTTGGCGTTGACGAACGCGATCGCCTCGTCGACGGTGTCGACCCGGGACACCGAGAGCACCGGGCCGAAGATCTCGTTGCGGTAGGCGTCCATGTCGGCGGTGACGTGGTCCAGCACGGTCGGGCCGAGGAAGAAGCCGTTCTCGTGGCCGTCGACGACGAGGCGCCGTCCGTCGGCGACGAGGGCGGCGCCTTGCTTCTCGCCGGAGTCGATGTATCCGACGATTCGTTGGCGGGCCTCAGCGGTGACCACCGGCCCCATCTCGCTCGTCTCGTCGCGTCCCGGGCCGACTTTGACCGTGGCCGCCTTCTGCTTGAGCCGGTGGACGAGCCCGTCGCCGGCCTCGCCGACAGCGACGGCGGCCGAGATCGCCATGCACCGCTGCCCGGCCGAGCCGAACGCCGCGGCCGTCAGGTGGTCGGCGGCGAAGTCCAGGTCGGCGTCAGGAAGCACGACGGCGTGGTTCTTCGCCCCGCCCAATGCCTGCACGCGCTTGCCGCTCATGGTCGCGCGTTCGTGGATGTAGCGGGCGATCGGCGTCGAGCCGACGAACGAAACCGCGGCCACGTCGGGGGAATCGAGCAGCGTGTCGACCGCGACCTTGTCGCCGTGCACCACGTTGAACACGCCGTCGGGCAGGCCGGCCTCTTGCCACAGCTCGGCGAGGGCAAGGGACACGGACGGGTCGCGCTCGCTGGGCTTGAGCACGAACGTGTTGCCGCAGGCGATGGCGATCGGGTGCATCCACATCGGCACCATGATCGGGAAGTTGAACGGGGTGATGCCGGCGACGACGCCCAGCGGCTGGCGGAAGCTGTACGAGTCCACGCCCGTGGACACCTGGTCGGAGTACTCGCCCTTGAGCAGCTGCGGGATGCCGCACGCGAACTCGACGACTTCCAGGCCGCGCTGTACTTCGCCCCGCGCGTCGGAGATCACCTTGCCGTGCTCGTCGGAGATGATCGCGGCGAGCTCGTCGATGTGTGCGTGCACGAGCTGCCGGAACGCGAACAGCACGGTGGAACGCTTGGACAGCGACGCATTGCGCCAGGCGTCGAACACTTTCGCCGCGGTGTCGATCGCCGCGTCGACGTCGGCCTTTTCGGCCAGCAGCACCTCCGCCTGCTGCTCGCCGGTGGCAGGGTTCCATACCGGACCGATGCGGGTCGAGACGCCGGTGCTGCGCGTCCCTCCGATCCAATGCTGAATGGTCTTCACATGTCGCTCCGGTTGATAACGGTTCGCCGGCCTGGGTTGGACGTGGTGAGTAGCTCGGTGATGAACGTGAGGCTTTCCCGGACGTCGGCGACAGGTCCTTCGCCGATCGGTTCCTCGGTGAGGATGGTGTCTTGTTCGAGGGTGTACCAGCCGGTGTAGCCGGCCCGCTCCAGGTCGCGGACGATTGCTGCAATGTCGATGTCACCGGAGCCGAGTGGCCGGTACATGCCGTCGCGGACGGCCTCGGTGTACGTACGTTCGCCGGAGCGGACCGTCGCGGCGAGCCGCTCATCGACGTCTTTGAGGTGGGTGTGGGCGATGCGGTCGGGCGCTTGTCTAGTGAGCTCAGCGGGGTCGGTGCCGCCGATGAGCAGATGCCCGGTGTCGAGGCACAGCGCCACGGCGGATCCATCAAGTACGCGCTGCACCTCGTCGCCGGCCTCGATCATCGTGCCGACGTGCGGGTGTAGCACGGCGCGGGTGCCGCGCTCGGCGGCACGAACCGAGAGTCGATTCAGGTTGGCGAGCAGCGTCGTCCAGCCGTCCTCGTCGAGTATCGGTCGGCTGTCGTAGCCGCTTCGGCCGGTGACGGCGGATAGGACCAGCACGTTGGCCTCGGTGGCGGCGTAGCGGTCGAGGATGCGGTCGACCTCGGGTACCGGGTCGTAGTCGGGTTCGTGCAGGAGTACAGGCGTGAATCCACCGACCGCGGTGAGGCCGTGCTCGGCGAGCACGCGAGCCATCGCGGTGGGTTCGCATGGCAGGAAGCCGTCGGGTCCCAGTTCGATGGCGGCCAGGCCCAGCTCGCGCATCTCGCTGAGGACGCGGCGTGGGCTGAGCTGGTATCCCCAGCCGGGGACCTCGCACACGCCCCACGAGATCGGGGCGCCAGCGATGCGATTGCTGGTCATTGGCGCACCTCGTCCACGCGCACCGGCCGGTGTTCCTGCAGGGACAGCGTCGCTGCCTCGGCGACCCAGCTCGATTCGACGGCATCGGCGACCGTGCACGGTGAGCGCCGAGTGCCGGCTACTACCTCGGTGAAGGCGGCGAGTTCTGCGCGGAATGCGTCGGCGAAGCGGTCCATGAAGAAGGTGTGCGGGGTTCCCGTGGGGAACGTGACGCCCGCCTCGACGGAGCGCAGCGGGAGCTTGCTGTCCAGCCCGGCGGCGATGCTGTCGCGCGATCCGTGCAGTTCCAGCCGGACGTCGTGGCCGCGGGCGTTGTAGCGGGTGTTCGACACGACGGCGAGCGCGCCGTCGTCCATGGTGAGCGTGGTGGCCGCGGTGTCGACGTCGCCGAGTTCGCGGATCCAGTCCTCGCCGCGATTGCTGCCGACCGCGTAGACCTCGACCACCTCGCGTCCGGTTACCCACCTGATTGCGTCGAAGTCGTGCACGCTGCAGTCGCGGAAGATTCCGCCGGAGACGGCGGCGTAGGTGGGCGGCGGTGGTGCGGGGTCCAGGGTGGTGGAGCGGATGGTGTGCAGCCAGCCGAGCGCGCCGCTGTGCAGCGCCTGTCGCGCGGCGACGAAGCCGGCGTCGAAGCGGCGCGGGTAGCCGATCTGGATCGGCACTGCGGAGTTCGCGACCTGCCGCGCGATGTCTGCGGCATCTGCCGCGTTCGCTGCGACGGGTTTCTCGCAGAACACCGGAAGCCCCGCTTCGACGGCAGCGGCGAGAAGTGCCGGGTGGGCGTCGGTCGCGGCTGCGATGACGACCCCGTCCGGGCCGGATCGCAGCAGGGCTTCGGTGCTGTCGACGGCGTGCGCGCCGAGCTTGGCGGCAACGTCTGCGGCTCGGCCGGGCGCGACATCCGCCACGACCAACGACTCGACTGCGGGCAGCGCGGCGAGGGTTCTGGCGTGGAACTCGCCGATACGGCCGAGCCCGATGAGGCCGATTCTCATGTGGTCGTGCCTTCCTCTGTCGATGCCGGTCAGTCGACCGCGCCGATGACGATCTGGTCCCAGTCGATCACCGAGCCGGTCACCACTCCGCTGCGATCGGAGAGCAGGAAGACGACCATGTCGGCGATCTCGTCGACCTGCCCGAGCCGTCCCATAGGCAGGGTCTTGCCAGCCTGCTGCTGCCAGTTGTCACCCGCTGCGTGGTACGCGCGCTGTGTGGCGTCCTCGCCTTCAGTCTCTGTCCAGCCGATGTTGAGAGCGTTGATGCGGATGCGGTCGAAGCGGTGCGCGTGGGCCGCGTTGCGGGTCAGGGCGGCCAGCCCGGACTTCGCCACCGAGTACGCGGCCAGGAATGACTGTCCACAGTGGGCAGACGTGGAGCCGATGTTCACGATCGTGCCTGGGGCGTGCCGGGAGAGCATGTCGGCGACGGCGCTCTGCATCAAGAAGAACGGGCCGCGCAGGTTGACCGCGATGTGCTGGTCGAACAGGTCCGGCGTGGTGTCCAGCAGGGTCCCGCGCGCGGTGAGTCCGGCGCAGTTGACCAGGCAGTCGATGCGGCCGAAGGCACGGATCACGGCGGCCACCGACTCCCGAGCCTGGGCGACGTCGGCGACATCGGTGCGCACGTAGATCGCCTTGGCCCCGTGGTCGGTCAGCTCGCGTGCCAGAGCCTCGCCACGTTCGGGGCGGCGCCCGGTGACCGCGATGATCGCGCCTTCTCGGGCAGCGGCGCGTGCGACGGCCGCGCCGACGCCCTGACTGCCGCCGCTGACGAGTACGACCTTGTCGTTCAGCATTGTCATCGTGACAGCTCTGCGGTTCGGCGGGGTGTCCACTGTGGATCGGCGAGCGCCGCGGGGCGTCGACCCGCCAGGACGTCGGCGACTCCTTTGGCGGCGTCGGCGAAGGTAGCCGCCGTGGCGCGCAGGCTCAGCCCCATGACGTGCGGTGTAAGTACGACATTGTGCTGATCGAACAGTGGATGGTGGGTTGGGGGTTCGGGGTCGAACACGTCCAGACCGACCCCGGCCAGGGTGCCGTCCTGTAGTGCCGCCAGCACGGCGTCCAGGTCGACGAGTCCTCCGCGTCCGCAGTTGATCAGCACTGCACCCGGTTTGACCGCTTGCAGGAATTCGGCGTCGACGAGATGGCGGGTGGTCTCGGTCAGCGGCGCATGCAGGGTGATGATGTCGCTGCGGGCGGCGAGCTCGCGACGGTCGCCGACGGCGATGTCGTCGGGCGGTGGGGCAATTGGGTCGTGCGCGAGGATCTGCATCCCGAACACGCTTGCGAGTTCGGCCACACGCTGGCCGATGCGGCCGTAGCCGATGATGCCGATGGTCGCTCCGTCCAGGTCGGCGACGGTGTGCTCGCCGCGCCGGGCCCACTGCCCGTCGCGAACCAGTCCGGTCAGCGGCCCGAACGACTTCACCAGGTGCAGCGCCATTCCGATGACCCCTTCGGCAACCGCCCGGGTTCCGCTCCCCGGCGTGACTACCACGGCGATTCTGCGTTCGGTGGCTGCGGCCATGTCGATGCGGTCTACCCCGACCCCGGTCCGGGCGAGTACCTGCAGTTTCGGCATCCGGTCGAGCGCGGCCCGGTCGACGACCGCGTCGGCGCGCACGATCGCGCCTGCAGCCTCGGCGAGGTCGGCGGGGCCCGGGTGCGGCACGAACGCCGTGCCGCTGCCCAGTGCATCGCTCACCAGCACGGGGTCAACCTCGCCGAGTGCCACCACGACAGCCCGTGCGGTGCTCGCGAGTTCGGAGTGCTCACCCATGAGCCGCCTCAACGTCCGGTTGCCGGCCGAACGTCGCTCCGGAAACGTCGGGCACCTTGTGCCAGGTGCCGTCCTCGGCCGACGCGGCCACGGCCGCGAGCACCTCGGCGTCTGAGTGTGCCTCGAAGACCGTCGAGTTGCGTCGCGGTCCGCCGAGCAGAGCGGCGGCGAATTTCGCCCCCTCGATCACCTTCAGGTCGTCGTAGCTCATGCTGTTCGCCGGTCCGGGCTGGAAACGCGCGTAGTCCCCCATGAACGAGTTCGCGAGCACCCGTGTGTACCCGACGTTCGCACCGCTGCGGCCGAGGCACAGTTGCAGTTCGTTCATCTGCTCGAAGTTCCAGCTCGCGGAGCCTTCGGTTCCGTAGACCTCGAGCGAGAGACCGCATTGCGGGCCGACGATGACGCGGGAGGCTTCGATGGTGCCCACCGCCCCGCTGCAGTGCGATCCCACGCCGAACCGGATCAAGGCCGCCGCGTGGTCGTCGTTCTCGACCGGGGCCAGCTCGCCGTTCTCGATTACGGCGAAGTGTGTACCGACACCCATGGGCAGGATCGGGCGCTGCGCATGCACGGTCGACAGCAGTCCGCCGACCTCGCTGATCGGTCCGACCGCGTACTGGACCAGGTCCACGACGTGGCTGAGCAGGTCGCCAAGCGCGCCGCTGCCGGCGTACTCGCGGCGGAACCGCCAGGACAGCGCGGCGTTGGGCTCCGCGGCGTAGCCGCAGTAGAACACCGAGCGGACGTTGGTGATGCGGCCCAGGTCGCCATTCGCGACGAGTTCGCGGATCCGTTCGACGGCGGGGGCACCGCGGTAGTTGTAGCCGATGGAGGTCTGCACGCCGGCCGAGCGTGCCGCCGCGGCGACCTCGGCCGTCTCCTCGACGCTTCGGCCGACCGGCTTCTCGATCCAGAACGGCTTGCCGGCCTCCGCAGCCGCCACCGCGATCTCGCGGTGGACGTGATTTGGCGCGCAGATCGACACGACGTCGACCTCGGGATCGGCGAGCACATCGCGGTAGTCGGTGCTCGACCGGGCGTAGCCCAGGACCTCCCGGGCATACGCGGCCCGGTCCGGCGCGGTGTCCGCGGCATGCACCAGCCGGGTGCGCACCCCGAGGTCGGGGTAGACGACGGGAAGGGACTGGTAGGCGCGGGTGTGCAGCCGGCCCATCCACCCCACGCTGATCAGGCCGACGCCAAGGGTGGTCGGCGTGCCCGAATGTGCTTCGTTGACCATGATCTCTCTTTCAGGGTCAGGCGCCGGAACGCGCGCGGGCGAGGTGGGCGGCCACTGTGGCGGCGAGCAAGGTCGAGTCCGAGCCGATCGCGACGAAGGTCCAGCCGCCGGCGATGCGGGCCGCGGCCGCCGCGCCGTCGTTGACGAGCAGCCCGCACGCCTTGCCGCTGGCCTCGGCGGCCGCCCGGACCTTGTCGATAGCGGCGACATAGGCGGGTGCGGTGATGTCTCCGGGTACGCCGAGGTCGTGGCTGAGGTCGCGCGGTCCGACGAACAACACGTCGACGCCGTCCAGCGTGGCGATCTTGTCGACCTCCTCGGCGGCCGCGGCGGACTCGATCTGTACCACGGCGAGCACGTCGCGGTCGGCGCGGTCGAGCGCGCCGGGATCCAGGCCGTAACGGCACGCCCTGTTGTAGGTCGCGACACCACGGTCGCCGTGCGGCGGGTAGCGAAGATGCCGTAGCGCGGTTGCGACATCGTCGGCGCTGTCCAGCCGCGGCAGCATGATCCCGGCCGCGCCCAGGTCCAGCGCGCGACCGATGCGGATCCGGGCCGCCGTCTCGACGCGCACCACGACCGGCACGCCATAGGCGCCTGCCGCGGGAACCAGTGACTGGAGCTGTTCCTCGCCGCCGGCGCCGTGCTCCAGGTCCAGCAGCAGCCAGTCCGGCCCGGCGGCCGCGCAGACCTCGCCGGTAACGGCGGATGCGGTGCCGATGAAAGTGCCAAGGGTCGCCTCGCCGGCAGCGACTCTGCGGCGCAGGCGACCCCTGTCCAGCGGTGACGCCTGCTGCGGGGACGTGTTCATCCGTGCCACCGCTGCTCGACCAGGCCGGCTTCGTAGTCGGCCCGCAGCGCGGCGACGGTGTCCTGGTCGGAAACCTCGGCCGGCGCGACATCCCACCACACGCCGGCGCCGGGCAGGTCGGCGTGCGGGATCACTGGGACGACGATCACCACCGGTCCGCGGTGGCCGCGGGTGGACTCGAGCGCGTCGCGGACCGCGCCAGCCGTTACGGCGCGGACCGCCCGCGCGCCGAGCCCCTCGGCGATCTTGGCGAGGTCGACGCGCAGGTAGTCGCCGTCGAGCCGGGGCGGTTTGTCCGCGTCGCCGCCGCCGGCGACGTCCAGCGGACCGTTGCGGTAGCGGAATTCGTTGCCGAACTCAGCGCCGTTGCGCAGCATCTGCAGCCGGTGGATGACCTGGTAGCCGTGATTCTCGGCGATCACGATCGTCACGGCCGCTGACTCCTGGGCCGCGGTGACGAGCTCGGTCGGCGCCATCAGGAACGTTCCGTCGCCGATAAACGCGGTCACCCGGCGGTCGGGATTCGGTTCGGCCAATCGGACACCGATCGAGGCGGGGAGCTCGTAGCCCATGCAGGAGAACCCGAACTCGAGGTGGCAGTGCCGTCCTTCGGTCGCGTCCCAGACCTTCTGTAGGTCGCCGGGCGGACCGCCGGCCGCCGCAATGATCACGTCGCCGGGTCGGGCGTGCTCCTGCAGCAGCCCGATGAGCTGGGCCTGGGTGAGCTCGGCGTCCGTGTCGCGCACGACATCCGAGTCCGGTGCCAGTGCCGCCGCATCGAACGCGGTGTCCGGGTCGAGCGCCGAGGCACGCACTGGCCCCCATGCCGCCGTCTCGGCCTCGACGCGTTCCCGCCAGGCCGCGGGGGCTGCGATGCCCGTGGCCACTACCCGGTCCGCCAGCGCGGCAAGCGCCCGCTTGGCATCCGCGACGATGCTCGTCGCGCCTAGCCGATCGGCGTCGTGCACGTCGAGGTTAATGCTCGCGAAGCGGACGTCCGGGTTCTGGAACAGCGATTGCGAAGCGGTGGCGAAGTCGGTGAGGCGGGAGCCGACCGAGAGGACGAGGTCGGCCTCACGGGCCAGCCGGTTGGCAGCCGGGGTGCCTTCCAAGCCGATTCCGCCGAGCTGCCACCAGCCGCGCTGTTGCACCGCGCCCTTGCCGGCGAAGGTTTCCGCGACCGGGATGGCTGCCGAGGCGGCGAGTAGTTCGAGTTCTGCGGAGGCATCGGAGTAGATGACCCCACCGCCGGCGATGATCAGCGGCCGCTCCGCCTGCGCGAGCAGGGTGGCGACGCCTTCGATCTCGGCCGGGTCGGCGGCGGGCCGGCGGATGCGCCACACCTTGTCGGCGAAGAAGGCGGCCGGGTAGTCGAAGGCGTGAGACTGGACGTCTTGGGGCAAAGCCACGACGGCGGCGCCGGTCAGAACCGGATCGGTGAGCACGCGCATAGCTGCGGGCAGCGCAGTCAGCAGTTGTTCCGGCCGGGTGATCCGGTCGAAGAACCTGGCGACCGGGCGGAACGCGTCGTTGACCGAGACATCGGCCTGCGAGGGGTGCTGCAGCTGCTGCAGGACCGGCCCCTGCCGCCGGGTGGCGTAGCTATCCCCGGGAAGAAGAAGGACCGGCAGGCGGTTGACCGTCGCCAGCGCGGCACCGGTCAGCATGTTCGTCGATCCCGGGCCGATCGAGGCGGTGACCGCGAGGGTGGCGTGGCGGCGGGTGTGCTTGGCGTAGCCGGTGGCGAGATGGACCAGAGATTGCTCGTTTCTGCCCTGCACGAACGGCATCAGCTCGGACAGCTCGTCGAGCGCCTGGCCGAGGCCGGCCACGTTGCCGTGCCCGAAGATGCCCAGGGTGGCGGGGATCAGCCGGCGGCGCACACCGTCGGCCTCGGTGTACTGGTGAGCCAGGTACGTGATGACGGCCTGCGCCACCGTCAAGCGCGTTGTGGTCATGAGGGTGCTCCGTTCTGCGGCGTGCTGGCCGGCGCTACCAGGGCCGGCCGTGCAGGATCACGGTCTTGGTCTCGGTCATCTCCGCGACCGCCGACCGTGGTCCCTCCTTGCCGAGGCCGCTGCCCTTCAAGCCGCCATAGGGCATCAGGTCAGCGCGCCACAGCGGGGTCCAGTTGATGTGAATGACGCCGGCATCGATCTCCCGGATCGCGCGGACCGCGCCGCTCACGTCGCTGGTGAACACGCCCGCGCCCAACCCGTAGGTAGTCGCGTTGGCCTGGGCGATCGCCGACGTCCAGTCCGCGACGCTGCTGACCGCGACCGCTGGACCGAACAACTCGTCCTGGCTGAACGGCGAGCCGGGGTCTACGTCCGCGACGACCGTCGGGGCCACGATCGCGCCGTCGCGCTCGCCGCCGGTCAGGACCCTGGCGCCGGCCTTGACCGCCGTCTCGATGGACGTGCGCACTCGCTCGGCCTCGTCCGCGTTGATCAGCGTGCCCATCCCGGTGTCCGGTGCGGACGGATCGCCGGTGCGGATGGCCTGCACCTTGGGGACCAGGGCATCCAGGAAGTCGCCCGTGATCGACGGGTGCGTAAGGACGCGCTGAACCGCGATGCACACCTGTCCCGCGTTGATGTAGCCGCCCGCGGCCACGGCGGCCGAGGCCGCTTCGATGTCCGCGTCGGGCAGGATGATCACCGGGCACGAAGCGCCGAGTTCCAGCGAAAGCTTCTTGATCCCGGCGACCCGGGTGATGTGCTCCCCGGTTGCCGTGGAGCCGGTGAACGAGACCTTCCGCACGCGTGGGTCTCCGACGAGGGCGTCGCCGAGCACCGCTCCGGAGCCGGTGAGCACCGCCAGCACACCGTCGGGCAGGCCCGCGTCGACGAAACACGCGGCCAGGGCCAGCGCGGTCAGCGGCGTACTCCTCGCCGGTTTCAGGACAACCGCATTGCCGCCCGCCAGCGCCGGACCCAGCTTGTGCAGCGCCAGCAGCGCGGGATAGTTGAACGGAGAGATCGCGACGACGACACCGCACGGCTGGTGCACCGTGAAACCGATCTTGTCCAGCCCCGTTCCACGGTTCGCGTCCAAGGGCAGCGTGTCGCCGTAGAGGTGGGCGCCCTCGAACGCGGCGAGCCGGATGATCTCGCCGGATCGCCCGGCCTCGCCGGTGGCCTCGGTGACGGTCTTGCCGGTCTCGGCGCTGATCAATCGGGCGATCTCGGCCGCCCGCTCGTCGGCGAGCGCCGCTGCCCGCAGCAGGATCCGCATGCGTTCATGTGCCGGCGTGGCGCGCCAGGTTGTCGCGCCTTGCTCGGCGGCGTCCAACGCCGCTTCGACGTCGGCCAGTCCGGCGACCGGCACCGAGCCGACGACAGTTCCGTCGTAGGGCGACCTGATGTCCTCCCGGGCTCCCGAGGCTGCGGGCGACCATGTCCCGCCGATCAGTATGTCCATGACAACGTCCTCACTCACTGTGCGGTGCTGAAGGCGGCGTCGAACTGCCGCGTGGAGGCGTCGGCCGCCTTCCACCTGACGTATCGCAGAGCCTCGGGCGCGGCGATCTCCCGGTTCACGCCGACGTCCTCCCATTCCACCGACAGCGGCCCGTCGTAGCCGATACGGTTGAGAGCACGGAAGATCTCCTCCCAGTCGACACCGCCTCGGCCGACCGAGCGGAAGTCCCACCCGCGCCGCGGATCACCGAACGGAAGGTGTGAGGCGAGGATGCCGTTGCGGCCGTTGAGACGTCGGGCGGCGTCCTTGCAGTGAACGTGGGTGACGCGGTCGCCGAGCCCTTCTAAGAAGGCCACCGGGTCGACCTGCTGCCAGTGCAGGTGGCTGGGATCGAAGTTGATGCCGAATGCCGGATGTTGCATCTCCTGCAACGCGCGCTCGGCGGTCCAGTAGTCGTACGCGATCTCGGCGGGATGGATCTCCAGCCCAAACACGACGCCTTCCGCCTGGAACACGTCGAGGATCGGCGTCCAACGCTCCACGAAGTCCGCGAAACCGCGGTCGATCGTCTCCGCGGAGACCGGCGGGAAACCGGCCAGCATGTACCAGACGCTCGAGCCGGTGAAGCCGTTGACTCGAGTGACGCCGAGCGCGGCCGCGGCTCTGGCAGTGTCCGCCATTTCGGCGGCGGCGCGTGCCCGCACGCCGTCGGGATCGCCGTCGCCCCAGACGTGCCGGGGCAGCACGTCCCGATGGCGATGATCAAGCGGGACGTCGCACACCGCCTGACCGGCCAGATGGTTCGAGATGGCCCACACCCGCAGGCCGTGATCATCCAGAACCGCCCGCTGCCGCTTGACATAGTCGGCGTCGCTCACCGCCTGCCGAACGTCGAAGTGGTCTCCCCAGCAGGCCAGCTCCAGGCCGTCGAAGCCCCAGGTGGCTGCCTTGCCGGCTAGCTCGACGATCGGCATGTCGGCCCACTGGCCGGTGAAGAGGGTGACGGGCCAGGTCATGGCGTGTGCTCCGTTTCCGCGTCGCAGCCGCAGCTGCGACGGACGATCAATTCCAGGGGAAGCCGAATCTCGGTCGCTTGGTTCGTCGCGGGCTCTGGCGCCTTGCCGGGCTTGAGCGCGCCAAGCAGCATCCGGGCGGCGACCTCGCCCAGTTCCCGGTCGTGCCGGGCGAGAGCGGTCATCGGCGGGTCGAGTAGATCGCTGCTGACCGGATCATCGAATGACACCAGGGCGACGTCGGCGCCCACCCGGTGGTGGCCGCTCCGCAGTTGGCGAAGCGCGCCGAGCGCGAGCGTGTCCGACGCCGCGACGATCGCGGTGGGCGGTTCGGCCAGCTGCATCAGACCGGCCACTGCCTCTTGTCCGCTCGCCTCGGTCCACTCGTAGTCGCCGAAGGCCAGGTACTCCGGCGGCACGGGGAGCCGCAGGGTTCCCATCGCGTTCCGGAACGCATCCAACCGCTCGGTCGCCGGAGCGTGTTCGAGACGCTGGACGTGTTCGGATGGGCCAATCGGTGCGCCGAGGTAGGCGATCCGTTGGTGTCCGTGCGTCCTCGCCAGGTGCTCGGTGAGGACCCGGATCCCCCCTGCGTTGTCGGGGCTGACGCGGCCAAGGCCGATGTCTTCGAGGATGTGGTCGAAGAAGACCACCGGTCCGCGGTCGGGGAAGTAGCCGCCGGAGGTTGCGACGAGCAGTCCGTCAACCTGCCGGGCGTGCAGCGTGCGCAGCGCCACCGCTTCGTGCTGGGCGTCCCGCTCGGTGTTCATGACCACGACCTGGTACCCGGCGGCCTCCAAGACGTTCTGTGCTGCCTTGAGCACCGTGGCGTAGAACGCGATCGCGATGTCGGGAACCACGACGCCGACCAGCATCGACGACTGGGTCCGCAGCGCCCGTGCGGAGATGTTGCGCTTGAACCCCAACGCGGTTGCCGCCTCACGGACCTTGCGGCGGGTCCCCACCGGGATGCGGGGGTTGTCGTCGAGGGCCCTGCTGACGGTCGAAACCGAGACACCGGCCATGGCGGCGACGTCGCTCAGCGTCGGCCGTCGACGTTCCGACGGCTCGAGTGGAACCGGGAGTTCCTCGTCCGAGGTCACTTGATACCTCTTGCCAGAACGCTACCTCGGGTGAGCATCGCATCCACGGTGGCCGCAAGCACCAGGATCAGCCCCTCGGCGACGTACTTGACCACCGTCTGCGCGCCGATCAGATCCAGGCCGTTGCTGATGCTGCCGATGATCAGCGCACCGATCAGCGCGTCCCACACGCTGCCGCGACCGCCGAACAGGCTCGTCCCGCCGATCACGGCGGCAGCGATGGATTCCAGCAGCACCGTCCCGCTCCCCGAGGAGGCGGAGACTCCGAGCAGACGCGACGCGGCCAGGATCCCGCCCAGTGCTGCCAGACAGCCGGCGAGGGTGAAGGCGATCATCTTCGTCCTCGCGACGCCGATGCCGGCGCGTCGGGCGGCGTCCGGGTTCGCCCCTACCGCGTAGAGGTGCAGCCCGAATCGAGTCTGTGTCGTCAGATAGCTGAACACCGCCATGAGCCCGAACAGGATGACGACCGGAAGCGGCACCCCCAGGTAGCTGTTGAGGACCGCCACAGCCACGACGCTCGCCGTGCACACGGCCACGCCGGGGCCAACGACGTCTCGGATTAGACCCACATTCAGTCCCTTGCCCGCCGCCTCCCGCATCGCGAGCAGCCGCAGCGCCAGAAACACCGCAACACCGACCGCCATCAGGCCCCAGCCGAGGCCCGGCGACAGATACGTGCTCGACAGCTTCGCCAGCCCGGTGCCGAACAGGCTGACCTGACCCGTCCCGCCCGGCAGCAGCTTGAGAATCGCCCCCAGCAGCACGAGCTGCGTGCCAAGAGTCACGATGAACGACGGCACTCCGAACTGGGTCACGACGGCACCCTGAAGCAACCCGATCGCGGCGCCGACGACCAGCCCCGCAGCCAGGCCCAGCCAGCTCGGCCAATGGTGATTGACCACCAGCACAGCGGTAAAGGTCGCTGTGGCGCCGCTGTTGGCGGCCACCGAGAGGTCGATCTCGGCAACCAGCAGGACGAAGACAATGCCCAAGGCGATCGTCGCCGTGACAACGATCTGCACGAGGAGATTCGTCAGGTTGCGGTTACCGAGGAACGCGCTGTTCTGCGCGCCGAAGTAAGCCCAGATCACGGCCAGCATCAGCAGGACGGGAACGACCCGGTACCGTCCGGCCAAGGCGTCGAGTAGGGCCCGCCGCCGGCTCTGCTGGCCGGCCTCGATGCGTGTCGCAGCTGAAGGCGGTGCGGCGACGACGGCCGCTGAGTTGTTGGGCATGGTCATCATCCCGCTATCCCGGTGATTGCGGCAACGAGCTGATCGGTGGCGACCCCCCGCCTGGTGTTATCGAACTCGGCAACCTTGCTGCCCAAGCGCAGCACGACGATCCGGTCGGCCACGTCCAGCACGTCGCGCAGCGCGTGCGAGATCAGCACCACGGCACACCCGTGCTCGCCCCGCAGCCGCCGGATCAGATCGAGCACCCCCCGGCTCTGCTCGACACCGAGGGCCGCAGTCGGCTCGTCAAGCAGCACCAGCCGCGGATCCGACAACGTCGAGCGGCAAACCGCGACCGACTGCCGCTGGCCCCCCGACAGCCTGCCCACCGGGGTCCGTAGCGAGCGAATCTTCACCCCCAGGCGCTTGAGTGTCGCCTGCGCGCGGTGCTCCATGTCCGCTCGCCGCAGCCGCGCGCCGCGGAACAGCGGGTGGTGCTCCTCCCGTCCCAGAAAGAGGTTCTGCACCGTGTCCAGGTTGTCGCACAAGGCCAGGTCCTGGTACACGGTCTCGATGCCCAGGGCAGTCGCGTCGGCCGGCCGGCGCAGGTGCACCGGCTTCCCGTCGAAGCGCACCACGCCGCCGTCCGCAGGCTGCAGCCCGGAAATGATCTTCATGAGGGTGGACTTCCCGGCGCCGTTGTCGCCGACGACCGCCACGATCTCGCCGCGCCCAACGGTGAAGTCGATGCCTTCCAGGGCGTGGATGCCACCGAACAGCTTCGCCACCTGCCGCAGCTCGAGGATCGGCGTCGCCAGGTCACTGCTTGCCACGCCGGGTTCGGCCGTCGCGGCCGCGGTACTCACGACGCTTCCTTCTTGCACGTGGCCGTCTGGGCAGCCGCGCCGGTGCAGATCTGCTTCCAGCTCCACACGCCGTCCTTGACCACGGTGTCGACGGTGTCCTTGTGCAGAAGCTGAACCGGCAGGAACGCCGCGGGCACGCCCGGCTTCATGAACCCGTTGTCGACGTAGCCATCGGTCGCGCCGTTGTCGATCTTTCCGTTCTTCAGCAGCTGAACGGTGAGCTTGGCGGCCTTCGCTGCCTGCAGCTTGAACGGCTTGTACACCGTGTCGTACTGCAGCCCCAGCAGGATGTACTGGATCGCCTGAAGATTGGCATCCTGTCCGCCGATCACCGGAACCTTGCCCGCGAGGCCCTGCGCCTTCAGCGCCGCGATCACGCCACCCGCGGTGCCATCGTTCATCACGACCACGGCATCGATGCGATTGTTGGTCTTGGTCAGGCACTGCTCCATTTCGGACTGCGCCTTTGCCGGATCCCAGTTCGAGGTGTACGTCTCGCAGGCGACCTTGACCTTGCCGGCGGAAATCAACGGCTGCAGGTACTGGTCCTGGCCCTTCTTGTACTGGGTGGTGCCATAGTCACCCTGGTTGCCGTAGATCCGCGCGATCACCTTCGGCGCGCTCGCCGTGGCTGCCGCCAGCACTGTTGCAGCGTCCTTGCCCTGGTTCTGGCCGACCGACAGCGAATTGAACACAACCTGAGCCGCGGCGGTCCCACCCCGTGCGTCGTGGTCGTAGAGCAACACCGGAACCTTCGCCTGCGCCGCATGCTGCAGCGCACCGCCGGCGATGTAGGGATCCGCCGCGACCAGCACGATCGCCGCCGCACCCGCCGAGATCGCCGTGTCGACCTGCTGAACCTGCTTCTGCGGGTCGTTCTCGGCGTTCTGGATGATCACCTTGCTCCCGGGCAGATCCTTCTCCAACGCCGCCTTGAAGTCAGGGCCGTCCTGCGTCACGAATCGGACCGTCGTCGTGTTCGGCAGCAGCATGTACACCGTCTTTCCGCCGCCACTAGCCCCGCTCGTGGAGCTGCAAGCGCTCATCAGCAGCGCGCCCAGGGCGAGGGCGGCTAGCCCAGTCAACGGCTTCGACCGGCTCATGTGACTTCTCCTTCCGAGGTGTGCGGGCGTCACGCCGGCGCTCTGCACGGCGAGCTCCCGGCGGATGGATGAGACCTGGGTCTCAAACGAGTGCGCAAACCTTTGCACAGCATTTCTGCCAGGTCAAGACCCTGCTACCAAGAGATTTCTGCGGATCACGCAGTACGTCGAGACAGCGATTGCGCAGCGTCCGAGTCAGGCGCCTAAGTCAGCCGGCACCGCTTCAGCGCACAAATTTGCCGCGCCTGCCATGGGCCTCAGGCTTGGGAACGGCGCCACGAGCATCGTCTCGACCGGCACGGTCGCGCAGCTTGATTGGGGCGGCGGCAGGAGGCGGTGACCAGACGCTCGAAGGTGCCCCGCTGCGGCGGGCTCGAACAATCAGGACAACCCCCGCGACCGCAGACTGACCGGGCGGGGGGACCCGATGTGGCAAGCATTCGCAGGTCCGGATACGCACCGTCAACGCCACGCGCTCGCCCTCATGCCCCTGCCGCGTCGGGCCTTGTAGAGCGACGCTGCAACTGCGCTGGTCCCAGGCTCCTCAGGCCAGGGTCAGCTGTAGTGGGGATCAGCCGTTGGTGACGTCCACTCCGTCGAAGGTCATGTAGCTGCCTGAGAGCTTGGTGATCACGATCAAGTGCACGTCCGGCGCGAGCGTGGGGCTAGACCAGACGGCCACGTTCGCGTGCCGCTGGCCGTCGGCGGGCACGGTGTCGACGGTGGTCTCCGCGCCGCCGTCGAGCGCAATCCCGATGTCGCCTTGGTCGGTGTTCTCTTCTCCGTAGACGGTGATCTTGTTGCCGATGAAGGTGTACGTGACGGTCGCGCCATTGCTGGTCGCGTAGTGCAGGTCGTCCTGATAGTCGCCAAAGCCGCGATCGTTCGAGTAATCGAGCTGGTTGTACACGAAGCCGGTGTCGGTGTCGTTGATTCGGGCGTCGGCCGGCGGGGTGCCGACGTAGAAGACGACGCTGACCGGCTTGGAGTCGATGTCCTGGTCGTTGCTCTGCACCGCGATGAGTGTGTGCTGGCCCGCGGCGATACCGGTGGCTTGGCACGACCATGTCCCGCCCGTGACCGTGCCCTGGCACACTGTCGCGCCGGCCTCGGAGACAGTGACGGTGTCGCCGTCGATACCGGCACCCGACACGGTGGGGCTGGACGCGACGCCGACTGCGCCGTTGGCCGGCGAAGTGATCGTCGGCGGCGGGACGTAGCCGCCGACCGACACGTCGGTCGCGTCTGCGCCGGACGGTGCAGTGGCGACAAGAAAGCCCGGGGACAGCTGCCGCACCGCCGCGGCCGGCCGGCCGCCGAAGAACACCGGCGTGCTTGCCGTGAATCCGCGGCCGCCGATCAGCACCTGGGTCGCGGCGTCCTTGCCGGTACCTACCTGCTGCGGGCCGGAAAAGTAGTCGGCGTGCAGCGGCACCGAAGCAGCGAGCGGCCAGTACGCGGCGGTAGGTCCGGCCGCGGCGAGCTGACCCTGGGGGATGTCATTTGGTCCTGGGGCGGCGGCCGGGATGGTCGTGTTGAAGCCCGCGTGCGTATCGACGGGCCCATTGCAGATGTAGCTGTCGGCGCTGTTCGCGAAGTAGTTGCCCTCGATGAGGAAGTGCCCGTCCGGTGAGCAGCCCCCCTGCGCACCGATGCCGGTCAGCGGATGGAACTCGACGTTGCCGTTGTAGTGGATCCACTCCGAGCCGGCGTCGTCGTAGAGCGCGTAGAAGCGGGCGCCCTGGTTGTAGGTGACGTTTCCGGCCACGGACAGCCCGTTCGCGAGCGTGGCCGCCGAGTCGATCGTTGTGCCGTCGGACTCGTAGAAGTACGGCGCCTGGTGCCCCTCCATGTAGATCGCGCCGCCGTCGGCGAGCACCTGCAGGTGGTCGTGGACGAGGTTGTCGCTGATCGTGTTCTCGGCGTTGACGTTAAGCGAGTTGAACGGATGGTCGGCGAGGTCGACGTGCCCTTGAACGACGCCCGCGGTGATCCCGGTATACGGCAGGTCGAAGAGCTCGTTGTGGGTGATCGTCGTGTGCTGGCTGAACAGCAGCGTGATCCCGCTGGCCGATCGATAGTCGGTGCCGATGTTGTGGATGACGTTGTCGGACACCGTGTTCTGTTTCATGATCTCGTTCGTGCCGATCTTGTCGTTCGCGACCGCCGCCGGGTCGGGCGTGCATTCCTGCTTGATCGTGTCCGGGGTATCCGGGTTCGTCTTCGAGTAGTCGGGGAGATCACGAGGCTGTCCGCGTTGGGGTACTCGGTGGTGACGGTGGCGAATCCGCTGCGAGGTTTGAGTAGCGACGCGGCGTATGTGCGTGCGGGTCTGGCGACGATCAGCGGCCCGATCGTGCTGGTCGGTCACTCGTATGGCGGTGCGGTGATCACGAATGCGGCTGTCGGCGTGGCCAACGTGAAGGCGCTCGTTTATCTGGCGGCCTTCTCGCTTGCGCCGGGTGAGAGCGTGGCAACGGTGCTGCCGCCGGACAGGTTCCCGGGTTCGCACATCGACCCGTCGAAGCTGGACGTTGTGCCGGTGGCCAACCCGGCGGCACCGGGCGGGCAGGACGTCGACCTGTACATCAAGTCGCAGTACTTCCGCGACATCTTCGCCGGCGACGTGAGCCCGATCCGGTCGGCGCAGGAGGCCGCGACGCAGCGCCCGCTGGCCAACCACGCGTACACGGAGCCGTCGGGCACGCCGGCGTGGCAGTCGATCCCGAGTTGGGATCTGGTCACGCTCGATGACCACGCGATCTCACCGGTTGGGCGGAAGTTCATGGCCGCGCGCATGCGCGCGCACACCGAGTACGTCCGCTCGACGCAGGACGTCATGATCTCGCACCCGGCCGTGGTCGACCGGATCGTTGTCCAAGCAGCAGCCAACGCCGTCTCCTGACGGGCCGGGGCAGGAGGCAGACCGATGCCGGGCAACCCGCTGCATGTGGCTCTCGAACCGGCCGCGCAGCAGTTCGTGGATGCCAGTTCGGTGCCCCCGTTCCCGTACCAGCTGGCGCCGGACGAGGGCCGCAAAGGCCTGGACGCCGCCCAGGATGCCTCGATCTTCAAGCCCGAGATCGACGAGGAGTGGGTCGAGATCGACGGCGGGCCGACCGGACGCGTCTGGTTGCGGATCGTCAAACCGCCAGGCGTCCACGAGCAGTTGCCGGTGATCGTTTACGTGCACGGCGCCGGCTGGGTGTTCGGTGACGCCCGCACCCATGATCGGCTGGTGCGCGATCTCGCGATCGGTGTCGGCGCGGCCGTCGTGTTCCCCGAGTATGACCGCTCCCCCGAGGTCGGCTACCCCGTGGCGGTCGAGCAGTGCTACCGCGCTGCGCAGTGGGTCTCCACTGACGGCGCGACGAAGGGACTGGACAGTGGCACGATCGCGATCTGTCGTGACTCGGTCGGTGGCAACATGTCCATCGCCATATCCCTGCTCGCGACGCAACGCGGCTACCTGCGCTTCGTCAAGCAGGTTCTGTTCTACCCGGTGACCAACGCGGCGTTCGACACCGAGTCGTATGAGAAGTTCGCCGAGGGCTATGCGCTCACCCGCGAGGGCATGAGGTGGTACTGGAACCAGGACACCAAGAGCGAGCAGCAGCGCGCCGAGAGCACCGCCTCGCCACTGCGGGCCAGTCTCGAAGAACTGTCCGGGCTGCCGCCGACTTTGATCGTCACCGCCGAGAACGACGTCTTGCGGGACGAGGGCGAGGCCTTCGCCGAGAGGCTGCGCCACGCCGGGGTTGCGTGCACCAACGCGCGGTTCGGCGGCACGATCCACGACTTCGTCATGCTCAACGCCTTGCATGACACCGAGGCAGCCCGGTGGATACGGCCGCGTTCGGTGGCGTATCGGGGACCGGCTTCGAGCGAAGGCCACACGCACTCGACTATTCGCCGTCGGCGGGGTTGGCTGATCAGGCCATGGCCACCGCACCCGGACTCCCACCCGTTCGAGGACGCGAGGCGCAGCTCGCGGTGATGACGCGACGCTTGCACGAATTGCGCGCCGGCGCCGGGTCGGTCGTGGTCATCGAGGGCGCCCCAGGCTTCGGTAAGACCCGCCTGCTGCAGGAGGCGTTCTACCGGGCCGTGGCCATGGGCATCCGCGGCGGGCATGGCATGGCCGACCCGCTGGACAGCGTCGTGGATCTTGCCCCGTTGCTGGAGGCGCTGTTCGACAACGACCCGCCGCTGCTGGAGCGGGCCGCGCTGCGCGACACGCACGCAGCGCCCGAACAGCGCTATTGGTTGCTGCACGATATCGAGGCACTGTTGGAGCAGGCCGCGCTGGACGGTCCGGTGCTGATCTGTTTGGACGATCTGCATTGGGCCGACAACGGCACCGCCGCTGCGCTGCGGGCGCTGCCCACCCGCTTGGCCAGCCTGCCCATCGCCTGGTTCCTGGCCGTCCGACCCGGCCAAGGCTCGACCCAAGTCCGCGATGCCATCACTCACGTCCTGGCCGCAGGCGCGGACACGCTGCGGCTGGATCCGTTGAGCGAGCACGCCGTCGCCCAGGTCGTGGCCGACATCCTCGCGGCCGAACCTGATGCTGACGTGCTGCGCAGCGCAGGCCGCACCCATGGCAATCCCTTCCTCCTCACCGAATTGGTCCGCGGGCTGGAAGAGGAGCAGATCGTCAGCGTTGAATTCGGGCGGGCCAGGCTGGTCGCCGACCGTCTGCCGACCCGGGTCAGCGACGACATGCGCCGGCGGCTGTCTCGGCTGCCCGAACTCGCCGAACATGTCGCCGTCACCGCGGCCTCGCTGGGCCGGCGGTTCACCGTCGCCGACCTCGCCACGATCAGCGACCTGTCGATCGCGCAGCTCGTGCCGGCCGTGCGCGCGCTGGTCGACGCTGCCATCCTCACCGAGTACGACGACCGTCTCATGTTCGGGCACGACCTGGTCCGCGACGCGGTCCGCGCCAGCCTCCCGCGGGCCGTGCGCCGGGCCTTGGATCGCCGCGGCGCCGATGTCCTGCTCGCCCGCGGCGCGCTTCCGGTCGAGGTCGCGACCCAGCTCGCCAGCAGCGCCGAATCTGGCGATGAGGTGGCCATCACCACCCTGGCCGATGCGGCCGAAGCTCTGAACAGCACCGACCCGGCCGCAGCAGCCGACCTGGCCCAACACGCGTTGCGGCTGGCTCCGCCTGATCATCCCCGCCGTGGCCCCCTCGTCGCGCGCCAGGCGATATCTCTGTTCGCCGCCGGCCTCAGTGCCGAGGCGAAGCAGTTCGCGGACACAGCTCTGCGCCAGGCACTGCCACCCGCGCAGCAGGCGCAGGTCCGGCTGAGCATCGCCAGCATGTTCGCCCTGTCCCCTGACCTACGCCTGGACAACGCCCAACAGGCACTCGCCTTGCCCGACCTGCCCACCGACCTGCGTGCGTGGCTGGAGGCACTCGCGTTCCACAACACCGTCGTCGCCGCGCGCACCGACGCGGCCGCCGAGATGGTCGAGCAGGTCCGCAAAGTCGTGGCGGACAGCACCAGCGCCGAAGCGCGGTTCGCCCTAGAACTGGCCCACGGTGGCCTGGAGTACCAGCACTTCCGGTTCGAGTCCGCGCTGGAGCACCTCGACCGCGCCGCCCGGATCGGCACGTCTGAGAACGTGCGAGCCCGGCTGGCCCACTACTTCCGCAGTTGGCCCCTGATCGCACTCGACCGGTTCGATGAAGCACTCGCGGTGACAGAGGCGGGAGTGGCCGACGCGCAGCGCGACCGGCAGAACTGGGCGCTGCACATCTTCGAAACCTGGAGGGGGCTGCAGGCCCTGCAGACCGGGCGACTAGCCGATGCCGCCGTCGCCCTCGAAGGCCGGTTCAGCTCCGACGACGCCCACTCGGTGGTGGGCATCATCGATGCCGCCAACGTAGCCGGCCTCGGCCGACTGAAGATCCATCTCGGCGACGAGCGCGGCGGCCGCGAGGTCGCCCAGATCTGCCACGTCATGCTCGGCGCCACCGCACCGGGCATCCGCCAGCACGCGGCCTGGTATCTCGCCTCCCACGCGATGGCCCAAGGAAACCCCCACACGGCTCATGACATGCTGCGCGCGCTGGGCGACCACCAGCGGCTCACGCTGTTTCCGCTGTTCCCCCACGACATTTCCAACGACCCCGAACTCATGCGCATCGCGCTCGCGGCCGGCGACACCGAGCTGGTCGAGCAGCTCATCGCCGCCGGCGAACAACGCAGCGCACGTAACCCAGCCGTGCGCTCGATCCATGCCAGCGCCGCCCATGCGCGCGGCCTCGCCAATCTTTCCGTGGTCGACCTCGAACGGGCCGCCGAGCTGTTCCACGATGCCGGACGGCCACTCGCGCTGGCCTCCGCGTTGGAAGACCTCGGCCGACAACGCGTCAGCGACGGCGCCACTGGCGAAGCCGCCGAGGCGTTCGGCCAGGCGCTCACCCTCAACACCGAGGCCGGCGCGACCTGGGACGCCGCCCGGGTCCGCCGACGCTTACGCCGGCTCGGGATACGCCGCCCTATCGTCATCACCGATACGCCACGCACCGGCTGGGGCGCGCTCACCAGCACCGAGACCGCCGTCGCCGAGCTGGCGACCGAGGGCCGGACGAATCGCCAGATCGCCGAGCAACTGTTCGTCTCACCGCACACCGTTGACACCCACCTGCGGCACATCTTCGACAAGCTCGGCGTGAAGTCCCGCGTCGAACTGACCCGGGCCGCGGCCGATCGCCACACGGCGAGCGATTAGACATCACGCGTTCTCGCGATGTGCCCGCGACCGGCAGGCACCACGCTGGCGGCGTCGCGATTCGTCAATCGGCAAGGGAGCGCTCGATGACCACCCGACCGAACATCGTGCTCGTCCATGGCGCCTGGGCCGACGGCTCATGCTGGAGCGAGGTCATCCGACAACTGCAGGCAGACGGCTACCAGGTCATCGCCCCGCAGTTCCCATTGAGCTCGCTCGCCGCCGATGTCGCTCGGCTGCGTCAGGTCCTGCACTTTCAAGACGGTCCCACTCTGGCCGTGGGGCACTCCTACGGCGGTCAGATCATCACCGCGCTGGGCACCGACGCACCCAACGTCGCAGGGCTCGTTTACATCGCCGCGTTCGGGCTGGACGAGGGTGAGTCACTCGGCGGGCTGCTCGCCCAGGGGCCACCCACGCCCGCGCTGGTGCATCTGTTCACCGATGAGCAGGGATTCGGCTGGCTGTCCGAGGACGACTTCGTCCAGCACTTCGCCGCCGATGTCGACCCGACCGAGGCCAGGGTGATGCACGCGGTGCAGCAGGCACTGGCCGGATCGGCGTTTACCGACGTGATGGCCGTACCGGCCTGGAAATCCCTACCCTCCTGGTATCTGGTCGCCAAAGACGACGAGGCCATCCCACCCGACGCCGAGCGCCAGTTCGCCGCCCGCATGGGAGCCCACACCGTCGAGGTCCGAGCAGCCACGTCGCCATGGTGTCGCACCCGGCCGAGGTCGCCCAGCTCATCGAGACCGCCGCCGCTAACGTCACCGAAGGCTGATCGGGGACCGCGCCATGCCGATGATTGACATATACGCGGTGCGCGGCACGTTCGCCGACCCGCACCAACTCGCGGCCGACGCCGCCGCAACCGTGATGGCCCTTGAACAAGTCCCCGACCTCGCCCTGTTCCGCCAGAACACCGCCGCCTTCGTCCACGACCTCGACCCCGCCGCCGTCTCCGACGTCGACGGAGACAACCGACACGTCCGCGTCCAGGTACTCACCAACGCCGATGCCCTCGACCGCGACAAGCAACTGGCCGTCGTAGAACGCCTCACCACCCTGGTCGCCGAAGCAGCCGGCGACCCCACGCTCCGCGACCGCACGTGGGTGCTGCTCACCCAAGCTCCTGACGGTGGCTGGGGGCTCGCCGGGCACGCCCACACCAACACCGAACTCGTCCAGGAGGCGCGCAAACAACTCGGCAAGGACGAGTAGAACCGGATGAGCAGCGACGTGATCATCGGCCGCGACGGGAAGCCACGCTGCGTCTGGGCCGGCTCCGGCGATACCGCCTTCGGCCGCTACCACGACGAGGTCTGGGGCACCCGCACCTATGACGAATCCGCGATGTTCGAGGCGCTCACCCTGGGCGTGTTCCAGGTCGGGCTGAGCTGGGCGATCGTGTTCGGGAAGCGCGACGCGTTCCGGAGAGCCTTTCGAGGCTTCGACGTCGCCAAGGTCGCGGCGATGACCGAGCGGGACGTCGACCGGCTCGTCCAGGACGCCTCGATCATCCGCAACCGCGGCAAGATCCAGGCCACCGTCGACAACGCCCGCGCGATGACGTCCGCGTCGCCAAGCCTCGTCGCGCTCGCGAAGTCCTACGAGATCACCCGCAAGCGGGCACCTCGCTCCATCGCCGACCTACCCACGTCCACCCCGCAGGCGGACGCACTCGCGAAACAGTTGAAATCGCAGCGGTACCGCTACGTCGGCCCGACGAGCGTCTACGCGTTCATGCAGAACGTCGGCGTGGTCAACGACCACGTCCGCGGGTGCTTCCGCGCTACCGACTACCCCAACGCGACCCACCGCGGTTGAGACTGCGAGGCCCACCATGACACTTTCGTTCGAGCGAGACATCCGCCCGCTGTTCCGTGAACGCGACAGAGAATCCATGAAGCGCCACTTCGATCTTTGGTCGGTCGACGATGTCCGCGCACACGCGTCGACGATTCTAAGCGTCCTCGAACAAGGCCGAATGCCATGTGACCAAACCTGGCCGAACGGCAACCTCGAAACGCTACGCCAATGGATTGAGTCCGACATGGCGCCGTAACTAGTCGGTCGAGGGGCGCAACCGCTCAGCGCCGCCGTCAAGATCTCCGCCGGTTGAGGGAGTCCCGAACATTCCGATGTCCCGCAACAACACGGCTGCCTTCACACACGACCTGCCGGCGACAGCACTCGCGAACGTGGACGGCGACAACGCGTACGTCCGCGTGCAGGTCCTGACCAACGCCCGCGCCTCGACCGTGAGAAGCAGATCGCCGTGGTCCGCACCCCCACCGAACTCGTCGCCACTGCCGCCGGCGACCCGTCCTTGACCGAGCGCATTTGGGTGCTGCAGACCGACGCGCCTGAGGGGCGGGTGGGGCCTGTGGGGCCATGCCCACACCAACGAAGAACTGGTCGTAGCCGCGCGGACCGAGATCGCCAAGCGGACGCCTGAAGCCACCTGAGGAGGAGAACGAGATATGGGCACCAGTCCGCTTTCGATCGACGTCTACGTCGCCCCGATGCGGCCGTACACCTGTCCCGATCAGCTCGGGGAGGGTGAAGTCGCGACCTGGGCGCCGTCCAGCAGCACGCTGATCTCCGGGCCGACCGAAGGGATCCTCATCGACGCGCTTCTGACCTTCGAGAACGCGGACCAGATCGCCGCCTGGGCGAAGAGCTTCGGCAAGAAGATCACGGGTGTCTACATCACCCATGGCCACTCGGACCACTGGCTCGGCCTCGCGCGGCTTCTCCAGCACTTCCCCGAGGCTCGTGGGTACGCGGCTCCGGAGGTTGCAGGTCGCGCCGCTTGGGAGGCGGAGTTCAACAAGACGAGCAAGTATTGGACGTCGCGCTTCCCGGGTGAACTCCCCGAGACGCCCGTGGTGCCCGAGGTGCTGAACATTGACGTGATCCTGGTGGACAGTCAGGTCGTCAACCTGATCCACGTTGGCCAGGGTGACATTGGGGGTTCGACGATCTTCCACGTGCCGTCTGCCGACGCAGTTGTCTGCGGTGATGTGGTCTACAACAACGTGCACATGATGATGTACGAGGCCGATGAGGCGAAGCGGGAGGCCTGGATCGCCAGCATCGACGTGGTCGCCGCGTTGAACGCGAAGATCGTCGTCGCCGGTCACAAGAGCGTGGGAGCGGCGGACCTGCCAGAGAACCTCGCGGCCAGCCAGCGCTACCTGCGTGACTTCACCACCCTCGCGAAGAAGGGCGGCACGGTGGAGGACTTGGTCCACGGCATGCTCGAGGTTCATGGCGAGCGCGACCAGCCGCACACCCTATGGATCTCGGCCCGAGCCGAAGTCGCTCGACGGGCATGAACCGCAGCGATCGGTCCGCTTGCAGCGAGCCGGGTGCACATCGAACTGTTTCTGCGATGGATGCAGGAAGTGCGCGGCTACCAGCCGTCGACAGTGTCACGGCGGTTGTCGGTAGTCAGCGGCTTCTACCGCACCTGCGTGATCGACGGTGCGTTGGAGCTGCTACGCGAAGGGCGGTTCTCTGCCGGATCGACACCGTCCGCATCCTGGGCGAAGCCGATACGCGCGTACACGTCGAAGCTTTGTAGGCCGTACTGAACAAGGTCCCACCAATCAATATCATCCCGCAGCAACCACCGCGCTGCATCAGCAACCTGGCCGTGGTGGCGCGGCGTTATGCGCGGAGGTGCAACGTCGCGAGGTGATTCATGGGCGCCGCGTCGGGTGGGTGTCCGGACGCCGGGCGCGACGCGTTGTGACTCGCAGCGGCGCGTCTGCGGTCACGAGGGCGGGCCTGGGTCCGGACCCTGATTCAGCCGGTCGTCGTCTCCGCGGGCTGCTGCTCGACGAGTTCGCCCTCGATCATGATCTGGATCTCGTCGCTGACCACGAACCTGCCGTCGAGCATCATGTTGAAGCTGAGGCCGAACTCTTTGCGGTTGATGTGACTGCTGGCGCTGTAGGCGATCCGGTGTCCCATCATCGGGTCGTTGAACTCCCCGTACTTGATCACCTGTAGCGCTACCGGTCGGGTGGTGCCTTTGATGGTGAGGTCACCGGTGAGCGTGTAGCGGTCGGTGCCTGCCGGCGCGACGCCGGTGCTCTTGAAGGTGATCGTCGGGAACTTGTCGACCTCGAGGAAGTTCGACGAGCGCAGGTCGTTGTCCCGCGTCTCGTTGTGGGTGCGGATGCTGTCAGTCTGAATCGTGACCTTCACCGACGACGCCTCCGGGTGGTCGGGATCGATGTCGGCGACCGAGCTGACCTCGGCGAAGTGACCTCGCACGGTCATCATTCCCAGGTGCTTCGCGGCGAACTCGACTTGCGTGTGGTACGGATCCAGTTGCCAGTTGCCCATGGCACATCTCCTCGTCTGGCCACGCGAAAGGGTGAGAGCTCAACCGATGATGCGAGCCTAGACTCGCCGGCGCAGGTCGTCACGTGACTGGTTCCAGTCGCGAGGAGCCAGCCGCCCGATCGCGAGTATCTCCCCGGCAGGTGGCGCTCGGAGGGCGCCGGTCATCATCTTCGAGCCGCGCGTATCAACGACTGCGCGCTCGGATAGCGCCTACTTAGAGAATTCAGGCAGGGCCGACGTCGGGCCAGACTCGGTCCAGGTGCCTGGTGGGTGGCTCTCACTAGCGGCTGCCCGCCTGTTGTGGGTGTGGCTCTCATTTGGACTGCTGCCTGCCGGGTGCCGTGACGAGGTGTGGCTCAAGAGGGAACTGCCCAGCTCGAAGTAGCACTGCCCGCCTCGCCTTTCGTGTTGTTCCACACTGAGCGGAGGCGTCATGGCTGAGGTGATCATCGGGGTTGATCCGCACAGGCTGTCGGCGACGATCGAGGTCGTCGGCACGCACGAGGCCGTGCTGGGCTCGGGTCGGTTCGCCACGGACAAGGCGCGGCTACGCGGCGATGCGCACGTATGTGAAGACGTGGCCGGATCGTGTTTGGGCGGTCGAGGGTGCCAACGGCGCTGGGCGGGCGCTGGCGCAACGCCTGCTCGAGTCGGGTGAGCGGGTCGTGGATGTGCCGGCCAAGCTCGCGGCCCGGGTTCGGCGGTTCGACACCGGCCACGACCGCAAGACCGACGCGGTGGATGCGGATTCGATCGCGGCGGTCGCGGTCGCGGTCCGCACGGCGGGGCCGCGGGTGCTCGCTCGAGATGGCGAGCTGGACGGGCTGCGGATGCTCGCCGACCGCCGTGACGAGCTGGCCCGGCTGCGGGTGCAGATCGTGAATCGGCTACAGCGGCTGCTCAGTGAACTGATCCCCGGCCAGCGCAAACGAGACCTGTCGGCCTTACAAGCCAAGGCATTACTGGCCACCGTGCGCCCGCGTGAGCTCGCCGGCAAGACCCGTCGCCGGATGGCCGTCGAGGAACTCACCGACCTGGTCGCGGTGGATGCGAAGCTGAAGAAGATCAACGCCGAACTGAAGACCGCTGTCTTGCTCGCGGCTCGCGCCGCTCAAGATCCACGGCGTCGGCCCGACACCTCGCCGCGATCGTCCAGTTGCGTCACGACACCGAAGGCCGCGCCTACTTCCTGCGCAAACTCGCCGACGGCAAGACCCGCATGGAAGCACTGCGCTGCCTCAAACGGCGCCTGTCCGACGTGATCTACCGACAACTCGTCACCGATACCACGGATGACGCGAGCCCGGGAGGGCACTGCGGGGCGACTCAAGAATCCAGCGCGGGCCGACCCACCCCCGCACATCGGCACTTCGGATAAGCCACTTCCCGGACCCGCGACGCCGACGCTACCCGCGCCGCCACTACCTCGAAAGCCCGCTCGAACCCACGCCACAGCCAGCCCCTTGACATAGAGGGGAGCGGCTAGATCCGGTGGCGGGGCGGTGCTGTCCTGGGGTGGGACGCGCCACGCCACGTCCCACCGTCAGTGTGCTCGTCCTTGACCGCGACGCCGAGGGCCGGCAGGTAGACAGCTAGAGCGGCGCAAGAGGGGATTGCCGCGAGCGCATCGCCGAGCCGCGCATCACAGTGATGGATGCGGAGGCGGTGTCGGGGTGGTCGATGGTGGCCACCATGCGGGCTGGCGGCATGGTGCCGAAACCCGACGGCGCATAGTGCGGCTGCTTGGACTCGCGTGCCCAGACGCGTCGGTCCTTAGCCAGCACCCTATGGGCCGAGCGCGGCGATCAGGGTCGGCGTGAGCTGCACCAGGGAGTCGAGCACGACCGTGGCGTGGGCGAGAGCCGCTGGCTCGGGTGGGTACTCGGGGCGGGGCACGGCAACGACGCGCATGCCCGCGGCCGCGGCCGCCCGCAGGCCGTTGCTCGAGTCCTCGACCGCCACGCATTCTCCGGCCGGTGCGCCGAGCCGCTCGGCGGCGAGCAGGTAGACGTCCGGGGCTGGCTTGCCGGCGAGGACCTCCTCGGTCGAGACCGTGACCCGCAACGCATCGCGCAGTCCGGCGGCGGACAACGCCGCCTCGATGAGCCGCGGCGGTGACGAGCTGGCCAAGGCGAGCGGCCACCGCGTCGCCGCGGACGCCACGGCCTCGACCGCGCCCGGCAGCAGCGGCAGCCGCCGCGTGTACCGGTCGGCCATCCGGCTGATCACCAGATCGGCGATCGCGACGGCGGGCAAGTCTGCGCCTAGGTCCTCGCTGAGGTAGTGCGCCCACTCGTTCGTGCTCATGCCCATCAGCCGCGCCTGGGCCTGCGGGAGCCAGCGTCCACCGTGATCGGCCACTACCTGCCGGCGAACCTGCTCCCAGACCGGTTCCGAGTCGATCAGCACGCCGTCCAGGTCGAACACCACCGCCGCAGGCATGAGGCGATTCTGCCCCGCGAGACTGGCTCGCCGACGTGGCGCAGGACGAGGCATACAGCATCGGCTACCGTTCGCAAACGTCATCGCCAGGGCCCAACGACCGGCCCACCCGCTACCCACCGGGCATGCGTCGCCGGCGTGATCAACGATCCGCGGGTCTCGGCGACGCACGCAATCGATGACCGTGTCGACGGGCGGGCTCTAGTCCCCGTCGCAAACACCCTCGGCTAACAGATCGGTGTGGAGGCGGCGCGGGCCGAAGCGCCGTTGGATGTCGAGCATGGGTACTGGCAGTTGATCCTCACCGGCGCCGGCACCGTCGACGCCTGTCGGCGGGTCGGAGCACCGTCATCGGCTGTGCCGGGCTGTTTCTGGCACGGACACACCGCGATAGCGCGGCAGAGCCGCCGCGTAGGCGACTTCGTGCGCCGGGACGGCTCGGTGGCGCGGTGAGCTACTTACAGATGTCATCGCGTCCGCTGCGGGTGTACAAACGCAGTGCTGCGGTTCGGGGGTGCGAGATGGGCAGATTGCTCGCGGCGCTGATCGGGGTAGCCCTACTTGCGGGCTGCAGCACCACGGTCAGCGGCACTGGCCACCAGGTCTCGCGGGTCGGGTCAGCAGCGTCGGGCGAGCCTGCCGAGTCATCGTCGACGACCGCGCCTCCAAGCACAGGAACCGCGGCCCCGTCACCGACCGCCTCGTCGAGTACAGCGCAAGTGGATCTCGACAAACTCCGCGTGGGTGACTGCATAGAGCCAGCCCCGCCGGAGTCGGTCCCCGTCGAAAGCCTGCCAGTCGTTTCGTGTCGTCAGCCCCACGACCAGGAGGTCACTGCATCCCGAGATCTTGGGCCGGGGGCCTGGCCTGGACACAACGCGATCGATGCGCGCTCGGCCAAGATCTGCTCGATCGAGTTCGAGACCTACGTCGGGATTCCGGTCGACCAGTCGCGCTATGACATTTACTGGTACCGCCCGGGCAAGGAGGCGTGGCAGAACGGCGACCATTTGCTTCTCTGCCTCGTCTTCGATCAGCGCGGCAAGACGAGCGGCACACTGCGCGCCACCCGGCGCTGACACCGCAGGTAGCCTGCAGGTTCTGACCGCTCATCCATCGCCCATCGGATCCGGCGCCGCAGTAGCGCCCTAGATCCGACCCCCGGCGCGGACGCCGTGGCCGGCGCGGCTGGTGAGGTGGATGAACAGGTGGCGGATCTCGTTGCAGGTCAACGGGATCAGTGCGTACGTGATGGTGTCGTGGGCTCGTTCGGCCGCGGTCACGGCGAGGAAGGCGTGCGCGAGCGTCGGTAGGAGCCTGCACTGACCGCGGCATGATCGGATGCATGGACGTCCTCAGTAGCCGGATCTTGCCGCGACCAGCCGACCTGGATCGCAGTCGACGTTTCTACCGGGACGCTCTCGGTCTTCCCGTCTACCGTGAGTTCGGTGATCGCGACGATCCTGGGCTCGTCTTCTTCCTGGGCGGTGGCACCTGGAGGTCTCCGGTGTCGGGGACGGGACGACGACCAGGGACACTTATGCCGAGCGTCCATGAACGCGGGTTCACCTATCGCACGTCGGGCCCGCACCATCTTCCTCCGCGTGCTGTGCCCGGAGCGTCAGACCGTCTGTGTAAGTGATCGTGGCGGTCATGGTGTGGGGATGCGTCCCTCGAAGTAGATCGTGCACGCTTGGAGCGCTTGTTTCCAGCCCGAGCTTCTCGTCCCGAATGTCGGCCCCCGGAACTCATCGAGGTTGCGGACGGCGAGATAGAGCACTTTGAGCGTGGCCTGCGCTGTCGGAGTCATCCGAAGTTGTGGCTGCGCGGGTGAAGGTTGGAAGAGTTCTCGGCCGGGGGTTGCGGCTGCGCGGTGACGGGTGAAGCGTGGACGTGACGGCGCTGGACTTGTTGGTCTTCGTGGCTTCGGGGATCGGTGAGTCACCCGCGATTGGCTGCGTGGGGAGGTCCCGTGACGACGACACGTGACCGCACAACCGAGCTGACGCCGGCGCCGATCGTGAGCCGCCCCTTCCCGATTCACGCGCCCGCGAAGGGCTCGATGTTCGGGCAGGTGCTGCGTACGACCGATCACAAGCTGATCGGCAAGATGTACCTGGTCACGACGTTCGTGTTCTTCATGCTCGGCGGTGTGATGGCGCTGCTGATGCGCACCGAGCTGGCGCGTCCGGGCATGCAGTTCCTCTCGCCCGAGCAGTACAACCAGCTGTTCACCATGCATGGCACGATCATGCTGCTGTTCTTCGCGACGCCGCTGGTCTTCGCGTTCGCGAACCTGGTACTCCCGCTGCAGATCGGCTCGCCCGACGTCGCGTTCCCGCGGCTGAACGCCCTGTCCTACTGGCTGTACCTGTTCGGGTCGACGACCGCTGTGGCGGGCTTCGTCACGCCGGGCGGGGCGGCCGACGCGGGATGGACGCTCTACGCGCCGCTCAACAGCCAGATGAACTCGCCCGGTGTGGGCACCGACCTGTGGATCATGGGCCTGGCGATCGCGGGTTTGAGCACGATCCTGGGTGGCGTCAACATGATCACCACGGTGATCACGCTGCGCTGCCCGGGTATGACGATGTTCCGGATGCCGATCTTCACCTGGAACATCATGGTCACGAGCATCATGGTGCTGCTGGCCTTTCCGATCCTGACGTCGGCGCTGCTGGTGCTGTGGGTCGACCGGCACTTGCATGCCCAGGTGTTCACGTCGGCCAATGGCGGGGCGATCTTGTGGCAGCACCTGTTCTGGTTCTTCGGTCATCCCGAGGTCTACATCGTCGCGTTGCCGTTCTTCGGCATCGTCACCGAGGTCATCCCGGTGTTCAGCCGCAAGCCGCTGTTCGGCTACACCGGCATGGTGCTCGCGACGCTGT
>WNGL01005585.1_pt1 | contig 39758 bp, 31 predicted proteins | sample 5400591 | NCBI WGS metagenome assembly WNGL01 (sample SAMN13153377, study PRJNA577476) | soil metagenome | isolation source: 80 cm soil or saprolite under Garry oak tree replicate 1 | place: USA:California | collected 2016-06-15
ACGCGCTGGGAGATCTGGGATGGAATGCGCGCGCTCGACTACCTGCTTACGCGTCCGGAAGTTGATCCTAATCGCATTAACATTACGGGTACGAGCGGAGGCGGTTTTCAGGCAGCACACATCGCCGCGTTAGATGATCGGATTAAGGTAGCAGCGCCGTCCTGTTATATAACGGCACTGCCCATGCGCGTCTACAATCGCATCTTCAAGGATCCCGATAGCGATCCTGAGCAAGACCTTTATGGCATGATCTCAAATGGAATCGACCATCCAGGACTGCTCTTCTTGATGTACCCGCGCCCTATCTTCATAGCTGCAGCCGTACTTGATTTCTTTCCCATCGAAGGCACGCATAAGACTTTTCGTGAAGTCGCGGACGTTTACGGCAGGTTTAATCACTCTGATCGTATTGCCATGACCGAGGGCTATCACGAGCATCAATATTCACCGGAGAATCAGGAAGCGGCGCTCTATTTCATGGACCATTTCAACAACCTGGAGGCAAGACTCGGCCTGCCTCCAGTCAAAGAGCTCGACGAGAAAGCCTTGCAGTGCACACGCACGGGGCAGGTGCTGATTGATCATCCTAACGGCAGGTCGTTGATGGACGTGATACGACAGTACTACAAAGAGCACAAGCACAGACTGACGCAAACAATCCCTCAGCTCTATTACGGTGATCACTACCCTGAAATAAATAAGTGGCTGGTCAGACCTTATGCCGGGGCATTCTCGCACAACACGATCGGTTGGGAAGCCATGGGAAGTTCGCGGTTCGATAATGTCTCGATTGACAAATACTTGCTTCACCACAGCGAGCACCTTGATCTCCCGCTGCTTCACATTCATCGTTCAGATAATCAAACGCAGCGTATGCTCCTGTGGTTCAGTAACAACGGCAAGGCGACTGCCGAGGATTGGCCTGAGATATTGAAATATGTGAATGAGGGTTACGACGTGGTCTCTTTCGATTTTCGCGGCCTTGGGGAGACACGTATGCCTTTCAAGGCGGCCTCTATAGACGATCCGGCGTTGGCCCAACTTGATTTCGATCATGCCTACATAAGTCCTATCTCCGGCGTGCTGGCGGACTATGTCTACAACTCGCTGCTCACCGGTAGGCCCTACTTTTTGCAGATGATCGAGGATGCCGAGATTGCTTCACGCTTTGCCCAAACGAAGTTCAGATCACAAGAGATCTCCGTCACAGCCAAAGGTGAAGCTTACACACTCGCCTACAGCATTGCCGAAGTTATTCCTGGTATCAAGCTCCAGCCCCAACCGGGTGAACGCGTCGTAAAATGGTCGGAGATCGTGGAGCAGAAACGCGAGTCATGGCCCATTCAGTATCTACTGCCGGGCGGAGCGTACATTCGCTAGAGCGCCTAACGACGTTCACACTTTTCTAAGGATTGACGTTCATCGACTCGTTTCGTAAAGGAATAGATCATGCACAGACGCAGTTTTATCAAAGCTGGAGCGGCCCTCGCGGTGTTGAGTGACATTGGTGTTGGAAACGCGCAAGATGTTCCATCTCACAATTGGGATCGTTACGACTTCGGTTCGGGGCCGAAGGTGACAGATCGTTTGAACCAGGGCCCGTTTGGCATCGAACAAGATGAAGGCTGGTACACGGTCCTGGTTACTTCCCAATCAGAGAAGCCCGTCAGAAACTACGGACTCGGTCTTGTTGGCTATACTTGGGAGGAGTCAGGCGCATCGCTCGCCGCGCGAAACGGCACCGAGACACTTGAGCAGCACGTGGAAAAACTTTCGAGTCTGCCCTTTGTTGATGTTCTCTACATCCGATGTGACTGGCGGGACGTGCAGACACGTCCCGGCAGGCTGGACCTCAACCCGGTATTCAAACTGACTCTGGATGCCGCCAAACGCCACAACCTCCGGGTTGGCTTGCGGATTCAAATGTCGAACACTGCGGGTCAACCTGGCCGACTTGCACTACCCGATTTTCTCCAGCAGAAGGTTCCACTCGTAAAGATCGGAAAGATACCTTCGTATGGCAGTCACCAGTTCATCGAGCCGCGCTATGATCATCCAGCATTTCAGAGCGCCTTCAAAGAAGTAAATGAGTTGCTCGCCGCAGAGTTTGATGACAACCCGCTCATGGAGTATGTCGACTTGATGATGTACGGGTTCTGGGGAGAAGGTCACACGAGCAATCTGCCGAATCCCTTTCCAGATTACCGCACAGCAGAGAAGACCTTCATTGAGATGACTAAGCTGCAGCTTGATCTATGGAAGAAAGTTCCGCTCGCCGTGAATACTCAGCCGGACATTAGCGGCGTCGGCAACAATGAAGTGCTGGACCTGTGTATGCGCGCGGGCTGTTGGCTGCGTTCAGACAGTATCATCGTCGAAGAGTCGATTCAGATCGAAGAACTCGCGAACCGCCCGCCTTGGCTGGCCGTCGTTATGGAGGATGGTTATTACCGCCAGTACAAGATCGATCCCAAGTATCTTCCGACTGATGATGCTGGAATCAACGTCCTGGAGAAATGGATGCTGCACGTCCTGGACCTGGGAGCTAACTACTGGTCGCTGTGGACTGAATCAGAAAATCTCGGACGCTACTATGAACGTTATCCCAATGGATTCGACATCCTTCGTAGGCGCATGGGCTATCGCGTGCGTCCCTCCTGGGTGTGGCAGAGGAAGCGCTATGGCACGGATGAATTGATCGTTGCGGTCGCAAATGACGGAGTGGCCGGTGTTCCCGGTGTGCTTAGAGTTTATATCGAAAGCCTGGATGCGAAGCTCAAAGTCGGTGGGAGCCTGGACGCCGGACATCCTTACGGCGGTAAATTGCGGCAGGCGTCATTCGTTTTGCCGAAGGGCATGGACGGGCAGCAATTGAAGATCAGGGCGGAGATCGAAACCAAAGGCGGGATACGTCGCCCAGTTCGCTGGGCTTCTGCCCAGCCCGCGAATACGGATGGCTCGCTCACGATCCAGTTGATTCGTCGCGATGACAAGCGGTGGAGGAAGGGCGTATGAGCTTAGAAACGAAAGCAAGTAGATGTCTGCTTATCACGTTTGCCCTGCTTCTCACTTTCTTGTGCTTTCCGTTTGAGAGAGTGAGTTCGATTCGTCGCGCCTCGCCCGCCGCGGCAAAGTGGCAGATTATTGGGCCAGGTGGGGGCGGCGCGCAGTTTATCCCAACCATCAGCCCGCACGATCCGCGCACAGTCCTGGTCGCCTGCGACATGACGGGCTCTTATATTACGCATGACGGAGGCCAGACCTGGCGCCAATTCAATCTACGGACTCGGGTTGACTCCTTCGCTTTTGATCCCATCAATCCTAAGATCATCTATGCGGGCGCGAGCGGGCTTTTCCGTTCGGACGATAATGGCGACACCTGGCGTTTGATCTTTCCTGATCCCGCGTCTGGCATTCGAGAGCGCATGATCGGAGATCACGCTGACCATTCTTTTGTCTCCAGCGACAACTGGCCCGGTGGCAATATCCAGGCTATCAGCATTGATCCCGACAATCCGGAGCATATCTGGCTCGGTATCAAATCCGAAAGCCTGAAAATCTTTTTTTCCATTGATCGGGGGAAAAGCTGGAAGCAAGGAGGCGAGGCGCGAGGCCGCGACTTCCGCGGGCTTTATCTTGATCCGACTTCCCCGTCTGAAGACCGGCGGCTCTTCATCTTCACGGATGTGGAAGCTCTCATCGCCCACACCAAAGGGTTTCAACTAGATCGTATCAAGCTGCCAACTAGTTCACAGATTACCGATACGGCTTGCGGCCTGGACCCCGCTCGTCACGCACCCATTTTTTATCTTACTACTCCGGCGAAACTGGAAGGAGGCAAGCTTTCAACCGGCGTTTGGCGATCAGCTGATCGCGGCCAGACTTGGCAGGAGATCCATTCCGTTTTGGATCAGAATCTCGCGGGACCGAGTAGCAATCAGCTTCCACTCTTCACTCAAATCGCCTGCTCCGAACGCGACGCACGTACCGTGTACCTGGCAGTTCAGCGACATCCCGAGACGAGAACCAACCCTGCGGGCCTAACAAACTATTACGGCATTACGAAGAGCGTGGATGGTGGCGTGACGTGGGAATGGGTGCTGCGCGAGAACGACAATCTCAATCCTCTGAACAAGAAAGATAGCTGGGTGGGACGCGACTACGGGCCGGAATGGGGCGAGGCGCCGCTCGGTTTAGGCGTGGGTCCAACGCAACCTGAGGTCTGCTACGCAACCGACTATGGCACAACCTATAAGACAACAGACGGTGGGCGCACTTGGCAGCAAGTCTATTCCCACGATCAGGCAGATGGCACGGTGTCAACACGCGGGCTGGATGTTACAACCTGCTATGGCGTTCATTTCGATCCGTGGAATCAAGGGCATCTGGTCATCTCCTATACGGACATCGGCCTCTTCCATTCGTTAGACGGTGGTCGAAGCTGGCAACATGCGATCACGGGTGTACCGCGCGAGTGGAGGAATACCTGCTACTGGGTCGTCTTCGACCCTGAGGTGAAGGATCGCGCCTGGTCGGTGTGGGCCAATGCGCATGATCTCCCGCGTCCGAAGATGTTTCGGGGTGGCCACTTTGATCGTTTCCAGGGCGGCGTCTGTCGTACTGATGACGGCCTGAAAACCTGGCACAAGTCGAACAGCGGGATGCCTGACAATTCAGTCTCGACGCACATCGTGCTCGATCCCAAGAGTACCGTGGGACGTAGGACGCTCTATGTTGCCGGATTCGGCAAGGGTGTCTTCAAGTCAAATGACGATGGCCGCACATGGAAGCTTAAGAATCAGGGGCTTGGCGACAATCTAAATGGCTGGCGATTGGTGTTGACGCCAGATGGCGCGCTCTATCTACTCGTCGCACGCGGGTTGGAAAATGGCAAAGAGATTAACGGGGCTCTCTACAAATCTACCGACGGAGCGGAACACTGGCGAAAGGTCCAGCTTCCGTTAGAAGCGAATGCGCCGAACGATCTGGTGTTTGATCCCTCTAACGCCAGAGTTATGTACCTGGCGTGCTGGCCCAAAACGATTAAGGGCGCGGAGCGCTTCGGCGGGCTTTATGTGACCGAGGACGCTGGCCAGAACTGGCGCAATATCTTCGATGAGGCTGCGCACGTTTATGGCATCGCCGTCGACCCGGATCATCCCGCCACGCTCTTTATCAACACTTTCGATAGTGGGGCCTATCGTTCCGCTGACGGCGGAAAGCACTGGCAGCGACTAGAAGGCTACAACTTCAAGTGGGGTCATCGCCCCATCATAGACCCCCATCACAAAGGTATGCTCTATCTGACGACTTTCGGGAGCAGCGTCTGGTATGGACCCACCAGTGGAGTGTCTCGCGCCTTTGAAGATATTTATCCCTTCAGGTAATGGAAAGAGAACCCGGGAATAGATTAATGAGCTATGCAATCGGTGTTGATCTCGGCGGCACGAATATCAAGGTCGCGGTCGTCTCGGAAGATGGCGAGGTGTTGGACCGCTCAGCGGCTGAAACTGCAGACGACGCGACAGGTTCCTGGGCTCAGACCATAAAACAGAAAATCAGTGAGCTTGAAAACCGTCGGGATCAGCCCTCGCGCTGGATAGGTTTGGCTGCGCCTGGCCTGGCGGCGCAGGATGGCCTTTCGATAGCCAATATGCAAGGGCGACTCCAAGGACTTGAGCGACTCGACTGGACAGCTTTCTTGCAAACTTCGCATCCCGTGCCTGTGCTCAACGACGCACATGCGGCCTTACTTGGTGAATCCTGGAAAGGCGCAGCGGCAGGTTATCGTCAGGCCGTGCTGTTGACGCTCGGCACTGGAGTCGGCGGCGCCATCCTCGCCGATGGTCACCTGTTCAGAGGCCACATCGGAAGGGCCGGGCATTTTGGACATATCTCCCTGAACCCTGATGGCCCACCGGATATTGTTGGCACACCTGGCAGTCTTGAACAGATGATCGGCAACTGCACGCTTGCCGCACGTTCAGGAGGACGATTTACCTTAACGCGCCAATTGGTCGAGGCGCATCTGGAGGGTGACGCTGAAGCGACAGACATCTGGTTGCGGTCTGTCTACCACCTGGCCGCAGGAATCCTGTCCATCATCAACGCGATTGATCCCGAAGTGATTATTCTCGGTGGCGGAATCGCTCAAGCGGGAGCCGCTCTCTTCAGACCCCTCGAATGTTTTTTGGAGAAAATGGAGTGGCGGCCACAAGGGCACCGCGTGCACATCATTCCGGCGACTCTCGGCGATCTTGCGGGCACGCTCGGCGCTGCCTACTACGCCATGCACTGGCGCGAAATGAACTGAACATGCTTCGATTAGGACTCATCGGATGTGGAGAGCATGCGGAAGGCAGCCATGCCGTCCCCTTAGCAAGATATGCGTCAGAACATGCCGGTGAAATATACTTAGCCGCAGCCTGCGATCTGCAAGTTGAGCGCGCCGAAGAGTTCTGCCGAAGATACGGTTTTGCCCGCGCCTATTCTGATTTCGACGTAATGTTATCGAAGGAGCAGCTGGATGGCTGCATCTCAGTCATGCCAATGCACCGTATCGTAGAGATCGGCATTAAATTACTGCGAATGAAAGTTCCTTGCGTGATTGAAAAACCACTGGGTATCTCCCTGGCGGAGGTGAATCATCTTCTTGAAGTAGCGAAAGAAACGCAAACGCCTCACATGGTTTCTGTCAACCGCCGTTTCATGCCCTTGCTGAACCGCGGTCTTGTTTGGGCCAAAAGCATTGGCCCACTCCGTTATGTTCGTTGCACCATGATGAGGCACGAGCGAAAGGAATCCGATTTTCTCTGGTCAACGGCGGTGCACGCCATCGACGCCTTGCGTTATCTTGCTGGCGACATCAGTGAATCTAACATTCGCACTCAAAAGCGAGCGGACCAAGCAGCATATTGGTATTCAGTTTCTCTCGAGTTTAAGCAGGGAGTGTTCGGATATATTGAGGTCTTGCCAACGTCGGGTATGCTCGAGGAGACTTACGAACTAGTAGGTGATGGCTTCCGCGCGTCTGTCACCTCACCATTTGGTCAGCCTTTATCCCTACGTTGCTGGCAACGAAATACCCTGGTGCTGGAAGAGGTCGCTTCAATTGATTCTCCGGAAGATGTGATGAATGGGAGCTATGACGAAGCTGTCGAATTTGTGAGAGCGTTACAGACTGGGGTGCGCCCGCGGCCATCAATTGAAGATATTGCCCCCTCAGTTCAGTTATGCTTTCAATTTGCCGAGATGGTGGCTCAGAATTGATGTCCGACGAACTTCAGTTTTTGTCGCCATATTTTGCAACCGCATTCGGTGAGCCGCGAGAAGTTGTTGGACATCGCGCGGTTTCTGTTTCTTGTTTTCAAGGGAGCGTTTAGAGGCGATTTGATGAATGTCCAGATTTTCAATTCCAAACAAAAGTTGGGCCAGGGGGCGGCGGCGGACGCTGCGCGAATCATCCGCCAGGCAATCACCGAACATGGCCGTGCTTACCTGATTGCTGCTACGGGCGCTTCCCAATTTGAGTTTCTCGACGCGCTTGTCCGCGAGCCGAATATCGATTGGACTAAGACTACATTCTTTCACCTGGACGAATATGTCGGGCTTCCTGAGTCTCATCCGGCGAGCTTCAGGAAATATCTTAAGGAGCGCATTGTGAATCTTGTTCATCCGGGCACATTTCATTTCGTCAATGGCGACGCCCCTGATCCCGCGGCAGAATGCCGCCGTGTGGGAGACTTGATATCTTCCCGCACGATTGATGCAGCCTTTGTCGGAATCGGAGAGAACGGTCATCTGGCGTTCAACGACCCACCCGCCGATTTTGAAACGGAGGAGCCTTACGTCGTCGTGAAACTCGATGAGGCTTGCAGACGCCAGCAACTGGGCGAAGGATGGTTCAGTAGCTTAGAGCAGGTTCCGCGGAAAGCAATCTCAATGTCGATCCGTCAAATTCTTAAATCAACGAACATACTCTGCATTGTTCCTGATAAAAGGAAAGCACAGGCTGTCAAAAATAGCCTTGAAGGTGAGGTTGGCCCAAGCCATCCGGCATCTGTTCTACAGCACTCGCGTTTGAGTGCTCCGCCGCAGATGTCCAGATAATTGGTTTTGAGCATTAAGCTGATGGACAAACGCCATGGCCGGAAGCATGTCCAAGTTAACCAAGGAACAGTTCGAGCAATTCAATCGAGATGGCTTTCTGATGGTCGAAGGATTGTTTGATGCCGAAGAAATGGATTTGCTCATCAGAATCGCCAAAGCTGATCAGCAAATGTCAGAACAGGCAATCGAGCGTCTGGACCTCTCTGGTGACCGGAGTAAGTTATGGATTACCGGTTCCCTGGGCGAAGACATTTACAGTGCCTTTGTCCACTGCCACCGCATCGTTGATCCTTTGGAGCAGTTGCTGGATGGAGAGGTTTACCATTATCACCACAAAATCATGCTTAAGGAGCCTTTTGTGGGCGGAGCATGGGAATGGCATCAAGATTATGGTTACTGGTACTCCAATGGCTGTTTGTTTCCTTACATGGCAAGTTGCCTGATCGCAATTGACCGCGCAACAAGAGAGAACGGCTGCCTACAGGTCATCAAGGGGTCACACCGCATGGGCCGCATTCATCATGGAAAAGTCGGAGAGCAAACCGGTGCCGACATCAAACGAGTAGATGAAGCACTCAAGCATCTGGAGATAGTACACTGTGAGATGCTCCCAGGAACTGCGCTGTTCTTCCATTGCAATCTACTTCATCGCTCGGACCCAAATCGTAGCCCGAAGCCACGTTGGTCGCTAATCTGTAGTTATAATGCGGCGCGCAATCCTTGTCAGGACAAGCCGAACCATCCAAGTTACCAGCAGCTTGAGAAGTGGCCCGATTCCAGCATCAAGGAGATCGGACGTCGACAGTTGGAGATCATTGCTGAGAAACCGCGTAGCTGACGCAGTTCTGGTAGGTCGGTTTGGCACCATATTTCCCCGCGCGGTTCCACTCACATGTAGTTGGCTCAATCCTTGAGTTGGTGGCATCGGGGCTGCATTCACAACCCAAGGTCACTGGTCTCGCAACAGGAAATGCAATCTTCGCAGCGAGGCAAAAGCGCGACTGCGAATGAGCTTGCGACAAACTTGTGACAAGACTACAAGTAAAACCCGTAACAAATGTTAATAAATCGTAAGGGCCATAACCTGCTGGAGAGCGTTTCAACACACTCTTAATCAGCGGGTCGGAGGTTCGAGCCCTCCACAGCTCACCATTATTTTCAATGACTTGCGGCAGGTCAAAGAGCCTGCCGCTTTTCGTTTGTGACCAACTTGTGACCATCTTTTCGACGACGCTGCTGTCGATATTCTGACAAGACCGTGATCGCCCAACGCGTGGATCAACAAACTCGAACTCAACGGAGCGCCGCGGACGTGGACGTCTCAGCAACATCCGCAAGCTTACCGACAAGAAAGATGATGATAGGATAGAGTCAGAAACAAGGTACACTCAGCATCGTCGAGATAGACATCTACGGAATTAGAAGAAATGGTGGAAGCCCCTGATGAGGCGTTTGCTAATCCCATTTTGGACTTTGTGTGTGGCCGGTACGATCAATCACTCGGCATTCGCGCAGGCAAAATCGCATGCGAGCCTGCCGGGGTGGGTAAAGGACGTTGGCGCAAGGCGCGAGCCGGCGGCGACCCGGATCTTTTCCGCGAATTCATACGGCGCGACGGGTGACGGCATTAAGAACTCGACCAAAGCGATACAGCAGGCGATTGAAGCCTGCTCGAAGTCTGGTGGTGGCATCGTAACTTTCAGGCCAGGTCATTATGTCACCGGCGCGCTCTTTCTCAAGAGCGATGTGCATCTGAGCATCGGTCTCGGTGTCACGCTGCTCGCGAGTCAGAATGACGACGATTACCCATCGCTTTCGACACGCGTCGCCGGCATTGAAATGAAATGGCCCGCGGCCGTGATCAATGTCAACGATCAGAAAAATGTGAAGATATCTGGTGGCGGTATGATTGATGGCCGCGGTGAGAAATGGTGGGACAGATATTGGAGCTTCCGAGGCGATTACGAACCTCGCGGTCTGCGTTGGGCCTCGGACTACGACGCCCAGCGCGTACGCTTGATGGTGATTTGGAAGTCGACCGACGTCAGCATTGAGAATCTCAGCTTGAAGCGCTCTGGCTTCTGGACCGTGCAGGTGGTCTACTCGGATCATGTGACGGTCAGCGGCATCAGAATTAGCGACAATCGCGGCCCCAGCACCGATGGAGTTGACATCGACTCGTCCAGCTATGTGCTGGTCCAGAACTGTGACATCGACAACAACGACGATTGTATTTGCCTGAAAGCGGGGCGCGATTCCGACGGGCTGCGCGTTAATCGACCGACTGAATACGTAGTAATCCGGAACAACATTACGCGGGGTGGTGGCGGCGTGATCTCTTTCGGCAGCGAGACTTCGGGCGGCATCCGCAAGATCGTCGCCTATCACAATCACGGCATTCGCACCAGTGAGGGCATTCGGTTCAAGTCCGCCAGGACGCGCGGCGGCTATGTTGAAGATGTCTTGATTCACGATCTAAGGTTGGAAAATGTGCCGCTGGCATTCACGTTCACGCTGAACTGGAACCCGAGCTACAGCTACGCGAAGATTCCTCTTGATGCAAAGGACATCCCGCCGTACTGGCGCGTGTTAAGCACGCCCGTCACGCCGCCCGAACGCGGCTTCTGCGAATTCCACAACATCACGATTGAAGACGTCACAGTGGCCGGTGCGGATCGTGTCTTCTCTGCTGTGGGCCTGCCAGAGAAACCGATCGCGAATGTGAATTGGATAAATGTGGCTGCCCAGGCAAACGAGGCGGGCATTATCGAAAGCGCGCGCAACTGGACCATGAAAAATGTCGAGCTTCGCACCGCGGACGGAAACCCCGTAAAGCTGACTGACTGTAAGAACGTCCAGGCGCCGAAAGTGATCAGGAACAAAGCAGCCGGCTCGACCAATTGAAGACGAGATTTGTTAATCGCAATCGCCCCGCAGTGCGTTGACGTGAAGAAATTCTAGTCCTGATGCAATTTGAACTCTCAGTCACACCTCGCTTCAGCGAGGTGGCTAGCGATCCCAGCCCGCTCTCTCGGTTGTGATAACCGGCGTTCGTCACCTGGCTGAAAGCCTGGTGTGAATGAGATCGTTCCCAATTGAAACTGCATCAGTACCTACCAGCGTTATAACTTGACGCTGTCCGCTCGCCAGTCTATCTTCGCTGAAATTCGTTAGTTAAGCTCGAGTAGATCTTCGGAGCGTCAAGCTACATGTCGTCCCAATCAGTTGCATCATGTCCTGCCTGGACCATTGAGGGATTTCTAGAGGTTCGCGACAACCAACTCAGCATCGACGGGGCGGACGCACTGACCTTGATTCGCGAGTTTGATTCGCCTCTTTTTGTCTTTTCTGAGTCGCGCATCCGCGCGAACATCGATCGACTGAAGCGCGCCGCGGACGCGGTCGACCGGCCGATAAAGCTTTGCTATGCCTCGAAAGCAAACTCGAACATGGCGGTGCTGAGGACCGTGCTCGAATCCGGCATTGATGTTGAAGTCAACAGCGGCGGCGAGCTTTTCAAGGCACTGCGCATCGGCTTTCGCCCAGATCAGATCATCTTCAACGGCACCAGCAAGAGCGATGCGGAGATTGATGAGGCAGTTCGCGCCGGCATCTATGCCATCAACGTGGATTCGATCTACGAGATTGGCCTCGTGGAAGCTTCTGTCCGAAGACTTAGAGCGCAGGAACGCGGCGTTCCACCAGCACGCATCGCGCTGCGGCTGGTGCCTGAGATTGGCACACGCTCGCATCTCGGCTTGCAGACCGCGTTGCTTACTTCAAAGTTTGGCATTTCCTCCTCTGAAGTACTCGAAGCTTTCCGCCGAGGATTGCAACATCCCGATCTGGTTAACGTCTGTGGGATTCATATCCACGTCGGATCGCAGACGCCCGATGTTGAGCCTTTCGCGGAAGCTTTCAAGAGCATGTGGGAACATCTGGTGACCATTCATCGTGAGACCGGCCAAACCCTCGAGCATATAAATCTCGGTGGCGGTATTCCGGTAAACTATCTGCGCGATCGCTCGCAAGCGGATCAACTTCCGGAGCATGAGCGCGACATGCTCGGGGCCGATCTGGAACCTTCGGTTGTTCTCTCTGAAGCCCTGCGCGTGGCACGCGAATCAGCGCGCGATGCCGAAGCAGAACACCTTCTCGATCGCGTCACGATTCTGCTCGAACCAGGCCGCAGCATCATTGCCGACGCCGGTCTGGTGTTAACGACAGTACGCAATATCAAGCGTCGACCAGAAACCGGCGATGTGTGGCTGCTGACCGACGCCGGCTACAACATCATGCTCTCGATGAACAATTACAAGTGGTACTACCACCTCATTTCCGCTTCACGCGCCGGCGAGCCTTCCGAACACGACTATAAGGTGGCCGGCCCGCTCTGCGATTCCGGCGATGTGTATTTCGATATCGAGCGCGGTGGACGTTTGCCTGATTACCGCAGATTGCCCGCGAACGTTGAGCCGGGCGAAGTGCTGGCACTACTGAACAGTGGCGCGTATTCGCTGGCGCAGATGTTTCACTACAACGGCCGGCCGCTGCCGGCGGCAGTAATGATTCGCGAAGGCGGCAAGGCAGAGTTAATTCGGCGCCGCGACACATACGACGACCTGCTGACGAATGACGTTTGGTAACGGAGTCCAAAGTCCAATGTCCAAAGTCCAATCTCTCACATTGGAAAACTGATTCCTTACTTCAGGAGGTGAATATGACGAGGATTAAAAACTTTGAGGACATCGCGTCGTGGAAGAAGGGCCGGCAGTTGACTAAGAACATTTACGATGCGACCTCGACGGGCAACTTCAGTCGCGATTTCGGACTGAAAGACCAGATTCGACGCGCGGCGGTTTCAGTCCTATCCAACATAGCCGAAGGATTTGAGCGCGGAGGCGACAGGGAATTCTTGCAATTCCTCTCAGTGGCAAAGGGCTCTTGTGGTGAACTGCGTGCGCAGCTTTATGTCGCTTTGGATCAAGAGTACCTTTCGCAAAAAGAGTTCGATGCTCTATTCGAGAGAGCATCTGAAGTGAGCCAGTTGATTTCGGGATTCATGAAGTACTTGAAACAGTCGGACCTGCGCGGCAACAAGCTGCGATAAGTTCGGCTTCAAGGTTGCACAGCGGACTTTGGACATTGGACTTTGGGCGTTGGACTTAACGGAAATGCAATCTAACAACGGTCAATTAGTTCGCGGTTTGGGATTGACCGCCGCCATCTCGGTCAACGTCGCTAACATCATCGGCACTGGTGTTTTCATCAAGGCTCGTGTGATGACCTGCAATGTCGGAACGCCAGGAATGGCGCTGATGGTTTGGCTGGTTGCCGGATTGCTTTCGCTGGCCGGCGCGCTCACGTATGCGGAACTTTTGGCGATGAAGCCGCGCGCCGCGGGCGAATACGGAATTATGCGCGACGCTTATGGACGTGCATCAGGATTCATCTATGGCTGGACGCAGTTTGCGATCGCGCGCAGCGCCTCCGCTGCAGCTCTCGCCGTAGGTTTTGCAATTTTTCTGAACGACTTGCTCCGCGGCTCACTCAAGCACATCTACTTCTCCATTCATCTTCCGAGCGGTTTTGACGTTCCCTTTGGCCGTTTGCAACTCATCGCCCTCGGCGCAATCGCGGTAACTACGCTGATCAACTGTGCGGCGGTCTCTTTCAGCGGGAAGGTAGCCACGGTGCTCACCTCGCTCAAGGTCCTTCTCCTAATCGGCGTTGGACTCGGCGCATTTTTCTACAGCGGCGGCGATTGGTCACACTTGTCCCAGACAAACGTCGGCGGCGCCTGCGAAGGTGTGGCCGCGACGTCGGGAGGCGTCGCAGGTTTTGTCGCCGCTATGTTGGGGGCGCTGTGGGCCTATGATGGCTGGAACAACATCACTTTCATGGCCGGCGAAGTGAAGCGGCCGGAACGAAATCTTCCGCTCGGATTGATCATCAGCATGTTCCTGGTAATGGGTCTCTATCTGTTGGTGAACGTTAGCTACTACCACGTGCTTACGCCGACGCAGGTTGCGAATGTCGCGGCGTCATCATCAGTAGCAGCGGAAGTAGTCAGAAGATTGCTCGGTTCGATTGCCGTGACGCTGATGGCTGCGGGCATGATGACTTCATCATTCGGTGCGCTGCATGCGTCGATCATGGCAACCGCGCGCGTGCCGTATGCGATGGCACGCGACCGGCTGTTCTTTCAGGGACTCGCGAAAGTTTCATCACATACGCACGTGCCGATTCGCTCACTAATTGTTTTGGCAATCTGGTCCGGCGTGCTGACGCTTTCCGGTTCGTACGACACGCTCACAGACTCTGCGATCTTCGCGCTTACTCTGTTTTATGCTTTCGTAGCCGGTGCGGTATTCATCTTCCGGCGCCGTATGCCGGACGCTCCGCGCCCTTATCGCACTTGGGGTTATCCGGTCGTGCCGATAGTCTTTCTCGTAGTTACAGCCTTTCTGATCGGTAGGACGATCTGGGACTCACCAAAACAGTCGGCGATTGGCTTGGGATTGATTGCCCTGGGATTCCCAGTGTACTTGTTCTTCAGACATCAGGAGTCTAAGAGGAAAGGATGATTGGCAAATCTGCAAGCCCTTGGTGCGCAAATTTCCTTGTCATCGAAATAGAAAACCTCCCGCGATGACCAATTCGTCTTTCATCTGCTGCGGATCACGATAGCTTTTGGCTACTTGCGCCCATGCTCTCATTCGCTCCGGCCAGTACTTCGCGAACGGAAACGGAGTTCAGGAATGTTGCCCGCAGTCTTTCGTCGCTGATGTGCGCGGCTATTGAGTTGACAACTGCGGCAGACTGAGCAAAAGCATCGTGTGCGGACGTGCTGTCTCCCAACTGTGAGCGTAAGCGACCGAGCGTGGCGTAGGTTTTCCAGGCTACCAGCGGCGCCGGATGCTCACGCAGCCCGTCGAGGGCGACATTGAGTTCTCGTTCAGCTGCTGCCAAATCACCGCGGGCCATCGCTATTTCCGCTGCCAGCTTGTGCGCAACTGCGACGTATTTGCGGGCTTCGTATTGGGTGGCAACCTCCAGGAGCCGGCGCGCATATTCGCTGGCCTGCTCGAGATCGCCCTGAGCAAGCCAGTGCTCGCACGTCCCAGCCTGCAGCCGAATGTTGTAGCGCCAGCGAAACCAGGCGTCACGCTCGAAAATAGATTCGGCCTCGCTGAAAGTCGAGAGCGTCTTTTCGCTTTTGCCCGTGTGCGTGTAGTCGATACCGAGGTTGATGAGCGAGTTAGCTTCCGCCTCGAGCACATGATGCTCGCGTCCGACCTCGAGACCCTGGTGGTCGTATTCCAGCGCGTGATCAAAGTCCTGCAACTCGCGATGAATCCATCCAATGCAGTTCGGAAGGCGCGGGAACCAGAAGCGGTCTCCATTGCGCTGGGCCATCTTGATTCCTTCGTTAAGGGTCGCGAGGGCTTCGGAAATTCGACCAAGGTTACCTCGGGTCAAGCCCAGGACAAAGAGTGATAGCAGTACCAGAAACCCATCCCGCATCTCCGCGGCGAGCGTATTGGCTTCCGTCAAAACCTTTTCAGCACGTTCGTATTCCGTTTGGAAGAAATGCAGTAACCCGCGCCAGCCCAGCCCGCTGACCAGCACCGGTTTGTGGTCAATGGATCTGGCGATCCTGATCACCTCATCCAGCCTCGCCTTGGCTTCGGCCAGTTCCCCATAGCAGATATGCTTCAGCCCAATTAACTGCAGCGTCTCAACCCGCAGCGACTCACTTCCCGCTCGCTCAGCCACGCCCAGAGACGCTTCAGCCCGTGCGGCCATTTCAGTTAGCCGATGAGAATAGAAGAGCGTGAGCGTGAGCGCATTAAGCGCCCCAGACTCAAGAGCTGAGTCACGGAGAGCCTGCGCCTGATTCAGCATCTGTGTGAAGTCTTCCGCTGCCTGATCGAATTTGCTCAGGGCAAAGCTCACTCCGCCGCGTTTCTGATAGATCGCCAATCTCCTTGCGGTCTGTGCCTCATCTGGAAGCTTCTCGATCAGACTTAAGGCACGACTGTAATGCTTCTCGGCCTCATCGTTGGCGTAAAGCTCACTGGCGTTGTCACCGGCCTGGATCAGGTACTCGACAGCCGACCCGAAATCGCGTCCGCGCTCGAAGTGCATCGCAAGTTGGGCCGCGATCCGTGGCGCTTGCCGGCCGTAATGCTGCACCAACTGTTCTCCTGCCAGACGGTGGAGCATGATCCGGCGCTTGCTCACCAGGTCGCCATAAAGCACATTTTGGTAGAGCGAGTGGGCAAAGCGATATTGCGTGGCCAAACCGCCATCGGGCATTTCTTCCTCGCCGCGCGTCTCAATCAAACGGCTCGTCTTGTCCAGTCGATCAAGCCGTTCCTCCAAATCAAGCTCATCCGTGCCCAGCAGTTTGGCGAGCACGGTCGAAGTGAACTCCTCTCCTTCGATACTCGCATACTGAAGCGTCCGCCGATCCTCTTCGTCGAGCGCCTCAATCTTCTTACGGATCATGCTACGAACGCTCTCGGGAGTCTCCAGATCCATCTCTGAAAGCGGGCGCGTCAGCGTCCAATGCTCGTTAACTTTGGCAATATCCCCGCGCTCGTTAAGGAACTGCACGAGACTGGTGGCAAACAGCGGGTGGCCTTCAGTCTTGCGCTGGATAAGCGCCGGAAGCTCGCCCGGGAAATCGTTTGGTGCGAAACGCAGATCGAGATAGCTGGCGATGTGCTCATGGCTCAGCAATCCCAACACAATCTCTTCGCACAGATTGTGCGCCTGCATTTCCAATTTGCACGTTTTGAGCGGATGAGCACTGCGTTCGACATCCTCCGGCCGAAATGTACCGATCACCAATAAGCGTTGTCCGCCAACGCGTCGGCAGAGATGGCCAAGCAGATCGATGCTTGAGGGATCGGCCCAGTGAATATCTTCAAGCAGAATGACCAATGGCGTACTTGCCGCCAGCGCCCCGAGCACGTCTCCCATTTCGCGCAGCATACGTTCTTTCGTGGCGCCAATTGTCTCTCGCTGCAAGGTCTCCAGCGATCCAGTGGAAACGAATGCTGCCGGAAGCTGTAAACACCAGGTCGGCGCATAGGTCCGCAGCACCGCTGCGATGCGCTCTCGACCGGGACCGCTGAGCAGGGCGCCAACCGCGTCAAGGAACGGCAAGTAGGCTTCGCCGGTGCCGTATTGCTCAACACAGCGACCGCGACTAACAAGCAGGCCCGGGTGTTTTTGCCGAGCGCGGCCCATAAATTCGTCGGCCAGCGAACTCTTTCCAATTCCAGGTTCGCCCGTAATAAATACGACACGACCAGAGCCCCCGATGGTCTGCCGCAGTAATTCACCAAGCTTCTTGATCTCAGGCTCGCGCCCTACGAATCCCTCCGGCTCAACTGCAGGCTGAGTCGTCTCAGCCAGTGCGAACCCGAAAAAGCTATCCGTCGATGTGCCTTTTAATACTTTCAGCGCCTCGCCAAACTCCGACGCAGTTGAATACCGCCGGTCTCTGTCTTTTGCTAAGGCTCGCTCGATGATCAGATCGAACTCCAACGGCAGCCCCGGCTTAATAGCGCTGGGCGGAGTCGGATAACCGGTGGCGATCTCGTGCATGATCGAGAGCAAGCTGGGTCCGGTAAATGGTAGCCTGCCTGTTGACGCTTCATAGAGCACCACGCCCAACGAGTAAATGTCTGTGCGCGGATCCAGCGGCTCACCACGCGTCTGTTCGGGGGACATGTAGGATACTGTTCCCATAATCTGTCCGGCATCAGTTATATCCGCGACCATCGTCGAAGCTTCTTTATCAATCTCACTCGGAAGTGTTTGAACAATCTTGGCAAGACCGAAGTCAAGCACTTTGGCCTGCCCGCGCGGCGTAATTAAGATGTTTGCGGCTTTAATGTCCCGGTGGATGAGATTGACGTTGTGCGCGGCGGCAAGTGCGTCGGATACCTGTGAACCCAAATCGAGCACTTGCATAAAATCCAATGGTCCCTGGTCCAGCCTGGCTTTCAGTGATTCACCTCCGATGTACTCCGACACTATAAAGTCCAGGCCGTCACTCTCGTCGATCGAGTGAATGGTAATGATATTTGGATGATTCAAGGCTGAGGCTGAACGCGCCTCACGCAGAAAGCGTTGCCTGGCCTTATCATCGGCTGGACCGCCAGGAGGCAGGAGCTTGATGGCTACCTCACGACCGAGCTTTAAATCCTCGGCCTTATAAACCTCGCCCATGCCGCCCTGACCGATCTTGATAATGATTCGATAGTGGGCAAGCGTCTGTCCTGGTTGCAGGGAACTCATGGCGACACCTCAACGGAGCAACATCGGCTATACCTCAAGGAGGAACAGGAAGGCAGCAAATACTCAGGTGCGCCTCGAATAATAAGCTCGATTCCGCAAGAACATCAAGCGGGTCGTCGATCTTTGCAAGCAAACCTGTATGTCAGCCCAGAGCTTCGCGCGCCACCTCTTTGTCGTCGAAATGAAAAACTTCGCGACCGATGATCTGATAGTCTTCGTGACCTTTCCCCGCTATTAGCACAAGATCGTGAGCACGAGCTTGCGAGATTGCCTGATGAATCGCCTCACGCCGGTCAGCGATCTTTTCGTAAGGCTTGCCGGTCCTCTGGATTCCAACTTCGGCGTCAGCAAGTATGCGTTCGGGATCTTCTGTGCGCGGATTATCTGAAGTCAGAATCACCACGTCGCTCAGCGAGCCGGCGGCTTCTCCCATCGGCGCGCGCTTGGAAGCGTCGCGATCGCCGCCACAACCAAACACGGTTATGATTCTTCCCTTCGTCACGTCGCGCGCCGTGCGCAGCACGTTCAAGAGTGCGTCATCACTGTGCGCGTAATCAACTACAACCGCGAACTCCCGGCCGTGCGGCACGCGCTCGAAACGACCCGGTGCGCCCGTGCATTTCTCCAGAGCGCGCGTAATTACGTCCAGGTCATACCCGAGCGCGAGGCCACTGGCAACCGCAGCGAGCGTGTTGTAAACGTGCGGAGGACCAACGAGCGGCGAGTGAAAGTCGCGATTGCCGGCGGCCGTCTGGAGTTGAAAATGCATCCCATTGAGCGAAAACTCCGCATTCCGCGCCGTCACATCTGCGTCCGATTTTACTGAGTAACGAATGACACGCAGACTGTCTCGTTCAAGTGCCTCTGCCAATTCGACTCCGCGCGCATCATCGACGTTGATGACCGAAGTCTTCGGTCTCGATCCCAAGCGGCCATCAAACAAGCGCTGCTTCGCGTACCAGTAGTTCTCCATCGTCTTATGATAGTCGAGATGGTCGCGCGTTAGGTTTGTAAAGACGGCTACGGCGTATTCCAGCGCATCGCACCGATGAAAATCCATTGCTTGAGAAGAACATTCCATCACCCCGGTCTTGCAGCCAATGTCGACCGCGCGCCGCAACATGCGTTGCATGTCTGTCGCTTCCGGCGTTGTGCGCTCTGCCTTCTTTCTTTCCGCGCCGATGCGGTACTCGACTGTTCCGGTCATCGCCACGGGCTCGCCTGCCGCCTCGGGAATCGAAGCAATCAGGTATGCAGTCGTCGTCTTGCCATTCGTTCCGGTGATACCAACAAGCTGGAGTTCGCGCGAGGGATGATGGTGGACTTCAGCGGCCGTCATAGCCATCGCACGGCGCACATTCTCAACCTCCAGCCACGCTCCCGGAAAATCGCTTGGCGCCGGTTGTTCAGAAATCACACCGACCGCTCCCTGCGCCATCACTTGCGGGACAAATTCGTGGGCGTCGAACAACTCGCCGCGTACAGCGACGAAAAGACTTCCGGGTCCGGCTTGACGCGAATCGTGCGTAACGTCGGTGACCGGGATATCACCGCTCCGTAAGATGCGACCGGAACAGTCGACGCTTCGAGCAACTTCCAGGAGTGTTACCATGCGATGAAGGGCAGTCTATTAAAAGTGAAATTCATCATTAGGTTAAACCGTACAAATTGTACGAAGCTCAAACTAAAAAGTCACCAAGGCTTCCCACTGGGCCTGACTCAGGCTGGCCTATCGTTGTCAACATTGTCTCTTTGCTATACTGCACTCCTCTCGAGGAGCAGACAAGAAGAGGATTGGGCTATTTGTTCTGTAGGAAGATACGATGGAAATCCTTTTGACCTTTGTTTTGTTAATGCAGTGCGTAATTGCCTCGCAAACCCGTGGCGAGGCGAATGGCTCTGATCTTCAAATACTCGAGGTCTCGTGCACCCGCGTGTACGTGAGAGAGTCGCAGCCTGCGCCTTTGGCCTTCCCTTCCACTACGCCAAACGCCGACAATTCGAACAGTATCCAGCGCCAGAGCGAGGACCTTAGTAAAGTTGAACGCAACGCTGCACGGGGTCGCAACAACAAAACGGGATACATCTACGCGGTTAGGGTAAAAAACGGCGGCTCGAAAACGGTTATTTCCGTGTTGTGGGATTATCGAGCCAACGAGCCGTCGGATCAGGAGAACGTGTCAATCCGTCGCTTTCTATGCAGCTCAAACATAAGACCGGACAAAACCGCCGAGCTGAAGGCTTTTAGTAATTCCCCGCCAGTTCGCGTGGTGAGCGCAAGCTCATCTGGGAAAGGGCTCGCTGAGAAAGCGATCGTGGACCGCGTCGAATACCAGGATGGTTCCGTCTGGCAGCGCCCGGACTTGAATATTTCCGCTCGAGCGAAAGATGCATTGTCAAAGATAGTCCGACCTGGGTGCGTGGAAGTACATTGAAGTTGTGGTGCAATTCGTCACGGGACTCGCGATCTGAAAATGAATGAGAGCGGCGACGTACCAACCAGATTACCCTGTCTCGCCGTGCACAATAGGCCGTCTAGTATTCGAGTCTGATTAATACCTCGTTAATCCAAGCTCGGCGTTATGAGAAATTATGACGGTTCTTAAGCTTTCAATTGTTGTCACGATTGCGTCCGGCCTTTTAACCGCGTCTATGCTATTCAATGGGACGAAACCGATCGCCGATTACGACCTCATCATCCGCCACGGTCTGGTCGTTAATGGCTCGGGACAACAAGCCTTCTATGCTGACGTAGCAGTCCAAGGCGACCGCATCGCCCGCATAGGCGATTTGCCGGGCGCGCGGGCGAAGCGCGTCATTGAGGCGGTTGATCAAGTTGTCGCACCGGGCTTCATCGACATGCTCGGCCAGTCCGAGACTTACCTGCTCATCGATCCACGTGCGATGAGCAAAGTGATGATGGGCGTGACCACCGAGATCACGGGCGAAGGCGAATCGATTGCTCCCGTCAATGAACGGCTAATTAAGGAAAACGAAGATTTCAATAAACGCTACAACCTGAGCGTCGATTGGCGCACGCTCGGTGAATATTTCCGGCGCGTTGAGAAACAAGGTATGGGTTTGAACCTGGGAACCTTCGTCGGCGCCACGCAGGTGCGCGAATACGTAGTTGGCTTTGACAATCGCCCGCCGACACCAGCCGAACTTGAGCAAATGAAAAAGCTCGTCGCGGATGCGATGAAAGACGGCGCGCTCGGCATTTCGACCTCCTTGCAATACGTTCCCGCGCGTTTCGCCAAAACAGATGAGATCGTCGAACTGGCGAAAGTTGCGCATCAATATGGCGGCATCTACGCCACCCACCAGCGCAGTGAAGCGAACGCCCTTGATGAATCTCTCGCTGAAGTATTCGAAATAGCCAGGCGCGCGCAAATACCCGTCGAGATCTGGCACCTGAAAACGGCTTACAAAAAGAATTGGGGCCGTATGCCGGAAGTGCTCAAGAGGATCGAGAACGCTCGCGCGCAAGGGCTCAAAATTGGCGCTGATGTTTATCCTTATATCGCCGGCAGCACCGCGCTGAGCGCGTGCCTGCCACCGTGGGCATTGGAAGGTGGCACTGAGAAAATGCTGACGCGGCTGCGCGATCCAAACACACGCGAGAGCCTTAAGAAAGAGATCGCGACGGACTCGAAAGAGTGGGAGAACATTTACCTCGGCAGCGGTGGCCCGAGTGGGATATTGATTGGCGCAGTCGTCAATCGCGATCTGGAGGCAAGGCAGGGCAAGCGGCTTTCAGAGATCGCGGCTGAACAAAACAAGGATCCACTTGATGCGCTGTTTGATCTCATTCTCGCCGATCACGGCCAGACTGGAGCGATCTATTTCATGATGTCCGAAGACGACATGAAGGCGGCGTTGCGCGCGCCCTTTGTCAGTGTCTGCACGGACAGCGGGGCGAGGGCTGCCGATGGGCCACTCGCCGGCTCGAAATCACATCCGCGCGCTTGAACAGGCCGTTAACAAAATGACCGGCTTGTCGGCACAAAAGGTCGGTTTGAGAGAGCGCGGCGAACTGCGAGAGGGCTACTTTGCGGACATCACAATCTTCGATCCGAAAACCGTTATGGATCGCGCGACGTTTGAAATCCCCAATCAGTATCCCGATGGCATTCGCTATGTGATCATCAACGGTCAGATCAGCGTTGACGGAGGGAAGCGCACACCAACTCTTTCCGGACGTGTACTCCGCGGTCCCGGGGTTAGAAAATAGAGTCGAGTTCGTGCGGCTCCGGCGCCCTCCAATGAGGTAAGGCTTCGCCTTACCGGCATGACATTTCTTGAAGTCTTGAAAGGCATGCCTCAGTTCGAGGCGCAACCTCTCACTAGTTTCAAAAGAAGCGCCGCGGAAAGGCAGAGCCTTTCCGCACTGTACCGCGGCATAGCCGCATTAGATCGATCCGGTAATCTTTCGATACTGTTCTTCACTGAACGCCTTCAGTGTCTCGCTGCTAACGTTCCCTTGCGAACCGAGACTTAGCATCGCTTTAGCATACGTCTCGTCATCGGGAGCTTCGATTACGCAAACCAGATCATAGCGACCCAGCGTCATATAGCTGTCTTTGATCTCCGCTCCAGCCTTCTTGAACGCTTTGCGCCCGGCGTCGAGCCTCTTTGCGCTGTCTTTGACCTTACCTATTCCCTGCTGCGTCCAATTCAACAATGCGATGTAAGTTGGCATGTTGTTTTCTCCCTTTGTAGGGGCGGACCTGCGTGTCCGCCCTCGTTTGCATAATCGGATCTTCGCGCAGAGTGGCGGGCGGACACGCAGGTCCGCGCCACAGATTCAAATCTTGATAAAGATCTTTCGCCAATAAAGGATCCACATCAAGCCCAGCCAAAGCAAGATGAAAACGATCGCGAAGGCCAGCGACGCATTGATCGGCTGCGCCCATGACAAGAATAAATGCTGGTATATCCACCCTTGCAGCGAGATTCCCTTTCCGTCGCTGGTCGGCAGCCTTATCAAACCCATCAAACGCGCCATAATTCCCGTACCGACAAAAAGCACGATCGCATTCACGCCAAAGACGACGAACGGCTTGGCCCAGGCGCCATAGTTCTTGATATCAATCAGCCAGTAGCAGAAAGCGAGTAACTGCAGCGCCATTCCTCCAGTGAAAAATACGTACGAGCTGGTCCACAGTCCCTTATTGATCGGAAAGAAGGGATTCCAGGCCCAGCCAATCACGACGCAAATCATTCCCGCAACAAAGAGACCAGCCACTTTCTCAAACTGCGTCCTGGTTGAGCAACGCAGATGGTTACCAGCTAAAACGCCGAACAGCGTCGTTGCCAGCGCTCCCATTGTGCTCAGTATTCCTTCGGGATCGTAAACCTTTGCCTGCGACCAGACGTGTCGACCGAAGACAGTGCGATCAATGTATGAAGCCAGGCTTCCCTCTTTGCTCAAATCGCCAGTGGCGTAACCCGGCGCATGCACGTGCGTCATCAACAACCAGTAAACGACCAGCAGAGCCAGGGCGATGATTGCCTGCGTACGCGGCTTCGTCTTCAGGAATATGAAGGAAGCAAACAAGTAACAGACCGCGATGCGCTGCAGCACGCCAGGAATACGCATGGTCGAGAGATGAAAATATGGGAAGCCTGCAAGAAACTCTCCCAGCGCAAAGATGATCAGAGCGCGCTTGATGATTTTCCAATAGAGATCGGGTTTCCTACCACCTTCATCAACGCGTCGTCCAAGAGCGAGCGGAATCGCGACCCCAACAATGAACAGGAAGAACGGGAAGATCAGATCTGTCGGCGTCCAGCCGTTCCACTCGGCGTGCTCGAGCGGCCAATAGATATGCGCCCACGAACCTGGATTGTTCACCAGCACCATGCCGGCGATCGTTAGACCGCGGAAGACATCGAGGGAGACCAGACGGCTTGACGCCGCGGGGCCTGCCACCGGAGGTCGTTCTGATCTGGGCTTTTCCCGTTCGACCTTGTCCTCTGCTGGCACGATTGATTCCTCCGTAATCGGCGTTCAAAAGCGAATGCAACCAGCGTTAGGTCAACCATGATCCCGGTTAACAGTCTCTAATCGAGAACAGACCACTCGAGAAACGGTTGTGAGATTTTCATTATCTTGTCCTTCGAACTTTCCATGGAATTAGGTCCCTCTGGCTCTCCAACCGGCTCAAACTCCACCTTCACTTTGAAGTAAGGACATTTCAGGTAAACATATTGACGCCATTGTCGGTTTGAAAGCCCGCCTTCCTCCGCAAATACTTTTAGCAGGTCGGCGCGCGTCATTCCCACCTTAATCGTTTCCATTTCCTTGAGACTATTCGCTACCCATCTAACGTGATCCTGGTTCTCTTGCGACCGTCCAACGTGATAAAACTCCGCGCTAACCAGGACCAGGGTCAACCCTACCAGGAATGAAACGTTCCGCATAACGCAATCTCCCTTTCTAAAGCTCTTTGTATCCAGGCTCTCGCGTCTATCACCTGTTCGCGGGCCGGGAACTGATCGTAACGCGCCAGCACGCTATCCAGCCAGTACGGTCGATTCTCAGCCAACCACTGTTGCCGGTAAGCTTCGCGCAAAATCGAAAGCTCTTCGGCCATCTCGCGCAGGTTGTTATAAATCGCGCCGGTATAGTATCGCAACCTACGCGCTTTGGTACGGTCGCCAAGATTCAGATACGCGTCCCAGTACTGGTTGCTGAACTTTTCAACTACTTCCATGCGCCGCCCCAGATGATCAAATCGCTGCGCGGCGAGCAGCAGTGCTGACAACATCGGCCGATTGCGGCGCGCGCGTTTCTGGTTTGCCGCTACTATTTCCTGGGCACTCTCGACACTCAGTCGCATCTGCCGAATCTTTTCCTCACTGGCGCGCGTTTGATTCACAAAAGTCGAGGAAAAGGGATCGTGCCAGAAAAGATCGTCACTCGTGCCGATACCAAGAACAGTGTTCACGCCACCGAGCGCGCGAATGGCTTTCACAAATTGATCGCCATCGTTGCGAAAAAAAGCCCAATCAAAATCGTTGTCAAACCTACTCAGCTCGACCGCCTTGTTTTGCCACGACGCGGCGCCGCCCAGCACGATTCCGTACCAGGTCATTTCAAAAAGCGTTTCGCCGTCATCGTCCCAACTCGTGTTCATCATTCCGAGCGCGCCGGCTTTCTGCCCGTCTCGTACGAAGTTGACGATGTTCTTCGACGCTGCGTCCAGGTTCGGAAAGATCTGATTCCAGTTGTGCACGCCCGGACAGACGAACTGATCGAGCCCGGCATCCTTGAATGGTTTGAGGCGCGGCGCGTATTCGTCCTTCGGGGCGTAGTCCCAGTTCATCACGATCATGTCCTTCGGAATGTTGCCGATCAGATCGGGGTGATTGAGCGCGATGTCCCCCCAGAACATCAACCTGCGGTTATAGGTTTTCAAAACATCGCGGACACGATTGAGATGTTCAAAATAGACTGCGCCAACGCCGCGCGCTTTTGCCGCTTCGCGACTCTGCCCTTCACCCAATTCAAAGGTTTCGTCTTCGCCGATGTGAAAGAACTTTCCCGGAAAGAGTTCGTTCAGCTCGCGATACCAATCGGCGATCAGTTTGTAAGTCCCCTCCTGTTGCGGCGACAACACATCGCCATACGGCGTCTCGGCCAGCTCATTGTATTTCTCAAGCCGCAAAGCCTTATGCAGGTGACCGAACGTCTGCTGCTCGGGCACGATCTCGATGTGATAGCGCCGGGCGTAAGCCACCAGCTCGCGAATCTCATCCGGCGTAAGCGAGCCGCCAGTTGGGCCAATCAGCGGATTAGCGCCACTTGCAAACGTATGCCCCATGTAGAACGAGTGCATGTTGAGCTTGAACGCCGCGAAGGTTCGCAACTGACGCTTGATGTAATCAACGGTCGGCACCGGACCGCGGCTGATGTCGTCGGACACGCCGCGCCAACGCATCGCTGGCCAGTCGGTGATCTTGATTCCCTGAATGAACGCTTCATTTGAGTCACCGCGTACCAGTTGCTTCAATGTCTGCAGGCCATAAAAAACACCAGCCGACGTTTTGCCGCCGATTACTATTTCTTGAGCGGCCACGCTCAGCACGTAGCCCTCCGCGTCGAGATCGGCAGGCGATTCAATGCCGGCGCGCTTCAGCGCCGTCTGCACCAACGGCAAGTCAACGTTGCCAATCACGATGACTTGACGGGCGCGGCCCTTACCGATCTTCAGCACGACACCCGCGGTTTGTTTTACATCGTCGATGAAATCCCGCGCTGCAAAGAGATCGTCTTCCGAATGCGGATCGGCGAGGGCAATACTCGCGCCTGATCCAAAACGGAATTTGTCTTGAGTAATAGTCCACTGTCTGGGCTGCGGGATGATCTGGACCTTTGGTGACGGCGCCGTCTCTTGCGCGTCCGTCGAGCCAGCCAGAAGCGACACCAGGAAAAGAATGCCCAGACGGAGAATGAAGGTTCGTGTTAGAGTGTTTGGCATTTGAAAGAAGCCGCCGACTGTCCTGTTAATAGTGTGACGCCAGGGGAAAGAACGGACGAGTATTTACCTGAAATCGAAAGGGATTACAACCCAGAGCGGCTGACCGTAGTGTCCTGATTTGAAATTCTCTGCGCCACCTCTGCGTTCTCTGCGTCTCCGCGGTGAGTGTAGTGGAACCCATTATTCACCGCCGAGACGCCGAGGTCGCAGAGACCGCGCAGAGAAAACTGAAATTAGGACACTACTCGGCTGATGGAGGGATCGGGCTTGTCGTTAATGCTTCAGGAAATCGCGGAGCAACCGACCGCGCTGGCGCAGACAATTCGCGAAGAGCGCGTGAAGATCGCGCGCCTCGGTCGATTTCTCAAGCAGCGCGATATCGATCTGATCGTGATCGTTGCGCGTGGCAGCTCGGACAACGCTGCGCTTTTTGGACGTTATCTGCTGGAAATCACGACGGGCATTCCGGTCTCGCTATCGGCTCCCTCCGTGCACACGCTCTATGGCGCGAAGCTGAAGCTACAGCACGCGCTGGTGATCGGCGTATCGCAATCCGGCGAGGGCGAGGACATCAATCGCGTCCTCGATAAAGCGCGCGTGGGTGGAGCCTACACGGTCGGCATCACCAACGAACCCAATGCGTCGATGACAAATCTGGTGGACGAAACGTTGTTGATGCATGGTGGCCGCGAGCGATCGGTCGCGGCAACGAAAACTTTTACCGGGCAGATGATGCTTTTTTATATGCTGGCGCAGGAACTCGGCGACGCCGGCACAACCTTATCTTATGAGTTGATACCCGACTTCGCCGCACGCTCTCTGGAGCAACAGCCTGCGATCCTTGAACTCGTGCAGCGTTACGTCTTCATGGAAAACTGCGTCGTTGTCGGCCGCGGTCTCGCCTACGCAAATGCGTACGAGCTGGCGCTGAAGCTGATGGAGACGTGTTACGTAGTCGCGGAGCGTTTCTCTTCAGCCGATTTTTTGCACGGGCCGCTGGCAATGGTCGAACGTCACTTCCCGGTCATTCTATTTGCGCCACCTGGTGTGATGCTGCCCGGAGTTAAGGATTTGATAGGGAGACTCAGCGAACTGCGCGCGGACACGCTCTGCATCACGAGCGATCTCGACGCGGCCTCGACGTGCTCGCGCTCGATTATCATGCCGCGCGAGGTGGACGAATTTCTCGCGCCGATACCTTACATCGTCCCCGGACAGCTCTTCGCCGCGCTGCTGGCCGAAGCGAAGGGCCTTGATCCTGATTCGCCGCGATCGTTGTCGAAAGTAACGCGTACTCTTTGACCGCTGGAGACATTTGCCGATTGATGATTGAACGATGAAAATCGAGCTGAAAGATCCGTCACACGGTCCCGTCTACGCACAGGTGCGCGAGCAAATCGAAGGTCAGATCCGCGCCGGCCAGGTAAGTTCCGGCGAAGTTCTTACCTCTCCCGCGTCGCTCGCCCGTGAGCTTTCAGTTGATCCGGGCGAAATTCAGCGAGCCTATTTTGAATTGGAACACACAGGACTGGTGAGAAGAGAAAGCACAAAGGACTTCCTCGGTAAACTCAAAACTACATATCGAGTAAAGTGAGAATTCACTCACTGTGACGAAAACAACAACCGCGTGATATCCTTGAAAGTGCGCCTAGCGCGTTTGAAAGAAGCCAATGCGAAAGTGGCGGAATTGGCAGACGCGCCAGACTTAGGATCTGGTACCGCAAGGTGTGGGGGTTCGAGTCCCCCCTTTCGCACCAAAATCAGTAGGCAGTAAGCAATAGGCAGACGGCAGAAAACAGCGGGCAACGTGCCTGCGTTCCCAGGATGATCATTTCGAAAGAAAGGCGCCCGTTCGATGCAGCGCGTCGCGACGGGCCTTATGTTTGATGAAGACTGAGTTAGTTGACCTCTCCCCAACCCGCAAGGAGATCAAAATAGAGATCGAGCCGGCGGTGGTGCGCGCTGCTTACGACCGCATCAGTGACCGCTATGCGAAGCTGGCAAATGTGCCCGGCTTTCGGCGCGGGCATGCGCCGCGTTCGGTAATTCGCACGCGCTTTAAGAGTGAAATTCGCGGTGAAGTCCTGCGGGAGCTCGTGCCCGACACGATAACCGCGGCCATCGACAAGCACGAGCTGGCAACCATCGGCGAGCCGGATGTTCAGCTTGACAACACCGAAGCGCTGGAGAAATTCGGCGAGGAACCAATCTCGTTTCACGTCAACGTCGAGGTGCTGCCGAAAATCGATCTCGCCGAATACAAAGGCCTTAAAGCAGTACGCCGCGTCCGGCCGGTAACGGAGACGGACATTGCCCGGGTCATCGACGGCTTGCGCGAAACTTCAGCCTCGCTGCTACCCGTCGAAGAGCGGGGCGCGCAGCTCGGCGACATCCTAACCGTGAATTTCCTCGGCAAGTTCATCGACGCACCCGACGAGGAAGACATCAAGGTGGAAGAGGTTGAAGTAACGCTGGGCGGCGAAGGAGTGCAGCAGGAGTTCACGGAGAATCTTCTCGGTGCCAGAGAGGATGATGAAAAATCGTTCATCGTCAGCTATCCAGCGGACTTTTCTTCGAAGGGTCTCGCTGGAAAACGGGTCGAGTACCTGGCGAAGGTGACGTCCGTCCGGATCAAGGAGCTGCCGGAAATCGATGATGAATGGGCCAGCAGCCTGAGCGATGAGTTTGACTCGGTCGCGACGTTGCGCGCAAAGATTCGCGAAGACCTCGAGCGGCGCGCGGCCACCGAGGCCGATCATCGCTTGCGGAGCGAGCTGATGAGAAAGCTGGCGGAGAAGCACCGGTTCGAAGTGCCGCAAACTCTCGTCGAGCACCAAACAAACCACCGGCTGGAAACAGTAGTGCGCGATATGGTCGGCCGGGGCATCGATCCTCGCAGCAATGAACTCAACTGGGAAAGCGCGCGCGAAGAGTTGAAGGTCCAGGCCGAAGACGATGTGCGCGGTTCGATGTTGCTCGATCGTATCGCCGAAGAAGAAAAGATTGCCGTCACCGAAGAAGAGATCGAAGCAGAAATTAACGCGATCGCGGAAGCCTCGCGACAACCAAAAGAGCAAGTGCGCGCTGCCTTGACAAAGGAAGGGGGCGAACGTAGCATCGCGAGCAGACTGCGCAACCGCAAAGCGCTGGATCTGCTGGTTGAAAACGCGCGAGTCACCGAAGAAGAGTGGAGTGAAGAAAAGGAAAGCCACAGAGACACAGAGACACAGAGCACATGAGAGAAATGAGATTGAAACGACAAACAATTGTACAAATATCATCCAGCACGTCTGAAGTATTTGCGTGCTGCGCAATCAGGGTGCGTAACTTTCTCTGCTTGATTTCTCTGTGTCTCTGTGCCTCTGTGGCGAATCTAAGTGAGGTTTAGGATTCTATGGCTCTAGTTCCAATGGTCGTCGAGCAAACGTCGCGCGGTGAGCGCGCCTTCGACATCTACTCGCGATTGCTGAAAGACAACATCATTTTCCTGGGCACACCGATCGACGATCAGATCGCCAACCTCATCGTGGCTCAACTCCTCTTCCTCGAGGCCGAGGATCCTGAGAAGGATATTAATATCTACATCAACTCGCCGGGTGGTTCGATAACTGCCGGCATGGCCGTCTACGACACAATGCAATTCATTCGACCGGATGTAACGACGATCTGCGTCGGCCAGTGCGCATCGATGGGCGCGCTGTTGCTCGCCGCCGGCGCGAAGGGCAAACGATTTGCCCTGCCAAACTCCCGGATTCTCATTCACCAACCCAGAGGCGGGTCCGAAGGTCAGGCCACCGACATCCGCATTCAGGCTGAAGAAATCCTGCGGATGCGGGAACTTACGTCCCAAATCATCGCCAAACACACCGGGCAGTCGTACGAGACCGTCGAGCGCGACGTCGAGCGCGATAAAATAATGTCTGCCGCGCAAGCCAAGGAATATGGTTTAATAGACGAGGTGATCGCTCATCGAGAGTGATGCGGAGTTTTTGAATCTAGCGCAGGCCGTTAGCTTGCCTTCGGGATCGCAACGTACCAGGTTGCGCCACCAGAGGCGCATGGATGATCGCAAAGATGAAAGCGCGCGGGTTTCGCTGCTCCTTCTGCGGTAAGGCGAAGGACGAGGTCGCGGCCATCATGGCCGGCGCACCACAAGCGGCGCCCGGTGTTCCCCGCGGGATGATCGGGAAAAGCGCATTCATCTGCAACGAGTGCGTGCAACGCTACTATCAAATAATGAGCACACCAGAGGTTTCCAACAGTCACGCGATTGTTCCCAAGTAGATTGGTTCAAGTTTCTTAAGGAGCCCCCTACACTTATGGTACGACGAGCTGACGACACGTTGCGTTGTTCATTCTGCGGCAAGTCGCAGAATGAGGTGAAGAAGCTCATTGCGGGTCCAACCGTATACATCTGCAATGAGTGTATTGACATTTGCAACGAGATCATTACGGACGACCAGCAGGCCGAGTCGGTAGCCAATCGCGCGCCTCTGCCCAAGCCCGGCGAGATTAAGACGTTCCTTGACGAGTATGTAATCGGCCAAGAGGAGACCAAGAAGCGACTGGCAGTCGCGGTTTACCAGCACTACAAGAGAATCGAGATCGCGCGGCGGCGGTCCGACGTTGAGATCCAGAAAGCCAACATTCTGCTGATTGGACCGACCGGGACCGGCAAGACCTTACTGGCGCAGACCCTGGCGCGCATGCTCAGCGTGCCCTTCACGATCGTTGACGCCACGACGCTGACTGAGGCGGGTTATGTTGGCGAAGACGTTGAAAACATCATCCTGAAGCTTTTGCAGTCGGCCAACGGAGACGTCGAGCGCGCGCAACAAGGCATCATTTACATCGATGAGGTCGACAAGATTTGTCGCAAGGACGAGAACCCTTCAATCACGCGCGACGTTTCCGGTGAAGGTGTGCAACAGGCCTTGTTGAAGATCCTCGAAGGCACGGTCGCGAATGTTCCGCCGCAGGGTGGCCGCAAACATCCGCATCAGGAGTTTTTCCCCGTCGACACACAGAACATTCTGTTCATCTGCGGTGGCGCCTTCGTCGGGCTCGAGAAAGTGATTGAGCGACGCTTACGTAACAAGTCGCTCGGCTTTCATGCCGAAATCAAGACCGGCCCCGCGCGGCATGCCGAGATCCTGCGTCAGGTGCAGCCGGAGGATCTGATCCGCTATGGACTGATTCCGGAGTTCGTCGGGCGCTTGCCTGTCGGCTGCGTGCTACATGAACTTGACGAGGGCGCCTTGATAAAGATTCTGACCGAGCCAAAAAACGCGCTGGTCAAGCAATATCAGAAAAAGTTTGACTTCGACAACGTGAAACTGAAATTCACGGAAGACGCGCTCAAGGCAGTGGCCCGTCAAGCCGTTGCGCGCAAGGTTGGAGCCCGCGGATTGATGATGATCCTCGAAGAATTGTTGCTGGACGCGATGTACACGCTGCCCTCACAGAAGCGTGTGAAGGAGTTTGTGATTACCAGCGAGATGGTCGAGCGCCGTCGCGCAGTTCCGGGCGAAGGACTGACCGGCATCGATGGCGCGGCAGCGTAAGGTAAGTAGCGCGGGCAGCGGAAATGTTTTAGAATTAGGCGTCTTATAGAAGATAAGGCGAGACGGCAGTTGGCGGCTCGCCTTTGTTGCCAAAAGGAAGTAGCAGCAGTTCATTCAACCATGGAAGAATATTCAGATCGCGCCCCCTCCGACGTCGCCTGGTACCCAATGGTACCAATCAGAGACGTCGTGATTTTCCCCTTTACAAAAGTTGCTTTCAAAATAGGTCGGTCTGGTTCAGTCCAGGCGCTGGAACAGGCGCTCTCTACGGATCGCACGATATTTCTTGCCACCCAGCACGATGCCACCGTCGACGAGCCGACTCCCGAACAAATCTACGGCGTGGGAACGCTGGGGCGCATCCTGCAATCGCAAAAACAGGAAAACGGTCAGATCAAGGTGGTGGTCGAGGGTCGCGAACGCGCGACGACCGTGCGCGTCGAAAACGCTGATGGCGCGTTCATGGCACTGGTGCGCCGCGCGCCTGTGGTCAATGAAGAGGGCACGAGACTTGACGCGCTGGTGCAAAAAGTCGCGCAGCTTGTCGAGCAACATTTGCGCCTGGCGCCCGATGTGCAAACCGACGCACTGCAAACAGCGATGCGCAACCAGGACCCGTCGCATTTATCCGACGCGCTGGCTTCTCAACTGCGACTTTCTGTCGAAGACAAACAGGGATTGCTCGAGCTGTTTTCTACTCAGGCTCGTTTACAGCGGTTGATCGAACTGTTGGAACTCGAGCTGGAGAAGCGGCAATTGGATCGAACGATCCAGACGCGCGTCAAGCGTCAGATGGAGCGCGCGCAAAAAGAGTATTACCTCAACGAACAAATCAAAGCCATTCACAAAGAACTGGGCCGCAAGGACGAGAAGGCCGAGCTTGAAGAACTGAAGAAAAAGATTGAAGAGGCGGGAATGACTGACGAGGCCAAGGAAAAGGCGATGCAGGAATTGCATCGGCTGGAAGCCATGCCGCCTATGTCCGCCGAAGGCACTGTGTCGCGCACTTATATTGAATGGCTGGTCAACGTGCCGTGGAAGCAGAAGACAAAAGAGATTCGGGATCTGACAAAGGCCGAAGAGGTGCTCAACGAAGATCACTACAGTCTCGAGAAGATTAAAGAACGAATTCTTGAATACCTGGCGGTGCGCCAACTCGTCAAGAATCCGAAAGGTTCGATCCTCTGCTTCGTCGGTCCGCCGGGAGTTGGCAAAACGAGCCTGGGCAAATCCATTGCGCGCGCTACGGGCAGGAAGTTTGTGCGCCTATCGCTCGGTGGCGTGCGCGATGAAGCCGAGATTCGCGGGCACCGGCGCACTTATATCGGCGCGCTGCCGGGCCAGATTATTCAGATGATGAAGAAAGCGGGAACGGTGAACCCCGTGCTGTTGCTTGATGAGGTCGACAAACTGGGCGCCGATTTTCGCGGCGATCCGAGTGCGGCGCTACTCGAAGTGCTCGACCCGGAACAGAATCACACGTTCCAGGATCACTATCTCGACGTCGAATACGACCTGTCGAAAGTTTTTTTCATTGCTACGTCGAACGTGTTGCACACAATTCCGCCGGCGTTGCAGGATCGTCTGGAGATACTCAGACTCTCCGGCTATACCGAGCGCGAGAAGCTGGAGATTGCGAAGCGGCATTTGGTGCCGAAGCAGGCCGAGACGAATGGTCTGAAGGCTGAGCAGATCGAATTCACTGACGAAGGCTTGCTGGAGATCATTCGCCACTACACGCGCGAGGCCGGTGTGCGTAATTTGGAGCGCGAAATCGGTTCTTGCTGCCGCAAGGTTGCCCGCAAATGTGTCGCTGATAAGTCGCCTGAGGATTTCAAATATACGGCCGACCCAGAGCGCGTCCAGGAAATGCTCGGGCCCATCAAGTTTCGCGAGCTCGGCATGGGGCAAGTGAGCGAGATTGGTCTGGCGACCGGACTCGCGTGGACTGAAACTGGCGGCGAAGTGCTGCAGATCGAAGCGACGCTAACCAAAGGTCGCGGTGGCGTCACGCTGACCGGCAAGCTCGGCGATGTGATGCAGGAGTCGGCGCAGGCTGCGTTGACTTGCATCAAGGCGCGCGCGGAACGGCTCAAGATGAGTCTCGATTTCATTCGCAAGCGCGACCTGCACATTCACATTCCGGAAGGCGCGATTCCCAAGGACGGCCCGTCGGCAGGAATCACGATGGCCACCGCCATGGCCTCGGCGCTGGCGCGCGTCGCAGTGCGGCGAAACGTGGCGATGACCGGCGAGATTACCTTGCGTGGGCGTGTGCTGCCGATTGGCGGTGTAAAAGAAAAACTCCTGGCAGCGCATCGCTTCGGGATTGACACCATAATCTTGCCGAAAGACAACGAAAAAGATCTGCCGGAAGTCCCCGAGGAAGTCCGCAACGCGATGTGCATCAATCTGGTCGAGACGATTGACGAAGTGCTTGCACTCGCGTTGGAAGAGCCGGGCCCAACCGACTCTGAGGCGCCGGACCAATCAAAGACGCCGCCGCTGTGGACGACCGAGCAACCGGCACAGAGTATTCCGACAAGCTGACTTTGGAAAGAGAAGTTTTGTAGGGGCGGATTAATGTGTCCGCCCTAGTGACTGACTGTTCTCGTATCAGCGTGCCTACTGGTGCGCTCCTACGGGACTTACCTAACAATGGAGAATACAAAAATGGGCAAACATGAAGATGCAGATCTGATCCTGAAACTCTACGACCTTCGCCGCGAGAAGGTCATGCGCGAGGCGCGTAACTGGTTCTTTACTTTCAACCCCACCAGCATTCAGGACTTTATCGATACGATGGTGGGCGAGAACAGCGCGTACTACCGCATGGTTGTTTCCTATTGGGACATGGCGGCCTCGTTGGTAAACCGGGGCGCGATTGACGAAGACATGTTCAACGACTCAAACGGCGAAATCGTTTTCGTCTATTCAAAGATAGCTGCATTCATCCCGCAGCTTCGCGAAGCGTTCGGCTTGCCCGAGATGCTCCAAAACATGGAGAAACTTGTCAAGCGGATTCCAAACATTGACGAAAAGATCGCGCAAATGAACGAACGCATGAAACAGTTTTCGAAGTTGATTGAGGAGCGGGCCACCAAGGCGAAGGCGGCCGGCTAATCCCAGAGCAACGAGTCCTCAATCAGTGCGAACCCGTGGGCGTTGCTGGAATGCTTGAACCGCGAGTCTCGAATTGATTTCACCTGAGCAGCGATGGCCCGCGCCGTCGCTGCTTTCGTTTTTTGAGTGGGAATGAGACAGAACCGAATGAGGCTCGCAAAAATAATCGAGCTTTAAAAACCGGGTAGCAGATTATGAAACCTGCACGACGATGAAAGTAACCAGCGCTGAATTCCTGAAGAGCGCCTTCCAGGAAGCTGATTGGCCGCCCAATGCGAAACCCGAGATTGCTTTTCTCGGCCGCTCAAATGTGGGCAAATCCAGTCTTATTAATTCCCTGCTCGGTGTGCGCGGACTCGCGAGAACGTCCCGAACTCCGGGCAGGACGCAATCATTGAACTTCTTTTTGATTAATGATCGCTTTCGCTTTGTGGATCTTCCCGGCTATGGCTACGCGCGAGTCCCGCCGAGCCTCAAGTCCTCCTGGGGAGAAATGGCCACTGCGTACCTTGCCAAACGGACGTTGCTTGTGCTATCAATTCACATCGTAGATTCGCGCCACGAACCCACAAAATTGGATTTGCAGCTTCACGAATGGCTTGAAGGTCACACTAAGCCACGGTTAATAGTTGCCACGAAAGCCGATAAGCTGTCTAACAATGAATTACGAAAGAGCATGGAACGTGCTCGGCGAATGTTCAGCGACGATATAGTGGTGGCCTATTCAGCTAACACAGGGCGCGGACGCGATGAGGTTTGGCGGCGAATTGAAGAGGCCTTGACGGCTGAAATGCGGTTTCAGACTTTACAAAACACGCTTTCGTAGTCCAACATCAACAATCGGCAATCAAGAATTCTTCATAGCCCCTTTGGTAACAACAGATTCTTTGTTAACAGGCCACACGCGTTGCGACTCTAGCATCCAAGGGTTTACGCTGGGGAATCATCGCTAAAACAATCGACGGATACTACGATATCGCTGAGGAGTGAAACCAAAACCCCGGCGAATGAGCGCCTGGCAATGCTCGACATTTGTCTGCTCAGGAATGCAGACATGAACCATCCTAATTGCGCGTTTCCACTTTTAGCCGAATTGAAAACGCTGAGTTTAAAGTAGCGGAACCAACCACTGTTTCCTTAGAGAGAACCTATGCCACAGAAATCAACGCGTTCACGAGCGTCAGGCGCGAACAACAACAATGACGCCGACGGTGAGAATAACGGAGCAACAACTGTTGCTACTGCCGACGCCGAAGCCCCGGAAAATGAAGTGAGCGAAACCCGTGACCCCTGGGAAGATGGGTTCTTGAACCTCGCTGACCTGAAGGAGATGTCCATCTCCAAGCTCACGTCAATTGCGAAGGGCATGGACGTGCCAGGCGCCACGGGCATGCGCAAGCAGGAGCTGATCTTCAAGGTGCTGGCGGCGCAGACCGAAAAGAGCGGTCTCATCTTTTCCGAGGGCGTCCTCGAGACCCTTCCCGACGGTTTCGGTTTCCTGCGAGCTCCGGAATACAACTATCTGCCCGGACCGGACGACATCTACGTTTCGCCTTCGCAGATTCGCAAGTTTGATCTGCGCACAGGCGACACGGTCAGCGGACAGATCAGACCGCCAAAAGAGGGCGAGCGCTACTTCGCCCTGATCAAGGTCGAGGCGATCAATTTCGAATCTCCGGACCAGGCGCGCGAAAAGGTGTTCTTCGATAACCTGACGCCGCTTTACCCCGACGAGATGCTGAAGTGTGAGACAACGCCTGAGAATCTATCCGCGCGCGTCATCGATCTAGTCACGCCGCTCGGCAAGGGCCAACGCGGCTTGATTGTATCGCCGCCGCGCACCGGCAAAACCATGCTGCTGCAAGCCATCGCTAATTCCGTCACGCAGAATCACTCGGAAGTGACTCTGATCGTGCTACTGATTGATGAGCGACCAGAAGAGGTGACGGACATGCAGCGTTCGGTTCAGGGCGAAGTGATCTCATCCACCTTCGACGAGCCACCGACTCGTCACGTGCAAGTTGCGGACATGGTCATTGAGAAAGCGAAACGCCTTGTCGAGCACAAGCGCGACGTGGTGATTCTGCTCGATTCCATAACCCGTCTGGCGCGCGCGCACAACGCAGTCGTGCCGCCGAGCGGCAAGATTCTGTCAGGCGGTATCGATTCAAACGCGCTGCAACGTCCGAAGCGATTTTTTGGCGCGGCCCGCAACATCGAAGAAGGCGGCTCGCTCACCATCATCGCCACGGCGCTTATCGATACCGGATCGCGCATGGACGACGTGATCTTTGAGGAATTCAAGGGCACCGGCAACAGCGAAATTCACCTGGACCGTCGACTCAGTGATAAGCGACTGTTTCCCGCCATCGACTTGCAACGTTCCGGCACGCGCAAGGAAGAATTGCTGATTAGCAAGGAAGACCTGGCGCGCATCTGGGTGATGCGTCGCGTCTTGAATCCCCTGTCGCCAGTTGAACAGATGGAAGTTGTGCTCGAGCGACTCGAGAAGACGAAATCCAACGCTGAGTTCCTCGCCTCGATGCAAAGCTAGACAGACTGTGACAAGTGACGAGTGACAAGTGACGAGTGAAGCCAAAGCTTGTCACTTGTCACTCGTCACTTTTTACTGCCTTTATGCGCACTGCCTTACTGTCATCTGAAGCTGTGCCGTTCGCCAAGACGGGCGGTTTGGCCGACGTCGCGGGCGCGCTGCCTAAGGCGCTGAGACGACAGGGAGTGGAAGCCATCGTTGTCCTGCCACTCTATCAACAGGTTAATCGGCACCTCCTAAGCGAAGAAACCATTGAAAATGTAAGCGTCGAGTGGCGTGGCGGGATTCACGCAACGCGCGTCTTTCAAAGCGAGGCGTCAGGCGCGCCCGCATACTTGATCGATGCGCCGGAATATTTCTCGCGAGCTTCGATTTACGGCTTCGGCGACGACCATGAACGTTTTGCTTTTTTCTGTCGGGCGGCGCTGGCCCTATTCAAACATCTCAAGTGGCTGCCCGACATCATTCACGGAAGCGACTGGCCCTGTGGCTTTGGGATGATCGAATTGCGCTCGCGACGCCGGTACGATCCATTTTTCTCAAAAACCAGGACGCTGTTTTCAATTCACAACATGGCTTACCAGGGTGCGTTTGACCCGCGTGACTTGTGGTGGCTCGGGTTTGGCGAGCAGCCGGATCGTAATGACTTTATGCTCGGCGGCGCAGCATCAGCGCTCAAAGCCGGCTTAATAGCCAGCGATGCATTGTCCGCGGTTAGCCGGCGATATGCGTTGGAGATCCAAACGCCAGAGCAGGGTTACGGTCTCGACTGGCTCTTGCGAAGCCGCAGCGGTCGTCTGGTAGGAATCACAAATGGCGTCGACTATGACCTCTGGAATCCGGCGACAGATCCGCACACTGCAGCAAACTTCGATACCGACGACCTGAGTGGCAAGCAGGTTTGCAAACTCGATCTGCTGCGGCGGTTTGGATTACCGCAGGATGCGGGCAGGCCCGTAATCGCGACCATCTCGCGTCTGGTCGCCCAGAAGGGTTACGACCTAATTCGCCAGGTTGCCGGAACGATTGTTTCTGCTGGCGCCTGCTTTATCGCGCTCGGCGCCGGCGCCAAAGAGTATGAAGACTTTCTGCAACACTGGCACGACAGCGCGCCTCAGCGAGTAGGTATCTACAAAGGCTACGCGGGCGAACCGCTGGCCCATCAGATCGAGGCTGGCGCGGACATGTTTCTGATGCCCTCGCTGTATGAACCCTGTGGTTTGAATCAGATGTACAGCATGCGCTACGGCACGGTGCCCATTGTGCGCGCGACCGGCGGACTTGACGATACGGTTGAAAACTTCGATGAAGTGCGCAGGACTGGGAATGGGTTCAAGTTCCAACCCTATTTAGCGGGCGCTTTGCTTGATAAAATTCGCGAAGCCCTTTACTTTTATAGCAAGCCCGATGCGTGGCGTGCGATTCAGCTGAACGGCATGAGCACTGATAACTCATGGGAAGCCGCGGCCCGGAAATACATAGAACTGTACGAACAAGTAGTTAAGCTATGACAACCTGAATTCAGAACCAGGCCAATCGTTCGGCCGCCGCTGCAAGTAGATTGACTATATCACTGCCGTTTTCAAAGAAGGAGACCGAGTTAAA